>Ga0182012_10006374_pt1 | contig 12055 bp, 10 predicted proteins | sample 612S2SmetaG_FD_120486 | JGI IMG/M metagenome (GOLD analysis project Ga0182012, IMG submission 120486) | Permafrost microbial communities from Stordalen Mire, Sweden - 612S2S metaG | ecosystem: Environmental > Terrestrial > Soil > Wetlands > Permafrost | place: Sweden: Stordalen | collected...
CAAATCGGCTGCCAACCGGGAGGCATCCAGCCCAAAATGTTTGATGATCCGCAACACATCGGAGTCTTGCTGCTGGAGCAACTGATGGAACCAGTGGACGGTTTCGACATAAGGATTGCCGCGCATTTTGCAAAAAATCGTGGCCGCCTCGATGGATTTGTAACCAACCGGATTGAGTTTCCCGAACAGGGTGGAGCGTTTGATGTCAGCCATATATGGTTGCGGTTTGCTGGGGTGGTTCTGTGATTTATAAAATTATTAATTCATGCCATTTAAAATTAAATCCTCGGCGTCCCGGACAAACGGCTTCGTTTTGAGCCAGGTGGTCCAGCCCAGTTGCCCGGCTTTCCCCAATTGAACTCCCGGGATTTCCTCTTTGGCAAGCACCATTTGGGCATCCCAGGTGAATTCTTCGCCGGCGTAAAGCCGGACCCAGTCGCGCAAACGCTGGAACGAAGAACCCGTGGGCAACAGCCGTTTAAGATCCGCCAATTTCATGGGTCCCAACCGTAGACGAACATGCATCTGGCAGTTCCAGATGCGGGAACCCATAATGACACTGGAGCCCAGCCGGCCAGTTTCCGGGGAAGCACCCAACTGGCACACCGAGTTCAGCGGCAGCTTTAACCAGCGGCCCACAAAGGTCTGAACTTCGGTCCGCACCGCAAAAAAATCACCAATAATGGCCTCCAATCCCTCGGCATTGCGGCTCTGTTGGACGAGGCGGCCAGCCAAATAAAGCTTGGCCCGGTCGGGCACACTATCCCGGTCTTGCAAACTCTCCAGGCCCAGGCCAATCAGGCTGCCCACAAATTGGGGCCAGCGGCGGTCTTCCGACCGGTCAAAATCCACGGTTTTGCGGGAGTCGGACCAGGCGCGGAAGAAGAAGGAGCTGAGGCGATGATGGAAAATATTGCAAAATTCTGTAAAAGTGGGGTCTTTGTGGTGGAGGAGGCGCTCGTGGGCATACTCGGTGAGGCACAGGGGGAGGGGTCCGTTGGGGCCGAACAAACCGAAGTGACGGGAATAAATGACGGGGGGGCGGGCCGGGTCGGTTTGGCGGACGGCTTCGATCGTGGAAGGGGCAAAGTCCAGGGCGGGGTTCTGGGCGAAGCGGATGGGATCCCCTGCCAGCGATCCGGAGTGCCCGATGCGGGGATATTCCGGAAAACGGGATTGCAGCAGGCGAACCGCGGCGTAAAAGTCGAACGCGAACGGGTTTTCCTTTAATTGCTCGATCAGAGTACTGGTCTTCTGCCCATCTGGACTGGCCATCGCATGATCTCCTTTCTTTGCTGGCTCGTGATCACGGTTTCGGTAAAGGAATTCAAGGACACATATTTAGCAAAGAATTGTTCCAAGACCGAACCCAGGACGAAGATGCCCTGGCCTTCAAACCCCGCCTCGTCAAATTGCACGGAAATTTCGAGGCCGCGGGCGAAGGTGATGGGCCCGGGGGTTTGGACGCGGCGCACGACCGACTGATATTTGATGCTGCGCAGCCCGTCAATTTGCTTGAGGGCCTGGCGGTCCGCCGGGTCGGCATACAGCTTGAGGATTTCGCGCAGTCCCTCGGCCCCGGTTTCGGCGCCCACGTCTTTCAAGGAAAGGTAATTCAGGGAAAGCTGGCTGATGAGCCGCCAGGCGAAGCGACCGGAGGCCACCTTGGGATTTTCCTGGTTTTGGCCGGCCAGCACCAGGCTGGAACGCGGGACGGTGGGGCCCTGAATAACCCGCATGGCCGCCACTGGGGCGCTGACGTCCATCGTGAAATCGGACCGGCCCACGCCCTTAAGCATTTGAATGGGTAAATGCCGGTTGGTACACCAGGCGCGAATGCCCAACTGCCGCAAATCCGTCGGGCACGGGGCCATGTCCGCATCCACAATGGAGATGAACACATCGGTGCCCGAATAGGAGGACCGGCGACCGGTCTGCCGTTCGCGATCGCTGAACAAGCGGGGGGCGCGATGGACGGTGTAGAAGGCACTGGTCTCCAAGTCGGTGTCGCGGGCCTGGTAAAACGGCAGAAAACGGCGTTCCTGGTCAGGCGTCTCGCCATAACCGGTCACGCTGGCGACCTGGTAGATTTCGAAGTCCAGGGGGCGATTTCGATCCGGAACCAGGTGGAATTCAGAAAAGCGCGTGGATAGGGAAATGCGGTCGAGAGTTTTCTCAAACAAATTGATGACGGGCGTGCAAAACAGATCAAAAGCGAGTTTATCCACGCGGCCTTCCAAACGAGTATCGGCCTCATCGAGTAGAATGACTAGGTCCACCTCGTCGCCCGACACTTGGGCGATGGCTTCCTGAAAACCGGCCAGTTCAAAGAAGAGAAAGCGTTGGGGGAAGGCGAAGTACTCGCGCAACAGCCGGTAGCCTTCAAAGCCCTGCGGGGTGGGCGGTAACAACGACTGTTCCGGGGCAAAACCATAACGGCGGACGCAGGAGGCACCAAACACGTGACGGTTGGGGCGGCGATCGGCCGGGGCTTGCACCAGCAGGCGGTGTTTGTGGGCGAAAATCTGTTCGTAAATCTGGCCGGGGAGGGCATCCGCGCCGCGAATATGGAACACGAGGGGGTCCAGTTTGATGTCCGCAAAGGGGAGGGGCAGGGTTTTGCGCAAGCGGATGCGAAACGCCGCTTTGGCCGCCACTCCGGGTGGCAGATTGAGTTCGGCCAGGTCACGAATAAAATAGCGGGCCTCGGTGACGGCGAGCGGCAGCAACCGCACTGTCTGGGCGGTGCCAAAGGTGCAGGCGGTGCGCTCACCCTTGCCCAACTGGCTGCGGAGGAGGGTTCCGCGCTTGATTTCAAAGCCCTCCGCCAAGGAACCCTCCTGCGCTTCCGGCTCAAATTTCACGATGGCCATGGAGGGAATGGGGCAAAGATAATCGGAATACACCGTCTCCAAAATGCCCTGGGTAAAACGGGGGAATTCCGCGTCCAGCTTGAGATGCACGCGGGCCGCCAAAAATGCGAACCCTTCCAGCAAACGCTCGACATAGGGATCCGGGCAGACTTCCTTGGCATCCCGGTCCAAGGACAGCCGACCGGCAATTTTCGGGAAATCCCGGCCGAATTCGGCCGCCGTTTCCCGCAAATGGCGCAATTCCAGGTTGTAAAGTTCCAGCAAACGCTCATCCATGGGGTGAGTCTCCAACGAGGCAGAGTCCGGTTTCCACATCCACCATGCTTTTCAGATGGAGATGCTCGGGCAGTGGATTGGCCCATAAATCACCATCCACCTCAAACATTACCAGGTTGCGCTCCATGTCCGCGTGAATGGTCATGCCGCGCGGGGTAATGCGCGGCTCAAACATCTGGATGGTTTCCCCGAGTTCTTCCTGCAACTTTTCCATGTCGGGAGCGGTCAGGCCGCACAATTGGCGGGCGCCGAAGTTGATGACGGAGCGAAAGGCCTCGGGATAATCCCTTAGTTCAAATGTTTCCGAACCCAGCCGCATATAGCCGTGGGTGTTAAACAACCATTCCAAGTCACGCAACACGCCGCGCCGATACTTTTGGAGGGACACCACCCGCTGATTGCGGCTTTCTTCCTTTTTGTCGGGTTCATCGTCGGTCAACCGGTCCAGCAGACAGGGCTGAAGTCTTTCAATGGGGATGAGGTCGGACATAGGGAGGGGAGAAACGTCAACTGGGCGGGTTTATTTCAATCATCCGGCATTCCAGCAGCGGATACTCATTGGCGTCGGTGTTTAAAATCCGTTGGCCGAGCCCCAAATAAGAGTCGCCAGGCTGGGTCTGCCAGTCAGTTTTCCGAGCCAGCCGCAAGCCGCCGTCGGTGACCGCCTCGGTGCCGGGATAGCGGGCGGGAATATGGCCGGGGACACTGCCGCCATTGACCCAGGTAAACTGCACCGGGAGCCAGACCAAATCGCGGAGGTCACTGGGTTTTTCCGACTCGATTTTTTGGATGCGGTTGAAGGGGACCCAGTAATATTTTCCCTCGATGAAGGCTTCCAAGACCGGGCCGAGGCGGGAATCGGCATCCGCGATCCATTCAAAGGGCTCGCCATTCAATTTCCCGGAGGAGGCCGGGGCCTCGGCCAGGGCTTGCTCCCGCGATTCAGCCGCTGCGAGAAATTCGCCGCGGGCCACGAGTTCATTGGCACGCACCAACTGGCCGAGCCAGGAGGCGGGTTCGCCGAAAATGATCGGTGTGCGTTTGCCGGCAAACACCTCGCGCCGGAGTAATTCACAGGTGATGACCGGCCGGAAGATTTGGGCCAGCAGGAGGGTTTCGGCGTTCAGACTGGCCACGACCTGGAGTTGGGTGAGCGCCTTGTCGAGGCGTCCCAGGACACAGTTCAATTGAAACAGGCAAAGCCGTAACCGAGAGTCTTCCGGGTGCTGGCGGATTTCCGTTTGCAAGCGGGTGAGCGCCTCTTCCAGTTGGCCAGCTTGAATAAGTTCAGCGGAGGTCATATAAAAAAGCCCGGCCAGAAGATCCGGCCAGGCTTAAACTAATTCCAACATGATGGGTGCAAACTCAGCCTCCGGTGTTGGCCTTCAAGTCGTGATGATGAATGACCGGCGCGTCGAGCGAACCATCCGGTTTTTGGGGAGCGTAATGGATCTCGATTTTGGAGAAATTGAGGGAAATCTGGTCAATGGGCACCACTTCCCCGGTGGAACCACCGGTTTGGTAGGAGGAGACCAGCAAATCCGTGAAGCTGATTTTCAAATATTCCTGCTGGGTTTTGCCGGCTTTGCGGCAGGTCAGCAGGGCGGATTTGATATGGGCGCCACCGGCGCAATTCAGAAACAGTTTTGGGCTGGCCTTGTTGACCCGCATGGTGAAGTGAAAATCCTGCATGCTGACCTTGCCCGCCCCGCCACCACCGCCGCCGGAGGAAGTGCCGCTGTTGGTCTCGCCCCAACTCCAGCTTTCCAGGTCAATTTCATTTTTATGCTTGGAATCCGTGCTTTCACCCGGAATCCCGTCAATTTTTAAGAAATAATCTACTGCTGCCATAATTTTTTCCTGTTGGCGGGATTCCAGTGCCGAAAATCCCTTGGTTTAATTGATGAACTTACCGTCTGCAAACGACACAAATTCGCAGATGTCTGCCAAAATATCAGGCGCCGCCCTTGGCGGAAGGCAGCTTGGAAACCAAGCGCAAGGACACCGTGAGCCCTTCGAGTTGATAATGAGGGCGCAAAAAGAATTTGGAGGTATAATAACCGGGATTCCCCGGGACCTCCTTGACTTCGACATGCGCCTCGGCGAGCGGGAAACGGGCTTTGACTTCCTCGGCGGATTTGGAATCGCAACAAAAGGCGCTGATCCATTTGTTCAACCATTGCTCCATGTCCTCACGTTCCTTAAAGGAGCCGATTTTATCGCGCACCATGCATTTAAGGTAATGAGCGAAACGACAGGTGGCGAAAAGGTAAGGCAGCCGGGCCGCCAGATTGGCGTTGGCGGTGGCATCCGCGTCGTCGTAAACGGCCGGTTTTTGCAAGGATTGGGCACCCATGAACACGGCGTAATCCGTGTTCTTGTAATGGGACAATGGCATGAAGCCGTTTTTGGCCAGTTCGGCCTCGCGACGGTCGCCAATGGCAATTTCGGTGGGGCATTTCATGTCCACGCCCCCGTCATCGGTGGGGAAGGAGTGAACGGGCAGCCCTTCGACCACGCCGCCGGCTTCAGCCCCACGGATGCGCGCGCACCAGCCATACGTTTTAAACGCACGGGTGATGTTCGCCCCCATGGCATACGCGGCATTGGACCAAGTATATTTGTTATGATCAGCCCCTTCGGTATCCTCTTCGAAATCGAACTGTTCCAAGGGCACGGTTTTGGCGCCATAAGGGAGACGGGAGAGGAAACGCGGCATGGTCAGTCCCAAATAACGCGCATCGTCCGAATCCCGGAGGGAACGCCAGGGGGCGTAATCGGCGGTTTGGAAAATCTTGGTCAGGTCGCGAGGATTGCTGAGTTCCTGCCATGAATCCATGCCCAATACACTGGGATCGGCACCGGTAATAAACGGGGCATGCATGGCCGCGCAAATCTGCGCCATATTGCCCAGCATTTTGACATCCTCGGGGGAATGGTCGAAATGGTAATCCCCGATCAAACAGCCATAAGGCTGGCCGCCGGGCGTGTCGAATTCATCCCCGTAAAGTTTCTTAAAAAGCGGACTTTGATCCCAGGCATTGCCCGCAAATTTTTTCAATGTGTTATTGGCCTCCTTCTTGGAGATGTTCAACACCCGAATCTTCAAGGTCTCGTCGGTTTCCGTATTGTTGACCAGATGATGGAGACCGCGCCAAGTCCCCTCAAGGGCTTTAAAGTCGTTGTGATGGAGGATGAGATTGATCTGCTCGGATAATTTTTTATCAATCTCGGCGATCATGGCCGATATGGTCTTGATGACGTCGGGGGAAATCAACTGGGTGGATGCGAGCGCCTGCTGGGCGAGCGTGCGAACGGCACTCTGAACCGCGCTTTGTTTCTGAACATCACGGGCCTTGAACTCCTGGTTCAAGAGGGATTCGAACGCATTCAGCTCAACAGGGGCCGAAACGGGGGCACCCTGGATGGCAGTTTCGGGAGGCATCATAGTTTTATGTCAGGTTGGCGAAATTTTCAGGCGGTCACTTCCGGGGCCGGGGCCGAGCCCAGCGTCTTCATCAAGGCGGGATCATTCAACAACTTCCCGATCAATTCCTCGGCCTTGTCTTTGCCATCCATATACGTTAACAGATTGGCCAGCTCGGTGCGGGTTTGCAGGAGTTTATTCAAGGAATCCACTTTGCGGGCGATGGCGGCGGGAGAAAAGTCCTCCATGTTTTCGAACGTCATTTCCACGCTCAAATTGCCCTCACCGGTCAGGGTGTTGGGCACTTGAAAGGCGACGCGCGGTTTGCAGGCCTTTAAGCGGTCATCGAAATTATCCACGTCAATTTCCAGGAATTTGCGATCACCCACTCCGGGAAGGGGCTCGGCGGGTTTGCCGGAAAGGTCGGCCATGACGCCCATGACGAAGGGCAGTTCGACTTTTTTTTCGGCCCCATACAGCTCCACATCGTATTCGATCTGGACACGGGGGGCGCGGTTGCGGGCAATGAACTTCTGGCTGCTGGATTTGGCCATAAATTTTATTCTCCGTATTAGATTTTTAGCACTATTGATGTTTTGCTTTTGCCCGTCAAGCGTAATTTAGGCTTTTTTATTTGAACCGTATGCCATCCGGTGGATAGGATACCATAAAAACTAGCGGAACACAACTGCAAAATTTGATTTTATGACACCCTGCCCGCCCCTCCGCTCCGCCTACGATGAGGTGATCTATCCGAGTTACACCCATCCGCAAACCCATCCCAGCCGACTGGGGGTGATTGGCGCCTTGTTTGGATTAAACCCGGCCGGGGCGGACCATTGCCGGGTGCTGGAACTGGGTTGTGGCAATGGCAGCAATCTGGTGCCCATGGCGGAAGGATTTCCAGAAAGTGAATTTGTCGGGATAGACTTGGCCGGGGTGCCGGTGGCGCTGGGCCAGGGGATGATTCAGGACCTGGGTTTACGGAATATCCGGCTGGTTCAGGGCAGCGTGGCGGACATTGGCGCGGACTGGGGGCACTTTGATTATATCATTGCGCACGGCCTTTTTTCGTGGGTTCCCGCCGGTATTCGCGCGGCGATCCTCCGCGTATGCCGGGCCAATCTGCACCCGCGAGGGCTGGCGTTTATCAGTTATAACGCATTACCAGGCAGCCACCTGCGCTTAATGCTGCGGGAAATGATGCTGTTTCACACCCGTGGTTTTGCGGCGCCCGGGGAACGCATCCGGCAGGCGCGAGCCCTGGCCCAGTTTCTGGCGGAGGCCCAAAACTCCAAGGACGAATACCAGCTTTGGATGAAAGCCGAACTGGAGCGAATCCAGGACCACGACGACGGACATATTTTTCACGACGAACTGGCGGAGGTTAACGAGCCGTTTTCCTTTACCCAGTTCATGGCGCAGGCCACCGAGCAGGGCTTGCAATTTGTGGGGGAGGCGGATTTCCATGAAATGTTTGCGCATGGCTTCAGCGAGGCGGCCCGCCAGGGTCTGGCCCAACTGGGCCGCGACCGGCCGCGCCGGGAGCAATATCTGGATTTCTTGAAATGCCGGCGGTTCCGGCAAACGTTGTTGTGCCATCGTGAGGTGGTGCTGCAAGCGGAGGCGCAGGCGGATCGCGTGGCGCATTTGCTGGTATCGTCGCCGGTAAAATTTACGCGGGAGGAGACGGCGGATCCCGGCGGAGTGCGGGTGTACCAATCGCCCAAGGGCGGCACGTGCGCCACAGACTATGCGCTGGGGAAGGCGGCCCTGACCATACTGGAAGCCCACTGGCCGCTCCCCCTGCCCTTTGCGGAACTGTTCCAGCGGGCGACCAAGGCGACCGGGGAGGCTGGCACGAGTTCTGCGGCCGGGGAGGAAGCGGCCCTCCAACTGGCGGAATTTCTCCTCCAGCTCTTCAGCGCGGGGGTGGTGGAATTTCGGACATTCGTGCCGGGGGTGGTCCGGGTGGCGGGTGAATATCCGAAGGTCTGCCCGGTGGCGCGGTGGCAAGCGCAGCACGGGGATGTGGTGGCCTCGCGGTTTCATGTGGCGGTAAAAGTGGAAGATGAGGTGGGGCGGTTCCTGCTTTCCACCCTGGATGGCACGCTAAACCGCGCGGTACTGGTAGATAAAATGCGCGAGCGGTTCAAAATCAAAGATCCGCAAGCTTTGGCGGGGCAGGATGAGGAGACGGTGCGGAAAAGCATCGAGCAGGATTTGGAGCGCAACCTGGCCAAACTGGCGGCTTTGGGGCTGTTGGTGGGGTGACCAGGGGAAGGACAGAACCAAAAAAGCAGGGACGCCGCCACCCGCTCGGGCATCACGGTCCAAGGTGGTTATTAGCGATTCGGAAGATGTGGCTCAGGCTGTCACTTAATTTGGCGGCAGGTCAATTTCCAGAAATCCGCGCTCGATCATGGTTTGGACCAGCCCGATAAAGTTGGCCAGTTGAAAATTGGCGGGGAGTTCATCGGCGGCCTGGGCGGCGCCGTATATCTCGGCCACGGTCAACTGGCCTTCCAGCCGGGCCAGCAGGGGGACGACCCAGGCATCGGGACGCAGGGCCGCCTGCACGCCCGCATTGATTTCAAAGGTGAATTCGGCCGGGACAAGGCTGCCGGCCTCCACCACATGACGGACGGTCAGTTGGAGGTGGGGGGATAGCCGCGGCCGGGCGTGGGCGAGCCAATCCAGGAATCCGGGCTGGAACGTTTGGCGGCGCCAGTGGAGCAGACGTTCAAACTCATGCGCCGTGGCCTGGGACGTGATGCGGAAACGCGCGGGGGGCGGGACGGTTTCCCCGGGGTAACGGCGAAGAAATAGCGCGCCATAGACAAACTGGCGGGTATCCAGGGATTGAAATCGGTCCACGAGTTGCTGGACCTCCGCAGGGCCGACTTCCCGGCCTTTTTTCTGGAGGGAAGCGATCACGTCCCGAACGGACAAAATTTTCTCCAAACCGTAGATGACGTCAAATTCCCCCGCGTGGACCCCGAGCCAGTCACGAGCGCGCTGCTCGAAGGTTTGTTGGCCGGTGTCGCGCGCCACGCAGAGGATGACACAGGTGCCGCCGGGTCGTAAAAATTCGGGCAACCCGGCCACCACCCCGCGGACGACCTCCTCGCCGGATTCACCGCCATCACGATACACCATGTTTGGACCGAGGGCGGGCACGAACGGCGGATGGGCAGTGATCAAGTCAAACTGCCGTCCGCGGGCAGGTTCATAAAGGTCGCCGCACCAACTGGCGACGGGCAGTTGGTTCAGGCGGGCATTAAAGTCGGCGAAGCGGGCCGAGCGTTCAGTGAGATCCGCGGTGGCGGACTCCCGGGCGGTTCCCGCGAGCACCAGCGCGCCAATGCCCGAACCGCCGCAGAGGTCCAGGGCATCACCGCCGCCGGCAGCCGGGAGGAGGGAGAGAAAACGCAAGGTGCCACTGTAAATGGCGGGAAACACAACGTCGACGGGCGGAGTGAAAGGTTCGCCGTCCGGATCATCCACCCGATCGGAGGCCACGACAAAACCGGCCAGGGGATAGAGCCAGACTGGGCATACGAGGCAGGCGGGATCCTGGCGGGAGGGGCGCAGCAAGGCGGAAGCCAGCAAGGCGGCCAGCACTTCATCGCCGCAGATTTCCCGGGCGGTGGCGACGGGGGTGGGCAAACCGCGGGCGAAAACCCGTAGTGCCCAATAACCGGCGGGCGAGAGCGCCGCCGGGTCAACCCGGCCCCAGTCCACACGGCCCAGATCGCTCATGTTCTCCATGCGGAGAACGCGACACAGGGTGACACTGTCAAAGCCGGCCACGCGCAGGAACTCGCGAATGCGGGTTAGTCCAGGCGCGGAATCCGACCGCAGCGGAAAGGGGGTTTGGTTGGCAATCACCGGGCAAAGCAATTATTCGGAAGGCGGGGCGGGCGGGGGCAGACTGTCGTCCACCACCGACCCCATGCTGGGCCGCAAGGTGTCCGGCGTGGCCAGATTGAGTTCCTGCATGGCCTGGATAAAATCCATGCGGGCCAGTTTTTGAGCGCGCCGCAGCAAGTAGGGCACGGGACTGCCGGGTTCAACCTGTTTATAATAATCACAAACGCTCTCCAGAACCCGCACCACATCCTGGCGCGACTGAATGGAACCGTTAATGGTAATGCCGCCGGATGCGCCAGTAGACCCGCCAGCGGAACCGCCTGATTCCCCACCTTCGGCATCCGGAGCGGTTCCAGAGGCCGGATCGGCACCGGGCAGGAACGGTTTGAGGGCGGACTGGAGTTCGGACAAGGTGCGGTCCAGCACCTCAAAGCTGATGGTGCTGCCCGATCCCAAATGGGTGGTGAGGGTCTGGTCAATGTGGTGGACGGCTTCCTGGCATTCCTGCAACACCTGCTGATGGGCGGCACAGAGTTTATCCGCATCCTTGATCCCGGCGGCAAGTTTGGCAGCGTCGGGAGCCCCCGACCCGGGGGTGCGGGAGGCCAGAATCTGGTCAAAGGTGATGCCGGTTGAGCCTTTTGGCCGGAAGACGTCGCTGGCGTAAAGATTGTCGATAATCACCAGCCAGCCGGAAACCGACCCCCGGGGGGCGGTGAGGACGCCCAAAATATTCAGGCGCTGGGTGGGGTCGTTGTTGTCCTCCACATCCAGCAGGGGATACAGGGTGGGCCAGTACTTTTCCAGCCACTCCTTGATTAAGACGAGGCCATCGCGAAAACCGGCCAGGCCCGAGGTTTTGAGCAGGCTGCAACTGAGCATGGTAGCGACGCGCAGGTGCTTGGATTCGGCCAGAAATTCTTGGGATTTACCCAATAATTCACCCCATTCCGGGGGTTCCGCCGGGCGTTGGACCGAGCCGATGTCCACCTCCGGTTTGCCTTTGAGAATGGTTTCCAACTCATCAAAGCGGGGGTCGTAGGAGAGATCCGGGCCGCAGGGTTGCTCGCCGGAGACCGGTTCCAACAATTTGGGATCAAGAGTACTCATAAGATGGGGTTTTTCGTCGCGGCATGGCCGTGCTACGAGATCACTACGGGCTATTCATTTTGTTGATCAACCGGGCAATTTTTTCGGCCCGTGTCGGCGCTAATTCATTGATGGCCAATAACTGGCTTTTTAGCTTGGTCCAATAGTCAATTTTGCCATTTACCCAGCCCAAATCCAAATCGCCCCCGGCCAGAGGACTGGCGGCTCGGGCGGCGGCCGATTGGGCCGAGGACGGGGTCTGCAGGCCGAATAACACTTGATCTAGTTCCAATTGATTATCAATCCCCTGGTTGATCGCCCTGGCTAATTGGTCGAATTGGGCATCATTCGGGTGCTGGTGGCACAGGGTCAAAGCGGCCACAAAATTCTGCTGGCTCAACCAGGCCCGGACCTTGGGAACATCGTTGGATTGAGTGGCGGCGGTCTGCAATTTGAGCGCTGCGGGTCCATCGGCATGGAGGAGGAGAGCCGCCGCCGCCTGCTGGCGGGCGGTGGC
>Ga0182012_10006375_pt1 | contig 12055 bp, 10 predicted proteins | sample 612S2SmetaG_FD_120486 | JGI IMG/M metagenome (GOLD analysis project Ga0182012, IMG submission 120486) | Permafrost microbial communities from Stordalen Mire, Sweden - 612S2S metaG | ecosystem: Environmental > Terrestrial > Soil > Wetlands > Permafrost | place: Sweden: Stordalen | collected...
AACACCCTGGTAGGTCCACTCATTGACAGCCGAGCCTTCGATAGCATGCAGCAGAGCCTCTCCGAAGCCAAAGCCTCCGGCGCTGCCATAACTGGAGGTGAGCGCGTCAATGTCCCTTCCTGCCCCAAAGGCATCTACGTACGCCCCGCTTTAGTCGAGATGAAAGAGCAAACGCCCACGGTCAAACGTGAGACCTTTGCGCCGCTTCTCTACGCGCTCCGCTTCCACAACTTAGACGAAGCCATCCGTCTCCATAACGACGTCCCCCAAGGCCTCGCCTCCTCTATCTTCACCAACGACCTTCGTGAAGCCGAGCAATTCCTCTCCGCCGAGGGCTCCGATTGCGGCATCGCCAACGTAAACATCGGCCCCTCTGGAGCAGAAATTGGCGGTGCTTTCGGTGGCGAAAAAGAAACCGGCGGCGGCCGCGAAAGTGGTTCCGACGTATGGAAACTCTACATGCGCCGCGCCACCAACACCATCAACTACGGTCGCGAGTTACCTCTTGCTCAAGGCGTCAAATTTGATGTTGCTTAATGGATGTACACAACAACCCAACCAAACCTCCCAACAACACCAGCCATGCTGCGTTAACTCGATATCGAAACAGCAGCCCGACACTCACCAACACAATTGCCAGGGTGATCACATCAACCAGCGCAGCCTTCCCCAACAGCAGCAACACCCAAGCAATCAGCCCGACCGACGCCGCCGTAACTCCATCCAGGAAGGCACTGCCCACCACCGAACGTCTCACCCGCGGCAACAGCGGTCCACTCAGCGCCACCAAAATCCAGCCCGGCAAGAAGATCCCTAACGTCGCTACCGCCGCTCCTGGCATGCCTGCCGCTAAGTACCCAATAAACGTCGCCGTCGTAAACACTGGACCTGGTGTCACCTGCCCTACTGCCACTGCATCCAACAACTCTGTCGCGTTCAACCAGTGCAGATGTGTCACCAAGTCAGCCTGCAAAAACGCCAATAAGACATAGCCACTCCCAAACACGACCGCCCCGATTTTCACAAACACCCAGAACAACCGGCTCAGTGTTACTGGCTCACTCACAGCCAGTCCACCTCCAATCAAGGCTCCAGGAATCCAAAGTGCCAGTGACCGCGGCATACGCACGACCGTGACCACCGCGCCACATGCCAGCAACGTGACTATCTGCTCGTCACCCAACGCCGTCATCAAGACCGCCGCTCCCGCCACAAACCGCAACAGCCAACCTCGCAGTGACGCCCGGCCTAAGTTCCAAACCGCCTGAGCCACAATCGCCACCACCACTGGCTTGATCCCATACATGACACCCGCCACTTGCGGCAATGTGTGAAATCGCACATACGCCGCAGCAATCGCTGTGACCATCAGCGCGGCTGGCAGAATAAAGCACGCCCCGGCTACCAATAATCCCCGCCAGCCACACAACCGCAATCCAACATGAATCGCCAACTCCGTGGAACTCGGCCCCGGAATCAAATTCGCTGCACCCAACAGATCCAGAAACTCCGCCTCACTCAACCATCGGCGTCGTTCCACAACCTCCTGCCGCATCATCGCAATGTGCGCCGCTGGACCTCCGAAGCCAATCGTCCCCAGCTTCAGGAACAGCAGCGCCACCTCACGCAGCATCTGTATCTACTTTGTTTCCTGAAGTGACCGCGCAATGCTCGCCATCATTTGCCGCGGCGCAAATCGCGTGAGAAACGCCATGGTGGCATTTAGCGCGCCCGAAACCACCAATGACTTCCCACTCATCATCGCGTTCCAACCAATCTGCGCCACCTCGGCCGCACTCATCACATGCCCGCCTTCAAAGAGCTTCGAGTTACCCATACCCGCGCGCTTCACAAACTCCGTGCGCGTCGGCCCGGGACACAGGCAGCACACCTTCACTCCGAACTCTTTCACTTCGTTGTGAACTGCCTCCGAAAACGAAACCACGTACGCCTTCGAGGCATAGTAGACCGACATCAATGGCCCCGGTTGAAACGCCGCCGTGGAAGCAACATTCAACACATAACCCAATCGCCGCTCCACCATGCCCGGCAAACACAGCCGTGTCAGTTGCGTCAATGCCCCAATGTTCAATTGCACCATCTGCATCTGTTGATAATCGGGCAACTCCCAAACTTTTCCCACCAATCCAAAGCCCGCGTTATTGATCAACACATCGACTGCAATGCCTGCCTTCCCAATCGAATCCATCAACCCAATCGCCGCATTCGGCTCCGAAAGATCCACCGGAAAAATCAATACCTTGCGTGCATGTTTGCGCGTGACTTCAGTGGCCACCACCTCCAGCGGCGCTGCGGTGCGCGCTACCAGTGCCAGGTCATATCCGTTTTCGGCTGCAATAAAGGCCAGTTCACGTCCAATTCCGGTGGACGCTCCAGTGATGAGCGCAACAGGCATAGTCCTTCATTTTGCCACTACTCATAACGCAACGCCCGTACAGGTTCAACCCGCATTGCTCGCAACGCGGGAAATAGCGAAGCCAATGCCGAAACGAAGACCAATACAGCGGCCGTCACAGCCATGGAAGATGGGTCGGATCTCGAAACTCCAAACAACATTCCCTCCAAGAACCGTGTAAGCAGCAACGCGCCTGAAAGTCCAATCGCCACGCCAATCAAACCTAGCGTCAGCCCCTGCCTTAGTACTTGCGTCAGCACCTGCTGCGGCTCCGCGCCCAGTGCCATCTTGATTCCAAATTCCGCGGTCCGCTGCTCAACCGAATAGGCAATCACGCCATAAATCCCCACCGCCGCCAAACACAATGCCAGCAGCGAAAACATCCCCAAGATGAGCGTCAGGAACCTTGGCCGTGTAGTGGACGCCGCCACCACATCCTCCATCGTTCGCACCTTCGCCAAAGGCAAACTCGGATCAATCGCCGCCACTGCGCGCCGCGCTTGGCCCACTAGACTCATCGGATCGCCTTCCGTCTTAACCAGCACATCAAAGTTGCTTGGGGGAGATAGCTTATACGGATAGAACAACTCCGTCCCTACCGGTTTATCCAAACCTGCATTTTTGATATCCGCCACCACACCAACCACCCGGCACCAAGGCGCACCTCCAGGCTTGACGCGATGACCTACCGCCGGCTCATGCGGCCAAAACGTGCGCGCCATCGCCGCGTTCACCATCACACCCGGCGCCTCTTTACTCTCATCGCTCGCATTCAGCCATCGCCCATCTACCAGCCGCGCGCCGATCGTCTGAAAAAACTGCTCCCCTACCGCCTGATAAAACGCTACGTTTTCGATCGGTCCATTCGGTACATGCACAAAGCCCTCAATCTGTGTATCATTGTCCACTTCGCGCCGCACCGGCGGCACGCCACTCGCCATGCTTACGGAAAGCGCACCGGGAATCCGTTGCAAACGCTCCTGTAAATTCGACCAAAAGAGATTTCTCGTTACCTCGTCTTTGTAAGTAGCATCCGGCAGTGAGAGGCTAAATGTCAGTAGCCCTCTCGGGTTGAAGCCCGCATTCACCTCCTGCAATTTCCAGAAGCTCCGCAGCATGATGCCCGCACCGGCTAACAGGGCGAAGGCCATCGCCACCTGCGCTACCACCAGGACATTCCGAAATCGTCTGGAAGCTTTACCCGAAGAGGTACGGCCACTTGTGCTCTTCAGCGTTTCAAACACTCGCACCGCCGACACGTGCACAAACGGCGCGAGCCCAAACAGCACACCAATCAAAACCGAAACACCCAGAGTAAAGCCCAACACCGGCAAGTTCAACGCAATCTCGCTCGCGCGCGGAATGCTGCCCGCATTGGCCGATGCAATCAACAGTAAACTCCCAAAGGCCACGCACACACCCAGCAGCGCACCAGCCAAAGACAGTGCCAATCCTTCAATCACAAATTGCTTGGCCAGGTCGGAGGTCGAAGCACCAATCGCTCTCCTTACGGCAATCTCCCGCTGCCGCGCCTCGCTGCGAGCCAGCAGCAAGTTCGCCACATTCACGCAGGCAATCAACAGCACCAGCACCACCGCACCCAACAACAGCAGCATTGCCTTTCTAACTCCGCCCACCACTTCGTCATAAAACGAATACATGCTGGGGTAATGATTTCTCGGAGTAAAAGCGTGGTGGTTCGGCGAATCCGTTTCGCCCCATCGGGCCACTAACCGCGTCATTTCCTCCCGCGCTTGCGTCAGACTCACTCCCGGCGCAAGGCGTCCCAACACATCGTAGTTGTGTCCGCCCGGGTTCACATGATTGGGATCCAATTGCAGCGCACTCCAAACCTCCGTCGCATCTGTCTGCCCGGGCGGAAATGCGAAATCTGCCGGCATCACGGCAATCACGGTGGCCTTGCTTCCATTCAAAAGCGTCTCTTTGCCAACGATGTTCCGATCACCTCCGAACACTCGCTTCCACAGTCCGTAAGACAACATCACGACTGGCGTCGCACCTGGCACATCATCCTGCTTCGTGATCAGGTGCCCCATCGCCGGCTGCACACCCAACATCCTGGGAACCTCCCAGCTCTCGAACGTTGCCGTCACGCGAGTCGGTTGATTGACACCCGCCAGATTCACGCCGGTTGTGGCTGATGCGCCCAGCAAGTCAAACGATTTCGCGGCCCTCTGAAGATCGAATACCTCCGAGTCGGAAACCCAAAACTTGTGCAACCCGCCACCAGGAAAGGTGGGAAACTCCGTATAAATACGAATCAGTCGGCTCGAATCGGGGTAAGGCAGCGGCCGCAACACCACCGCATTCACAATGCTAAAAATAGCCGAAGTCGCGCCAATCCCAAGCGCCAAACACACCAGCGCCGCAATCGTAAAGCTGGGCGTGCGGCCAAGACTACGAATCGCGTAGCGAACCGTTTGCATCATAGTTCACCTCAAGGTGTACGAGACGCCAAATACGCCGCAATGTTCAACAAATCTTCGCTGCTCAACCCATTCACAGCGGGCTTCATCAACTCGGTCCAATTCCCGTGCCGCGTGCCTTGCTGCATGTCATACATCTGACGCACGAGATAACTCGGCGACCGTCCCGCCAAACCGGGCACGGGACCTAGTCCCTTCAAGTCACTTCCATGACAAACTCCGCACGCCACACTCTTGCCATGATTCCCTGTCACCAGCGCTTCGCCCTTCTTCACACTCCCAATCGGTGCATAAGCAATAAATCCCGAGCGCGGATTCCGCAAACCCTCCGTCTCTTCCGCATCCACGGGAGTCTCGATAATTCGTTCGCCAATCGCCTCTTTTTCATTTCCCTCCAATGGGAGGTACATACCTACATTCGTGTAGGTCTTAGGCGCTGTCTTCGTTTCCACTACCTTAATCCAGGGCGTCCACTTCATCGCAGCATAGTAGTCCGCCGCCGCTTTGATCTCGTCATCCGTCATCGCTTTCGCAATGGCAATCATGACGTTAGTATTATTCTTTCGCTTGTCCGCGCTGCTGCGTTCGCCCTCTCGGAACTTCCGCATCTGTTCAATGAAATACGGCGCAGAATATCCGGCAACGCCCGCATTCTCTGGCCGCCCCTTGCCGTTCGGGTAGTGGCACAACCCACACGCCCAGACCTCGGGTTTGCGCCCATGCGAAATGATCTCAGGCATCACGGGATGATCACCCGGATACCAATCTGCCGGTGCGAACCGGTCGCCAATTTGCGCCTTCGTAAAACCACCTTGGCTGTCGGCAAGATGTTTGATGCTTGTGTCGGGCGCGCCCTTTGGTGGAGCGGCCGCGGCCGCTTCCGGCGAAGTACCGTACGCCCAAACAGGCGGCCCATCGGCAGCCATCAGAAGGTGTCCGGCGGAACACACGCCGAGCAAGAGAAAAACAAAAAAGCGAGTTGTCATTGTGGCGTAGACCATCATATGCCCATGCTTGTTTGTGTAGCAGCAAGCCAGCACCAAAGCCGGCAGTAATATGTAAGCAGCAACCAATAAAAACTCCCGCGCACGAGCCAGCGCCGGTCGGCCAAGGCACATCATTGCTTCTTTGATTTCACCCCGCGAGGCCAGTTCTGAGAGTGTTCTCACGACAAACGGTAGGGCGCGCAACAAGCGAGGCACAGCTCTTAGCGCAAACCTCAGCCAGGAGATCAGGAACCAGAGTCTACACGCAACTTGGCACTCTGCGGAGAAGGATCGCCTTTCTCGGTATATTGAAGTCATGGCCACCGCTCCGCAATTCCTCACGGTCGAAGAATTCGACAAGCTCTACGGCAGCGAATCCGGCTGGGAGTATTGGTATGGAAAGGCGGTGCGCAAGCCTGTGCCTGATAAGCTGCATGCTTTATTGCAGAGGATTTTGATGCAGTTGCTGAGCGCGGCAGGCTACGAATCCGGAGGCGAATTCGACTTCAAAGCAAGGCGCGATTGGCAGCCTAGACCCGACGTTGCCATTCTTCCTGAAGGAGATGAACGCTATCCAACCAAACTGTCGTTGGTGATTGAAATCCGTTCCGAGGATCAAACCAAGGAACTGACTGAAAAATGCAGAAACTACGAACAGGCCGGCGTTTCGCACATCTATGTCTTCGATGCGGTGGCGCGAGTTATTTATCGCTGGGAAAAAGATCTGGTGGCAACGCAAGATCTGGCATTGCCGAACGGAAGCCTGATTGCGGGCAGTGCTATTTGGCAAGAACTGCAGGCAGCCAAAACGAGACTCAAAATGACGCTCTCATGAGTGTTGATTCCGAGTCGGCAACCGTCGCTCCACTATTCGTGCCGCAGTGCCTCTAACGGTTCCGCTCCTGCCGCCCGCCGCGCTGGAATCCAACACGCCACCGCACCCACGAGCGCCAAAAACACGGGCGCTCCCACGAAGGTAGACAGATCATGCGGCTGCACACCGTAAAGAGCGCTCGTAAAAAGTTTCGCCACCGCCCACGCCAGACCCAGCCCGGGAATCATCGCCAGCCCTGTCAACAAAAGGCCGCGCCGCACAATCAACCACTGCACTTCCCCCACTTGTGCACCCAATGCCATGCGAATCCCCATCTCCCTGGTCCTCCGGCTCACCCACGAATTCATCACGCCATACAGCCCCACTGCCGCCAGCACCAGTCCCAACAAACCAAACACGCTGAACAAACTCCCCGCCAATCGCGGCAAAAACAAGGCATCCCGTAAATGTTCTTGCATTGTTTGCGAGTCGAAAATCGCCAAGGTCGGATCAAGCGCATGAATCTCCTCCCGCACCGCATGCGCCACCGCGGCAGGATCGCGCGCAAATCGAACCACAATCCGATAGCCCACTAACGAAGGCTCAGCCCCAATATTTTGCGCCAGCGACCGATAAAGGATAGGTCGAAACTCCTCGCCTAAAACCCGCGACTGCACATTCCTAACTACGCCCGTAATCTCATAGCTCCCGCCCGGTCCGGTCACCCGCCGCCCGATTGGATTTTGATTCTGGAAGAAACGTTTGGCTAGGGCCTGATTCACCACCGCCACTTTCGGTCCGGTCGCCGCTTCGTTCGCAAAGGAACGGCCGGCAATAAAATCCGTTCCCATCGTTTGGAAATATTCAGGACCGGCCATATAAAGCTCAGTGATCGCCAGCGCTCTATTCGCCGCAGGCTGACCCTCCGCATAAAACCCATCACTCCGATGACCTCCCGTCAGCGGAATCGCATCCGTATAGCTAGCGGACCGTACTCCCGGCAGCGCAGCCACCCTTCCGCGTAACTGATTCAGAAATTGCGTTGTACGCTCCGGCGAATATCCATGTAGTCTGGGGTCAACCGCCATCATCAACACGCCTTCTGAACGGAATCCCACGTCGATCCTGGAGGCACTCTCCAGACTGCGCAAAAACAATCCCGTCGCACATAACAAAACCACTGACATGGCAATTTGGGAGATCACAAGCAAATTACCTAAACTCCACATCCGACCAGGCCGTGCTAACCGGTCCTCACCCTTGATTCCAGCGGCAATCATAGGCCTCACCACCGCCCATGCTGGTGCGAGTCCAAACAAAACTCCCGTGCCCACACTCAACAAGAAACTGTAGACGATCACTCTCCAATCCACACTCACTGTTAGATTCAGCGGAACAGGCGCCGGGACGTGAAAGGCGCCCAACCCTTTTGTCGCCCAGAACGAAAGCGCCACACCCAACAGCCCACCTCCCAACGAAAGCAACACGCTTTCCGTCAGCATCTGGTGAAGCAGGTGACGCCGGGTTGCTCCCAACGCAAGCCGCACTGCCAGTTCACGCTGCCTCCCGGCCGCCTGCGCCAAAAATAAATTCCCGACATTCGCTCCTGCGATCCCAAGCACCATCAGAGCCACTAATGACAAAGCCGCCAGAAACATGAGTACGGCCGGCCGGTCCCGCGGCGGAAGCGATCCCGCTTGTTCGAAGCGAAACCCATCATCATCTGCGCTATTAGGATGCGCCTCTAGAATCCGCCTTGCCAGCACATCCAACTCCGCTTTCGCCTCCGAAGTTGGCACCCCTGGCGACAACCTCCCAAACACTGCAATCCAATGATAGTCACGCGACACCATGTTGCTCGTATTCGGCAACAGCCCGTCAAGCTCGCCAATCGGCACCCAAAATTGACAATCGAGAATCAGGTCAATCCCACGAAATCCCGGCGGCGCTACACCAACCACAGTGAACGGTTTCCCGGAGAGATCAATCGCTTTGCCCGCTATCAACGGATCGGAGGCAAATCGCCTTTGCCAAAGCGCATGCCCAAGAACCACCACGGGTAGGTGCTCCTCATCCGCGCGAAATCCCCGCCCAACCTCCATGCCCACGCGCGCCACATCGAAAAAGTTCGCAGTCGCCGCCTGCCCCCACACTCGCTCCGGCTCGCCTTGTCCGCCAACAGACGCCGGCACTAATTCGAAATACGCGGCCAGCCCGGAAAACGTTTTCGCTTGCTCTCGCAAATCACTGAACAACGGCCAGGAAAACGAGTTACAACACTCGTTATGGTGCGTCGTATGAATCGCCAGCAACGTAGCCGGATCTCCCACCGGCGCCGGCCGCAACACAAATTTGCTGACAAGCGAAAAAATCGTCCCGTTCGCGCCAATCCCCAACGCCAGCGTAATCACCGTGACCAACGCAAAAGCCGGAGCCTTCCGCAGCCTGCGCCATGAATAACTCACATCGCGGCCCACAGACGCCAGCCTTGCTCCTGGCCGCGCATCGCGCACTTCTTCTTTCGCATTCTCCGGCGAATCAAATTCCAGCCGCGCCAACCGCCGCGCTTCCTGCTCCGACAACCCCCGTTCCTGATAACGGCTCACCAAGGTTTCGTAAAACGCCCGCACCTCCGCGTCTAACTCGGCTTCCACTTCACTCCGTCGAAAAACCCAATTCCAAAACGAGCGCAACCGTCCCATCGCTTATACCTCCTCCGCCAGCACCCGATTCATGGCAGTAAACACCTTCTTCCAGTTGCGCTTCTCTTCCGCCAGCCGAGCCCGCCCCGACCCAGTCAGCGTGTACGTCTTCACCCGCCTCTTAGTCTCCGTCTCACTCCATTCCCCACTGATCCAGCCGTTCTCCGCCAGCCTGTGCAGCGCTGGAAACAGCGACCCAGGCCCCACCACAAACACCCCGCGCGAAACCTGCTCCACCCGATCCGCAATGCCCACGCCATGGAGCGGGCCGCACTCGAGCGTCCGCAGAATCAACAAATCCAAAGTGCCTTGCAATAGCTCAGCCGACTTACCCATACGCGGATGATATCGGCAATCGATATCGACAGTCAATAACAAAACCACCTGCTATTCTTACGCGGTGTCCAGCTCAAAAGTTCAAATGATCTTAATCGCCGGCCCTTATCGCTCCGGCACCAATGACGATCCCGCGCTCATGCTCAAGAATGTGAGTCTGATGGAATCCTTCGCGCTGCCCATCTTCCGCGCTGGACACATCCCCATCGTCGGCGAGTGGCTCGCTCTCCCGCTCGTTCAGCACGCCGGTTCGCAAAGCGTGGGCGACGCCGCCTTCAACGAAATCTTCCACCCTATCGCAATTCGGTTGTTAGAGAAGTCTGAGGCTGTCCTCCGCGTCGGCGGCCCCTCCGCCGGTGCCGACGAAATGGTCCGCATCGGCCGCGAGTTGGGTCACGAGATTTACCTACGCCTCCAAGATATTCCGGGTTGCGAAGAATCAGCTGATCAGCGTTGACGTGCGAAATAGGCACACTCGCTCCGCACCGGACACTCCCCACACTTCGGCTTCGTCCGCTTACACACACTCTGCCCATGCACCTTCAAAAGCAAATACGCCCGCGTGCGCCCATCAAAACTTTCCGCACTCTCCACCTCAATCATCTGCTGCACCTCGCGGTAAGTCACCCCATAATTCTCCCGCTCCGGCCCGCGCATAATTCGATACAACACATGCGGATTATTCGAAGGCACCGCCGCCACCGGCGCAATTCCGCCGAACAACAAAATGCGGTCCGCCCCGGGATCGGCGATATTCGGAAACTTCTTCAGCGCCGCTCGCACCTTCGCTAACGGCCCAGTCAACCCCGCCCGCAAATCACCGGCGTACTCATTTTGAACGCGCAGCGCAATCTCCTTCAGCCGCTCAGCGCGTAATTCCGGAACCATGCCACCCGCCTTCAAGGCGCTGCGCAACTTCGCTACATTCGCACGCAACAGTGTCTCCGGCTCAATCCCAATTTCCTTAGTCAGCGCCGCCCACCCCTTCGCACAAGTCACATCGCTCGCCGGATAACCACAATGCCACCAAACCAGAAACTCATATGGCTCGGTCGGCCAAGAAGCAGCCTGCCGTCCGTAGAATTTTTCTAACTCATCGAAAATCACCGCCAGGCGCATATTGCTTGATACTACAGCCATCCATCAACCCTCAATGAGAAACTAGAAATTGGTCCCCCTTCTCGATCTCAAACAACAGCACACCGCCCTCGCCGCCGAACTCAAAGCCGCCTTCGCCCGCGTCCTCGAATCCGGCCAATTCATCCTCGGCCGCGAAGTCACCGACTTCGAACAATCCGCCGCCACCCTCACCCACACCAAACACGCCATCGGCGTCTCCTCCGGCACCGACGCCATCCTGCTCGCCCTCATGGCCCTCAACATCGGCCCCGGCGACGAAGTCCTCTGCCCCTCCTTCACCTTCTTCGCCACCGCCGGCTGCGTCTCGCGCATCGGCGCCACCCCCGTCTTCGTTGATTCCGACCCCGACTCCTTCAACCTCAATCTCGCCGACGCCGCCCGCCGCATCACTCCAAAAACAAAAGCCATCATGCCCGTTCACCTCTTCGGACAGATGGCCAACATGAACGCCGTTCGCGATCTCGCACGTGCTCACCACTTATATGTCATCGAAGACGCCGCCCAAGCTCTCGGCGCACAATTCGAAAATCAACCCGCCGGATCTCTCGCCCACTTCGGCACCTTCAGCTTCTTCCCCACCAAGAACCTAGGTGCTCTCGGAGACGCCGGCCTCCTCGTCACCAACAATGACGACCTCGCCGCCAAGGCCCGCCTCCTCCGCAATCACGGCGCCGAGCAGCAATACTTCCACAAACTCATCGGAGGCAACTTCCGCCTCGACGGCCTCCAAGCCGCCTTTCTCAACGTGAAACTCCCACACTTAGCGAGTTACACCGCACGCCGCCGCCACAACGCCGCCTATTACAACAGCGCCCTCCAAGGGAGCGGCCTAACTCTCCCCGCAGAACAGCCGAATTACTTTTACATCTGGAATCAATACACCGTTCGTGTATCGGGAAATCGGCGCGACGCCTTGCGCCAGTTCCTCACTGAACGCAACATCGCCCCGCTATCTATTACCCGGTCCCGCTTCACAAGCAGCAGTGTTTCGCCCACCTAGCAGCAGGCGCCTCCCTGCCCGTCTCAGAACAACTCGCATGCGAGTGCTTGAGTCTCCCCATCTACCCAGAACTCACGCAAGATCAACTCAAGCTGGTAGTAGACACCGTCTCCGCATTCGCCATCAACCCCTTATTGCGAGTCAGCGCCAGCATTCCCCAAAAAGCATAGGTCGCAAACTGCAGAGCCTGAAACAACAAAATGTAAGCAATAGC
>Ga0182012_10006377_pt1 | contig 12054 bp, 8 predicted proteins | sample 612S2SmetaG_FD_120486 | JGI IMG/M metagenome (GOLD analysis project Ga0182012, IMG submission 120486) | Permafrost microbial communities from Stordalen Mire, Sweden - 612S2S metaG | ecosystem: Environmental > Terrestrial > Soil > Wetlands > Permafrost | place: Sweden: Stordalen | collected...
CAGGTCGCCGCGCACCGTGCAGCAGACGCAGCCGTTGTTCATCTCGAACACCTCCTCGTCGGTGTCCACGACCAGGTCGTTATCGACTCCCAATTCCCCGAATTCGTTGATGATGACCGCGTATTTGCGGCCATGCTGCTCGGTGAGGATGCGGTTCAACAGCGTGGTCTTGCCGGCGCCGAGATAGCCGGTGAGCACCGTCACCGGCACTTGTGCCTCGGTCGTACCAGGGTGTGAGCCAGGGGACGTCTGAACGATTGCCATGGGTACTCCGCCGCGGTCGGTTGCGCCCAATATAGGTGTGCGGCGAACGGTCAGCCACCGGCGCCGGCCATCAGGTCGGCACGCAGAGCGGCAAGCCGCTGCAGCGTGGGATCGAGGTCGAAACGCTTTGCGCGCTGGCGCGCCGCCGCGGCCAGCGCGTCGCGCCGGGTCCGGTCCGTGGCCAGGGCAAGCATCGCCGCCGCGATGGTCTGCGGGTCGTCCGGATCTGCATACAGCGCGGCATCACCCGCCACCTCCGGCAGTCCGCCGCGGGGCGAGGCGATCAGCGCGGCGCCGCTCGCCATCGCCTCGAGCGCGGTCAGCCCGAACGGCTCCTGCCAGCGGCTGGGCACCACCACGATCGCGGTGCGCGCCAGGGCGGCGAGCACCTCCGGGTGGTCCTGGTAGCCGAGCATCCGTACCCCCGCCGCCTCGGCCTCGGCTTTCACCCTGCGGACGAACGGCGTGTCCGGGCTGTCCGCCCTGAACCGGTCGGCGCCGATGATGGCGGCGCGCCAGCCGGGCAGCTTCGGCAGCGCCGCGGCGCAGGCGGCGACGAAGGCGTCGGGCGCCTTCTCCGGCACCACACGGCCGACGAACAGGATCTCCTGAGCGCGCGGACCGATGGCAGCCCCCACGGCAAGCAACGCTGCGAGATCGATGCAATTGGGCAGAACGGCGGGCGGCGGCGCCGGCGCGAACACCCCCGCCATCAGGCGGCCACGGAGATAGTCGGACACCGTGACCACGCGCGCCATGCGATGGAGCAGTGCGGTGCGCTCGGCGGCGCTGCCAGCCTGGCGCATGGTCTGGGGATCGTTGTGCAGGAACAGCACGACGCGCGCCTCCGGCAGCCAGCGTGCGAGCGCCAGCGCGGTTTCCGGCCGGTTGTGCACCTCGATCAAGGCGGGGCGGAGGTCGCGCACCAACCGCGCGACGCCGGAGGCATGGCGGACATTGGCGTTGCCGGGGCGCCAGAACGGCGCCCGCGCCTCGCGGAACGCAATGTCGGCGAAGGTCGTCCCGGCTTGCGGCCCGCCGACAACCACGGTGCGAAACCCGGGCACGGCGGCGAGCCTTTGCACGATCAGCCCGACCGCGCCGGTGCGCCCGGGGCCGAATCCTTCGCGCGGCGGCAAGACGATGGCGACCAGGGGAGCGGAGTTTGACGGCATGCGGAGCCGCTATAGGCCGCGGTCCATGACAACGCCAAACGACGGCTGACCGTCGATACGGCGCCGCGCAGCAAAAAAACGGGGCGGCGTGGGCGAGGCCACGCCGCCCCAAGGTGGTCGTGCTTTGAGCGCGACATCGGGGGGAGGCTACGTAGCGAGGAATCGATACGTTGACCTCGAGCAAGATGGTAACCGGAAAGACGACGGCGGTCAATATCTTTTTCGCGCTGCAACGTCCCGCTGGCAACGGATTTCGCCTTGCTCGGCTCTCGCTGGTTCGGCCGGCCTATCCGACCGGGCGGCGCATGCCGCGAAGCTCCGTTCTGTTAACCGAATCACGAAGTAGTGTCCTTTTTGTTGACCCTGACTGACTTCGGTGGGACACTGAGGGCGCGCTCGGTCCGCAGACCGAACTGGAGCCGGTGATGGATGGCATCAATGGTTACCTCGGACACAAGGATGCGGCTGGATCTTCATCCGTCATAACGCCGGCGGATGACCGGCCGGTTGCTTCGCGCCGCGTTTGCAGCGGCACGCGGCAGCGCATGCGGACCATGGCGGCCGCAAGCCGTTGGTTGGTCCGTGCGAACGACGAGTTGACGCTGATGAAAGCGATCTGCACCTTGATCGCCGGAACAGGTGGCTACCCGGTGGCGTGGGTGACGCTGTGCGATCCTGATAATCCGCAGTTGGGCCGGCCGGTTGCGTGGTCCAGCGAAGGCGCGACAAGCCTTTGGCCGGCCCGGAGCGCCCGGCCCGGCGCCTGGCAGGGCAGCGGGCTGGTCGATGGGTTGCCGCTGTACGGCCGGCGCTGTGGGTTTCCGCTGGCAGTCGCGCACCCGGCCCTGGAGCCATGGCGCGACGAGGCCCTCGTCTGCGGCTATGGCACGGTCGCCGCGCTGCCGCTGATGGTCCACGGACGATTGGTTGGCAGCCTTGTCGTACTTGGTATCGGGCCGTCCGGCCTTACATCGGGCTGCTGCGCGACCTGGCCGAGTTGTTGTCCTACGGTATCGCCGCCCTGCAAGACCGTGCCGACGTCATTTCGAGCCTGAACAAATTGCATGCCAGCCTTGAGTCAACGGTCACCGGGATTGCCAGGATGGCGGAGGCGTTCGACCCCTACACCGCCGACCACCAGCGGCGCACGGCGAGCCTGGCGGCCGCGATTGCTCGGCAGATGGGGCTGTCGGAGGAGCAGGTGGAAGGCGTTCGGCTGTCCGGCCTGATCCACGATGTCGGCAAGGCAGGCATGCCGATCGAGCATCTGGCCTGGCCGGGCAGGCTGTCACCGGCGCAGTTCGAGGTTATCAAGTCGCACTGCAAAATCGGGTATGATATCGTCAAGGGCATCGACCTCCCCTGGCCGATCGCCGAGGCGGTTCTGCAACATCATGAAAGACTCAACGGCTCGGGCTACCCGGCCGGCCTGATGGGCGAACGGGTGATACTTGAAGCGAGGATCGTAGCGGTCGCCGACGTGGTGGAGGCGATGACCGCCTGCCGGCCTTATCGCCCCGCGCTCAGCGTCGCAGCCGCCATCAACGAGGTCGCTGATGGACGAGGACGGCTGTTTGACCCCGCCGCCGTGGACGCCAGTGTGGCGGTGTTGCTCAGCGGCGCGTTCGGCGACCCCGCATCCCATTTGCCCTGCGCCGGACACGGCGATCGGTCACGCGGAAAACCGCCCCGGGAGCCACGGCCCGCGGGGGGCGAGCGGGCGACCGGCGGAGCGGTCCGTACGGTTCGTCAATCCGTGTCGGGACGGTCCGAGTACTGATCGCCGAAAGTGTCCTGAAAATCCTGGGCGACAGCGTAGGGTAGCGTGCCCAACGCACCACGCAGAATGAAGTCGGTCGAGACCTGCAGCTTCACCGCGATCGTGGTTGCTTCCACGATGGTCATTTCCTCACGGCCGGCCTCGATATCGATCAAGCGACCGGCGCCGATGCAAAAGCGGGCGGCAGCGGTTTCAAGCGACAGCCCGCGATAGGTTCGCGCCCACTGGGCTCGCTGTCCGATCGCGGCCAGCACTTCGGTAAAACGTGGCCGTCCGTCCGGGGGAGCGCCTGGCGCCGCGCGCTCCCACCCGATGACCTCCGGCCAATCGACGCCGAGGTGCGGCGCGAATCGCTCCGCCCACTCGCGGGTCAGCTTTCCGTTGCCGCGACGCAGCTTATGCACCTGCTGCTTGGAGGTACCGGCCAGATCAGCCAAACGCTGTCCGCTGATGCCCACGCGGAGCATCAGCTCGTTCAGACGGTTCGGATGAGCCATTTGAACCGGTCCAGTCATATCGTCTCCTACCCGAAGCGGGCGCATTCTCTCCAACCGAGCATTGACAAATGGCACCGGAGCGTTGCCTTACAAGGATATGGTTCGGTGACCGGATCAACCCGGCGCTGATTATCTGTAGCTCACCGGGTTCCTGCGCCGCAAGATGCGGCGTTGCCGAGCACGGCTGACCGGGTCGCCCTGCGGCATCATCCGCACCGTCCAGCGGAACGAGCACCGCCACGGTGGACGATGGCTGCCTCATCCCGTGGGAGCCCGGGCCCGGACAGAAAAGCGCGCTCCGTCTCACCGGCAGCGCAACTGGGGCGGCCGAGCGCCGAAACCCCGGCGGCATGGCGACGGACGTGATGCCACCATGGTCTTGCCCATCGCAAATAACCGTACCGTTGACAGACACCACATTTTGGTTTGACGAGCGGGCATATTTTTGAGTAGACAGCCAGGATGTCTACAACGAACCAGTGTCCCTACCCAAACCGCCTGGACGAGTTGATGCTTCGGGTCGGCATCAGCGGACCACGGCTGGCCGACTTGGCCGGCACCTCCAAGCAGCAGGTGCACAAGCTGCGCCACGGCAACAGGAAGATGACCCGCGAGTGGGCCGAGCGAATCGCGCCGCATCTTGGCGTCGACTGGCCGGAGGTCATCGGGTGGGAGGGGGCGGCCCCGGGCGCTCCCCCGGATGGCAGGCCAAGCCTTACGGATGTGCTGGCCGCGATCGGACAGCGAACCCAGTGGGCGCGAACCTATCGCGGGCTGCCGCTTGAAACCGCTGCGACCCGCTTTCGCATCGGCGCCGGACGCCTGATCGATATTGAGGCCGGACGTCAGGCAATGACGATCTCGGAAGTGACCACGATCGCGGTGAAGTTGCAGATTTCGACCGACTTCATTCTCCGTGGAGCACTAGCCACCCTGCCTTACGCGGTCGCCCAGGATTTCCAGGATGCATTCGGCGAGCAATATGCTGACCTTGTAGGCACGGATTGATGCACGGGCACGGACTCGACTTTTCGCACAGGGTCACCTGAACCTTCCCCAGCCGCGGGGGCTCGATTCCCGGCGGCGGGGTCGCTTTGTCGTACAGGTAACCTGTACGTTGACCCGCTTCGTTGGTCAGGCCATAATGGTGGCTGTTAATACGGAGCCCCTGATAGCTCATAGCCTGACCCCTAACGACGGTACGGAAAAGCTCACGACGCGGGGCAATTCAGCGCCGTCTTCACAATCATGTCAACGCAATGCGATGGTATAAATCTGTTAACTAAGGCGCAATCTGTACACGATCGTATTCAATTGGCAGAATACGCTGGCTTTGACAGCGATCCAGTGGCTTTAATAATGCCGCCGGTCAGGCAATGCGCTACCGGTATCGTTCGCTCTCAGGCCATGGGCCGAAATATCGTTTTCGGCGAAGACGCCTGTATTGCAAATATTAATTGGATAAGCCATGTCGAGTTGGAGGATTGGGCGATCTGCCTATATCGTGCCCCGGCGGCGCCTCGAACCGGTCCGGCCGCAGGGCCCGGACCGCGATCGGACTCGCTGAGCGGTACTGCCGCCCATTGCAGGCAAGCCAACGCCGTTGGCAACGCAATATTGATAATGCCGGGTCGAACAGCAAAACCAGCGGCACGCAAGAGAGGGAACCGGAACATGATGCGTCCGTCATCGTTGCGGCACGTCGCTGTCGGAGGGCGTGACCGGTGAACACGGCGCCCGCCAACGCGGACCGCGCCGCGCGGACCTTGCCGGCCGGGCCGGGCGGCAGCCAGCCCGATGCCAGAACCAGGACGGCGGCGGCCGACGCATCGCCCTGCGACCTTGAGCCGATCCATATTCCCGGCGCGATCCAGCCGCATGGGGCGGTACTTGCAACGATGGCCGGCGGACGTCTGGTGACGCATGTCAGCGCGAACCTCGCGGCGATCCTGGGGAAACCGGCAGGCGATGCGCTCGGGCGGCCGCTGGCAGACGTGATCGGCAAAGCGGCATGCCAGGCGCTGGAGGGTTGCGCCGGGCCAGGAATGGCGCTCAGCAAGGTCCATACGTCCTCCGGGCCGAACGGAGGCGACGTTCGTCTGCACGCCCATCGATCGGGGCGGCACATCTGCATCGACATCGAGCCGGTCCGCCCCACCCCCGAACTTGCAACACCGCTCACCATGGCGCAGTCCGTCCTGGAGACGCTCTGGTATGCGGCCACGCGCGCCGATCTTTGTGATCTCGCGGTTGGCGGACTGAGGTCGATCACCGGCTACGACCGGGTGATGGCCTACCGCTTCAGCGAGGACGGGCACGGGGAAGTCATCGCGGAGGCCCGCGCGGAGTGGCTCGAGCCCTATCTCGGTCTGCACTATCCAGCGACCGACGTCCCGCCGCAGGCCCGGCGGCTTTACCTGCGGCAAAGCGTCGGCGCGATCGCCGATTCCAACTACAAGCCAGTTCCATTGCTGGTCGACCCGGCGCTGGACGACGAGACGCCGCTCGATCTGACCTACAGCGCCCTGCGCAGCGTTTCGCCGTGCCATCTCGAATTCATGCGCAACATGAAAACGGCAGCGAGTCTCACCATAGGGCTCGCGCAAGGGCCAGACCTGTGGGGTATGCTTGTCTGCCATCACGGAACCCCGCGGATCGCGGGGCCCGAACTGCGGTCCGTCGCTGAGCTGGTCGGACAGGTCGTATCGCTGCTGCTCGCCAGCCTGGGCGAGAACGAGGTCTATGCGCAGCGGTTCGAGCGGATCGCGACCATGCGTGCTTTGGTCGAGCGGCTCGCCGCCCCCGGACCGCTAGCCGATGCGTTTGCCACGGCGGAGGAAGACCTTCTCGGTCTTGTGGAGGCGACCGGGGCGGTTGTGCATTTGTCCGGCACATCCCTGTGCCTCGGGCGCACCCCACCGCAGTCCGCGGCCGAGGGCGCGCTCGCGGCGTTGCAGTCCGATGCCGGCGGCCGGGTGCTGGCCGTCGACGACCTCGGCCTGCGCCATCCCGAACTCGCGGATTGCATGAACGAGGTCAGCGGCGCTCTGCTGTTGCCGCTCGCGCCAGACACCGACGATGCGATCCTTTGGTTCCGGCCGGAACTGTCCCGGACCGTCACCTGGGGCGGCAACCCGGCAGAGAACGCTTTGGACCCGGTTACCGAGCGCATGTCCCCGCGGGTTTCCTTCGCCGCCTGGAAGGAGATCGTAAAAGGCCGTTCTGCCCCCTGGGCGGCGGCCGACCTGGCGCTTGCCCGCGAACTGCGGACCGCGGTGCAGACCGAGATTGCCCATCGCAACAAGGCGGATCTCGCTCGGCTGCGCCACTTCGACCCGCTAACGGGTCTGCCCAACCGCGATCTGATACAGGACTGGCTGGCGGAAGCCCTGCGCGACACCACGGCGCGTGCCGCCGTGCTGTTCCTCGACATCGACCGGTTCAAGGCGGTCAACGATACGATCGGACACCAGGCGGGGGACGCATTGCTGGTCGAGGTCGCCCGGCGCTTGCTCGCCGGCGCCTGTCCGGGCGGTCTGACGGCCCGGCTCGGCGGCGACGAATTCGTTGTGCTGTGCCGCGGCGTGAACCGCGATACGGCGGCCGAATTCGGCGAGCGGATCCGGCAGATGATCGAGACCCCGTTCGAGATTTTTGGCAGGCCTTGCTACGTGTCGGCCAGTATCGGCATCGCGGTCGCCGGCGACTCGGGCGGCCTCGACCTGATACAGGCGGCGGACATGGCGATGTACGTCGCAAAGCGGTGCGGCGGAAACCGCGCCAAGGTGTTCGAGCCGTCACTGTATGATCTTGCCGCCCGGCAGTTCGAGCTCGACCGCGATCTGCGCGAGGCCCTCACCGGCGTGGACCAGTTCACGCTGGTCTATCAGCCGACATTCAGGATGGCCGAGGGGACCATGCGCCTGGCCGGCTTCGAGGCGCTGGTGCGCTGGCGGCACCCGCGGCTGGGGTGGATAGCGCCTGGGCTGTTCATCCCGCACGCCGAGACCTCGGGGCTCATCCTTCCGCTCGGCGACTGGGTCCTGTCCAGGGCGTTGCGCGAAGGAGGCGGGCTCGTCCGCCAGGATGAAGGCCAGTCGCTGGCGGTGAACGTCTCCGCCTTGCAACTGGCGCAGCCCGGCTTCTGTTCAGACCTCGCCGGGCTGCTGGAAGCCGAGGGGTTCCCTCCGGCCGTGCTCTGCCTGGAGGTGACCGAACGCATGCTGACCGACGCCGCGGTCTCCTGCACGCTTGCCGAGGTCCGGAAGCTCGGGGTACGGGTGGCCATCGACGATTTCGGCACGGGCTACTCGTCGCTGTCATGCCTACGCCGGCTTCCGGTGGATGTGGTGAAACTCGACCGGAATTTTCTGAAGGATATCGACAGCGACGCGCGCGGCGCCGACTTCGTCCGCGCGGTGATCGCATTTGCCCATGCGGCGGGTCTGTCCGTGGTCGTCGAGGGCATAGAGACGCAGTCCCAGCTCGCCATCGCCTCGGCCGGGGGCGCCGATGTCTTGCAGGGATTCCTGTTGGCCACGCCGCTCTCGGCCATGTCCGCCGCGGAGCTTGTCGCTCGGACCCGGACCCCGCCGTAAGGACCGGACCTCGGCCAGCCGCCGCCGGGCCGGCTGGCCGGTATCGTGGACAGGATCAGGTTTGGTTTTTGGACGCCAAAACCAGCGTTCTTGTCAGCGGACCGACCGCGGCCGACCGATCAACGCTATGGGCTGTCGGCATGACACGCTAATTGGCCAATGCCGTTGGGTTCATCGGCTCTGGCGTCGATCCGGCCTCGCTGGAGGGCGGCCGGTTTGTTGCCCTTGCCGGTCGAGGGCGACCGCACGCTGCCCGCTTGAAAACCGCTGCGGGCCGTTTCACCGAGGCGGGTCGCCTGGTTGAGGTTGACGGTGGGGGGCGGCAGTGACCGATCCTGCAAGCGATACCCCGTTAAGATTCGCTCGATTTCAGGCGAGCACCAGGCATCTTGGACCACACGGTCGCACAGGGTTGCGGGGAGACATGCGGCGAGCAATATCCCGCCCCCTCTGGCATGGATCGACGCAAGGGCAGGGGCTGGCCTTCTCGCATAGCGCCGGTCCGGCCGCTTCTGGCCGCAAGCCTATGATTCGGGCCAGATCATTGGTTGCGATACTCAGACCGTCGATCTCGAGTCGATCAACGGACTGGCCGAGGCTGCGTCTGTTCCGCTGGGGACTGTCGTGGCCCATGACCCGGCTCCTATAAGGAAATGCTCACGTCATCGTGATAGGTGGCATGTCTTAGATTGGTCGAATTTCGCGGTCAAAGTACATTGAGGATATAAGGGCGTAAAAAAATGCTCTAAGCTTTCGCGAACCAAATGATTTTTCGGCACGATCGACGTTTTCAAACCGGCATTCTTCCGCCCTCGGCCCTTGCCAAGGCTCGATAGCAAGGGAGAACGGACGCCAGCGCATACCGGGCCTTGACGTTCTGCTTGTGCCTCGCTGCCGACGGTACAACGTGCAGGCCCCGGCGGGGCGTGTGGGCACAGCGCCAGGTTTACCGGCTCATCAATACGGGAAGTGTAGCCCGTTCCAGCACGTGTCGCGTCACCCCGCCCAGAATGAGCTGGCGCAGCCGCGAATGCGAATAAGCCCCCATGGCCAGCAGGTCGCACCCGAACTCCCCTGCCGCGGCCAGCAGCCCGGCCCCGACCGAGCCACCCACGGCGCGAAAATTGACGATGTCGGCATGCACACTATGCAGCGCCAGATAGGCGACAAGGTCGGCGGCGGCCGGACCGCGACGCTGATACCCGTCGGCCGAAAGTACCCTTGCAGCTTCCGCCCTCTGCATCCAGGGCAGCGCTGCTTGCACCGCGGACGCGGCCTCGGCAGTGCCGTTCCAGGCGAGGCACACCCGTGTTCCGATCGCGGCAGGCGCCACCTGGGGCGAGATCAGCGCCGGCCGGCCGGAGTCGAACAGCACGGCGTGAAGGGCATCGGAGGATGAAACGTCCTCGCCGGAATCCGGGTGGGGCACCACCGTCAGGTCGGCGATCCGCGCCTGTTGCGCCACGAGGTCCTCCTCGCGTCCGATGACGGTGACGAAGCTCGCGGTCGGGCAGCCGGCGCCAGGCCGCGCTTCTGCGATAGCGATGTCGTGACACGCGACAAAGCGGTCGAACAGGGTGCGCACGGCATGGGCGCGCTGACTGCTCTCGCGCTCGGTGGCCAGCATCATTTCCTCGATCATCGCCCCCGACAGGCCCTCGCCGGCGAGCGGCGCGACGTCGCGGCTGTCGACGCGGACATGCAGAGCGGTGACATGAGCGTTCCATAACCGGGCGATCGCGAGCGCGGTGGACAGCGCCGCCTCCCCCGATACTGTGCCGCTGAGCGGCAGCAACAGCTTGCGGATCGCCATGCCCGGCTCCTCGACTGCGTATCAGACCCGCAACGCTAAGCAGAGATTCGCGGCTTGGCCAACGGGAGGGCAGCGGGCTCACGGCTGAAATCTCGGACGGCCGGTTGTTGGCATGACCAGTCCGTTGGTCAACCAATCGGACTCTGCTTAGCCCGTCCGGGCCGCCATGCACGAGCGGACAGCCGCCTGCGACTCCTCCAGTGCCTGCCGGGCATCGCTGGCGTCGATCGGCAGCCAGTCCCCGGCGCCGGGGTCATTGCGGCTGGCCGCATGGAGCACGTCGATCGTGGCGTCGGAGGCGTCCCCTGCCCGGCCCCGAATACGCGCTTCAAGCTCGGCGAGCGGCGCGTGCAGCCAGAGCCCCACGAACGGAACGCCGGACGCCGTTGCGGCATCCGCGATCATGCAACGATGTTCCTGCGCCATGAAGGTCGCGTCCGCGACCACGGCATGCCCGGCGGCGGCGGCATGCCGTGCGGACGCTGCAAGCGCCGCAAACACAAGCGTGCTGGCGCCGCTGCGGTAGGCGTCCGGCGGCAGGCGCTGCTCCGGCGCGACCCGGTTCTGCCGCTTGCGGATTTCGTCGCTGCGCAGCACCAGCGCGCCGGGTGCGGCGCCCAGGGCCGGCGCCAACGCGCGGGCCAGCGTGGATTTGCCGGTGCCCGGCAAGCCCCCCACAGCCACCACGACAGCGGGCACCGGCCGCAGATAATCGATCGCCGCGCGCAAGTACCGGCCGGCCGCGTCACTCTGGCCGGTGCGGGCCGCGACATGGGCGCGCACCATGGCGCGCAACGACAGGAACGCCGGCAGGAAGCGGACCATGGCGGCGTCGCCGGTCCGCGCGATGTAGCGGTTCATCACGCGATTGGCGGCGGCACGATCGACCCGCTGGTCGAGATCCATCAGCAGGAAGGCAAAGTCGTAGCCGAGGTCGATGGTGGCCAGCGCCTCGTCGAATTCCAACGCGTCGAAGGGCACGACCTTGCCCTGCCAAAGGCACAGGTTGCCGAGATGCAGGTCGCCGTGCGCGCGGCGGACAAAGCCCGCTTCGGCGCGCTCGCCCAGCCAGGTGGACAGCTTGTGCAACGCGGCGAGCTCCGCAGCCTGCCAGCCGGCAACGTCCGCCGGCGGCAGGCCTGCCTCCACGGCCGCGACGGCGTTCCCCTCCGCAACCTGGCATAACGCCGACGCCGGATCGGTGCCGGAGACGGCCGGCAGAGCGCCGTGATAGGCAGCAACGGCGTCGGCCACCGCGTCGAGCAGCGCGGGGGTCAGCCGTCCCGCGCTGGCGATGGCATCAAGGAAATCGCCCTCCGGCACCCGCGCCATGCGCAGCACCCAGTCCACCGGCGCACCGGCGCCTTCGCCGAGCACAAGCGAGCCGTCGGCCCGGCGCAGCACCGGCACGACATCGTGGTACAGGCCTGGCGCGGCGAATCCGTTCAGCGCCAATTCCCGGTCGGCGAAGCGCCGGCGGGCCTCGACGCTGGAAAAGTCGAGATAAGACAGCCGGACTGCCTTCTTGAGCTTCCAGACGGTGTCGGTGCCGACGAAGACCAGTGAGATGTGCGTCTCCAGCGGCTCCCGCCCCGCGAGCCGGCGCAACAGCGCCACGACCTCCGTCTGATCGGCGGGTCCGGCTGCAGCCGCCAAGCCAGACCCGGATGAAACGGGCAACGAAGGGTCCGCCGCCACTGCCGGGTTCGCTGGATCAGGGGAACAGCTTGCCGACGGACCAGCCGCCGTCCGCTGTCCTTGTGTAGATGGTGCGATCGTGCAGTCGAAAGTCCATCCCCTGCCAAAACTCGAACAGGCTGGGAATCACGCGGTATCCTGACCAATAGGACGGCCGGGGGATGTCCTCGCCTGGAAACTTCGCCTCGTTCTCCGCCAGGCGGCGCTCCAGCTCGGTTCGGTCGGACAA
>Ga0182012_10006378_pt1 | contig 12054 bp, 9 predicted proteins | sample 612S2SmetaG_FD_120486 | JGI IMG/M metagenome (GOLD analysis project Ga0182012, IMG submission 120486) | Permafrost microbial communities from Stordalen Mire, Sweden - 612S2S metaG | ecosystem: Environmental > Terrestrial > Soil > Wetlands > Permafrost | place: Sweden: Stordalen | collected...
GATCGATGCGCTGGATGCCGCGCGGCTACAGGAGGGGCTGGAGACTCTGCGGAGTACTGCGCCGGGGCTGGCGGAGGAACTGGGGCGGCGTTCCCGGGGGGGGATTGAGACGCATGGTTCGGATTCCCCAGGCGATCCGGCGACCGGAGTGCTGGGTGAGTCGGAGCCAGATCGGGAGCGGTTTGAGGAGTTTGCAAATGAGGCCGCTTGTCCGGCGCTGGACCCGGCAACGGGGAGGTGCGATGTGTATGCGTGGAGGCCGATGACGTGCCGCGTATTTGGGCCGCCTGTGCGCATGGACACCGGCATGGGCGATGGCGACGCGCTCGGCCACTGCGAGCTTTGCTTTCACGGCGCCACCGAGGATGAGGTCAAGGCGTGCGAGATGACGGTTCCGCATGAGCTGGAGGCGGAAGTGCTAGGCGAGCTCGGCGATTCGCGCGAAACGTTGGTTGCGTTTGCTCTTGTGGGATGGGGAGACGCACGGCCGCGCTAGACTGGAGCTTGGATAATCCGATGCCAATGCGGCCTTGCTGGGTGGAAATCAACACCCAATCCTTCGAAGAAAACTATCGATTTCTGAAGACTCTTGCAGGCGACGCGGAGTTGCTGGCCGTGGTCAAGAGCGATGCGTACGGGCATTCGCTGGAACTGTGCGCGCCGGCGGCAGTGCGTGCGGGGGCGCAATGGCTGGGAGTGACCTCAGTGGAAGAGGCCGTCGCAGTGCGCAGGCTTTGCCCTGAAGCGAGAGTGCTGGTAATGACCGGGTGCTTTCCGGGCGAAGCCGCGGCAGCGGTAGAGCACGCCCTGACGCCCGCGGTTTGGGAACCCTGGCAATTCGACGAGATTGAAAGCGCTTCCCGTGCCGCCGGTGTGGGACCGGCATCCGTGCATCTGGAGATCGATACAGGCATGAGCCGGCAGGGCGTAAGCCTGGACGAGCTTCCAGCGATTCTGGCGCGGTTCCAATCGGGATCGACGCTGCGGCTTGAGGGCGTGCTGACTCACCTGTATGCGCCAGACGAAACAGATGGGCGCGCCACGGATGCGCAGATGGCGCGGCTTGAGGAAGCTCTCGAAGCGGTTGCGGCTGCGGGACTTTCAGCGGAGTGGCTGAGCGTCGGCAGTTCGGCGGCGCTGCTGAACGGGGAAGCGCCTCGGATCTCCGCGATGGCCGGACGCTGGGGAATGAAGGCAATGATTCGGCCGGGGCTGGCGCTCTACGGCGTCGCGCCGGAATTCGAGCCCAATGAACCGCCAGCCGTAGCGGCGGCGCGCGTTGGGCTCAAGCCGGTGTTGAGCTGGAAGACAAGCGTTGTCGGGGTGCGGACGGTTCAAGCGGGCGCTGTCGTCGGCTACAACGGAACGTTTGTGGCAACCGAGCCCATGCGGCTGGCACTGCTGCCGGTGGGCTATGCGGACGGCCTGGACCGTCGCCTCGGAAACCATTTCAGCCTGCTGGTGCGGGGAGCGCGCGCGCCGCTGGTGGGGCGGGTGAGTATGGACCTGGCGGTGCTGGATGTGACGGAAATCGACGGCGTGGAGGCGGGCGACGAAGTAGTAATCTTAGGCTCTCAGGGAGCCGAAACGATTTCCGCTCTTGATCATGCAAGTGCTACGGGGACGATTCCGTGGGAAGTGTTTACCCGGATCGCAGCGCGTGTAGCAAGAAAACTGAAAGCTGAGAGCTGAGAGCTGAAAGCTGAAAGCTAAAAGCAATCAGCCCGTCGCCGCCGGGACTTCTGAGCAAGCAGTTAGCCCCGCTGCCGCCTCGACTGCGGCGATCATCGGTTCATTGCCGATCGCGGAATTCAACAGCATATGATAGAGCCCGCGAGCGCACCACTCCTGCTGATAAGCCTTGCGGATCACAGCCGCGCGACGCTTGTCGAACGCGACCAGTTGCTGCTCCGCCTGCTCGGCCTGCTTGGGAAAAACGCGGACGAACCACTCGCGCTTGGTTGCGGCGGTGGCGTAAACAAACACGTGAAAGCAGCCCGGCTGGTTAGCCAGCGCGCAAGCTGCCCCACGGCCCACGATCACACAGTTTCCCTCCTTGGCAGCCGTGAGGATCTGCTGTCGAATCAGCGATAACATGCGTTCCGAGTCGAAGACCTGGTCGTCGGAGAGCCCGGATATGGAGTAGCCCGAGTCGTGCCAGAAAACCTTGCCGTAGCGGTAGTACCAGGGGTCGAGGCGCTCATCGTATTTGGCGGCCAGCTCCGGGGAAACGCCGGCGGCGCGCGCTGCGGCGCAGGGCAGTTCCGAGTCCAGAAGGCGCCAGCCGAGGTGGGTGGCCAGGTCGTGGGCAAACTCGCCGCCGCGTGAGCCGTACTCCCGCTCGACGGTGATCACACGGATGGGTGCATGGGTCATGGGGAAGCAATCTCCTGCGACTGGAGGATACAACGAAAACGATACGGCGTGGAACAGAGAACACCGAACGCGCGAATAAATGATCCTCTCCGGCCAGATCAAAAACAACCGCTAGTCACAGCCAATTGGGTTGGAAGAGGCTTAAGATGCTGCCAATTTCCCAGGGCCGAAAGAAGACCCTCAAAGGAGGCTGCGGATGACCCTGGAACTGAGACTTGTGCTTCGCATCACGATAATGTCGGTTGCGGCGATAGGGATCGTTTTCCTTCCCGCCGGGTCGTGGAGGTACTGGCAGGGATGGGCCTACCTGGCGGCATTCGTTTTGCCCATCGTGTCTGCTCATCTTTATTTCCTGCGCTACGACCGGGCGCTGCTGGAGCGCAGGATGCGCAACCGGGAGACGGTGACGGAACAAAAGTGGCTGATACGCGTCTTTGTCCTGCTCTTTCTGGCGGCGTTTCCTCTGCCGGGATTCGACCACCGCCTGGGGTGGTCGCGGCAGTGGGTGGGTGAGGTACCGGTGTTGCTCTCGCTCGTCTCTGACGCACTGGTGGCCGCCGGGTTTGGATTTGTGTTCTGGGTTCTCAAGGTGAACAGCTTTGCCGGCCGCACCATCACGGTAGATGCCGGACAGAAAGTCATTTCGACTGGGCCCTACGCGTGGGTCCGGCATCCCATGTACCTGGGCGCCATCGTGCTGTGGACGTTCACTCCGCTCGCGCTGGGCTCGTGGGTCGCATTACCGGCGTTCGTGCTCCTCATTCCCTTTTATGTCATCCGGCTCCTGAACGAGGAAAAGGTGCTGCGGGCCGAGCTTCCGGGTTACTCCGACTACTGCCTGAAGACGCGCTGCCATCTGATTCCCGCAGTCTGGTGAGCCTGCTGCCCGTTGACAGCATAAAAAATAAATTCCGTTTGATACCTTGACGGTCTACACAACTCTGTTGTAGATAATCATAGTATGGGTAAACCAAGCGATCTCGTACAAGGCACTCTCGACCTTCTCATTTTGAAAACGATCCTGCTGGAGCCGATGCACGGCTGGGCGATCGCCAAGCGCATTCAACAGCTTTCCGGCGAAGTGTTGCAAGTGCAGCAGGGCTCGCTCTATCCGGCGCTGCACAGGCTGGAGCAGCAGGGCTGGATTAAGGCCAAATGGGCGGAGAGCGAAACCGGCCGCCAGGCGAAGTTCTACGCACTTACGGTAGCGGGCCGCAAGCAGCTTGAGGCTGAGACTGCCAACTGGAACCGGCTTTCCGCGGCAATCGACTTGATTGTGGCGGAGGTCTGAGGGGGTTGCGATGCGCTGGCTTGCAAAACTGCGAATGCAATTGGAAATGCTGTTCGGGCGCGACAGGGCAGGCAAGCAGCTCGACGCTGAGCTGCGTGACCACCTCGAGCGTCAAGTTGCGGAGAACATCGGAGCCGGAATGAGTGCGGACGAGGCGCGGTATGCGGCCCTCCGGTCCTTTGGCAATCCGGCGCTCCTTCGTGAACAGGCGCGCTCGACCTGGAGCTGGAACTGGCCAGAAGTACTGCTGCGCGATGTTCGCTACGGCATACGTACACTGAATCGTTCACGCGGATTCTCACTAATCGCCATCGCCGTCATGGCCATATGCATCGGCGCAGCCACATCGCTCTTCACCCTTGTCCGCTCGGTGCTCCTCAGGCCGCTGCCGTTTCGTGACCCCGATCGGCTCACTATGATCTACGAGCATTTCCGAGCCCCTGCATTCAATAAGGATCAGTTCAACTACAACAGTGTCGCGCCCGGCGACTACTACGACTGGCATACAAAAACGCACGGCTTTGAAGACATGGCCGCGTGGGCGTGGTGGAATTTCAACCTCAGCAGCCAGAGCGGTGAGCTTCCCGAGGCTGTAACAGCGGCCGCGGGCACATGGAACCTGATTCCGCTGCTCGGCGTGCAGCCAGCACTGGGCCGCTCGTTTACCGAAGCCGAAGACCAGCCCGGTGGAACTGCGGTGATGCTCACCTGGAGCCTCTTCCAGCGTCGTTTCGCAGGAGACCGCTCCATTGTTGGCAAACAGATCCGGCTCAACGGAAAGCCCTATACGGTGGTGGGCGTTCTGCCTCCGTCGTTCGTCTATCCCACCGCGATCATGCAGCTCTGGGTGCCCTACGGGTCCATCTTCGGCGCTGGATCGCCCATTGGGCCGGAGTGGCTTCATTATCACGATCGTCACTTCATCCATGTGGTCGCGCGCATGAGGCCCGGAGTCAGTCTCGCCGACGCTCTCGGCCCGGTCAAGGCCGTGCAGTACCAGTTGCATCTCCAATATCCCACCGCTCCGGTCGCCGAAGACGTGGCCCCGCGCGATATCAACGAAGACCTTGCCCGCGACGTAAAGAAGCCGCTCCTGGTCCTCATGTGCGCAGTCGGATGCATGCTGCTGATTGGTTGTCTCAACGTCGCCAACCTGCTGGTGGCCCGCGGCGCGGCACGGCAAAAGGAAGTCGCCATCCGCGGCGCACTGGGCGCACGGCGGCTCACGCTGATCCGCGAGCAGCTCACGGAAAGCCTGCTGATCTGCGCAATCGGCGGCGCCGCCGGCATTCTCCTTTCCCTTATCGCAACGAAGTGGCTGGCCACCTCATGGAAAGATCTTCCCAGTGCCGAGGGCATCCACCTGGACGCGCCGGTCCTGTTCTTCTCCTGCGGCCTGGTGGTGCTGGCTGCTCTGTCGGCAGGCCTCCTGCCGGCCATTTCCTCCACCGGCAAAGCGGTGTTTGCCGCATTGCAAGCCTCCACCCGCACAGCCGGCGGAAGCGTTTCCCGCACCGCGCTGCGCAAAACGCTGCTGACCATAGAAATCGCGGTCACAGTGGTCCTTCTCATCGCCGCCGGCCCGCTGCTCAAGAGCTTCATGCGCCTGCGCACCGTGAACCTGGGATGCGCCACAGACAGTGTCCTCACCCTCAGCTATAGCCTGCCCCAGCAACGGTACGACAAGCCGGAAAAGGTAAACGCCTTCAATGAAGCGCTGCTCGAGCGTGTTCGCGCACTCCCCGGCGTGCTTGGCGCGGGTCTGGGCGGAATGCCTCCGGGCTCAGGCCCCGGCTCCGACGACATCTTCTATGTGGTCGAGCATCCCCCGGTGCGCCCCGGCGACGAACTTCCCGACGCTCAGGTGCGCCGCGCAGATCCGGGCTTCTTCACCGCGATGCAGATTCCCTTGCTAAGCGGCCGGCTCTTCACGAGCCAGGATCGGGGCGATCAACAAAACCGGGTCATCGTCAACCGGACGCTCGCAGCAAGATATTTTGCCGGTGAGAACCCCATCGGCAAGCACATAAATGTCCCGGTATACGGAACCGCAAACTTCGAAATCGTCGGCGTAGTCGGAGACACTCTCTACAAAGTCAATGAGCCGCCCTTTGCCACCGCCTATTTTCCTGAGTTTGCTGGCGTTGGCGACACTCGCATTTCGCTGGCCGTTCGCACAGCTTCCGATCCTCTCTCTTTCTCAGTGCCCATCCAAAAACAGATCGCCGCGCTCGATCCGGAGATGCCCGTCGACGATGTCTTGACCATGCGGCAGATTATCGGCCAGTCGCTCGGGAACCAGAGCTTCAGCGCCTCTTTGGTCCTGGCATTCGCTGTGTTGTCACTGCTGCTGGCATCGGTCGGTCTCTACGGAGTGCTATCTTACCTCGCTACGCAGCGCCGCGCGGAGATTGGAATTCGCATCGCTCTAGGCGCCAAGCGCGAGCAAGTTCTCCGTCTGATGCTCTCCGACGGCCTGCGTCCTGCACTGCTCGGTCTCGTGCTGGGACTAGCCGCAAGTGTCGGCGCGGCGCAGTGGATTCGCTCCCTGCTCTATGGCGCGCCGGCGGTCGATGCCTGGGTGTTCGCCTCGGTAAGCGGAACGCTGCTGGCAGTCTCGTTGCTGGCCTGCCTGGTGCCTGCCTGGCGCGCCTCGCGGCTGGACCCGATGCAGGCTTTGCGAACGGAATAAGCAAGGAGGAATGAGCCATGCGTTGGCTTGCGCGGTTGCGGATGCGGATGAAGATGCTGTTCGGGCGCGGCAACGCTGCGGCCCGGCTCGACGATGAATTGCGCGATCACCTCGAGCGGCAGGTTGCCGAAAACATCGCCGCCGGAATGAGCGCGGAAGAAGCGCGCTACGCAGCGTTGCGGGCATTTGGGAATACCGCGCTCGTGCGGGAACAGGTGCGCAATGCGTGGAGCTGGACCTGGCTTGAATTACTTCTGCGCGATGTGCGGTACGGCGCGCGCGCGTTAGCTCGGACCCCGGCATTCGCGGCCGTCGCGATTCTGGTAATGGCGTTGGGTATCGGCATTAATACGGCAATCTTCAGCATCGTGCATCACGTTCTGCTCGCGCCGCTGCCGTTGCCCCAGTCTGACCGCTTGTTTGCAATCTGGGCCAGATCGGATGCGGAGGGACAAGCCCACATAGCCGCTTCCGGACCCGACTTCCTCGACTACTCTGACCACAACAGCTCGTTCACGGCGATGGCGGAGATGATTCCAGAGTTCACCTCCACATGGACCGGCGATGGCGACCCAAGATTGGTAAATTGCGCCGGCATATCCGACGATTTCTTCAGGATGCTGGAGGTTCATCCCATGCTCGGCCGCTTTTACTCGCCGTCCGAGTACGCCGTGCTGGGAAGCGGAAAGATTGTCATCTCCTCAAGCTTCTGGAAAAACAAGTTGCAGGGCGATCCAAACGTCATTGGCCGCGTGATTCACCTTGAGGAGGAGGCGAACACCATTATCGGAGTAGCGCCGCCTTTGCCCGATCTGCTGCCCGATGTGGATGTCTATCCAACCCTCACCACGCGCCCCAGCTGGCCATACATGAAGTGGCGCGCCAACAAATTCCTCACCGTGATGGGAAGATTGAAACCCGGCGCGACCGCAGCCAGTGCTGAAAAGGATCTGACCGCCATTCTCCGCCGTGCCCCAGGAGAACCGCCCGACGTCCGCGTACAACTGATCCCATTGAAGGACGATTTGGTCGGCGGCGTTCATGTTCAATTGCAGATCGTCATGGCCGCAACCGCGCTGGTACTGCTGATCGCATGCATCAATATTGCGGCGCTATTGCTGGCCCGTTCGACCCGACGCGGCGCAGAGATTTCCTTGCGCGTGAGCCTGGGAGCGGGGCGGCGACGGCTAGCGCAGCAGTTCATGGCCGAGGGCCTTCTGCTTGCCGCTTCCGGAGGTGTTCTGGGCGTTCTGGCCGGATGGTTCGGTCTGCGCCTGATCGGAGGTTTGCCGGCATTGCAACTGCCGCGCATGGAAGGTATCCGGCTGGACGGCACTGCACTGCTGCTGACCGCGCTGGTGGCCCTCGCCACAACTTTGCTATGCGGATGCGCCCCGCTGCTTACGTTTTCCAAAGCGAATCTCTCCCCGGCTTTGCGCAGCGGGCGGACAGAGACCGGGCGGACACATCGGCGCCCGTTTGCCTGGCTGGTCATTGCGGAGATTGCCGGCTCGGTGGTACTTACCGTTTGCGCCGGGCTCCTGTTGCGCAGTTTCTGGCTGGTGCAGCATGTGGATCCCGGCTTCCAGCCCGAATCCATGCTCACTGTCTACCTGCGCACCAACTTCTACACGCCCGAAGGCCGCCCGTTCTGGCGAGACGTTCTTGCCGGAGTCTCTGCCCTGCCCCAGGTCAACGACGCGGCGCTGGCCGACTGTACACCCGGCAAAGGCGCGGCAACTGCCACCCTCCTCTTTGCCGACCGCGCCAACGACCCCGACCATGCGCCACCAACCCAGGGTTGCTGGATCAGCGCGGACTTCTTCAAGACCAGCGGAACGCCCCTGCTGCATGGACGGCTCTTCTCTCCACAGGACGGTGCCGACTCCCCGCCAGTGGTCATCGTCAATAGTGAAGCCGCGCGCCAATACTGGCCCGGGGAGATTCCCATCGGCAAGCGGATCGGCGTGAACTACACCGGTGCGGGCAGAGTCGGCTCCGCCCAGCCGCGCATGCGCGAAGTGGTGGGCGTCGTCGCCGCGATCAAGCAAGGCTCGCTCGACTCGGCCACGGAGCCCGCCGTCTACATGCCCTATCTCCAGGACGAGACCAGCCACGACATGGCGACTATGAACCTTTTCGTTCGCAGTTCAGCTAATCCGGCGGCCTTGGCTGACAGTGTGCGTGCCAGGATTCATGCAGTACGGTCGAATCAGCCCGTTGACGATCTCGTACCGTTGACGGAGATGATGTCGCACTCCCTGGCCCCGCGGCGTTACAGCCTATCGCTGCTCGGCGCGTTTGCGGCGCTGGCGGTTCTGCTCTCGGCGCTGGGAATCTATGGTGTGGTCTCCTACACCACACTGCAGCGCACGCGCGAATTCGGCGTACGCATAGCGTTGGGCGCAACGCGAGGCGGTGTCATGTCCCAAGTATTCCGGCAGGGATTGGCGCTTACCGTAACAGGTGCGGCCGTGGGCGCTGCAGGAGCGTTGTGCGCCACGCGAACCCTGTCGCACATTCTCTTCCGGGTGAGCCCGCTCGATCCGTTGAGTTTTGCCTTTGCCATTGCGCTGCTGGCAATCATTTCCATCGTCGCCTGCCTGCTTCCAGCATGGCGGGCGTCGCAGGTGGATCCGATTCGCGCATTGCGGGCGGAGTGACGGTTCAGTTGTCGGGGATCAAGTTGTCGGTTTTTAGTGCCCGGGCGCGGGCTCGTGGTTCCCCATCCTTTTCACGATAATGCTATGAAAAGGATGGGTCTCCCCTCTGGCAACTGAAAACTCTACTGCGTGACCGGTTGCGGTGGCAGCGGCTTGTGGGTTTTCAGCTGTGGCGCGCCGGGTGCTGCAGGTGCAGCCGCAGGAGCGGCAGCCGAAGCCGGAGGCGGTGGGGTTGCCGGAAAGGCTGAACCCTTCTTGATGCGAAGGTCGCCATTATCGGTGCTGAGCACGATTCTGGCGCCTCCGTTGCCGATTGTGAAGCTGGCCACCTTGTTTTCCCCCTCGATCGACGGCATCGGGTATTCGGAAACAATGTCCCCGTTGCGGGCGTTCAGGTTGACGCTTGCAGATGCGTTGGGAACAAGGCTTACCTCAACATCGCCCTTGCTGTTTTTGACTTCAACGCCGTTATTTCCGGCCGGTTCCACGGACACCCGTCCGTCGCGGTCTTCGACGTACGTGTCTCCATAGATCTGGCTCAGGTCAACGTCTTTGGAGTGGGTGGTAACCCGTACCGCCCCCTTGGCTTCGCTGACGTGAAGGTCATCGGAGTCAAGCGTCAGGTCGCCTGGCAGGCCAGCCACTTGCAGGTCGGTAACAGAGGTGTGCAGATGAATCGGCCCGGTAACGTTCTCCACGTGGACATCGCCGCGAATCTGGCCGCTCTGCGTGATCTTGCCCTTGATGTCGGACAAGGTAAGGTCGTTGCAGTCGTCGAGGGTGATGTCGCCTTCCACCTGGTGAGCCGAGAAGTCGTGGTGGTCATTGGAAAAGTGCATCTGCACCGGCCCGGTGATGGCGCTCAGGTGTACGTCGCCGCTTTGCGAGGTAACGCTGATTCCCGAGCCGAGCCCGGCCGCGGTGATGTCCCCGTGTCCGGCATCCACCGTAACTCTGGCGGACTTTGGAACGGTGACGGTCAAGTTGAGGCGGCCGCTGTCGCTGCTTTCCGACTTGACCAGGACCGCATTGCCGCTGACGGTGAGGTGCGCAGCTTCCGCGTCGAAAATCTTCTTGGCAGCGGAGTCGGAGTCGGCATAGGCCACTTCATGCGCCTGCACCTCGACGTTGGGTCCGTCCCCCGCGGTAATGCTGATATCGCCGCGCGGGTTCTGAATTTGAATGGAGCTGTTGGCAGCGATCTGGGCGTTGAGAATCTGCTGGTCGTTGTCCTTCTCGGGGCGGCCAAATGAATTGAAGAAGTCGTCGCCGTTGTCGCCAAACTGGGCGCGAAACGGACCCCACCAGTTGTTCCAGCCGGCAGCCCCAAGGCCGACGATGGCCAGCAGAATGAGGATGCCGACAAAGCTGCCGCCGCGCCGCACAGGAGTCTTGTTGCGCATATCGAGAGCCCACTCGCCGAGCAGTGCAAGCCCGGCGCCGATGAGCAGCAGCGGCCACCACTGGGCATACCAGGCCCAGAATCCGTTTGCCGCCATGTGTCCCGTGATGATGAGCAAGGCGACGATGCCGATGGCGATGAGGATAATGGGGCCGACGATGGAGGGCACTCGTGGCACATAAGTGCCGCCGTAATAGCCGGCCTTGGCGGCATAGCGCTGCGCCTTCATGGAGTCACGCTGGGCGCGCCAGGCAGCCTTCTGCTGCTCACGATAGATGCGCCACTGGGTCTTGGGGTCGTAGCTGCCGTAAGGCGGCTGACCTCCGCCGGGAGGTGTGGTGGGAGGTACGGAGCTCATGATTGTCCTCCATGGGAATCGTCGCCAAAGTCGTGGGAGTGGGCGGGCACGATCGAGGTCGATTCCGTCGCCGGGGTTTGCACGGTGGGCGCGCCGGTGTAAGGAGTGCCTGCATAAGGTCCGCCTCCATAAGGTGCGCCTGCATACGGAGGCGGAATCGGAGGCCCGTCAATCGTCAGCACGGTGCGCTCCGCGAGCAAAATCACGCCGATCAGGATGAAGAGCAGTGCCCAGAAAAGATGCCACGGGTGATCGATCAAGCCCATTTGACGGAGCAGCGCAATGGTTCCGGCCAGGAGTAGAACAGCGGGGCCGCGGAGGCGGCGAATCAGAATGTAGCGGTTCATTTAGGACCTCCTTGCGTTTCTCCGAGACGGCGGACTACCAGCCAGACGCCAAGACCAATCAGGAAAATCGGCCATGAAAACTCGATGAGACGGCCGTGGAATATATCCAGTTGCCCCAGCAGGAACAGCACGCCCAAGGCGATCAGGACAATAGCGCCGACCGGGGCCCCACGCTGCCAGAACGCCGGACCTCCATACACGGGGTCGGGCGGAATGGACGTCGGAGGAGCACTCGGGTCCAGCGGTCCGGGTTGAACTGTCGTGTACGGAGCCTGGTACGGGGCCTGGTAGGCGCTGCCGGTATAAGGCGGCTGCCATGCTCCGGCCGGCGGCGGTGGAACAGCTCCGGGCGCAGCGGAACCTGCATACGGCCCTGCAAATGGTCCAGGGTTAACCGGTGGCTGACCCGCAGGCGGCTGGCCCGTATACGGCGCGTTCCTGCCCAGGTTGAGCCAGTGGCCCACGTCGTTCAGTCCCAGCGGATCGGGCACTGGTTGCCCATTCTGAATGGCCTTGGCGGTGTGGAAAGCCTCAAACGACTGGTAGAGAATCCATGCGGGAATAAAGATTCCAAAGATCCCCGAAATGTGGGCCATGCTGACCAGCACGGCGAAGATCACTACATGAATGAGGCCCTTGAAGAACTGGCCGTTATACATCGCTCCCACGCCGGGAATAAGTCCCAGCACCGCGGCAGCCGCGGGATTGGGTGTACCGGTGTTGATGGGAACAAACGGCTGCTGATAGGTTTGCCAGGCGGCGAAGCAAGGCTCGCAGAGAACCTGTCCTCCGGGGGCGTTGCGGACGCAGCCGGGGCAAAGGGCCTTGCCGCATGTCTGGCAATAGGCGGTCGCGGTAACGCCGGGGTGATTTACGCAGTCCATTTTGTGCTCCTTTCCCGTATTTCCATAGCGGAGCCGCCGGA
>Ga0182012_10006380_pt1 | contig 12048 bp, 10 predicted proteins | sample 612S2SmetaG_FD_120486 | JGI IMG/M metagenome (GOLD analysis project Ga0182012, IMG submission 120486) | Permafrost microbial communities from Stordalen Mire, Sweden - 612S2S metaG | ecosystem: Environmental > Terrestrial > Soil > Wetlands > Permafrost | place: Sweden: Stordalen | collected...
CGCGGTGCGTCAGTTCACCGCCCAAGAGGTCAAACTCGCCGTCACCGGCTACGGTGCCGCGAGCAAGTCCCAAGTCCAAGGGATGGTGGCGCGGCTCTGTGGACTGAGCGACGTCCCGAAACCGGCCGACGCCGCGGACGCGTTGGCCCTCGCCATTGCGTACTTCATGATCGTGCGCACCGAACGCCGCTACCCGGCGGAGACCCGCGCGTGATCGGGTGGCTCAGCGGGCGAGTGTTGCACGAACTTCGCAACGGGGCGCTCCTCGTCGACGTACAGGGCGTTGGCTATGAGGTGCACGTCGCGTCGAGTGAGGCGCCAAAGTTCGATGAGCTGATTGAACTGTTCATCTTTACGGTCGTGCGCGCCGACGCCATCCAACTCTTCGGCTTTCCCACCTTGGAGGACCGTGAGTTCTTTGAGTTGCTCTTAGCGACGCCCGGGGTTGGACCGTCAACGGCGCTCGGGGCCCTGCGCACGATGAGCGTCTCGGAGCTCGCCTACGCCATCGAGAGCGACGACGCGAAAAAAGTGGCCACCATTTCCGGGATAGGTCCGAAGACCGCCAGTCGCATCGTCCTCGAACTCAAGGGCAAGGTGTTCGTCGACGGGGTCTTTGCTTCGAGCGAGCCGGTCGAACACGTCGACGCCGCGATCGACGACGCGCTGCGCGCCCTCGGGTACACCAGTCACGAGATTCGTGACGCGTTGCGTGACGTGACGTTGCCGAGCGACGAGTCAGAGGCCTTACGACGGGCGCTGCAACTACTGAGACGCTCGTGAGCAAACACGAGCTCGACCTCGAACGCTTGAGTGACCACGTCGTCACACCCGAGGCGACGGAGAACGAACGCCGCGTCGAGGTCTCGTTACGGCCGCCGACGTTGGCGGACTTCGTCGGGCAACGCGATTTGGTGGGACATCTGCAAGTCGTACTCGGCTCGGCGAAGGCTCGCCACCAGAGCGTCGACCACCTCCTCTTCGCGGGACCACCGGGACTCGGCAAGACGTCACTCGCCAGCATCGTGGCCAGCGAAATGGGTTCGGGTTTTCGGGTCACCTCGGGGCCGGTGCTCTCGCGCCCGGGCGATCTGGCCGCACTCCTCACCGACCTCCAAGACGGCGACGTGCTGTTCATTGACGAACTGCACCGGCTCTCGCGAGCCGTCGAAGAGGTGCTCTATCCCGCGATGGAGGACCTGCGCCTCGACGTCATGATCGGGCGCGGACCCTCCGCGCGATCGATTCGCTTGGACCTGCCGAACTTCACGCTCGTCGGTGCGACCACGAGGACGGGGCTCGTCGCCGCCCCCCTGCGCGACCGCTTCGGTTTCATTGGCCAACTCGATCTGTACGACGTCGCCGAACTCACCATCATCGCGACGCGCTCGGCCGGTCTCTTGAAGGTCGACCTCGAGCCCGAGGCCGCGACGATCATCGCCTCGCGCAGCCGCGGCACCCCGCGCATTGCGAACCGACTCCTTCGCCGGGTGCGCGACTTCGCGTCGGTGAACGACCACGACCGCGTCGACGCCGCTGTCGCCATCGCCGCGTTGGCGCTCTTTGGGGTCGACGAGTTCGGACTCGACAAGATCGACCGCCGCATCTTGCGGTTGCTCTGCGAGCAGTTCGCCTCGACCCCGGTGGGACTGACGACCTTGGCCCACGCCTGCGGGGAGGAGCCCTTCACGATCGAAGACGCGTACGAGCCGTATCTCTTGCGCGCGGGACTGATGGTGCGCACGCCTCGCGGACGCCTCGCGACCGAGCGCGCGTACGAGCATCTGGGTATTCAAACGCGCCAGGACGGCCTGTTCTAAAGGCGAAATGTCCAGCGAGTAGAGTTTCTCTGTCTCTTAACGAAGGAAATACCCATGTTGCTCGCCGCCGCCGCCAAAACGACTTCTCACGGTCTTCCGCCCGAGCTGATCCTGCTGTACGTGGTGGTTATCGGCGCGGTGTACTACTTCTACCTTCGCCCGCGCAACAAGCGCATGAAGGCGCAGCGCCTCGAAACGAACAAGGTCGAGGTCGGCGAGCGCGCCCAGACGATCGGCGGTCTCGTTGGCACGGTGGTGAAGAACCAGGACGGGTTGGTCACTATCCGCACCGATGGCGGCGTGGAGTTGCAGTTCATCTCGCGAGCCATCGCGGGGAAGTACACCCCGGTGACGCCATCTATTCCTGAGTCGACCGACGACAGCGCGTCGCATGGCGACTACACGGCTCCCGACGACCACACGTCCCCCGACGACCACCCGACAGAAGGTGACGCGAAGTAATGCCGCCACAGGTTGGCTCGCGACGATCGCTGATCGTCAGCCTCGTTCTCACCATCGCAATTGCCTTTGGATCGCTCGCCGCGACGTTGTCGCTCGGCTGGGGACCGAAACTCGGTCTCGACCTGGCCGGGGGACTGTCGGTCGTCTACAAGCCCACCACGCACGCCACGACGTCCGACATGCAAGAAGTGGTAACCATTCTCACCAACCGCGTTGACGGATTGGGTGTGTCGGGGGCGACGGTGAACCTCCAGGGCAAAGAAGTGGTGGTGAGTGTGCCGGGCGCCACGCACGCGAGAAGCGTGCTCGCGATCGTCGGTCAGACCGCCCAGTTGCTCTTTCGACCGGTGCTCTGTCAGGCCGAAGTCGGCACGAAGTTGAAACCGCTGGGTACGAAGACCCTTCCGACGTGCGCGGCGAGCTATCAAATGACCGAGGCCAACCTCGACGTGCAGCCGTCGAACAACGTCGCCGGCTTTACCAGCAATAATCTCGCACCCGACCCGGCGTTCACGAACATCAAGTCGACCTCGCCCGCGAAAGACCTGCCCAAAGATGAGGTTCTCCTCCCGGTGCTCGGCGACAAGGGACTTCGTTACGTGCTCGGGCCTTCGGAACTGACGGGCCACGCCATCAAAAAGGCCGTGGCGCAGCAAGACCAGGCGGGCGCCTGGGTCGTGAACTACACCCTCACCTCGACCGGTAGCCCGGAGTGGGACAAGGTGGCCAGCGACAACTTCCACCGACTCCTCGCCATCGAACTCGACGGCGTCGTGCAGTCCGCACCGATCATTCAACCGACCCAGACGAGCTTCTCGAGTTTCGACGGTACTGGTGAGATCTCCGGGTCCTTCACCGAGTCGTCGGCCAAGAACCTCGCCCTCGCCATGAACTTCGGCGCGTTGCCGGTGCGTCTCCAGGCCCTCGACACCGTGACCGTCTCGCCGACCCTCGGCCACTCGGCGTTGGTCGCCGGACTCGGCGCGGGCCTCGCCGGTCTGGCGTTGGTGCTGCTCTATACGATCCTCTACTACCGCGCGCTCGGACTCGTCATCATCCTCGGGTTGGCGGTGACCGCGTCGCTGCTCTGGGCAATCATCTCCGCGCTCGGTCACACGGCCTTCGCGCCCAGTTTCGACTTGGCTGGTGTCACCGGATTGATTGTGTCCATTGGTATCACTGTCGACAGTTACGTCGTGTACTTCGAGCGATTGAAAGACGAGGCCCGAGCAGGGCGCTCGGTACGGTCCTCGGTCGATCGGGGATTCCGCTCCGCCTGGCGTACGGTGTTGGCCGCCGACACGGTGAGCTTGCTCGCCGCGGTGCTCCTCTACATCATCGCGGTCGGCGACGTGAAGGGCTTCGCCTTCTTCTTGGGTCTCTCTACGTTGATGGACGTCTTCATCACCTGGTACTTCACTCGACCACTCGTCATCTTGCTCGGGCGTCGTAGTTCGTCGAGTACGTCCAAACTTTCTATGGCCGCCGGTATGCACGCGGGAGCACGAGATGAGTGACGAGACGGACGTCGAAACCTTCGCGCCGATTGACGATAAGCACTACGGCCGTTTCGGCCGCCTCTACCACGGCTTGACCCGCGTCGACTTCGTCGGTCGGCGCAAGATCTGGTTCAGCGTGTCGATGGCCGTGATTGTCCTCGGACTCGCGTCGCTCGGGATACGAGGGTTCAATCTCGGCATCGAGTTCAAGGGCGGCAGTTCGTGGGAGGTGCTCGCTCCCAACACGTCGATCACCACCATGACCAACGCCGTAGAGAAGGTCGGACTGCCCAATCCCATCGTCGAGAAGCTGGGCTCGGACACCTACCAGGTGACCGCCGACATCAACTCCCTCTCCACGACGAATCAGAACATCCTCACCACCAAGGTCGTCGACGCCATGGCCAAGGTCGCCCACACCACGGACAATCAGGTCTCCACCAGCACCGTCGGGCCGACCTGGGGCGGCCAGATCACCGACAAGGCGCTCGAAGCCTTGATCGTGTTCTTCATCGCGGTTGTGGCCTACATCTCGGTTCGCTTCGAGCCGAAGATGGCAGTCGCCGCGTTCATCGCGATGGTCCACGACCTCTTGGTGACGGTCGGTGTGTATTCGCTGTTCGGATTCCAGATCACCCCGGACACGGTGATCGCGATCTTGACGATCCTCGGGTATTCGCTCTACGACACGGTGGTCGTCTTCGACCGCGTTCGCGATAACACGCAGAACGTGCTCAAGAGCGGGAACCTCACCTACTCCGAGATGGTGAACCTCTCGATGAACCAGACGCTGGCGCGTTCGATCAACACCTCCCTGGTGGCGATCTTGCCGGTGCTCTCGGTGTTATTGATCGGTGCGGACCTCCTGGGTGCGACGACGTTGCAGAACTACGGCCTCGCCCTCTTCGTCGGTCTCATGAGTGGGGCCTACTCCTCGATCTTCATTGCGAGCCCGCTACTCGCGGTGTTAAAGGAGCGCGAGCCGCGCTATCGGGACTTGCGTGATCGCGTGCTCTCTCGCACTGACCGACAGGTCTTGACCGCTTCGAGCGCGGCGCTCTTGGGTGCCCAGACGACCGCCGTCGCGGCGGGTCAATCGCGGCCACCGCGCTCGAGTGGGACCATTCAGGCCCGAGCGCGAAAGCAGAAACGCCGATAGCGCGTCGTCGCGACTGCGGGCCGCTCGGCGGTTGGGAGCGACGATAAGAATGTCCGGATGCGAGTCTGGGACGTGCCACCGCGACAGCTCTGTCGACAACACCTCCTCGGGGAGCATCGCGAGCTCCACGGGCTGTGGAACATCCTGGTAGTTCACGGTGGCACGGGGGGTTACTCGCGGCACCCCGAGACGCAACGCTGGGTCGGCAAGACGCGAGCGCTCCAGGCCCGCCACGAACTCTTGATGAGCGAGATGGTGCGGCGTGGTTACCGGCACGCGTCGCCGTTGGACCACGCCGCCGCCAGCGGCAGCGTCACGCAGGACGTCTTCATCGACTCGCTCGAAGAGCAACAACGCTTGCTCGCGGCGAAGCCCTGCGCGTGCCCGCTCGCGTGACTTAAGCACCCGTCGAGCGGCGCCGTCGCGACCCGGTCCCACCTTCGGGTGGCGAGGACGCCGCCGCCGCCGCGTCGTCGCACCGGTGGCGAACATCAAATGGATCGTGAAGACCCCCCGGTAGGCTGACTGCATGGTAAGTCTCACGTCGCGCGCCAGCGCCGATTCAGTGCTCCAGGGCTCGATTGAGCGGCTGATCGTGCGCTTTCTCGAGCACCACGAGGACGGGGACGTCGACTTGATCCGCCGGGCCGGGATTGCCGCGATCAACGCCCACGAGGGGCAACTGCGTCGCACCGGCGAACCCTACGTCACTCACCCCATCGCGGTCGCCGGAATTACGGCAGATCTTGGTCTGGACGAGATCACCATCGCGGCCGCGTTGCTCCACGACGCCGTCGAGGACACCGGCGTCACGACCCAGTGGCTCGAAGGAGAGTTCGGCGCGCAAGTCGCCGCCGTCGTCGACGGGGTGACCAAGCTCGACCGCCTCGAGTTCGACTCCAAGGAAGCCCAGCAGGCCGCCACGATTCGCAAGATGTTCATCGCCATGGCCCAAGACTGGCGGGTCCTGCTCATCAAGTTGGCCGACCGGTTGCACAACATGCGCACGATCTCGGTCATGCCGATGCACCGTCAGCGGGCCATCGCCCAAGAGACACTGGACGTGTACGCTCCGCTCGCGCACCGGCTCGGGGTCCAGCAGGTGAAGTGGCAGTTAGAGGACCTCTCCTTCGCGACGCTGCACCCCAAGCGCTACGCCGAGATCGAACAGATGGTCGCGGCTCGTCAGCCCGAGCGCGAGGCGTACCTGGCCGAAGTGATGGAGACCCTGAGCACGAAGCTCGCCGAGTTCGGTATCTCGGCCGAGGTGCGCGGTCGCCCGAAGCACTTCTGGAGCATCTACGAGAAGATGGTCGTGGGCGGCAAGGAGTTCGACGACATCTTCGACCTGGTGGGGCTGCGCCTCATCGTCGAGGACGAGCGGGACTGCTGGGCGGCCCTGGGGGCGATTCACGCGCTCTGGTCCCCGGTGCAGGGCCGCTTCAAGGACTACATCAACTCGCCCAAGTTCAACCTCTATCAGTCACTGCACACCACGGTGATCGGTCCGCGGGGCAAGTCCGTCGAGGTGCAGGTGCGCACCCAGGAGATGCACCGTCGAGCTGAGTTCGGGGTGGCCGCCCACTGGAGTTACAAGGAAGGCGCCAGCGCCAACGAAGTGGCCTGGATGCAACGTCTCGCCGACGTCGAGGAGGAGGAGAACGACCCCATCGCCTTCTTAGAGGCGTTGAAACTCGACCTCGGTCAAGACGAGGTGTACCTCTTCACTCCCAAGGGGCGCGTCATCGCCCTCATCGAGGGAGCGACGCCGATCGACTTCGCCTACGCCGTGCACACCGAAGTCGGGCACCGTTGTGTCGGAGCCAAGGTGAACGGTCGACTGGTCCCGCTCGACACGGTGCTGCGTTCGGCGGACGTGGTCGAGATCGTCACGAGTAAGAACGACAACGCCGGACCGTCACGGGACTGGTTGAACATCGCGGCCTCTTCGCGCGCGAAGTCGAAGATCCGTCAGTGGTTCCAGCGGGAGCGACGCGACGACGCCATCGAGGGGGGCCGCGAGGAACTCACCAAGGCGCTGCGCCGCGAAGGGCTGCCGATTGCCACGTCGTTGTCCTCGAGCGCGCTCGACGCGGTCATCGCCTCACTCGGCTTAGAGGACCGCGACGCTCTGTTCATGTCAATCGACTCCAATCAGATTTCCGCCCTCGCGGTCGTCCAGCGCCTCGATCGCGAGTTACGTGGCGGCGAGGCCGAACAGATGCCCACGACCGTCACCAAGGCGCCGCGGAGCAATCGAACCACGCGACGCACGGCCGGGGTCTACGTCGAGGGTCTCGACGACGTCATGATCCACCTGGCCCGGTGCTGCTCTCCCGTTCCCGGTGACAGCATCATGGGCTTCATCACCCAAGGCCGCGGGGTCTCGGTGCACCGGGACGACTGCTCAAACGCGGTGGCGTTGGCCCAACGACTGGGCGAGCGCATCATCGACGTCGAATGGGATGGCTCGGCCGGCGGCCAGTACCGTGCGGTCTTGGAGATCATGGCCTTTGATCGGTCCCGCCTGTTGCTCGACGTCTCCAAGGTCGTCGCCGAGTACCACCTCAACATCATCTCGAGCAGCACCACGACCTCGGGCGCGCGCATCGTACGCATGGTCTTCGACGTGGAACTCGCCGACCCGGAACACCTTTCGAGCTTGCTGGCGGCGTTAAAGCGCGTCGATGGGGTGTTCGACGCCTTTCGACAGTTACCGGGCCAGAACAAGACCTCATGAGCGAACCGCTCCCGCCGTTTCAGGCGCCGACCGGCACCCACGACGTCCTCGGACCCGATTCGGCCCTCTGGGAGGGGCTCGTCGGCACGTTCGCGCAGCGGGCGTATCGCTACGGCTTCTCGCTCGTGATGACCCCAATCTTTGAAGACGTCGGGGTCTTCACCCGCGGCATCGGCGAAGAGAGTGACGTCTTTCGCAACGAGATGTACGTCTTTAGCGACCGGGGTGAGCGGCGCTACGCCCTTCGACCCGAAGGCACCGCGTCGGTGGTGCGCGCCTTCGTGCAACACCAGCCGACCACACCGTGGAAGGCCTGGTACGTCACGCCGGCCTTTCGCTACGAGCGACCTCAGGCCGGACGTTATCGTCAGCACTACCAACTCGGCGCCGAGGTGCTCGGCACCGAGGACCCGACGGTCGACGTCGAGGTCATCGCGCTGGCGCACGGCTTTTTCCGCGAGATCGGCCTCACGCGGGTGCGACTCCTGGTCAACTCGATGGGGCACACCGCCTGTCGCGCGTCCTACGTCGAGTTACTGAGCGAGTACCTGGCAGAGCATCAGGACGAGTTGGTCGACGAGCACCGCGAAGGCTGGCGCCTCAATCCGCTGCGCGTGCTCGACTGCAAGAACGAGTCCTGCGTGGCGGTCACCGCCAAGGGCCCGATGCTGGTCGATCACCTCTGCGCTGAGTGTCGCGACCACTTCGACCAGGTCCTCGCCGGTCTGAGTGCGTTAGGTATCGAGAGCACGCTCGCGCCGCGATTGGTGCGCGGTTTCGACTACTACTCACGAACGGCCTTTGAATTCGTCGCTGACGCGCTCGACGCTGCTCAGAACGCCGTCGGCGGCGGGGGACGCTACGACACGTTGGCCGAACAACTCGGCGGCAAACCCACGAGCGGCATCGGCTTTGGCAGCGGGGTGGAACGAGTTCTGCTCGCGCGCGCGGCCGAAGGGATAGTGACCCCGCTGCTCAAGCGATCCCTCGACGTCTTCGTCGTCGACACGACGGGCGACGTGGGAGTGGCGAGATTGGTGGAAGATCTCCGCAGCGCCGGTGTGGCGACCGAACGCGCCTACGACCAACGTTCGATGAAGGCCCAGATGAAGGTGGCCGACAAATCGGGTGCCCGCTGGGCGCTGCTCATTGGACCGCAGGAACTGGCGGCGGGTGAGGTTACGATGAAAGACCTGCGAAGCGAGGACTTCAACCAGGCGCAGTCGCGCGTGGCGAGAAGTGAGATCGTCTCGACGGTCCAAGAACTACTGACGAAGTGAAGTGACATGCCCCGCGAATACGAATCCACTAGCCTGCGCGACCTTCTCTGCGGCTCGATCAGTGAGGCCCACGTCGGACAACGACTGAACGTGTGCGGTTGGGTGGCCAAACGCCGAGAACACGGCGAGCACCTCGCGTTCTTGGACATTCGTGACCGCTCCGGCGTCGTCCAGGCTGTCGTCGAGGGCTCGGTTGACGTGAAGAGCGAGTACGTGGTGCGCGTGACCGGCACGGTCACGCCGCGACCCGAGGGGACCGTCAACGTAAAACTCTCGACGGGGGCGGTGGAGCTCAGCGACTGTGAGGTCGAAGTGCTCTCACTCGCCGAGGTCCCGCCCTTTCAACTCGACGATCGCGTCGAGATTGACGAGCAGGTTCGACTGCGTTATCGCTACTTGGACATTCGACGTGACGAGATGCAGTCGAACCTGCGCCTGCGCGCGAGGGTGAACACCGCGCTGCGACGAGCGATGGACGCCCAAGGGTTCTGCGAAGTGGAGACGCCGCTGCTTTGGGCGCCGACGCCCGAGGGCGCGCGGGAGTTCGTGGTGCCCTCTCGTCTCAACCCCGGTGAGTTCTACGTACTACCCCAGAGTCCCCAGATCGCCAAGCAGCTCTTGATGGTGGGTGGCTTCGATCGCTACTACCAGATCGCGCGCTGTCTCCGCGACGAGGACCTGCGGGCCGACCGACAGTTCGAATTTACCCAACTCGACATCGAAGCGAGTTTCGTCTCCCAAGACGACGTCATGGGCTTCGTCTCTGAAGCAGTCCTCGACGCCGCTGAAGTCGCCACCGGGGTGCGTCCGGGGGAGATCGAAAGGATGACCTGGGCCCACGCGTTGGACCACTACGGCACCGACAAGCCCGACCTTCGCTTCGCCATGACGCTCCAGGACCTTTCGAGCGCCTTCGCCGCGACCGACGTGAAGGCGTTCTCGGCCCCGACCGTCAAGGCCCTGCGGGTCGAGGGCGGAGCGAGTTTCTCGCGCTCGAGGCTCGACGAGTTGACCGAACAGGCGAAGGGTCTCGGCGCGAAGGGTCTCGCGTGGTTTCGCGTCACCGCCGACGGCCTGGACTCGCCACTCGCGCGATACCTCTCCGGCGAGGAGACCGCCGCGATCGCGGGCGTCGACGGTGCGGCGAACGGCGACCTCATCTTGGTGGTGGCTGACGAGTACGAGTTGGCCTGTCACGTGCTCGGGGCGATCCGGGTCACGCTCGGCTCACCGCCAGTGGGTGAGGGTCCCTATCGCTACGTCTGGGTGACCGAGTTCCCCATGTTCGAAGGCGTGGACGAGGACGGCCACCTCCAAGCCGCCCATCACCCCTTCACCATGCCGCACCCCGAGGACCTCGGCCTGATTGAGACCGAGCCCCTCAAGGTGCGCTCCCAGGCCTACGACCTCGTGCTGAATGGTTGGGAGCTCGGTAGTGGCTCGGTGCGTATCCACCGCGCGGACATCCAGTCGCGGATCTTTCGGGCGCTGGGCATCAGCGACGACGTAGCGGAGGTCCGCTTCGGGTTCCTTCTCGGCGCCTTTCGTTACGGCGCGCCACCGCACGCGGGCTTCGCCTTCGGTATCGACCGTCTGGTAGCGATCTTCGCCGGCGAGGACAATATTCGAGAGGTCATCGCCTTCCCTAAGACTCAGTCCGGGGCCGACTTGATGACCGGCGCGCCCAAGGGCATCACCGAGCGTCAGCTGCGCGATCTGCGCGTCCGCATCGACCCGAAGGGCAAGTGAGTCACGTCACTCTTTGACGACGCCGTCACGCAGCGTCTGCGCGACGCGGCGCCCCTGGCCGAGTTACTACGGCCCCGTACGTTAGAAGAGATCGTCGGGCAGGACCACCTCGTCGGGGCGGAGGGGCCCCTGCGGCGACTCGTCGAGACGAGGCAGCTCACCTCGATGATCCTGTGGGGACCGGCCGGCACCGGCAAGACGACCCTGGCCCGGATCCTCGCGACCTCGGCCGACTACGTGATCGAGAGTCTCTCGGCGGTGTCGAGTGGCGTGAAGGACGTCCGTGAGGCGATTCAGCGCGCGAGGGATCGACTGGGCGAGCGCGCGGAGCGCACCGTGCTGTTTATCGACGAGGTCCACCGGTTCAACAAGGCCCAACAAGACCTCCTCTTGCCGGCGACCGAAACCGGCGAAGTGGTGCTGATCGGGGCGACGACGGAAAACCCGTATTTCGAGGTGAACGCGGCGTTGATGAGCCGTTCGACGCTCTGGCGCCTTCGCCCCTTAGGTGAGGACGACCTCGCCACGTTGGTGCGTCGGGGCCTCAGCCTGCGCGGCGCCACGATCTCCGAGGAGGCGCTGGCGGCCATTACCGCCTCGGCCGACGGCGACGCGCGCAGCGCGCTCACCACGCTCGACACCGCGATTGTCCTGGCGCGCATGGAGGACGACAGCGCCGCCGTCGAACTCGAACACGTGGCTCGAGCGAGGGACGGACGTCTCTACCACCAGTCCGCCGACACCCACTACGACCAGGTGAGTGCGCTGATCAAGTCGGTGCGCGGTTCGGACCCGGACGCGGCGCTGTACTGGCTGGTGACCTTGCTCGAGAGTGGCGAGAGCGCTCGGTTCTTGGCTCGCCGACTGGTCATCCTCGCGAGCGAAGACGTCGGTCTCGCGGACCCGACGGGACTCTTGGTCGCCGAAGCGGCCGCGCGGGCCGTGGAGTTCGTCGGGCTCCCCGAGGCCCGCCTCACCCTCGCGCACGCCGCGATCACCTTGGCGTTGCTGCCCAAGAGCAACTCGGTGACCCGAGCGCTCGGCGCGGCGACCGCGGCGGTGCAGTCTGGGGGACTGGTCGAGGTCCCCGCGCACCTGCGAGACGCGTCCTATCGTTCGGCGGCGCGGCTCGGTCACGGCAACGAGTACCGCTACGCCCACGACTACCCAGAGGGTTGGGTCGACCAGCAGTACCTACCCGACCGTTTCGTCGACGCGACGTTCTTCGACCCGAGCGCCTACGGTCGCGAGGGCCCGCTCGTCGAACGGTGGCGCGAACGAACGAACCGCTCCCACCAGGACGGACCCGAGGCGCCAGTAGAGTAACTCCCGTGGAAGC
>Ga0182012_10006383_pt1 | contig 12045 bp, 10 predicted proteins | sample 612S2SmetaG_FD_120486 | JGI IMG/M metagenome (GOLD analysis project Ga0182012, IMG submission 120486) | Permafrost microbial communities from Stordalen Mire, Sweden - 612S2S metaG | ecosystem: Environmental > Terrestrial > Soil > Wetlands > Permafrost | place: Sweden: Stordalen | collected...
ATGTATTTAGATGCCGTTTCCATTTCCTTAACAGACAACTTAGCAGTTGAAACACTATATTTCCGCTTATCACCTAACCCTTTCTTATCAATCTTATTAGTACCAGCTGCTATAGCCTTAACAGTCGTCGTTGGGTTAGTCGACTTACCCCCTTTTGACTTAGCGAACTCGCCTTTATTCTCAGGCTGACCACGAGGGTGCTTACTCTCATCGAACTTAGGAAGAGCGTCCAAGTAGCAAATATCAATAGTTACCATTTGAACGCACCTTTACCTAAATCCGATACAGTCGGCGGAGTAGGTCCTGAGTTCTCAGACATTGCTTATTGCCTCATTCTACGCTGACGAAGACGCACAAAACGACGCTTTATATCATCGCCCATGTACAAGTTACCTTGAGGCGATGCCGCTCCTGTCGATGTATCCCCTGATTCGCGCTTAAAGAACTCGATAGTGCGTGCGCCGGCAATTTCATGTTCGCCCCCCTCTGCATGCTCGCTGCCCTCAGCATGCGCAGTACTATGCGCTTCCCCTCCCCCAGAAGACTCATGTCCTTCAGGAGCTGCTTCACCAGCTGAAGTACCACCACCAGCAGCAGATGGGGTATGTACAGGAGACGCATGGCCTGATATAATAGGAGTACCAACAACAGGCTCAGCATCACTCGATCGCCTTGCCATAAGCTGACGCAATTTAGCCCGTCGCGTACCGCTTATAGTTCTACCCATCATCCCGGCATGAGGTTCAGGCGTACCAAGCAATGGCTTAGGCTCAGAGAAATAGGTGTGATGCTCTCGCTTTACAACCGTACCACGCGGGTCTCGGTGTTCTGATATATCAACAATACGCGACGGTGGCCGATCATCATCACGCGTGGCCAGCATAAACGCATCACGCACATGCATACCTGCCCTTAACGCATCACGAAATATTCTAAGGTGTCTACGCCTGTCATGCCAAGCCACCGGCCCACTATTAGCACCAGTAATTGGTGTCGTGCCGGGAGAATCCGATACGACCATACCAATTGGTCCCTTGTCATCCGGCGGCTTTATTCGATCACGGACAAGCCGCCGGAATGCGTCGTATGATGGCGCTTTAGCCAACAAAGAACGCAAAGCTCGTGTTTGCACCTCATCAAGCGGAGGTCCTTGCGCATCAACCCCGGTTATAGTTCCTTTGTTCTTCGATGCGTAAAATACAGAAGTGCCTTGCTTACTGCCATACTGTTTACGCATCGAAGCTATGATTTTCCGGCCCTTATCTGACAATGGCATTGGGTGATCTCCAAGATGCAATGACCTGAATTTGTAATCAGAAGGTATTGACCTTCTGATTACAAATCGAGTTCCATCTTGCTTCCCCTATTATACACACTAGTGAATCCCATATGCTTGTAGAACCCCGCAGCCATTTCAGTAGAAATCAATGTCATTTTTTTCATACCGTCTGCCCTAGCTTGTGATATCAAGTTTCTTAATGCAGCACCACCATGACCTGGTACAACAGTTCCTAACCACTCCACCGACGCTGTCGTATTACGATAATACATAACCCCTAATGCAACTATGTTATTGTTTAGCCAGACTGCTGATGATTTAGTAAACTTAGGGTCTTCTCGCAAGAGTGAAAGTGCGAGGCGCATCATATCACCTCCTTGATAAACAGGATCAGAATAAGACCTCCCTTTCATCCTACTGTCTATGTATTTAGATGCCGCCCCCATTTCCTTATCAGACAACTTAGCAGAAGAAACACTATATTTCCGCTTATCACCTAACCCTTTCTTATCAATCTTATTAGTACCAGCTGCTATAGCCTTAACAATCGTCGTCGGGTTATTCTGTCCACCTCCACTTGACTTAGCAAACTCACCTTTATTCTCAGGCTGACCACGAGGGTGCTTACTTTCGTCGAACTTAGGAGGAGCGTCCAAGTAGCAAATATCAATAGTTACCATTTGAACGCGCCTTTACCTAAATCTGCACCTCCTTACGCGCCGGACACTTCAACAGCGGAACCGAGCACCTTACGCAGCCGCAGTGCACGGCTATCGCGCACTTGCGCTTTCGCCTGTTCCTCCTCCTGATCAAGCGCGGCCTCAATCAGCCTTAAGCGCGCTTGTCGTCTGGCCTCCTCCTCGATAAAACGCTGAGTACCGGGAATTGCAGGCAGTTGTTCCGGAGGAGTGTCTGAACACCCCTGAGTCATCCAATGATCCGCGTCATCTGGAGCCATATCATAGTAACCAGGCAGTCCACAGTTGGTACCGTTCGCTTTGTACTCCTTGCTGGTGCCGTCCGTACGATTGAGAACAAATGAAGCCATCACACGCACACGCTTCATACCTTCCGGAGTATCAGTTTGATCCGCCGGAGGCACCGACTTATTACCGAACATCTCAGGCCACATCACAACATCTGTCGTGAGTACATCATAAACACCTGGAATATTACAGTTGGTACCATCAGGTCTGAATTTGACAGTGCTACCGTCCGCGCGCTGCATAGCAAACGCGTTCGTAATCGGCACGCGCGTATATCCAGGAGGTATCGGAACTTCATTCGTGAAACGATTCGCATTGGCCGCCGCAGCAAAGGCGCCTTGTGCAACGAGTGTATCCACATTGATAGATACAGGATGCCCCGATGCCTTTGCCTCCTCCTGTGCCAGCCATGCCCGGTACAACGCATCTTTTTGCGTCGCTACCAAATCATCTGCCGCCGACAAGTGAGCGGATGATATCCCCTCAGCCGCATGAGCCTTGTCAGATTCTAGAACCGGATCGAGTTTCGGCGGGTTGACTGGATCACTACCAGCACCAGGCGGCTGATCCGATGCTTGAGTGTTATTGTCCTTCGACGTAGGGTCGTCCTTACGGGCCGCCATAACCAATTCTCCTTCAGTACTGGTTTAGTTAATGTACTTATTTACCAAGCGCTGTCAGGCCACATTAGCCTGACAGCATAAACCATCAGATGCCATCCCGGTAACCAATGGTCTCAGGATATACGACCTCCAGCACGCCAAGCTTGGCGTAGTATGTTGTCAACTGCCAGATACTCCGGTATTCCACTGGAGTATGCTGCATCGGCACCAGCGGAAAGCGCACCCGCTCTTTGTCCTTAGTGTATGCAACCATACGATTGGTTCCACTGACGCCGCCCCCAGTAAGCCACTTCACTTGCTGGATATTCAGCGGTTTGCCGTATGCCGAATTGGTGATCGAGTTGTTGCGAATGAACTCCAAAATAGAAACGTTGCCGGCAGTGCTGACTTTGTTGGACGAAATGAAGCTCCACTGCAACGGCGGCAGCCGCAGTTCAGTCGGAACCAAAGCGGTACCAGAAGCGATGAAAACCGCAGTCAGCAATGCATTGACATCCTGCAGTATCTCATCTGGCGTCTTGATTGCTTGCCCGTTGGCGTTGCACCACTGCGGATAGCCTCCAGCGCCATTCGGAACGTTCGATGGTGTCACCAAAGCCGAATTGAACAGTCCGGTTTTGCCGAAAGTGGTATCACCAGTATAGACCATCTGGTCGACGTCCATTTGATACTTCAGCTTCATGCCGTCGTACTTCTGAGCATCAACCGGCCGGCCTATCTTAGCAGCGGACTCCAGTTCCATCAGAGTCCATCTCAGTTCAAGGCCCCACGGAATAAGTGGGTTAGATATCTTGCCGATATCCAACGAAACGCCTGAGATAGCATTGGACTCCTTGCCAATCCAGGCTTTGCCAGCGGGCGTGATACCGCCAGGACTGGCGAACGATGACAAAGTGAAGGATGATACCTCATCAGCCATCGTAACATCTTCACGAAGATCGATATCACGCCCCCAGGTCACTGCAACCAGCGGCTCGTGCAGATTCTGGTCCAGTCGTTCCAGTTCTCCAACCAAGAACGAGCCGGTACTGTCGATGGTGTACTGCGACACCGAATCGAAAGTCATGAAGTTGTCAGTAGTGTAGTGCGACCGTCTGTCGTGTTTGCGGTTGAACTCCTCCACCCATGCGCGCTCCGGCAAGATAATTGCAGGAGCAGACAGCATGGTATTGACCAGAGGACGGATTGGCTGGATAGCGCTCATTGGTATGATATCTCCTTACAAGAAGTAGAATGTGCAATCAACGACTTATTTAGTAAGCGTCGATTACATCAAGTTGAAGCTGATCTCCGTATAGCCGTTGGCATCAGCCGGTCCTTGGAACAGCGCACCAGTCAGCTGAAAGCCGTTACTGCTGATACCACTATTGTACTCGATACCGCCGACGATGTGGGTACCAGTCGCTGCCGCAGTCCATATCGCCACCTGGCCACCCTTGACTGCGGCATTTGAACCAGACAGCAACACAGATATATAGCCCATACGGCAAACATCCACGATACCAGAACCAGGCGGCGTTGAAGTACCAAGCGGGTCCTGCCCAGAGTTGGTTGGGAAGGATCGCACCAGAAATCCGTAGATATTCGCTGCAGCATCACTGTACGCAGTGACAACAGAGCGAAGGTTACCGGTATTGGCAGTGTTGTTGTTACCCTGTTCAATAACCAGCGGTACCCCGTACGCAGTCGGTGCTCCGGTAGTACCCACCGGAGTAATAGAGCCTGGCTCGATCACCGACGCAAAGGCCCTGTTAATATCACCAGGAATCCCGGCCGGCATGTTAAGCAGATAAGCAACCATGTCCTTAACGCCCTTTCCATCAATTTAGCTTATTAGCATCCATCAGTATCGACTGATACGGATGGTATCAGGTACGCTGTGTCATTCCCTTGTAGAAATCATTATTACGCTTGTTGATGTCACCAATACTCGGCGCTCCTTTGGAGAAGCCGTTTAGCTGCCCACTGTTGCCAAACCGCGGCTGATGCGCCATTCCAGAGTTCTGCTGGCCCACCAACGTAGCAGCTGCGTTGAAAGTCAGATTGACTGAGTCACAGCTGAACGACGCATCATGGAATGACTTAGGCTTGCTCGCACCAAGAACAGCATCTATTGCGGCTTTGCCCTTGTCAGTTCCGTAACTGGCAGTCAAAGTCTTGCGCTTGAATGAGCACATAGCGCCCGATGTAGTGGTAGGCTTTGCCGCCGCGTCAAAGGTAGCCAGCTGAATCCCAGGCATCAGGATTTCAGCCTGTGACAGCATATGAACAAAGGACGTCCGCATACCAGACGAATCCTGAGTTACAGTCCGAGCATCACCGGTCCTCGCACGACGATCTTCATTGAAACGGTTGTCAGGGTCGCGGTTATCAGCCGGACCATAACCACCTTCACCGTCGCTGCCCATAGAGTTCGGATCAGTACCGTTGCCGTTAGGGCTGGTTTGATCATCATCACCTTCCGCCAGCGCCGCCAGCACTTGCTCAATCGCATCAACCCGCTGCATGAGCTGCGCTGCCCAAGGCGGAGGCTGCTCACCTCCTGCTGATGGCGAGGGTTGCCCACCTCCGCCCGCAGGCGCAGGCTTGACAGGCGATCCGGTCGGCGGATCGACAGCATCTTTGCCACCACCAGCCGAACCCGCACCGTGTACATTGATAGTCACATGATGTCCATCAATATCACGATTGTTGTCAGGAGGCATAGCTTCACTAAGGTCATCCCCCGACAGCACCTCGCCCATCATATCCGGGTCCTTCGCCAGCTCGGCGACGACATTGAGCATGCCAGCTTCATCATTTGTTCGCATAGCCGTACGCATACGGCGCTTGAATCCCAAAACCGTACCACGGTTTCCCATCGATCTGTCTCCTACTGAACATTGTGGCCCACAACGACCTCGATCGACAATTGCCACATGATTGCCGATGATATTATGCTGTCGGCCTTTTCCAGGCGCTAACTGTTCATACTCAGCTTCGTAGCCAGCAGACAGCTCGCGTTTGCCATTAATGACAGCATTAATGGCGTCTCGGTTAGTGAAGAGTAGGTCAGCGTACATATAGTCACTATCTAATTGCACACCGTCTCCACGACGAGGGTTTAGTACAACTCCCATCGCTCTGTCATTCCAATTGTCAGGGTCCACCTTATCAGGTGGGTGGTCATCAACAATTGGCTTGCCATTGAAACTGGCAATAGTCTCCGGCCGGAATACCTCATAATCCGGTCGATCAACAAAGATCAAACCAGAATCATTCGATTCCACCGGTATCTCACCATGAGCGTAAGTCTGACTACCAATACGACAGATCGGGCTTTCTAAGGCAAGCAAGTATCCTTCCGGGGTCCATTGCCGTTTGTTGCTGATCTGGTTTACGGTGTAGAACTGCATATCATCAGTCCTTCAAACTGTAGCTCAAGTACTCAACTTTATCACAGCGTCTGCAAGTCCGCTTAGTACCAAAGTGATCATAACACCAGTCATGATCACGCCACCCACAAACTATCACTGACAGGAATCTGATTACCGCGTCCATCGCAGACATTACTTAATTTTGCATTCTGCTGAACGCGACCAGGCAAAATGCCATCAGTTTGATGATTCAGTCCATTCAGCATAGCAAGACAAAACAGACCCAGCCTGAAACGATGTCGCATTGGCGTTCATTGCGAATACCATTCCAGTACCTCGCAAAATAACCTCCTTGTCATTGCGTGATCCAAAGTCCCACGTCATCGCCCCCGCAGCAGCAGCAGTCGCAGCAACAGAAGTGCCGATCGCGCCAATACGAACAGTGCCAATCGCAGTCCCAAGCGTTCCTGGGTTCACAGTATAAGCGCGAACAACAGCAGTCCCGGCGACGTCGTTTGAATCGTTCGGAACCACGGTTGGTGATGTTGAGGTCCCTGTCGCGTTAGCAGTGCTTCGCACCACACCCTGCACCATACTAGTCCCGGATGCAGTGCTGACTCCTGAGCAACTCATCACTTTAATCCGCACAACCATAGTGGCTGATCCAGTGATGGTAAAGAAGTCAGTGGCTGATGCAGCAGGCACCAACCCAACGATAGCCGCTGAGTATGACGCAACCCTGGTCGGGATGTCGTATACAGCATCGATTGCCATTGCTGGTTTGGTCATATCAGCAAAAAGCAATGAAGCAGCAACGCCAGCAAGCAACAATTTACGCATGTTCAAGCTCCTTGTGGTTTGTCGAGTTAAGTCATAAGTCAATTAGTGATAGTTGCAACGCGCATATATAGCTTATTGTTCCAATAATACGCTTGCAACACCTCACAGCCTTGTCCGTGTCGTAGTAGGATTTCTCGCTCGTGCTTATAGGGCCCCGGAGCGATCGGATAAAACCCGAGAGCGGGAGTACCCTTACGAACCAGAATTTCCATGTTAATCTCACCACTCATAGCTGCTTTCCCAGCTGATGTCGATATAAAGCCGTCCTGGTGGAATCGCGCTGGTAGTCCTTTTTTTAGCGATGATAACAGTGTCTTAACTAATCCTTCAGGTAGTGTCATACCACGATTAACTACAAAATCCTGCTCGGTTATAGCATCCTCAGTAGCAAACAAATCATCAATAGCTTTAATAGTCGCTACTAGCTCAGGATGAGCATCTGCATTTACCGGGTTTCGTAACAGATTATTGATCGAACCGGACCCACTGATGTAATTCTTACAAGCTTCTTTGTACTTGCCAGGTATTTTGTCCCACGCAGCATTGTCAGCTATTTTGAAATAATCAACCAACTTCGCCGCATCGTAGTCCGTCGGCTTATAAGCCTTCTCATACTCCGCCATAGCCTTCTTCCATGATGCCACCGGATTTTCCGGCTGGAGCACCTTATGTTCCACAGGAGTATTAGACGTCGGATTGGGAACATGAGGTGTAGCTGTTTTAGCCTCTCCTGGTGCAATGGTATTAAGTAGCTGATTTCCGTACTTCTCGGCGTAGCCGCCCTTGTAAATCTTACTGATAAACTCTTTAAGCTCAGCAACCTTGTTGGCTACCGCCAGTTCATACATCTGCTGCTGAGTCTGACTTGCGGGATTCGGCAAAGGAATCACAACATCAGGCAGATTAACCTCAGGTTCCAGCTCAGGAGCTACAGAAGAAGCAGCGGGCGAAGATTTTTTAGGCTCATTATAATGCAACTCGGATGCGTATGTTTTTTGCAACTTCTCAATAGATGCAGCATGCTTGAGATTGTTTTTCTTGAGTTCGCCTATTACAGCGTTTGCGTAATCAATTACCTCATTCTCACCAGGATGATTCAGTACAACATTAACAATCTTAATCGCCTTCACATCAGGAAAAAAATGACCAGCAATGATATCATAAATAGCATCGATGCCACTCACTTTCTTAGCAGGTTCCGGCTTTTGCTCCACTTTCTTAGCAGGTTCCGGCTTTTGCTCCACTTTCTTAGCAGGTTCCGGCTTTTGCTCCACTTTCGCCTTAACCTCAGGTTCCAGCTTAGGAGCTGCCGATGGATTACCAGCACCTAGCGGCGATGCTTTACCAAGCGCCATAGAACTTAGTCCATGGTGCTTTTCCATAGCCCTAAGCACTGTATTAGCATACGATGATACATTCATATGCTTATACTGCTTAGTAATAGCATGAATCTTTGCGGCTCTCTCCTGGATTGATTCAGCCCCATTTGCGGCACTCTGAATCATGCCCATCGGTTTCGCATGAAAATGTGTCTTAGGAGGTGGAGCCGTGAATACACCTGATCCTTTCGATACAAACTCGCCCTTATTCTCAGGCTGACCACGAGGGTGCTTACTCTCGTCGAACTTATGCGGAGCGTCATCAATATAGTTGATATCAACGGTGAGGACGTACACCACGCGATTGCCTCCTATGCAAAAATCGCTGCAGTCGCTGTTGCGGGGTCATCGTAGATGCGTCTTCAGTAGGCTTGTCACCCTCCGGCGTATCGTCCTCCAGCGTACCATCATCCTTGACCACTTTACCATTGATAGTAAGTATCATAGGTGATGCGAACCTTTCCAAGTTCGGATCAGCGTCGATATCAGCCTGAGTGTACTGCTTAATTTTATCGGCCATCACTAAACTCCTTAGGATCGAACCCCAACAACGCAACCACATCGGGCGGCGTAACCACCAGCTCTTCGTCGTTGTCCAACAGATCAAATATAGTAGGCTTGATCATGCGCAGATCAGGCGGTGGACTATCAGCTGCGCCGTAGTGTACTTCCGGCAGCTGATTATTGATCAACTGGCTCATGACTTATCCTCCTAAAGCAGATTGCCAACCACTGAACACCTGCGGCGGGATGTATGACTGTAGTGCAACAGTCGGAGTATTACCTAATCGCGCTGACACTACCGTTGCGACATCCCTTACAGCCTTTTTGTACTGAGCTGCGTTCTGAGGAGGTGGCAGCCGATTAACTTCAGCATTAGCCACTTTAGCTGCAAGCAGTGTCCGGAAGTCCTTGCTTTTGAATTTACCGAATCCGTGCACGTAATTAAGCATGCTTCCTGCTGAAACACGCGGAAATAACTGTCCATTAGGACCTGACGCATCAGCGCGGCGCTTAAGCATATCAGCGAGATTTGGATCATCTACCGGCAAATCAAGTGCCACACCTTTCTTGCCAGTGAATTGCAGGCGCACTCCATCTTTACCCACCTTCACATGACGGCCTTCGAGAGTAGTAGCCCCGTAAGCTTTAGTTGCTGCTTTAGTATCTTCCTCACTACCAGGCCGAACTCCCATACTCATGATAAGTGATACAGCATCCGCATGATCTCGCACAGAAGGATTCTGGCTCTTCTGATTAAGAGCGTTATTGGCTTGAATCGGCGCAAGTTGCTTCTCCAGTATCAAGACGCGCTCAAACTTAGCTGCCGACTGTGATTGCGAAAAGCTCTTATAATACATATACTGCTTACGACCCGCAGCATCATAACCGGTCACCTGTAGCGCCGCATGTGGATCATGACTGATATAAATGTTCTTCCAGGCCGGCGGGATACGCATAACACGCAAGTGCTCTGGCCACTGCTCACGGTCCGGAGGTGCCGGTTGGAGATGTGCCGAGGCAGAGACTTTGCCTCCAGTGCTGCCACCTGCTTTAGACGCAAACTCCCCAGCATTTTCAGGCTGGCCTCGTGGATGTAAAACCTCACTGAAATCGTCTAAGTACATAACATCAACAGTTACATCATGCGTACCATCACCAACACGCTTTGTGATATCCTGCTTACGCGCAATCAACCGATTTGCTAAGGAGGTACGATCCGATTCCGAGCCCGGCCCATACCTCTGAACAATAGCCTGAATTGTTTTGTCCGGAACTGAAGTAACAGCCTCAGCAGATTCAGCCAGCTGCTCTTTGCTCATGGAACCGAATAAAGTATGCGTTTGAACGTACTTTTTGTCGCGCATACTATCCCACTCGGTTACTTTATCACCAAAAGAGTCCCCTTTAGGAGCACCTTGCGCACGATACAACAGTGATCCCCCAGGGTCGAGTGTTGTCATTTCACCATCGATCATTCCCTGATTGTCGTATTCAAACCCGGCCGCATCCCGATTTGCCAACCACGCATGAGCAGCAAAGTGCTGCTGAGCAGCCTCGCGATCTTCCTGGTCAGTATGGTCGATCAGATCAATATTCGGTACCCACGGAGTTGCTGTACCAATCGTGCCATCTGACATCTTAACCAATCGCATGTCAAGTACCGGGGCGTTGGCAGCTTCATACAACTTAGCTGCCAATACTTCATTCCTAGCATGTGATTCAGATTTGCTCTGCTTGATATAGAACTTGTTGCCTTTACCGTCTTCGTACTTTCCGCCTGGATTAGTTCCTAGCTGACCTCCAATCTTCTTCATAGTACCAAGGGCGATAGGCTGATCCCGCTCAGTACTAGAAGCTGGCACCTCAACAGGAGTATTTGCTGATGCTGGTTTATCATCAGGCTTTGGATTCGGATCGTATTGCTTAGCAACTGGCTTAGCACCAAGATACTGCTGTGCCATCTTACGATCGACACTACGATTCAAGAAGTCATGCAACTTATCAACCGGCGCCAGAATAACAGCTTCAGACTCCCAGCCGTGATCAGCTGGCGTACCTCCCACCCGCTTTGCAAAGTAATAACGCACCATTGAAGTATCACGATCTACGTCACCTGCGTAACCAGTCAATTCAACCTTAAGCCCAGTCTCCTCGTACGCCTCCTTGATGGCGTTGGCGCGCAATGATAGGTCGGCGTCTTGCTCCCCTTTCGGAAAGGTGTGTTTATATCCACCGTATTTATCCGTCGGCTTCATCAACCAGACACGACCGTCAGGCTCTTTGATGATAACACCAGAGCCCCGTATTTTGTGGTTAGGTAGAGGGGGCAACTTAGGCGCATCGATATTAACCTTGTTTGCTAACGCCTCCCACCCACTTGCTTTAGTCGGTGGACTCCAAGTAGCAAACTTAACTCCATGCAGACTACCAGACGGCGGTTTGGCTTTGCTATAGGTCTCTGCCTTAGTATTACCACTTCCACCACTGCCAGACCCTTTAGAAGCGAACTCGCCTTTATTCTCAGGCTGACCACGAGGGTGATCCGCTTCATTGAAAGCATCATCTGTCGCTTTCATACCAAACGCACGACGCAATCCCGCAGGCCACTTATTCGGAGCCGGGTTGGATACATCATCAATTTGACCAGTGCGATCATATTGAGTAACTCGCACATCCAGATCACCCAGCTTATAAGTCGGTATCCCATCAATCGGCTTTCGCGGTGGGGCATCATAAGCCACAATCCACTCAGCACTCTTAGGTGCTTTTGGGTCTCTCAATGGGTGCGCCTGATCACTTAATGAGTTCTTAATATCCTCATGCGTGTACTTCCAACCGTCCACAACAGCAATATCGTTACCCCATGACACTATGCGTGCAACACCTCTATCATGTTTCTCAAGCTCGATCTGTCGTCTAAACATACTTAGGATAGGAGCATTACCAACTGGGTTGACAATAACAGGAACCGTACGCCTATATGAATCACCGCGGACTACTTCTGTTTTCATAAGTGGTTCGCTGGATGATGAAGAAGAAGCGAACTCGCCTTTATTCTCAGGCTGACCTCTCGGGTGA
>Ga0182012_10006385_pt1 | contig 12041 bp, 10 predicted proteins | sample 612S2SmetaG_FD_120486 | JGI IMG/M metagenome (GOLD analysis project Ga0182012, IMG submission 120486) | Permafrost microbial communities from Stordalen Mire, Sweden - 612S2S metaG | ecosystem: Environmental > Terrestrial > Soil > Wetlands > Permafrost | place: Sweden: Stordalen | collected...
AGAGCTTGTGGCTGGCGACCTCGGCGTCGGCAGGAGCCTCGCGGAGAGTGGGGATGAAGAGCTGCGACCAACGATGCATAGGATGATGTCCGGTTGTTAGAGAATCTTTGATTGTAAATGATGAACTCGTGGGGCTCAGTGCCGGTGAGGGGTAGGGGTCCTTCGGCTCCACTTTGCCACTGGCTTCGCCAGCGGCGAAGTTACGCTCAGGATGACAACATCAACGCAAGGCTCAGCTGACGGCTTTCTTTTCGAACTGGCGGAGGCCGACTACGAGCAATAGGACGTCGAAGAAAATTAATGCGGCGAGGACGGCAGGCACGGGGAGATGCGAGAACTGGGGGACTAGGGTGGCACGCAATCCTTCGCTGGCGTAGACGAGGGGATTGATCAGGACGAGCTTTTGCATGATGGGGAAAGTTTTCAGGGCGCTCCAGGGATAGTAGGCGCAACCGAAGAAAATCATCGGAGTGATGACCATGCCGAACATCAGGCCGATGTGTTGCTGGTTGATGCTGCAGCCGAGCGCGAGGCCTCCGCAGGCGGAGAAGGTCGCGACTAGAAGGATGATGGCGGCAAAGGTGAAGGGGGCGTGGATGCTTATGTCGATGCCGGGGCGAAGGACGAGCCACGCTAGCGGGATGACGATGAGTCCGGCGATCAGGGCTTGAAGCATGCCGGCAATAACTTTTTCGATGGCGATCCAGGCAACGTCGATAGGGGCGAGAAGGCGGTCTTCGATTTCGCGGGTCCATTGAAACTCCGCGATCAGGGGCATGGCTACTGCCCAGATTCCGGTGAAGACCATGCTGATGGCGATGATGCCGGGCAGCAGAAGACTTTTATAGGCGGCGGGCATGTAGCCGCTGCCGACCATGACTTTGCCGAAAATGAAAACGAAGAGCAGCGGCTGCAAGAAAGTCTGCAAAAGAAGCTGGATCGCGTTGCGCCTGGCTACGTGCGCATCGCGAGACAGCATGGCGAAAAAAGTTTTCCAGTTCAATCGCGCAGGCTCCTTCCGGTGTGGTGGAGGAAAAGATTTTCGAGGCTGGGCTCGGAGATGTGGACGTCGGACAATTCGGCGTTGGCGCTGGCGGCGACGGTGGCGATTTCGGGGATGAGGGAGCCTCCGCGATCGGCGTAGACGTCGACGCCGGGGAGGGTCTGGTCATTGTTCTTATTGTCGTTGTCTTCTTTGCCGCGGGCGCGAACTTCGCGGACTCCGGCCAGGGCTCGCAGGCTATCGAGCAAGGCGGCGGTTTGATTTCCGAAGCGGAGGCGGAGCAGGAATCCGCCGGGGATGGAGGCTTTGAGTTCCTGTGGTGTGCCGAGAGCGATCATGCGGCCGTGATCGATGATGGCGAGGCGCTGGCAGAGGGCGTCGGCCTCTTCCATGTTGTGGGTGGTGAGGACGACAGTTTTTCCGGTCTGATGGTATTCGCGGATGATCTCCCATAAGAGGATACGGGTTTGGGGATCGAGCCCGGCGCCGGGTTCGTCGAGAAAAATAACTTGGGGATTGTGCATCATGGCCCGCGCGATGGAAAGGCGCTGCATCATGCCGCCGGAAAATCCACGGACCATCTGATTGGCGCGCTCGGTGAGTTTGAATTTTTCGAGCAGAGCGTCGGCGAGGTCGTTTCTGGCTTTGGAGGGGATTCCGAAATAGGCGGCGTGGAAGGTTAGGATCTCGCGGGCGGTGAGAGAGAAATCGAGATTCGGGCGTTGGGGGACGACGCCGATGAGGCGCTTGACCGCGGATTGGTGGGTCCAGACTTCGTGGTCGCCGATCCAGGCCTGGCCGGAGGTGGCATGGGTTCGGGTGGTCAATATTCCGATGGTGGTAGATTTTCCGGCGCCGTTGGGGCCGAGCAGTCCGAAGATTTCTCCAGGAAGAACTTCGAGGGTGAGTCCGTCGAGGGCTGAGATTTGCGTTTTAGGCGCTTTACTCCCTTTAGCATCGCCGCGCGCGATGAAGCCGCCTCCGGCGCCGGGCGGAGGAGCGGAGTTATAGACCTTGCGCAGGTCCTGAGTGCGTACGCCAACGGCCATTTGGAAGAAACCCCAATCGTGCAGCGGATGAAGACGAGGAATTTATTTTAACCGACGGCGGCTGGAATTTGCAGGGCGCAGGCGGCTGAAATTCTGAGGCGCACGATGCCCTCCGCGGCGCTCAAACAACAACTTGCGCAAGTGCATCGTTGGTATGGATTGATGGCTTCGCAAATATATCGTAATACGATATAATTAGGATTATGAAAAGAAAGAGGGAAGGAAGCTCGGCGGTCCGGCGGATGCAGATTCTGGCCGAGTTTCGGCATCAACTCCGGGTCTTCTTGCACTTCAGCGAACTGGCAGCGCAAAGGGTTGGACTGCAACCGCAACAACACCAACTCTTGTTGCAAATCGCAGGAGCACCCGAGGGAACGGAAGCCACCATCGGATACGCAGCCGAGCGATTGGGTTTGCGGCATAACACAGCGGTCGAGTTGAGCAATCGTTGCGAGGAGGCGGGATTGGTCCAGCGCAAGCACGGTGAGGATCGCCGGTGCGTGCTGCTGGAGGTTTCCGCAAAAGGGCACAAAGTGCTGGAATCGCTCTCGATCGATCATGCGCAGGAGTTGAACGAACTCGGGCCGCAGTTGATTCGAACGCTGACTGCGCTGAAGGCGGTCCAGAGCAAGCGGAGTGCAGTTCGGGGGGATCATGAAGTCTGAGCCTTCGGTATTGCGCGATTTCACGGTTGACGGTCGAGTGTGGCTGCTCTCCGGCTTGGCGGTCGTGATCGGCGTGGGGGCGACTTTTCTAGCGGTAATCCTTTTGCGGCTGATCTCGTTCTTCACCAACCTTTTCTACTATCACCGGTTTAGTTTCGCGGCGGCGTCTCCGGCTGGGAGTTCGCTCGGGTACTGGATGGTGGCCGTTCCGGTAATCGGCGGGATTGTGGTGGGATTGATGGCGCGTTTTGGCTCGGACAAGATACGGGGCCACGGGATTCCGGAGGCAATTGAGGCGATTCTGCTGAACCGGGCGCGAGTCGCTCCGAAGATCGCGATCCTCAAGCCCATCTCGGCCGCGATTGCAATTGGTTCGGGCGGGCCATTTGGGGCGGAGGGTCCGATCATTATGACCGGCGGCGCCTTTGGTTCTTTGATCGCACAATGGATACGGCTGACCGACGCGGAACGCACAACGCTTCTAGTGGCCGGGGCGGCGGCGGGGATGTCGGCGACTTTTGCATCGCCGGTGGCAGCGATCCTGCTGGCGGTCGAACTCTTGTTGTTCGAGTTGCGGCCGCGGAGCCTGGTTCCAGTCGCGATTGCGAGCGCAGTGGCGGCGATTCTTCGCGGGATGCTGCTCGGTTCAGGGCCACTGTTTCAGATGAAAGGAATTGGTGGCGTCAATCGAGTTCCTATTGCAGCCGGCGCGTTGTTGCTGGGTGCCGTTGTTGGGCTACTGGCGGCCGGGATGAGCCGGATGATGTATGCCTTCGAAGATATGTTTGAGCGGCTTCCGGTGCATTGGATGTGGTGGCCAGCGATCGGTGGAGTAGGGATTGGAGTAGGAGGTCTTTTCTTCCCACGTGGCCTGGGGGTGGGATACGACAATATTGCGGAGTTGCTGCGAGGCAATGCACCGATCGCGTTGATCGGCGGAATCCTTCTCGCGAAGTCGTTGATGTGGGCGTTTTCGCTGGGATCGGGAACTTCTGGAGGAGTGCTGGCGCCGCTGTTGATGATCGGTGGCGCGGCAGGAGCATTGGCTGGACGGTTGGGGCACCTTCCACTTGAGATGCAGGGATTTTGGGCGCTGATGGGCATGGGGGCGATGCTGGCGGGGTCGCTGGGAGTTCCGATGACGGCCATTCTCTTCAGCCTTGAGGTTACGCATTGCTGGGAGGCGATGGTGCCGCTTACTTTGGGATGCATCGCTGCGTATCTGGTAACGGCGCTGATCATGCCAAGATCAATTTTGACGGAAAAATTGAGCCGGCGAGGGTATCACCTGACACGGGAGTACGGAGTGGATCCGCTGGAGATCGTGATGGTACGGGATGTGATGTCACCGGTGCCGGCAGAGATCGCCGCGGACGCAAAGAATGGGGGCGAGAATGCGTTCGTATATGGAGACAGCACCTGCCGGGGAGCGGCGGAGCGGATGGCTTCCGAAGGTATGGTGAATTTGCGGGTGGTTGATCGCGGGACAGGACTCGTGCAGGGGATGATCACGGTTCAAGATCTGCTGAAAGGCCGCGGGAGAGCGGCGACGCGGGAGAACGAAAAGTTGCGGCTGGCGACGGATCGGGAATTGTTGGATGGGCGCGGCTGAACCACCAGAAGGCTAAACGGAGGATGTCCCTGCCTGAATCAGCTACGGGTCGAGGAGGCCGCGGGAGGCTACGCCGATGTTGTCGCGGGTGCTGTTTTTTACCATGTACATCATCTCGTCGGCTTGGCGGATGATGTCATGGGGAGTCTGGGCATCGTGGGGAAAAGTTGCCAGGCCCATGCTGCCGCGGAGTTTTAAGTTCAGTCCCTGCTCGACGCAGAAGATGCCGGCGCGGAGGGAATCCTGCAGACGTTTGGCGACGACGACGGCTTGATCTTTGCTGGTTTGGGGAAGGAGGACGACAAACTCGTCTCCTCCATAGCGGAAGGCGAAATCGATGAGGCGGAGTTGAGCCTTGATGAGATAGCCGACCTCGGCCAGGAGCCGGCTGCCGACTAAGTGTCCATGAGTGTCGTTGACGGACTTGAAGTGGTCGAGGTCGATGAAGATAACGCTGAATTGATAACCGAAGCGGGCGGAGCGGTAGACCTCGGTTTCGAGGGTCTTGTGAAGATGGCGGGCGTTGAAGAGGCCGGTGCAGTCGTCGGTGATGGTGAGTTCCTGAATTTTTTCGACGGCGCGAGCGTTTTCGATAGAGATGGCGGCGTAATCGCACAGCGCTTGCAGGAAGAACATTTCCTGCTCGCTCATTTGAGCGTTGGCGTTCACCAGTTGAATCACGCCCAGGACGCGGTGCTTGGAACGCAGGGGCACGCAGATGACAGAACGCGTCTGTAGGCGAGTTATGTCATCCAGGCGGGATGAAAAACGGGGGTCGCTCTGTACATCAGGGACGATCAAGACCTGGCCGTGGCGGGCAACCCATCCGGCGATACCTTCGCCAACTTTGAGACGGACTTTGGAGAGAACATCGGAAGCGGCACCGACGGCGATGGCGAAGTAGAGTTCATCTTTGTCTTCGTCGACCATGAGCAGCGACCAGGTGTCGGGGCGGAAATATTCGCCCATTTTTTCCATAATGGTCTGCAGAATGGAGTCGAGGTTCAGCGACGACGTAAGCGCTTTGGCCACGTCGTGAAAGATGGTCAGTTCTGACGACAGGCGAATTGGGGACGTACCCGCTGCGTCTGACATGCACTCCTCGGGTCGAGTGTGGTGGATAAGGAATTATAGGTTTGGCAATGCTTTTGCGGCAACGAACGACAGTAACCCGTATCCGTGGCGCCAAGTGAGAGGGCAGTTTTTGGGATCGGATCGGAATGGCGCGGGAAGAGACCGTCCGAAACCAAGAATCCAAGAATAAAGAGCGGCGATGTTCTGGGGCGTTGAGTATGGAGAGATCGGCCAGGGAGGTGGCAATTTAGCTCTGATAGGCTTCCCAGGCGCCGCTGGTACAACCTGAGGGAGATGGCCCTGCAGCAGAAGAATTGTTCGATAGCGAACATACTGAGAGCGAAAACTCTTGTATACAACAACAGCGGCGTTAATCGGTTGCGTTTCGCTAAGAACATGTCCGATCGAGCTGAGTTGCAGCTTCCGAACTGTCCGGAGTGTCAAAAGCCGGTTGAGTTGGAGACTGCGTGGGTGGATGAGGCGGGCAAGGCGGTGCACGCGGATTGCTATCTAGGCAAACTGCGCAGAGAACGGGCGAGCGCTCCGCCCTGGGAGCCGTAACCAGATAACGTAAGACGAACCACACCGATCGCAACTTTCGCTGCTAAAACGTCACAACCTGAGTTGTTACAAACCCACATCACAACCTAAAGAAGAGCAGCGGCGTCCAAGGTTTGCCGTTTTCCTCTGATTCCATGATCTAAAGGGTAATTTATGAGTCGACGAAGGAATTATCCGCTGCTGTGCGCCATGAGCCTCGCTATTTGTCTGTCCGCTGGGTCGCTAAACGCTTTTGCGAGCATTGCGGGGTCGCGGGCGACTTCGGAGGATGGTTCCGGGCGAGCGAATCCTGGGGGTGCGTACGAACTGACGGTGCAGATTGTGGGCAGCGGCTCGGTCCTAAGGAGCCCGGCAAGAATCAGTTGCGCTCGGACATGCAGCGCGCCGTTCGCATCGGGAAGTGTGGTGATGCTCACCGCGAAGGCGGTCAAAGGCGGGATGTTTGCGGGATGGTCTGGCGCTTGCACGGGCGGCGGAGTTTGTAAGCTGACGATGAGCGCGAACGAATCGGTGACGGCGACTTTTCAAGCGACACAAGGTTTGAATAGGTTGAATCACATTGTCTTCATGGCACAAGAGAACCGGTCGCTGGACCATTACTTCGGGCAACTGCGCGCGTATTGGAAGGCGAACGGATTTGCAGATCGTTCTTTCGACGGCTTGCCGCAGTTTAATCCGACCAAGGGTCTCGCTCCGCTCTACGGACCGGCGCCGAGCAATCCGGGGTGCGACCCTGCTTATCCGCCGCCGGCGGATTGCACGGTGGATAGTTCGAGTCCGCAGATTAGTTCGTATTCGTTGATTACGGAATGTGTGGAGAACCCGAGTCCTTCCTGGAACGAAAGCCATGTGGATTGGAATTTGGAAGATCCGGTTTCCGCCGCGGCAACGCTGGATGGTTATGTATGGACGGCGGCACACGATTCGCGAAACATGAATCCCATGTACTACGACATCAACGGGTTGCGGGTGATGGGAATCTATGGACCGACCGATCTGAACTACTACTACTTTATGGCGTCGGAATTCGCGACGTCGGACCGCTGGTTTTCGCCAACGATGACGCGCACGGCGTCGAATCGGGAGTATCTGATTGCGGGGACATCGCAGGGGGACGCGTATCCGATCGGGAGCGATCCGGAGGACCAATCGCTGCTAACGGCGCCAACGATCTTTCAGAGACTGGAGGCGGCGGGAATTTCGTGGAAGATTTACGTGAATACGGATAACACGACGTGCGCCACGAATCCGACGCCGCAATGTCTGCTTACTCTGAGTTATGTACAGAATTTTGAATGGGGACAGACGATTCCGGCGGATTACCCGCAGAACATAACTACGATGACGCAATATTTTGCGGATGTGCAGAATGGGACGTTGCCGGCGGTGGCGATTATTGAGCCAGCGTCAGCCGCGGGCCTCGACGAGCACGGATCGGATTCGGACGAGTATCCGATCAACATTCAGCTGGGTGCGAATTATGTTTCTTCGCTGGTCAATGCGTTGATGACGAGTGTCTCATGGAAAGATTCCGCGTTTATTTTGACGTATGACGAGTTTGGAGGTTTTTACGATCATGTGGCGCCGCAGGCGGAGGTGAGTCCGGATGGCATCAAGCCGCAGGATCTGATGCCCGGCGATATTTGTACGGGAGCGACCGGACCGACCTGTGACTTCACGTATACGGGGTACCGTTTGCCGTTGATCGTGATTTCTCCGTATACGAAGAAGCACTATGTTTCGCATACGGTGATGGACACGACGGCGATCCTGAAGCTAATTGAGTTGCGCTTCAGAGTGAAGGCGCTGACAAAGCGGGATGCGGCGCAGAAGAGCATGGCGGAATTTTTCGATTTTAATAGTCCCGCGTGGATGACGCCGCCGTCTCCGCCGGCACAGAACACGAATGGGGCGTGTTACTTGAACCATCTTCCGTAGGGGTGGTTTCAAAGGCCACATGCCAGTTCGCGCCGTTCCGGCCGGGGGAAAGAGGATCCCACCAACCCTTCCAGAAAATAGCCGTGTGAACGTCAGGTTTAAGGGGCTTGGCAGGCGGGCAACTCCGGGTGACCGGTTAGCAACTAAAGAATTAGTTACCTTTCTTGGGGTCATGCGTCTAAGGGGAACAGGAGGGAATGCGGTGCCGCCGAGACAGTCGGGAACTTTGACCGAAGCTGAGCTGAGAATCATGAACGTGCTGTGGAGCAAAGGGACCGGGACCGTCCAGCAAGTGCTTGATTCTCTTACGGAAAAGCCTGCGCTCGCCTACAACTCTGTGCTCACCACGATTCGCGTTTTGGAAAGAAAGGGTTATCTGAAGCATCTAAAGGATGGGCGGGCTCATGTGTATACGCCGCTCGTGGGGCAGAAAGAAGCGACACGCTCGGAGATCCGGCATTTGGTGGGCCGTTTTTTCAAGAACTCGCATGAGGAACTGGTGTTGAATCTTCTGGAAGACCAGGGAATTGGGCCGGATGAGATCGGGCGGCTTAAGGAAATGTTGCTGCAGAGCGGATCGCCGCAAGAAGAGATGAGCGGGAAGAAATCTAAATGAGCTGGACAGTCCTGCAAACGTTGGCACAGATTTCGAGCGAGCGCATTCTAAACGCGCTGCCCGAAGGGATATTGGTTGCGCTGTTTGCCTGGGCGTTGCTTCGTGTTTTGCGTCGGCAGAATTCGGGAACTCGTTTTGCGGTTTGGTTCCTGGCGTTGCTGGCGGTTGCTGCGCTTCCTGTGCTGGGCAGTTTTGGCGAAGGTAGAGCGCTGATGGCGGCGCGGGTCTCCTCCCACCTGGAATGGGGGAACCCGCAGCCTGCTTTGGTGTTATCGATGCAATGGGCGGTTTTGGTGTTCGCGGTGTGGGCCCTGGGAGCGTGCGTCTCGTTGCTAAGGGTGGCGTCGGGGATCTGGCGGTTGGGTCAGTTACGACGGAGTTGCTCGCCGATTGTGGTTGAAGAGCTGGACCCGGTTTTGCGGAAGACGGTGAAGGGGATGGCGGCGTCGAAGTCGTTGGCTTCGGGGCGAGTGACGGTGTCGGTGTCGGAGTCGGTTCGCGTGCCGGCGGCAATTGGCTTTTTCAAGCGAACCATCGTTTTGCCGGCGTGGACTTTGCGCGAACTGCCGGCGAAGGATCTGAATGTGATCCTGCTGCATGAGTTCGCGCACCTGCGGCGGTGGGACGACTGGACGAACCTGGTGCAGAAGATTGTGCGCGCTTTATTTTTCTTTCATCCGGCGGTGTGGTGGATCGAAAACCGGCTGTCGGTGGAAAGGGAAATGGCGTGTGATGATGCGGTGCTGGCCGAGACTTTGAATCCGCACGGCTATGCGCATTGTTTAGTTTCGCTGCTGGAGAAGAGTGTGGCGCATCGATTGGGGCCAAGACGGTGGGCGATGGCGCAGGCAGCGGTTCATCGCGCGCGCGAGGCTTCGCTGCGGCTGGCGCAGATTCTCGATAAGGATCGTCCGGCGGCAACGCGAGTGTGGAAACCGGCGCTGGCGATGGTAGGAATTTTCTCGGTCCTCTCTTTGCTTGTGGTGCCGCAGGCTTCGCAATTTGTTGCCTTCGACAACTCGGCTGAGAACCAGACGAGCCATGCTTACGCTGCTGCAGGTCGAACTCATTCGGCGGTATTTGGAGAACAGGCGGCGGTTGTTCCGGCTTCGTTGCGAATGGACGATCCTGCTGGAACGCTTAAGGTCAATCGAGTTCGGAGGCAAGTATCGGCCGAGAAACAAGGCGCTCCGCTTCACGTTGCGGGGCGATTCAACCCTCGCCGATTTGAGACCTCGGGGTCCGGTGAGAGACTGGTCGCGATTCGCAGCATGTTCGGTGGAGAAGGCGAGGAATTCGTTCCGCAATTTCAGACCGTGGTTTTTATCGAGACAACGCAGTATGGAGACTCTGCTGCTCAATTCTGGAGCGTGCAAGTGTGGCACGTAACGATGTTGAGGGCGGAGCGCGAAAGAGTGGTTCGAGTTCCGGTGGCTAGTTCGATTTAGGGCCAAAAATTTTTGTGGTTAACAACTAGATATTTAGTTGCAGATAAATCGTGAAGCACAATCTAAGGAGAAAAGCAGATGTGGATACAACGTTGTAAGGCGGTGGTAACACGGCGGGCATTGGCCGCTGTGCTGGCGGTGGCGGCGGTGGGTTCCGTGGCCACGCTCGAATTCACAAAATCGGCGAAGGCGGCGACGGCGGCTCCAGCGGCGTCTGCGCTGGACGATAACAGCGTGGGAGCACTGCTGACGCTCGATCGGGCGATGGAGACTTTGGCGGCGCGGGTCACTCCGGCAGTCGTCAATGTGACGGTCGCGTCGAAATCGAACGTGCAGCAGAGCAGCGCGGAAGGCGGGCCTGATATGCAGCAGTTTTTCGGGCCGAACAGTCCGTTTGGGCAACAATTTGGAAGGCAGTTCGGGCGCCAGTTCAACATGCCTTCGCAGCCTGAGAACAGAATGGAACACGGATTGGGCAGCGGCGTGATCATCTCTCCCGATGGATACATCGTCACCAACAATCACGTGATTGAAGGAGCAGTGGATATTCGCGTGACCATGAGCGACAAGCAGGTCTATCCGGCGAAGTTGATTGGCGCCGATCCGCTGACCGATCTGGCGGTGATCAAAATCAATGGAAGCAACTTCCCAAGCGTGCCGTGGGGCAGCTCGACGGAGTTGCGCCCTGGGCAGACGGTGCTTGCGTTTGGAAATCCTTACGGATACCGCTTTACCGTGACGCGGGGAATTATCAGCGCGTTGAACCGTCCGAATCCGGACCCGAGCGATCGGCGGAAGCCAGGCGAGTTCATCCAAACGGATGCAGCTATTAACCCCGGAAATTCGGGCGGGGCGCTGGTGGATGCGCGTGGTGAACTGATCGGAATCAATACGTTCCTTATTTCGTCGTCGGGATCATTCTCGGGGATGGGATTTGCGATTCCGACACAGATTGTCGAGCCGACGGTCGAGACTCTGATACGTGACGGCAAGATCACGCACGCGTTTATCGGAATTCAGATCGCCGATGTGACTCCCGACAACGCGAAGTTCTTCAACATGAACAAGGCTGAGGGAGCTCTGGTGAGCGACGTTCAGCCGGATGCGCCGGGAGCGAAGGCTGGATTAAAAACCGGCGATGTAATCACCGAACTGGATGGCAAACGTGTCACGGATGCCGGTCAACTGCAGATGCTGGTAGGGCAGAAACGGCCGGGTGAGACCATCCAACTGACCGTGGACCGCGATAGCAAACCGACGACGATTGCGGTGAAACTGGAAGCGCTCGGCGGCGGCAAAGGGACAGAAACAGCTGCCGGCGAGCACGGAAAAGCGCGCTGGGGGCTGGGTCTGGCAGATCTGTCTCCGGATGCACGCAACGAGATACAAGCGGACGGTTCGGTACGGGGCGCGGTGATCGAGAGCGTGCAGCCGGGCAGCCCGGCGGATAACGCCGGCCTGCAACAGGGCGACGTCATCATGGAAGTGAACCGGCATCCGGTGAAGTCGGCGTCGGAAGTGGCGCAGGCATTGTCGGGCATTCCGAGCGGTCAGGATGCGCTGGTGCTGGTGTGGTCGCAGGGGGGCAGCACGTTCCGCGTGTTGCATCCTGCGCAATCACAAGGATAAGCGGGAGAGAGCAATCCCCGTTTTTACGCGCTGCGTTCCACTCGACCTCCTGGCGGGTGGGACGTGGCGCGTTTTTTGTTTGGCCGCCTAAGGGGCGATCACAGCAAAGGTTCGGTCGCGCAGATGAGTGCCCTCCGCATGGGGATGAACCCGATCAGAATCAGTCCTGCGCCCAGCAACATCCAGTTGTCGAGGTCCCAGAAGGCAAGAAAGAGACAGCATCCGAGAACGACAGAGAGGATCGACCAGAGGGGCGTGACGCGGGTACCGAGGAGGGTGAGAGCCTGTGCAGCGAGTCCGATCATGAGCAGTTTGGCAAGCCATGTTGTCACCAGAAAAGCGCCTTGGGGTGCGGTCATGGCGGCGAAGGTTGCGGTGGCTCCCGGGATGTCTTGTACGTTCATGGAGCCGATGCCGCGGTAGAAGGCGGTCCACATGCCAAACAG
>Ga0182012_10006388_pt1 | contig 12040 bp, 10 predicted proteins | sample 612S2SmetaG_FD_120486 | JGI IMG/M metagenome (GOLD analysis project Ga0182012, IMG submission 120486) | Permafrost microbial communities from Stordalen Mire, Sweden - 612S2S metaG | ecosystem: Environmental > Terrestrial > Soil > Wetlands > Permafrost | place: Sweden: Stordalen | collected...
ATGCCCATCCGGTCCCGGTTCTGCTCGTACTGCTCGAACCACTGGATCAGGTAGGTCTGCTGCTCGTCGCGCAGGAGAGTTCGTGTCTCCTCGTCCGTCCCGGCGGCGACGGCGCCCTGCACAATGAGTGAACGGAGGCTGCGCCGGCGTCTGTACTCGCTGGCCAGACGGGTCAAGGTCTCGACGTAGTCAGTTTCCTTCCCGCCGAGGCTCACGCTGCGGGACACTAATTCGCCAGCTGTCTTGGCACTGATGGCGGCAGCCAGCAGGTCAGCCTTGTTGCGGAAGCGACCGTAAATCGCACCAGTGGTCATCCCCGCCCTGCTCGCGATATCGCGGATGGACGTCTGCGCGTAGCCGTGCTCAGCGAACAGCGTCGCCGCCAATTCGACGAGCGAGTCACGAGTAGCCCGCCCTTTACCCGTGGCGTCACGATGACGAGGAGCCGAGTGCAGTGTCACCGAGTTCAACCTATCCGCAGGGCGGGCTCATGTGGGCGCTCGCCGGATTGGATCGCAGCCCGGCGAGCACCGTGTCGACCGAAGCGATCATTCACCGTGAGATGGGACTGCCTGCCTTCCAGGTGCCCACCAGAAGCGCAAGACGGCCGACATCCGTAGACCACGTGCATCAACGCAATGGAACAAGGGGCAGGCGTATTCTCTGGTCATGCCAGGCAAAGCGAACCGAGTGAAGAAGATGTTGGAAGCCGCCATCGATTCGATCGAGGAGGCGACGACGGCCGCCGGATCCAAGGTGCAGCACGGCCTCAGCGAAACTGCAACCGCCATAGGCCATTCGCACGTCGTCGAAAACGTCGAGAAGCAGGCGAGAACGAGTCGTAAGGCATTGGTGAAGAGCGTTGCCAAGGCCAAGAAGGCGGCGAAGAAAGAGGTGGCCCAGGCAACCAGGAAGGTTGCCAAAGCCAAGAAGGCGGCGAAGAAAGAGGTGGCCCACGCAACCAGGAAGGTTGCCAAAGCGAAGAAGACGGCGAAGACGCCGTCCGCGACGACCGGGAAGTTCCCGGCCACCAAGAAGAAGGCCGCCCCGACGAAGAAGACCGCTGCGACGAAGAAGACCGCCCCGACAAACAAGACCGCCCCGACAAAGAAGGCCGCCCCGACAAAAAAGGCCGCTGCGACAAAGAAGGCCGCTGCAAGCAAGAGACCTACGAAGACGTAGAGCGCGAGAGCGTTCGCGGCCGGTCGTAAGTGTGGAGTGCCGGCGGTCTCAGCGTTCGGACGAATCGGCGAGGCGCTTCCACGTCTCGAACCGATATCTCACGCCTCCTTCCTCACGTTCGTCACCCCGGGCCTCGAGTGCGAACTCGTCTGTGAATTTCGGGAAGAACTTCGTGCAGTGGAAGTCGCCGAGAACCTCAGTGAGCACCAATTCGTCAGCCTGAGCGATCGTGCTCGTGTAGACGGCGGCGCCACCGATGACCCAAATGTCTTCGTCCGGGTGAGACGCATGCAGATCGCTGAGGCTTCCCACCGCTCGGAAGCCTGTCCGCAGGCGGCCGGACTGCGAACTCAATACAAAATTCTCCCTACCGTGTAGAGGCGATGTGAATTCGTTATACGTGGACCGCCCCATGACGATGAGGCCGTCCTCCGTCCGCTGCCTGAAGTAAGCGGAGTCGCCGGCGAGCTTCCACGGTATACCCGAGTCGGTTGCGATGCCCCGACACGAATCGATGGCAGCGATGAGGCGGATCATGCCTTCGCCGACCCGGGAGACGCACCGACGACCACCCTCGGATATTAGCCCTGCCGCTCACTGACATCGCATCGGTCATCACGGCGCCTGCAGGTCCGGTCGCCGAGGTCTGGCGACCTTAAAACACGACCTCCTCCGTCTCGACTGTCCCGGCGGTTCGACCCGGCGCCGTTTGAAAAGTCCAGTACAGGTTCGTGTGCGCTATCACCTGTTCCGGCGGCGGCGCGCCCCATTGAGACTGGTCCTCCGTCGTGTGCGCGTCGCTGACGAGGGTGGCGTCGTAACCCCGCACGAACGCGCCGTGGAGCGTGGAGCGAATGCACGCGTCGGTCTGCGCTCCGACCACGATGACTCGCCCGACTCCGAGCTCCGACAGCACGGCTTCAAGGCCGGTGTCCTCGAAAGAGTCGCCGTAGTTCTTGTGGATCAGCGGCTCGGCGTCTCCGGGGGAAAGTTCGGGAACGATCTTCCAGTTCTCGCTTCCCCGCGGGAGATCCTCATCCGAGTGTTGGACCCACACCACGGGGACCTGTTCGCGTCGAGCCTTTTCCACGAGCCTGTTGATGCTCGCGACCACAGCGTCTCGCCGGCATGCCTTCTGAACAACTGCATTCTGCACATCAATGACCAACAGTGCAGTGTTGGGACGGTTCTCGAGTGTGGTCATGACCTGTCCTTTCGTGCCCGGCGAGCCTGTCTCACCACGGTAGACCCACCCACTCCTGCCTCGCCACGGTTGACCTGTCCGATTTTGGGACTGCTGCGAATCATGCCAGTCCCGACCAGATGGGGCCCCGACAACGCGCATGACCACGACCCCGACCGCCCCGTCGTCCTCGAAGCCTGACGGGCTGGCCCCAGGCGCGGCCCGGTCAGCGGTCGCCAGGCGTCGTAGCCATCGGTCGTGGTTTACTAAGGGCAGGTCTCTGCGACGCGGAATGAGGGGACGATGACACTGTTCGACCGATTCGACGTCATCGACGTCGACACGCACATCACCGAACCGGCAGATACGTGGACGTCGCGCGTGTCTCGACGTTGGGGGGAGGCGATCCCCCACATCGAGCGGGTCGACGGCGTCGACGTGTGGATCGTCAACAATCGCAGATGGTCCAAGCCCGGCAACACGGCCATGGCCGGCTTCGACGGGACGCTGCCCGAAGGACCTGCAACGTACGGGGACATGCACCCGGCGGCCTGGGATCCGGCGGCTCGGATCGCGTTCATGGACGATCAACGCGTCCGCGCCCAAGTCCTGTATCCCAACATCGGCGGCTTCGGGGGTGGCGGCTGGCTCGACCACGGTGATCCCGCCTTCGCGCTGGAGTGTGTGCAGGCATACAACAATTTCCAGCTCGATTTCTCATCTGTCGCCAGCGACCGGCTGCTGCCGATCGTGTCGCTTCCGTTCTGGGACGTCGAGGCCTCGGTCGCTGAGATCGAACGGTGCGTGGGCGCCGGCCATCGGGGTATCAACTTCTGCAATCAACCCGAAGCGTTCGACGAGCCGCCTCTTTGGGATCAGCACTGGGACCCGATCTGGAGCGTCGCCAAAGACACCGGGGTCCCGGTGAACTTCCATATCGGCGGAGGCCGTATCGGCGAACAGATCTCCGAGGGCCACGAGATGGGGTTCCGTGCCAACTTCGCGCGATTTTCTTCCCTCCTTTTCGTTGAGAATCTGCGCTGTATCAGCAACCTCATCCACGGTGGAGTGTGCCACCGCTTCCCCGAGGTGAATTTCGTATCGGTTGAGAGCGGGGTGGGAGTGATCCCCGGCGCACTCGAAGCGTTCGACTGGCAATGGCGCAACGGCGGTGTGGTCAACGAGCATCCGGAATACGACCTTCTCCCGTCGGAGTACTTCCGGCGCCAGATCTACGGCTGCTTTTGGTACGAACGGGACGTCCTGGTGTCAGCCCTTCTCGCCTATCCCGACAACATGATGTTCGAGACGGACTTTCCTCACCCGACGTGCCAGCACCCCGGGCCCCAAACGCCTGCGGTCGAGCCTTCGGTCTACGCCGAGAGCGCGCTTGGCGCCCTTCCTGACGACGTGCTTCGTAAGGTGCTGGTCTCAAATGCGGCCGATCTCTACGGGGTCACCCTGTAACCAGGTCCCCGTGCCAGCAACCGTGTCGTCAGTGTCCTGCCGCTGGTGCACCCCGGGGCGATCATCGATCCCGGAGGCAGGGGTGACTGCTCCTTCTGCTCCTTCTGTGAGATCCAAGCCGGTCGGCCATCCGCCGTCCCGGAGGCAGGGGTGACTGCTCCTTCAGTGAGATCCAAGCCGGTCGGCCACCTGCCGCAGGGCCGGACGGTGGTCGGGATGGGCAATGTCGACCAGGGCGTGGGCACGCTCGCGCACGGTGAGTCCGGCCAGATCAGCCGCTCCGAATTCCGTCACCACCACCCCGGTGTGGTGGCGCGGCGTCGAGACCACGGAGCCCTCGGGCAGCAACCCGACGATGCGGGAAATCGGCATGCCCCCGACATCGGCGGTCGAGCGAAGGCAGATGAGGGAGTGGGCATCCGTGTGGAGCTCGGCACCGGCCACGAAGTCCTCGTGGCCGCCGACGCCCGAGATCTGGCGGCCCCCGATGGTGTCCGCAACCACCTGACCGTAGAGATCGACCGAAAGCGCGCCGTTGATGGAGACGAGGTTGGCGTTGTGGCTGATGACGGTGGGGTCGTTGACTGCGGCCACGTCAATGAAGGCGACCTCGCTGTTGCCGTCCAGCCACCGGTACAGCTCGGTTGTTCCGAGGGCGAACGTCGTGACCGAGACGCCGGTGAATATCCCCTTGCCCTCGTTCGTGACCTTTCCGGCTTGGTGCAGTCGCATCAGGCCGGTGGTGAACATCTCGGAATGAATGCCGAAACCGCCCAGTGGCCCCGCCGCCAGCTCCGCCGCCACCATGTTGGGGATGGTGCCGATACCGGTTTGAAGGGTCGCACCATCGACGACGAACGCCAACGTATTGCGGGCAATGGCGCGATCGATCGCATCGGGTGGAGTTTCTTGGAGGGAGAACGGCATGCCGTCGGCCTCGACGAGCACATCGATCGACTCCACAGGAATGGTGTTGTCGTAGTCAGGTGGCCGGCTCGCCGTGCGCGGCAGATTGGGATTGACTTCAATGATCAGGAGGCGATCGGGATCCCGTCCCGCCCGGAGAAGCTCGGGTCGGGTTGCCCCGTAATGCAGTGAGAGGTTCACCCGACCGGTGCTGTCCGGCGGAGCGGCCTGTGCCACCATGATCCTGGGGGCGAAACGCTCCAGTATCGGAGCGAACTGCCGGAAGCCACCCGGAACGTGATGGATCCGATGGCCCTGTGCCAGAAGAATTCTTTCAGCCGGACCGAAGAAACCGCAACGGTAGGAGACCCCTGGCTTTGTCAGCACGTCGTAGTAGTTGAGCAGGAGTGCTCCGCCGAAGACGAGGTCCTCCCAGTCGTCGCGCTGTCCGAGCGCAGCCAGAAAGCTATCGGGATTGGCTGGCCCGAGGCCGAAGCCGATGCGATCGACGGGCCGGACGAGATCTGCGGCCTCGGCTGGTGTGCAGGTGATCGGCATGACGGGCGGCCAGTCAGAAGCCCGGGACGCAGGGACCCGGCGGCAGGGCGGTCGCCCGGGAAACGACGGCGGGTGGGAGTCGTCCGCCAGCGGGCATGGCAAGAATCGTAGCGACGCTGCCGTGGATAGCGCGCTTTTTCACCGGGCCTCGCCGGGGTAATGATGGCCTGATGCCATTTGCCACCGTGAACCCGGCCACGGAGAAGACCGAGAAGACGTTTGCGGCTCACAGCCCCGGCGAGGTCGACGCACTCCTGCAACGGGCTGTCGACGCATTCGCCGACTACCGCCTAACCTCGTTCGCGCAACGCGCCCGCGTACTGAGCGCCACGGCCGATCTGCTCGAATCCGGGGCGTCCGAGGTGGCACGGATGGTGACGACGGAAATGGGGAAGCCCATCCGTGCCGCCGAAGCGGAGACGGTCAAGTGCGCCATGGCGATGCGTTGGTTCGCCGAACATTCTGAAGCACTGCTGGCGGACCAACCCGTGGCCACTGCGGCGACCCGCTCCTTCGTGCGCTACCGGCCCCTCGGTGTTGTGCTGGCCATCATGCCCTGGAACTTCCCCTTGTGGCAGGTCGTGCGCTTTGCGGCTCCGGCCATGATGGTGGGAAATGTCGGGCTGCTCAAACACGCTCCGAACGTCCCGCAGACGGCGAGGTACCTCGAAGACGTGTTCCGACGCGGCGGCCTTCCCGAGGGCGCTTTCACCAACCTGTTCGTGGAGACCGAGGACATCCCGCGGATCATCGAGGATCCGCGGGTTGCCGCAGTGACCCTGACCGGCAGCGAACGCGCCGGTATGTCGGTCGCGGGCGTTGCCGGGCGATCGCTGAAAAAGAGTGTGCTGGAGCTCGGAGGATCCGACCCGTTCATCGTTTTGGGCTCAGCCGACCTCGATCTGGCCGTGCATACGGGGGTGACATCGCGCCTGTTGAGCAACGGGCAATCCTGCATCGCCGCCAAACGGTTCATCGTGGTCGAGAACATCGCAGATGAGTTCATCACCCGTTTCACGGCCGCCATGGACGCGCTGGTGATCGGCGACCCGCTCGACCCGGCGACTGATGTGGGACCTATCGTCACCGAGGCGCAACGCCAGCAACTCGTGGCCCAGATAGAGGACGCACGAAGCCAGGGAGCCACGGTGCACGTGAGGGAAGCGGCGCACCGAGGGCCGGGGTGGTATCTCCCTCCGACGGTGCTCTCGGGGATCACGCCGGACATGAGGGTTGCGCAGCAGGAACTGTTCGGCCCCGTCGCCCTGGTTTTTCGAGTGCCTGACCTCGACGCAGCTCTGGCGGTGGCCAACTCGACCACGTTCGGGCTGGGGGCCAGCGTGTGGACGAGTGACCCCGCCGAAATGGGCCGCTGCATCGAAGAGCTGGAATCGGGGCAGGTGTTCGTCAACGCCATGGTGGTGTCCACACCCGAAGTGCCTTTCGGCGGTATCAAACGGTCTGGCTTCGGGCGCGAGCTCTCCGAGTTGGGACTCAAGGAGTTCTGCAACGCCAAGACGGTGTGGATCGCCTGACCCGGCCGCGGCGCCGTCAGGAGCTCTGGCCCGATCTGCAAGAATAGAGGCCCCTCTCCGGAAAGGCTTCGATGAACGTTGCTATCGCCGGGGCCTTTGGCTTTGTCGGGCGGGCTCTCGTTGCGCACCTCGTCGGGCGCGGCTACAGCGTCGTTGCCCTCGGTCGGAGCGCCACCTCCCTTCCCGAAGGAGCGACGGCAGTCACCGTCGACGTCGGCGACGAGTCAGCCACGGCCCGAGCCCTGGCCGACGTGGACGTGGCCTACTACCTCGTGCATTCGATGGCCACCGGCGACGGCTTCCGCGACATTGACCTCCGTCTGGCCACCTCGTTCGGCCGCGCTGCAACCCGAGCCGGCGTCGGCCGCATCATTTACGTCGGGGCCCTCGGGGACGCACCGGACTCCACCCACCTGGCAAGCAGGCAGGAAGTCGGCTCGGCTCTCGGAGCTGGGGGTGCCTCAGTGGTCGAGCTGCGCGCTGCCGTCGTCTTCGGTTCGGGCAGCATCTCCTTCGAGATGCTGCGGTACCTGACGGAGCGGCTCCCGGCCATGGTCTGCCCGCGCTGGGTGCGGACCCGGATCCAGCCGATTGCGCTCCCAGACCTCCTCGAATACCTCGAGCAGTCACTCAGCGTCGCTCCGGGCATTTACGAGATCGGCGGCGCCGACGTAACGACGTATCGCGAGATGATCTCGGAGTACGCCCGCGTGCGAGGGTTGCGACCCCGTCGTATCTTCGACATCCCGTGGCTCACGCCACACCTGTCGTCGTACTGGGTCGATCTCACAACCCCGGTCGACCGCTCGGTGAGCCATGCATTGATCGAGAGCCTGGTCGCCGAGGTCGTGGTGATCGACTCCGCTCCGGCCGCGCGGGCCTTCTCCGTGGCACCGATGGGACTCGAGCGCGCTCTCGCCACCGCGCTGGACGACCAGGACCACGAAGTGACCCGCACACTGTTCGACCGGCGCAACGGATTGGTGGACGGCGTCTACTCCGTCGTGGTCGATGTCCCGGTGGCGTCGGGCGATGACGGGGCATTGGCTGAGGACCTGGAGACGATAGGCGGCCGGTTGTCCTGGTATGGGGCCTCAGCCGGCTGGGCGGCTCGCATCCTACTGGGCCGGTTGGCGGGCGAGCGCCTCCGACGTCGAAGGCCCGAGGCACTCGTCGAAGGTGCGCTCGTCGACTGGTGGCGTGTGGCCCGCACGGAACCCGGGGTGCTCGTGCTCAGAAGTGTGGGCTGGTTCCCGGGTGACGCCTGGCTCGGCTACCGCGTCCGGGAAGGTGCGCTCCGTCAGGTCGCAGCATTCCGCCCGCGTGGGATTCCGGGGTTCTTGTACTGGAAGCTCCTGTGGCCGGTGCACCACCTGGCGTTCGACTACATGGCTCGCGAGCGGGTGTCCAGGGTTTGCGCCCACGTGCCCCGGGAGAGGGTGAGGCCGGTCAGGCGCTGAAGCCTCCGGCGGCATTCAGACGCGCGGTCAGACGCTCGAGCTCCTCGGGGAGCTGGGCGGGCACATGGGCGATGGCCTCGCCCTCGTCGCCGGAGGCGTCGATGGCCCGGAGGAGTTGACTCATGGCGTGGGTGAGCTCCGCTGCTGCGGCTTTTACATCATCTTCGGTGGTCATGATGGGCGCCTTTCTGTCGGCATCTCGACGATAGCGGAGAGAGCGTGCCGGGGCGCCCCCTGACAGGGCCGGTCGGCCGCTCGAGGCGGCCAGCGCGGTTCCGCCTAGGGGTGGATGGGAACGGGCCGTCCACACCCTGGTGGCATACCCCGCACCCGTCGTGACATGCGGGAAAACCATGCCCGGGTTGCACCGGCCGGGTCCGGGGTGATCTTCTTGACGTCGTGCGAGGTCTACCCTCGCGACGTTCTCAACGCGAAGTGGAGCACCTGTGACCGATCCGACCATCATCTACACACACACCGACGAGGCTCCGGCCCTGGCGACGTACTCCTTCCTCCCTGTTGTGCAGGCGTATGCCTCGACGGCGGGTGTCAAGGTGGAGACGCGCGACATCTCCCTCGGCGGGCGGATCATAGCCACCTTCCCCGAGTATCTCGAGGAGGACCAGCGGCTCCATGACGCCCTGGCCGAACTCGGCGCGCTCGCCCAGACTCCCGAGGCGAACATCATCAAGCTGCCCAACGTCTCGGCCTCCAGCCCACAGCTCAAAGCGGCCATTGCAGAACTGCAGAGCCATGGCTACGGCCTCCCGGACTATCCCGACGACCCCCAGAGCGACGAGGACCGGAGCCTGCGCGCCCGCTACGGCAAGGTCATGGGGAGCGCCGTCAACCCCGTGCTCCGGGAGGGGAACTCCGACCGGCGGGCGCCGGCGTCGGTCAAGAACTATGCCCGTGCACATCCGCACCGTATGGGAGCGTGGTCACCCGATTCGAAGACGAACGTCGCGCACATGCAGAGTGACGACTTCCGCTCGACGGAAAAGTCCGCCGTCGTGCCTGCAGACGGGTCGCTGCGCATCGAACTCGAGCGCGACGACGGCATCACCACCGTTCTGAAGGAGTCGGTTCCGGTGCTGGCCGGCGAGGTCGTCGACGCGTCGGTTCTGCGCCTGGCGGGCCTCCGCACGTTCCTGGCCTCTCAGATCTCGCGTGCGAAGGCTGAAGGCATCCTCTTCTCGGTACACCTCAAGGCAACGATGATGAAGATCTCGGACCCGATCATCTTCGGACACGTGGTCCGGGCTTTCTTCCCCGAGACATTCTCCCGCTACGGCGCGGACCTCGCAACGGCCGGCTTGAGTCCGAACGATGGCCTGGGCGCCATTTTCGCCGGTCTCGGATCACTGGCCGGGGGATCCGCCATCCGGGAGTCGTTCGATGCCGAGCTGGCACAGGGGCCGGCGCTGGCCATGGTCGATTCAGATCGCGGTGTCACGAACCTCCATGTGCCGAGCGACGTCATTGTCGATGCCTCCATGCCCGCCATGATCCGTACTTCAGGACGGATGTGGGGTCCCGACGGCAAGGAGGCCGACACGCTCGCCGTCATTCCCGACAGCAGCTACGCCGGTGTGTACCAGGTCGTGATAGAGGATTGCCGGGCGCACGGTGCCTACGATCCGGCGACCATGGGCTCGGTCCCCAACGTGGGCCTCATGGCCCAGGCGGCTGAGGAGTACGGCAGCCACGACAAGACGTTCGAGATCCCCTCTGCGGGTACGGTGCGCGTGGTCGACCTTGCGGACAACGTGGTGCTCGAGCAGCGTGTCAGTGCGGGCGACATCTTCCGCATGTGCCAGACCAAGGACGTACCCATCCGCAACTGGGTGAAGCTCGCGGTGAGCCGGGCGCGCGCCACCGGTGACCCGGCGGTGTTCTGGCTCGACGAAGAGCGCGCCCACGACGCCGTGCTCATCGCGAAGGTCAATGAGTACCTGCCCGAACACGATACGGACGGGTTGGACATCCGGATCATGTCGCCCGAGCGGGCAACCGCTCTTTCCTTGGAGCGCATCCGCCGGGGCGAGAACACCATTTCGGTGACCGGAAACGTGCTGCGCGACTACCTCACCGATCTCTTTCCGATTCTGGAGCTCGGGACGAGCGCGAAAATGCTCTCGATCGTCCCGCTGATCGCCGGGGGTGGCCTGTTCGAGACGGGTGCTGGCGGGTCGGCACCTAAACACGTGCAGCAACTCATCAAGGAGAACTATCTGCGTTGGGACAGTTTGGGCGAGTTCTTGGCCCTCGCAGTCAGTTTCGAGCATTTGGCACAGTCGACCGGCAACCGGCGCGCCCAGATCCTCGCCGACACGCTCGATCGGGCGACCGGTACGTTTCTCGACAACGACAGGTCACCCAGCCGTAGTCTCGGCGGGATCGACAACCGCGGCAGCCACTTCTATCTGGCCCTCTACTGGGCCCAGGAGCTCGCCACGCAGACCGCCGACGCGGACTTGGCCGACGCGTTCGCACCTCTGGCCAAGACACTGTCAGCGCAGGAGCAGGCCATCGTCGACGAGTTGCTCGCGGTTCAGGGCGTACCGGCTGATATCGGCGGCTACTACCAGCCTGACCCGGTGCTGACCGAGGCAGTCATGCGACCATCGAAAACCTTCAACGAGGCGCTCGCGCTGCTCGACTGAGTGCGGCACAGCGCCGGGTCACTGCTCCACGTCGTCTCGCACCAACCGTGGGGGGGCACACGCCGACCACCCGTCGATGACGGTCTCCTTCAGGATGCGCAGGGTGACCGCCCTCAGTTTGACGAGAACGGCCGCGTAGCCGTCGAAGTGGGGAATGGTGAAGAGGGCCTCCGGGTGTGTCGCGAGCAGGGCGTCCTTGTCGGCGATGTCTGCGACCCGGACGGCGAGGATCGGCCCCTCGGGTGGGGTGGCCTGGCCGAAGCGCTTGATGTCGGCCTTGCTGAACGGACGCTCCCACGCGAAGGCCTTCCCTGCGACGAACCAGGTCCGGTTGCCGTGCCGTTCGCCCTCGGCGACCTCCGGGAGCTCCAGAGCGAAACGGGCCGCGTCGTCGAGAGTCGCCATGGGCTCACACTGTCAGATGGTCCCCACCTGCAACAAACCTCGACACGGCGCTTGCAAGGGTCCATAATTCGCAAGTGGGCCCCACACGCCTCAACATCCCTGCTGCTGGCGGCCGGGGAGCAACGCTGAGAGTGACGCGTGATCCAGGGCAGCACAAGGTCGTGTTCAGTCATTGGCGGGATGGCAGGCTCATCGCTTCCACGCCCGTCGAGCTCAGCGAGCTCCCGATGCTGATCGGTGTCCTGGTCGACGCCCTCGGTGAGGCTGTCGGACTGGCAACTCGACCATCCATTCTGCCGCGGCGGTTTCCACAGTTCGTTTCGGCGATGCACAGAGCGCTGCACCCGCGTCTGGCTCAGGTCACCGAGATTCGATCGCCACGGGACCGCACGGACGCAATGGGCGCGCAACTGGTGACCGGCGTGCGGAGCACTAGCCCGACGGCCGGCCCTGGTCCCGTTCCCGCGGCGCACTGAGCCACTGCCGTATGGCGCGGTCATCAGCACCCAGAGTGGGCGGCGCCAACGTGTAATGGGCGGGCGTTTCGGACAACTTGATGGGGTTCGAGAGCTGGGCGATGGAAGAGCCGGCGGCGCTCTGCATGGTGGTGATCGGCTCGAGCTCGAGCCGTTCCGCTAGTGCGAATGCGGCCGCAAGGTCATTGATGGGGCCGCAGGG
>Ga0182012_10006390_pt1 | contig 12039 bp, 9 predicted proteins | sample 612S2SmetaG_FD_120486 | JGI IMG/M metagenome (GOLD analysis project Ga0182012, IMG submission 120486) | Permafrost microbial communities from Stordalen Mire, Sweden - 612S2S metaG | ecosystem: Environmental > Terrestrial > Soil > Wetlands > Permafrost | place: Sweden: Stordalen | collected...
ACCCGACCGTCCTCAAGGGCATTGAAAAGGCCAACACCGTCGCCGATCTGGGCTTCAGTCCCCAGCCCGATGGCAAGGTGGTTCGCATCCCTGTTCCGCCCATGACCGAGGAGCGCCGCCGCGACGTCTGCAAGCATCTCAACAAGGTTCTTGAGGAGCATCGCACGGCTATTCGCAACGTTCGCCGCGACGGCAACGACGTGCTGAAGAAACTGGCGAAGGAAAAGAAGATCAGCGAGGACGAAGAGAAGCGGGCTCTGGAAGAAGTGCAGAAGATGACGGACGAGGAGATTCGCCGCATGGAAGAGCTTTCGCGGAAGAAGGAAGTGGAAGTGATGCAGGTCTGAGCTTGGCCCAAGGCTCCGCGATTGGTTAGCGCGTCAAAGGAACGAAGAGGCGTCCGAGCCAATCGAGGAATTGCGCACAGGCCGCCTCAATGTTTTGGAAGTGGCCCTTCTGGATCGCCAACCCGAGATATTGCACATCCGGAGGCTCCTGCCAAGCCATGTAAGTTCGAATCACGGCTTTCGAGAGATGGCTATCGTGAAAGCAAGCAATGGTGTCTACTTTTGCTTGCTTTACAATCTTCGACGTGTATTCCTTCTCTTTGGCGCCCAACGATTCAAGCAGTAAATCTTCAAACATGCCGAAGGCCCTGTTATTCGGCATTAACCAGACTCCAATAGTTGGCAAAGTCCCTTTGGCCTGACGTCCAGGTTGCGGGTTGAGGACCAAGCCAGCTTCCGGGAATTCGTCAGGCAAGTCATAACCCGTCACGATCTTATCCCTGAGTTGCGCCCAGCGCCTTTGTACCGCGTCTTCCTCGGTGGATCCATCTATATCTGTGTCGAGAATCACTCCCACCACCCTCTGTCGAGGATTGGAGGAAGCCAACAAACCAGACAGCTTCTTCAGAACACCATCAGCGCCGCCGCAATCGGAGATTCCAAATGCCGGGTCCGCTCCGCACTTAAGCCGCAGAAGCTGGAAGACCGCATTGCCATCGTTTCGCCCCTCGACGAGCAGTAGAAACTCGTTGTCTAATTCTGATGGTGGCACCGGCGGCGTGGCCATGCCTAGCGAACTTCCCCGTTGACTTCCAGGGCGTCCTCAACGTTGATGAGGGCTAGATTCACCGCATAGATTTCGTCGCCTTCTCTCTCCATCCGGTAGAGCGTCGCGTCCTTAAGGCGTAATTCTTGACTCGCCGATACGAATCCGCCAATGCAATCCCGGCTGTGGGTCGTGGCAAAAATCTGGACGTCGAACTCCTGAGCGGCTTTGGCCAGGGCTGCCCAAAGCTCATGCTGGACGCGCCAATGAAGTCCATTCTCGAATTCATCGATCAGCAGTACGCCTTTGGATGCGGTAGCCATCGCCAAACCGATGTGAAAAAGACGAGTTAGGCCATCGCCCATAGAGGAAAGTGGCGTCCAGCCGCGGTCACCGTTGATCTTGAGATTAGGAAGGTCTGTTCCCGAGCCTGGATCGCCGATGTAGCGAAGATCGCGCACTTTAGGCTCAATAAACCTGAGCCACTCTATGATCATGTCTCCCTTATCGGCCCGAGTTGCATCGTCCCACCTCTTTTTGGCCTCAGTGTTCGAAGATGCCTGCGCGGGCATAAATGCTACGGGAGTTGAATCCGGATGTACCCATCCCTCTTCTTTGAACATCTCTCCTGGAATATTTGGATTTCTGAGGTAGCCCGCAAACATAAGGGGTCGGGACCTTTTTCCCCCGCGTGTGAGCACGAGGCCCTCCTTTAGGAGATGGTGCAAATGCCTCTCGCGTAAACTTGACTCCAGTTTTCCTTCCTGAGCAAACTCTGACTCACGTTCAAGGATATCCGCTATCGACCGTTCACACTGGAGTTCAAAATCAGCTTCAGGATGCCTCGCCGTAAGCAAAATGCGGGGACTCAAAATGTGACCACGCTCGACATGGAACAAATTCATGAGGGGGCGCAGCGAATCTTCCAGGTTAAACAGATCAAAATTATCGAATTTTCGACGTTGCACTACATCTGGTTCACGGCGCGATCCAACGCTGAAAATGTTCCATGGGGCACCCTTGAAATAGAGTTCAACCGCTTCCAGCAAGCAGCTCTTCCCTGTGTTGTTTTCCCCAACAAACAGGTTCATCCGGCCCAACTTGGGGATGGTGAGGTCGCGGAATAGCTTGAAACCGGCAATGTGAAGAGATTCGATCATTGGCAAATGAAGTCTACAGCTTTCCCACTACGATTCCAATGCTCCGTTTCAATTACGGATAGATCCGATGGAGGGTCCTGGCGAAGGGGATGGTTTCGCGAACGTGGTCCAGGCCGCAGATCCAGGCTACGGCTCGCTCGATTCCCATGCCGAAGCCGGAGTGGGGGACGCTGCCGTAACGGCGCAGGTCTAGGTACCACTCAAAGGCTTCGCGTGGAAGTTTGTGGTGGTCGATGCGCTCGCTTAAGAGTTCATAAGAAGAGACGCGCTGGGAGCCGCCGATGATTTCGCCATAGCCTTCCGGGGCCAGCACGTCTACGCACAGGGCGAAGCGCGGGTCTTTGGGGTCGGGCTCCATGTAGAAGGCTTTTACGTCCGCGGGATAACGATTGACCATGACCGGACGGTCGAACTGATTGCTGAGCCAGGTCTCGTCGGGCGAGCCAAAGTCGTTGCCGTATTCGAAGGGCGACTCAAGCTGGCCGGTCTTGTAGGCCGCGTTCAGCATGGCCGCAGCATCGTCGTAGCGGAGACGCGGGAAGGGCGGGACGATGGCTTCGAGCTTGGCGCGGTCGCGGCCAATCACGGTCAACTCCGGGCCGCGGTTCTTGAGGACGGACTGGACGATGTGGGAGAGAAAGTTTTCGGCTAGTTCTAGAAGGCCGTCGAGATCGCAGTAGGCTACCTCGGGCTCAATCATCCAGAACTCGGTCAGATGGCGGCGGGTTTTGGATTTTTCGGCGCGGAAGGTGGGGCCGAAGCTGTAGACCTTGCCGAGAGCAAGGGCGGTCGATTCGATGTAAAGCTGGCCGGACTGGGTGAGGAATGCCGGGTCGCCGAAGTAGTCCACAGGAAAGAGCGTCGAAGTGCCTTCGCAGGCTGCTGGAGTGAGGATGGGCGGATCGGTGCGGATGAAGCCGTTCTGGTCGAAATACTCCGCGGCGGCGCGCATGATTTCGGCACGAATGCGGAGAATGGCGGACTGGCGCGGGGAGCGGACCCAGAGGTGGCGATGCTCCATGAGGAAGTCGACGCCGTGCTCCTTGAGCGTGATTGGATAGGGGTCGGATTCTGGAACGCGCTGGACTACCTCGATGTTCTCTACGTCGAGTTCATAGCCGCCGGGGGCGCGTTTGTCTGCACGGACTTTGCCGGTGACGATGACGCTGGATTCCTGCGTGAGCCCCTTGAGCTTCTCGAATACTTCTGCCGGGACGCTTTTGACGTGGGCAACGCCCTGTACGGTGCCGGTGCCGTCGCGAAAGATGGGGAAGAGCAGCTTGCCACTCTCGCGCGAGTTGTAGAGCCAGCCCTTCAGGATGACGGACTGGCCTTCGTGCTGGCCGAGCGTTGCTATTGTTGCCACCTGGGGCGGGGTGGATGGCGTTTGCGCGCCGGAAGGGCTTGGGACTGGTGTTGGCGTAACTGTTTCTTCAGGCATGCGGGACTTCCTTGGCGGCCGAGGCAGAAGCATCACGGCCGGACTCTCTAGGATAACGCGGGTCGGAGGACTACCGGCTTCGCGGAAGCGCGACGGTGAGCGCTTGATCGACTGTGGAGTGGGTAAATTGGAAGTCGGCGCTTGTCAGCCGCGAAGGAAATGCACGCTCGCTGGCGAGAAGGGCTTCTTCGGCCATTGATCCCAGGGCGAGGCGAAGGGCAAATGCAGGGACGGGAAAAATGGTAGGGCGGTGAAGGGCGCGTCCGAGAGCATTTGTGAATTCCGCGTTCGTTACGGGATGGGGCGCGGTCAGGTTGACAGGGCCAGCCAATGCGGGCGTGTCGAGGGCAAACAATATGGCGGCAATCGCGTCGGCGAGGCTGATCCAGCTCATCCACTGGCGTCCGGAACCAAGCCTCCCACCCAGGCCCAACCGAAACAGAGGAAGCATTTTAGCCAGTGCACCGCCCGACCCGAGGACTACACCGAAGCGCAGATGGACCACTCTCATTCCGGCTTTCCCGGCTGGCTGCGCAGCCGACTCCCATTCGCGGCAGAGATCGGCCAGGAATCCGGTTCCAGGGCTGGAGTTCTCGTCGAGCAATTCGTCGCTGCGGCTTCCATAGAAGCCGGTGGCAGATGCTACAAGCAGCGTGGGTGGAGGCTGGGACAGGGTGGCCAAGACCGTCGCCAATGCCCGTGTGGACTCGACACGGCTCGCCCAGAGGGCGCGCTTGTAGGCTGGGGTCCAGCGACGTGCGGCTATGCTGGCTCCAGAGAGATGGATTGCTGCAAGGAGCCCTTCCAGAGGCTTGGTGTTCCCAATCGGAGTCAGGGCCGCGGGGTCCCATTTGAGCTGCCCGGATTTGAGAGGATCGCGGCGGACAAGTTGCAGAACCTCAACGTTGCGCGCGTCAAGCGCCTGCCGCAGAGCTGTCCCGACTATTCCGGAAGCTCCGGACAAAAGCACCATCGACGAACCCCGTTCTGTGCCGGCAGTGTGGATTCAGTATTCCCCCGTGAATACGATAACTCGGCTGCGAGGGATGATAATTCTGTAGCATGGGAATATTTGTTGATCGGACAACATCTGGCGCAAATGAGCATCCAACTGTTGTCTGTTGAGTATGGAGGCGCAATGGGTGAGGCAGCGGTGATCAAGAGCGAAGAAACACAGAAGACGCAGGTTGATCCCGAAACCGCCGAGCGCTTCATTGCGGAAAAACACATCGGCGAACGTATCAAGCGGCTGCGGCTCAAGAAGTCCATGGGCCTTGTCGAATTGGGCAAGCACACCGGTCTTTCCGCCAGTTTCCTTTCGCAACTGGAGACGGGCCGGGTGGTCCCGACGTTGCGCAATCTCTCCCGCATCGCGATGGTCTTCTCCAAGGATCTTTCGTATTTCTTTGAGAGTGAGCCCACCGCGCTGTTCCGTATACATCGACGCACGGAGCGCGTCAGAATGCCACAGACCGGGGTAAGCAATCCTACTTACTATTTTGAGAGCCTGGGCTACATGGTTCCCGACCGGCACATGGACCCGTACTTTGCCGAGTTTCTTCCCCTGTCCAAGGAAATGGAGCCCAAGGCGCACATGCACGCGGGGTCCGAGTTTCTTTATGTGCTGGAGGGTGAACTGGAGATTCATCACGGCGATCAGGTCTGCACGCTGGAACCCGGGGACGCGATTTACTTTGACGCGAGTACGCCGCACTCCTATCAGTGCGCCGGCAAGAGAGCGGCTGGCGCCATTATTGTGACGATGCACCAGGCGCCGCCTCCGCAGCCGATTCCGCTGCGTGTTGCGGCTCCAGTTGCACGGGTTGATTCTCAGCCCCACAAACCTGGGCCGACTCCGGTCGGCCGCTGAAGCCGATCGGAAGTTGCGGAGAAACTCGGGGTCTCGAGTGAAATTGAAGGAAGGCGTCCCTCAGGGGCTAAACAGGTTGCGGAAAAACTCGGAATTTGAGGCGAAACCTGCAGAAAACATACCTCAGCGGCTAAAGCCGACGTTGATTCTACTGCCTTTGTGCCGGGGATGAATCCCCGGCCTACCGCCCGGATGAGTTTTTCCGCAGCCTGTAAAGCCGAGGTTGATTCTGCGGCGCTTATGGCGCGACCGAAGTCGTGCCCTTTCAAAGCATCGAGTTTTTCATCGGCCGATTAATCCGCGACGCCGGCGAAGTACGCGGCTACTTCCTGCCAGTTGTCTACGCGGACGTGGCCCGTGGCTGTCAGGTTATGCGGGGCGGTGTAGAGGATTCCCTGGCCTTGAAAGCGCTCGAGGTTGCGGGGCAAGTCGTCGATCAGGTAGTCGGCGCGCAAAATGCTCTTATTTCCGCAGAACACGTAGTGGGTTGGCGGAATGAAAGGGAAGTGGCGCTGGAGCCAGCGATATTTCGGGCCGAGCGAGTTGGGCACGGTCATGGCCTGGGTGGCGATGAAGATTTCAAACCGTTCGCTGAGGTCTTTGAGCACTTCCTGCGCGCCGGGGATGAGCGCCAGATCTTCAAAAAAATCTTCGGCATCGAGAAAGGCGCGCAACTCGGCGCGGCGGTCGAGCGGGGCAATCTCCCACAGTCCCTTGCCGGCCAGGTCCTGCGTCGTGATCTCTTCCTCGAATGTCTGGTTGTAGCGACGGAGATGCTCGGCCAGCGTATCGGCCATTACCTCATCCATGTCCACACAGATTCGCCGCAAAACTAGTCTCCGGCTTGCGATTTCTTTGACCTGGATTTGGGAGCATGGTTGTTTTCAGGTTGCGGGGACTTGGCTACGGGCGCGAAGGCCGGGTCCCAGTAGAGCAGGCGGCCGCAACTGTCGCAGGTGAGCAACTCGCCTTCGCGCAGCTGATTCCACGTCTGCGGGCGCACCCCCATGCGGCAACCATTGCATTGCTGATTCTCCGCGCGAGCAAGGCCGGTGCCACGGGAGCCGGAGAGGCGGTCAAAACGCGTCAGCCACTCGGGCTCAATCCCCTTGCGCAACTCATCCCGCTCGACGTTGAGGACGGCCAACTCGGCATTGAACTCCTGCTGGCGAAGGGATGCGCGGGCGCGGGTCTTGTCGAGCGCACCGGCCAGCTCTTCGACCTGCGCGCGGGCGGCGGCCAATGCAGCTTCCTGAGCCTCGGTGCGCTCAAGGCTGGAGAATTCCTCGGTCTCGAGCCGGTCGGACTCGTCGGTCGAAAACCGGATTTCGTGCTCGATGGCTTCGGCCTGTTCGGGCGTCTTCACCGCGTCCAGCTGCTTGCGGAACTTTGCTACTTTCTGGCGATGTCCGGTAATTTCCCGCTCCAGGCGCGTGCGCAGCGTTTCTTCCCGCGTCAGTGCGTCGGAGGCGTCCGCGGCCTGGCGCTCGGCAGCGGCCAGCGCACCATGTGCCTGGGCAATCTCGGCCGGCAGTGCGCGCAGGGCGGTATTCAGCCGTGTGCGCTCCAAATCGACGCTCTGCAGCTTTACGAGCTTTTCAATAAGCATTTGCATCTATGTTATGGAGTCTACGCCCTGTACCGTCTAATGAGAAAGTGCCGGCCAGGTGGGACCCGCGAGAATAGTGACCTGAATCCCGAACAGATTTGAGGTTTCCCACCCTTGCGCCAGGAAAAAGGCGCAAGAATGGGGCACGGAGCGGGAGTGCTTACAGGCCGGGTCATTAGAATCCAATCGGGAGGGGTTGGTGACCGAGATTCGCACTTCGTTTTGGCGCAGAAACCGGTGGCTCACATGGTTCGGCACCGGCCTGCTCCTGCTGCTGGCGGCTCTGGCGGTCGTGGTCTCTATCGTTCTGCGCCGCGCAGAACCCTTCGTGCGCGCCCGCATCATTCAGGCTCTGCAGGATCGGTTTCATGCACGCGTAGAGCTGGATAGCTTTCACATGTCCCTCGCGCACGGCATGTGGGCAGAAGGCCACGGTTTGCGCATCTGGCCGCCTGCACAGGTGGAGGGCGTCAACGTGCCTCCGCCCCAAGGACCGGGTGACCCGCTTATCAGCCTGGACGAATTCCGGTTTCATGCACCGCTGCATTACAGCCGAGGGAAACCCATCCATATCTCCGTAGTCGAATTGAAAGGGCTCGACATTCATTTGCCTCCCAGGTCGCGCTTTCACCACGAAACGGAGGCGGCTGTGCCGGCTGTCCCTCCGGCTCCTCTTATCTCCTTTGGCGTGGATAAGATCGAATGCACGTCGGCTCACTTTGTGCTTGAAACCAGCAAACCAGGCAAGCTGCCGCTGGATTTCGCGATTGCGCACTTCGGGCTGACCGACGACGCTGGAGGAGCCATCCACGCAGGCAGTGTTATGCGGTTTGAAGCGGAACTGACGAATCCAAAGCCGGTCGGCATCATCCACTCGGCCGGGACGATTGGGCCATGGGAAGTTGCGGACCCCGGTGAGAGCCCTATCCAGGGCGACTACGCCTTTGACCAGGCTGACTTGTCCTCCTTCAAGGGCATCGCGGGCATTCTCTCCTCGAAGGGCAAGTATCAGGGCACCTTGCGCGACCTGGTGGTGGATGGCGAAACCGATACGCCTGACTTCCGGCTCACGCACTTTGGCAACTCGCTGCCCCTTCACACGCATTTCCACGCCAAAGTGGATGCAACCAACGGCGACACATGGCTGGAACCTGTCGACGCTACGCTCGGACATTCGCATTTCACCGCGCAGGGGCAGATTGTTCGCGTGACCGCACCCGACCCCGCCGGTGGCAAGCCTATTGGCAAAGGACACGACATTGCCCTCAACATCAACGTCGGGTCGGCGCGCATTGAGGACTTTCTGCATCTGGCCAGCCATACGCAGACGACGTTGCTCACCGGAGCAGTGACGATGAAGGCTGCGCTGCACATTCCGCCCGGTCCTGCCCCGGTGCATGAGCGGCTCAATCTGAAGGGCGTTTTCAGTCTGGACAATGCGCATTTTACAAGCACCAAGATTCAGGATGGCATCACGCAGCTTAGCCTGCGGGGGCAGGGCAAGCCCAAAGAGGTCAAGAGCGCAGATCCCGATGCGACTCGCTCCAACATGCAGGGGGATTTCCAGCTGGCCGCCGGCGTGGTGACGTTGCCTTCGCTCACCTACACCGTTCCGGGCGCGACCATTCAGCTGAAGGGCACCTATGCCGTGGAAGGCGGCGCACTTGCCTTCGACGGAACTGCAAAACTTGACGCCACAGTCTCCCAGATGGTGGGCGGCGTTTTTGGCGCGCTGCTGAAGCCCGCGGATCGCTATTTCAAGAAGGACGGCGCCGGGACTGAGATTCCGATTCATATTTCCGGCACGCGGGAGGACCCGGCGTTCGGTGTTGACATTGGGCGGATAAAGCTCGGCGCCAGGCCCGCGCCCAAACCGCCTGCGGAAAACCCCTAAGGCGATTGCGTTCCACCGGCTGTCCGTGACAAACGGTCTCCAATTCCCTTGTCGGATGTGATAGGTTTTCATGCGACACACTGCTGCCGAATTTACGAGCAGCGGAAACATACAGGAGACCGTAATGCATTGGACCAGCAGGACCGCAATCTGCGCTATAGCTTCGCTTGTCGGAGCCGTAGCACTGTCTGTGGGAGCGCAAACAGCGCCTCCCAAAGTTGCAACCGCCGCATCCGCCGAGCAGAACTGGTGGAAGAACGCAGTTATTTACGAGATCTACCCGCGCAGCTTCCAGGATTCCAATGGCGACGGCATCGGCGACCTGAACGGCATCACCCAGCGGCTGGATTACCTGAAGGAACTGGGTGTCGACGCCATCTGGCTTTCGCCTGTCTATCCTTCACCGCAGGTCGATTTCGGCTATGACATTTCCGATTACAAGAACATTGACCCGCAATACGGCACGCTGAAGGATTTTGATCGCCTGGTGGCCGAGGCGGAGAAACGCCATATCCGCATCCTGATGGACATGGTGATGAACCACACTTCGGATAAGCATGAGTGGTTTATCCAATCACGGTCGTCGCGCACCAACCCTTATCGCGATTGGTACATGTGGCACGACGGCAAGGCTGAGACCGCAACCGATAAAGGCGAGGCGCCGAATAACTGGCAGTCGGACTTTGGCGGCTCGGCTTGGGAGTGGGACGAGAAGACGCGCCAGTACTACTATCACAAGTTCTACATTCAGCAGCCGGACGTGAACTGGAACAACCCAAAGATCCACGAGGCGTTCAAGGACATCGTCGCCTTCTGGCTGAAGCGCGGCGTAGGCGGTTTCCGGTTCGACGCGATCACCACCTTGTTCGAAGACCAGCAAATGCGCGACGAAGATGTGATGCTGGACAAGAGCGGCAAGCCGGTCATCGACCCCACCGGCAAACCCCAACTGAACGACACGCGCACCAATAATCTGCCGGAAACGCACGATGTGATGCAGGAGTTTCGCGCCTGGAGCGACACCTTCAACTCGAACAAGTTTCCCGGCACGCGTGTGCTCATCGGCGAAACGTATCTGCCGAATATAGCCGAACTGGCAAAGCAGTACGGGCCTCCGGGCAAGCCGGAGTTTCACTTGCCCATGGATACCCAGGTGGGCTTCATCAACAAGCTGGACGTGGCCGAGTTCCGCTCGAAGCTGAACGATGTGGAGACCCAGATCAACGGCAACACGCCGCTGCTGGTTTTCGACAATCACGACAACCCCCGGCTTGATGCACGGTATGGCGACGGCGTGCACGACACCGACATTCAACGCGTGATCTCGACGATGTTGTTTGCGAGCCGAGGTACCTCGCTGTTCTATTACGGCGACGAGATCGGGATGAAAACCACGCCACCCACGCGCAAAGAAGACGTGAAGGATCCCGTCGGCCTTGCCTACTGGCCTAACTACAAGGGCCGGGATGGCGAGCGTACGCCGATGCAGTGGGACGCGACGGCAAACGCTGGATTCGCTCCGGCAGCGACTACGCCGTGGCTGCCTGTGCCGACTACTTACACAGCCGCCAACGTGAAGGCGGAGGTGGGCGATCCCAACTCGCTTTTCACGTGGTACCAGACGCTGATCCGGCTGAAGAAGACGAATCCGGCATTTGCGTATGGGGACAATACCATGCTCGACACCGGCAACACCAAGGTGCTGAGCTGGGTACGTCAAACGGCGGGAGCGCCGGCTGTGGTTGTATCTGTGAATTTCACGGCCGATCCACAAACGGTAAGCCTTAGTGTTCCTGGGGCTGGCGGTGGTGTGAAAACGCTGCTGAAAACTCCAGGCGCGCAAGACCCGGCGTCGATCAGCCAGATCGAGCTTGGGCCCTTCGGCGTCTACATCGGCGAAGTGAAGTAGTGTTGAGGTTTCCCACCCTTGCGCCAGAAAAAAGGCGCAAGGATGGGGCACGGAAGTTCGGTATCGGATCGATAGACCCAAAACCCTGACCAGCCCCGGTCACCACTCGCGGTGTACACTTTTCCTTCGCGCGGACACGACTTACTCCTCTGCGCGAACAGGAAAATACTATGCGCCGAAATGCTCTCTTTTTGCTTCTTGCACTCTTCGCTGCTGCTCCATTCTGTTCCGCACAAACAGCCCCTGCCAAGCGGCCCATGACCTTCGAGGACATGATGCACATGAAGCGGCTGGGGGAGACGGCTGTTTCTCCGGAGGGCAAGTGGCTTGCTTATTCAGTCACGACCGTAAATCTGGAGCAAAACACCAAGACATCGCAACTGTGGGTGCAGGCGATTGCAGGCGGCGATCCCATTCCGCTCGCCGTAGCCAAACCCGGGGACAGTGGCGTCCAATTCGCCCCGGACGGCAAGCGCATTCTCTTTCTCTCCAGCCGATCCGGCTCGCAGCAGATTTGGCTCGCCTCGTTCGACTCCGCCACCGGGGCAACGGGGAATCCTTACAATGCTGCTCCAGCCGACGGTCCTTTTCAGTTGACGCACAACACGGTCGAGCCTGACAACGCCAAGTGGTCGCCCAATGGCAAGTTCATCATTTTCACCGCCGCCGTCTATCCGGATTGCCCGGCATTTACGGAAGAGGCCGCCTCCGAGGGCTCGCAGCCCGACAAGTGCAACGCCGACCGCGACAAGGCTCTCGCCGACAGCAAGGTCAAAGCGCAGATCTTTACTCACCTGCTCTATCGCCATTGGAATCACTACACCGGCGACAAGCGCAGCCACCTGTTCTATGTAACCGTTGAGAATCCCTCGTCCAGGACTTTGCTCTGGCGCGACCTCACACCCAACGATCCCCACGACGTTCCGCCCTTCTCTCTCGAAGGCGGTGGAGGCTTCGACATCTCCCCCGACTCAAAGGAGCTGGCGTTCACGGAGAACGTGGACCCCGAGCCGGCGACCAGCGTGAGCGCGAAGATCTTCACGCTGGATCTGACGAATCCCGCAGCGAAGCCGGTTGCGGTGAGCAATTCGGCGGGTGGGAAT
>Ga0182012_10006391_pt1 | contig 12037 bp, 12 predicted proteins | sample 612S2SmetaG_FD_120486 | JGI IMG/M metagenome (GOLD analysis project Ga0182012, IMG submission 120486) | Permafrost microbial communities from Stordalen Mire, Sweden - 612S2S metaG | ecosystem: Environmental > Terrestrial > Soil > Wetlands > Permafrost | place: Sweden: Stordalen | collected...
CGTCACCGTCTTCATTCCCGAATACGTCGTGGGGCATTGGTGGGAACAATTGCTGCACAACCAAAGCGCGCTGCGCCTCAAATCGCGGCTGCTGTTTCAGCCCGCCGTCATGGTCACCAGCGCGCCCTACCAGCTTGAGTCCTTCCAACACGACACCGCCCCGAGCAAAACGGGGTGACCTTGCGCCTTGCCATGCGCCCACGCACCGAAGCCGTCGGTTCCACACGAAGTGTCGCGAGTGAGGTGTGTTCACGATGAGCGGCGAAATGTCGTCTCGTTCGACACCGTCTCCGAGCCGAGGTCGGCTGCGGCTATATATCGGCGTTGCTCCCGGGGCAGGAAAGACCTACGCCATGCTGGCGCAGTGCCAGCGACTGGCGCAGCGGGGAGTCGACGCGGTCGTCGGACTCGTCGAGACCCATAGACGCACGGACACTGAGGCCATGCTCACCACGATCGAGCAAATTCCGCCGCTCCGCCTGCGCTACCGCGGATCAACCTTCGATGAGCTCGACGTGGACAAGGTGCTGACTAGACGTCCGGCGGTGGTGCTGGTCGACGAACTGGCCCATACCTGCGCGCCGGGCAGTCGCCACGACAAACGCTGGGAGGATGTGGAAGAACTGCTTAACGCCGGCATCGACGTAATCACCGCGCTGAACCTTCAACACATCGACAGCCTGAATGACGCGATCGAAGCGATCACCGGCGTCGCACAACACGAGACAGTGCCCGACGCGGTGGTGGCCGCCGCCGACGAGATCGAGTTTGTCGATATCACTTCGCAGCAGTTGCGCGACCGCATCGCAGACGGTCAAGTACTGGCGCCGGGCGCCACCTCACGTGCGCTGACCGGCTTCTACACCGCCCAGCGGCTGGCCGGGCTGCGGAAACTCGCGATGGAGTGGCTGGAGCACCGCGATCACGTCCGACCCGCCGCCCAGGTCGCTCCGAGCCGGGCATCGTCAGCGGGTACCTCGCAGCGGGTCGTCGTTGCGTTGACCGGTGATCCGGAGGGCGAGCATGTCCTGCGACGAGCCGCGCAGATCGCTGTTCCGATCGGCGCCGAGCTGATCGGAGTCCACGTACGCGAGCCCAGCGGACTGACCCAAGCCGAGCCGGCATGGCTGGCCGGCCAACGCCGACTGTTGGGCGAATTAGGCGGACATTACACCGAACTGGCCGGCATCGATGTCGCTTCCGCCGTGCTGGATTTCGCCCGTAACGAGAACGCCCACCAGTTGGTGTTGGGTGCAACCCGACGGTCCTGGCCCCAAGAGCTGCTGCACGGCTCGGTGATCAACAAGGCGATCCGAACCGCTGGCCCGGTCGAAGTGCACGTCATCCCCGCCCGGCGACCACTTCGCGAAAGACGAACGATGAGGGTAAGGATCCCGTCGCTGCGACAGGTCCTGCTTCCGTGGCCGCGCCGCCTCACCGCATGGACGCTCGGATTAATCGCGCCAGTCGCGCTAACGATCGGACTCACCCCGTTTCGCTCCTCGCTCGGGCTTGGCGGGGCGCTCCTGTGCAATCTGCTCGCGGTGGTCTGCGTGGCCCTGCTCGGCGGCGTTCTGCCCGCTCTGCTGGCGACCACCACCGCCGTCCTGCTGTGCGACTACTTATTCACCCCGCCGCTGCACACACTGCGCGTCACCAATCCGGTCGACTTCGTCGGCCTCATCACCTTCGGAGTCGTGGCCATCGCAGTCGGAGGTCTGGTCAACCTTCTCACCCGCCAAGGAGTTCGTGCCGCCAACGCCGCCGCCTCGGCCCGCAACCTCGCCAAACTCGCCGCCAACGCGATCGTGTCTGGTGGCGACCTCGCCGACACCATCGGTTCGATCCGGCGAGCCTTCGACCTCGACGCCGTCGCGGTGCTGAACAAAACCGATACCGGATGGGAGGTGGAGACCGTCGTCGGTGCGATCCAACTGCGGCACCCCGATCAGGCTGGACACCAAGTCCAGATCGGCCCCGGACGCGTTCTCGCCATCGTCGACGCGCCACGCATCGGCCGCGACGCCGCGTCGCTGCAAGGGTTCCTCACCGAATTACGATTCGCTAGGGAACGCGCCCTTCTGATGCCGCCTAAAGTGTTGTGATAGTGCGCTCTTGGGATTATCGTGCATCGACAGATCTGCCCGTAACCCGCGCTATCACAAGTCAAGCACCACTCCAGCACGGTAGCCGCATCCTCTGTTGACGGGCCGTTCGAAGGTGCGTCTCGCACTCAAGGACTTACAGCCGTCTTCTATATGCGGCACTCGACATCGACACTCTCAATGTCGTTGACGGGACATCCCGCGCGGGCACGCTGCGGGGCGCTGAGTTGCACCCGCAGCGGCCAGGTGCAGGAAGACCTCGCGACGACCGGCCCGGGATTTGGAGACCTTGGTCCCTAGTTGTCGGCGGCGCGCCATGCTGCACTCAAACGTTACCCCCGGCAACCGGAAACGAGTACGCCATGACAGTCGCCGATTTCGACACCAGGTTCTTTGGCCGCTTCAGTCAGGTGTTTCTCAGCGATGACATCGAGGGATTCATGGAGCTGATCGACGATGAATGCGTGTGGGAGATCATGGCCACCGGCGAGGTCTTTGCCGGCGCCGCCAAGGTCCGAGAGTTAGCCGAGCGATCCGTGGCCGGCAGAACCCACACCGCCGACGTGCACATGACAATCGTCGACCACTTCATTACCGATGATCGAATGTGCCTGGAATACATCCACGAAGCCATAGTCACCGACAAATGGCCGGCCTCGGAAAACCGGCCGGCGGTCGGCACGAGAGTCAAAGTGCCCATCTGTCTCGTGTGCCGGCTGAAGGACGAAAAGTTTGTCCACATCGACGAATACTTCGACCTGGGCACGGCCATCGCCGGGAGTCGGAATGCCCGGCTGTATTCCTAACATCGCCAAGACTGGAGCAGGACAATGACGGTAATTCGCAGTGTGCAGGACCGAACGCCGTTCACCGGTGCGCTGCGGGCTCTGGTCGCAATCCCCATCGCGGTGGCGGGTGCTGCGGCGCTGTATCTTTTGCTGCTCGGCTACTCGGAGCTGCTGCGGGTGAGATGGATCAGCGACAGGACCCGCCAGTCCACCAAGAGGTTGAATCGCTTCGCCGGCAAGCTCGCTGGAACCCGAGCAGGGATGCTGTATTTCAACCTCAGCGCCCTGCACCATGTCGGGCGTCGCAGCGGCCGAGCCTATGTGACGCCACTAGGCGCTTACCCGTACGTGGATGGTTTCGTGTTGGCGGTGGCATACCCCGAAGTGGATTGGCTCCGCAATGTGCTGGCTGCGGGGAAATGCACGCTCACCCGGAATGGGAAAGAGTATGCGCTCGAACGGCCGGAGGTGATTCCCCTCTCAGAGGCGCTGACGGCCTACCCATTGCTGGTAAAGCCCTTCATTGTGGCGGCCGGCATGAAGAGGTTCCTGTGGCTGCACCGGCCTCCCGTCGTCACCGAAGTCACTGGAACAGAGGTTCCGATCAACCATCGCGACGGGAAAACGGGCAGCCCGTCGATGAGATCCGCATGATGTGGCGGGCGACTGCAATGCGCTGACTTGGCCTTGATCCACGAGACGCCTTGTTCGGGCTGGACGACAACTTAACGGTCGTCGCCCGGTACGGGCTCGACGCCTCCTCAACTAGAGGAACGCACGATGACATCGACACCGACAGTCTCGAACATTTCAACGGCACCAACCGGCGTGGTGTTCGGCGCCACGCCTGGGATGCCCGGAGTCTTCACGTCCAACTTCGACTATCAGCTGGTACGGGCGATGTGCGCCGGCTCCTACGGCGACGGGGGTGCGGTCGGTGAGTGCTACTCGACGGCGCGGCGGGTGGTGGACGGAGATGTTGAAAGCTGGACCGTCGCCTGGAGTGACACCGCACAAAGGGTCGAGGCCATCGCCGAGGACTGTTTGGGCGCCGGCCATGCGGTCAGTGCCCGCGAGGCGTTCCTTCGAGCGTCCATGTACTGGAGCACCGCCTTCTTCTATCTCGAGCACAGCGACCCGCGACACCTCGAGATGTACACCCGGCATCGGTCGTGCTTCGTCCAGGCGGCCACGCTGTTCGATGTCCCGATCGAGCCGGTCAGCATCCCCTATGAGAACGGCAAGACGTTGCCCGGCTATTTCCTGCGCGCCGATGCAACCGGTCGCCCACGCCCGACCGTGATGATCCTCGGCGGAGGCGACACCACCTGTGAGGAACTGTTCTACTGGGGCGGCGGTGCGGCGGCTGTCCGCCGGGGGTACAACGCGTTCTTGTGGGAGGGGCCCGGTCAGGTCGGCGCCTACGCGCTGGATCCAGAGTTGACCTATCGCCCGGACTGGGAGGTCCCGGCACGCTATGCCGTGGACTACGTGCTGTCCCGCGGCGACGTCGACGCCGAGCGGCTGGCCCTCACCGGGCACAGCATGGGCGGATACTTCGCTCCGCGTGCTGTGGCGTATGAGAAGCGCATCACCGCCGTGGTTGCCAATTCGCTACTTCCCGAACTCAAGTCCATCCTCATGCCCTTGATCAACCTTGATCCTGATGTGCCCTATGGCGAGGATCTCGAGGACAAGGCGGATCTGTCCAACCCGCTGACGAAGGTGATCTTGACGGCGTTCAAGGATCGATTCGGGATGACCGGTCAGTCGCTGGCCGCCATGTGGGACAAGGCGGGCACCTACAGTCTGGCCGGACTCGAGGAGCACATCACGTGTCCTTTCCTGAGCATGTCCGGCGAGGGCGAAGGATCACAGGTGGTGGATCCGGGCCACGAGTTCTACCAGAAGCTGACCTGCCCCAAGGCCGAACGCATCTTTCGGTCAGCCGATGGCGGCGAGGCTCACTGCCAAATGAACAACCCAAGTCTTAAGCACCAGTTCGAGTTCGACTGGTTGGCCGAAATCTTCAAGTAAAGCCACCACAAGATCGACGACGAGCTGGCCATTGACACCGGGGGGCGAGTTCACCGTTTTCATCCCAGGATCGAAGGAGAGCACAACATGGCGCAAGAAGAATTCATGGAGAAATTCCGAACGTGTTTCGTCGGTGACGATCTCGACACGTCTATGCAGCTCATGGACGAAGGTGCGGTCTGGACGTTCATGGCGACCGGCGAGACATTCAAAGGACGCGAGCAGATCCGAGGGGCTGCCGAGAGGGCGATGGCAGGTAGGGTCCACACGGAGGCTCTTCACATGGAGGTGAAGAACTTTTTCGCGTCTGACGACATGGCGTCGAGTATCTCCATCGCGCCACCGTTCCAGAGGACGCCACGATCACCGGAAGCCCTCCCGCCGGGACAGAGGTCGCCGTGCCGATATGCATCACGATGCGCATCAAGAACGGCAAGATCTGCGCGTTCAACGAATACATGGACCTCGCGACGTTGGGTGGAGCGAAGAAGACTCTCTTCACCCAGTCGTGAATAGGTCACCTCTCGGTCCTCATACCATCGTGGCGCTGCTGCCATCCGCCTAGATGCGAAGACGTTCCATCACGATGGAGGCATCCGATCATGTCTATGAAATACAGTGTCATCCTTCCGCAAATGGGCATGCAGACGAAAGACATTGACGATCCTGTTGAAAAGTTTGAGGCGATGGTACGTGTCGCACAAACAGCCGACGAGTGCGGCTACGAGGCCGTCTGGCTGGCTGACCACTTCATGCCTGTGGTCGCTGAGGTGCGAGGGGAAGGAGACTGGTTTGAATGCTGGACCAGCACGGCGGCCCTGGCGCGTGAGACCGAACGGGTGCGCATCGGGCAGGCGATGACGTGCAACGGCTATCGCAACCCCGCGCTGCTGGCGAAAATGGCCTCGACCGCTGATGTGCTCTCACATGGCCGACTCATCCTGGGCCTGGGGTCAGGCGATTTCGAACAGGAGTTTCGCGCCTACGGCTACGCATGTCCTCCAGCCCCCGAACGTTTGCGGCAAATGGGCGAGGCAGTCCAGATCCTCCTGGCGATGTGGACCCAGGAGGAAACCACCTTTGAAGGCACGTATTACCACGTGCATGGCGCGATCAATCAGCCCAAAGGGGTGCAACGCCCGCACATCCCCTTGTTGATTGGAGGCAGTGGTGAGAAGGTGACACTCAAACTGGTCGCGCAATACGCTGACGCCTGTGACATCTTTGGCGATCTCCCCACAATTACACACAAACTCGCGGTGCTCCAAGCGCATTGCACAGCTGTGGGACGCGCGTATTCGAGTATTCGTAAGATGACCAGAACGATGTGTATTATTAGGGAGACAGATGAACAGGCACTGGCTTCAATCCCTGAAGAAATGAAAGCCCACGTCGAGACATTAATGCGTAAAGAAGAGTGGCGTGGTGCTGTAGCGATTGACCCTACGCAGCTTTGGTCGTCGTTCCTGGGACTTGTTGGGAGTCCCGCGACAATCCGCCGGCAGATTGCTGCCTATCAGGCAGCCGGCGTCAACGAAATGCGACTGATCTTTCCTGATGCCCCACACCTGCAGTCCATCCAGCGATTCGCCAAAGAGTTCATTGTCCAGGATGATCTTTCGTGTCTCTGAGATGCGGTCTCAGCGGTTCGGATTAATTGATTGTGGCGGCCATTTGACTTGCTGTTCGATGTGTTCAAGCAAGCGTGAGGAAAGCATTATGGCGAACCTATTCATGAAGTGCACATGCAAGAAACAGAGAAGTCTAAAATGAATACAAATACAAGTTCCACAACAGAGGGTTTCGCCCAGAAGTTCAAGCCCCTTTACTTCCAGGACCCTTTCACTGATCTCGCCTTCCTGGCCACCCTGTCCAAGCAGGCGTTCAAGGGCTCCGAGATCGGGGAATGCTACTCCGCGGCTGCCCAGATCCAGGAGAGGGGCGGCGTCCTGACCGGCTACAAGGAGGGTCTCAAGCGAAATCGATTCCTGCCTGGATCTTGAAGAGCCGGCACCCGCGGTGGCTGGCAAGCTGTTCTGATGCCGTCTGCGTGCCAACAGCGCGTCGATGCCGCTGACTGGGACGCGGTCGCCGCCGAACTCAACGATGTCGGCGGCGCACTGCTGCCCGAACTGATAACAGCCTCCGAGTGTGCCGCGGTCCTTGATCTCTACGCCGACGACGGGTTGTTCCGCACCACGGTCGACATGGGCCGCCACCGCTACGGGCAAGGGGAGTACCGCTACTTCAAACAGCCCTACCCAACGCCGATCGAGGCACTCAAACAAGCCCTCTATCTCCGGCTATTGCCGATCGCCCGGGACTGGTGGACCAAGCTGGGCCGGGACGCTCCCTGGCCCGACACCCTCGACGAATGGCTGGAAATCTGCCATCGTGCGGGCCAAACCAAATCCACCGCTCTCATGCTCAAGTATGGTCCTGGCGACTGGAACGCGCTGCACCGAGACCTCTACGGGGACCTCGTCTTCCCGTTGCAGGTCGTCATCAACCTCAACGAACCTGGTGTCGCACACACCGGCGGCGAGTTCCTGCTCGTCGAGCAACGCGCCCGGGCCCAGTCGCGCGGCACGGCCACCACGCTTCCGCGAGGACGGGGCTACCTATTCACCACCAGGGAACGGCCGATCCGCTCGACCCGGGGCTGGTCGGCAGCCCCGGTGCGCCATGGCGTCTCCGTGGTTCGTTCCGGTGCGCGCTACACCCTCGGTTTGATCTTTCACGACGCGGCCTGACCCGGATATCGGCATGCGGCACCATGGTGGGCATGGAGTTGTACGACGCTATGCGATCCACCTCCGCGGTGCGCGAATTCACCGACGACCCGCTTCCCGATGAGGTCCTCGAGCGGATTCTGGACAACGCCCGCTTCGCCCCGTCGGGTGGTAACCGCCAGGGCGTTCGCGTGATTGTCGTCCGCGCCCAGGAGGCCCGTTCGGCCTTGGCGGACCTGGCGCTTCCTCCAACACGCCACTATCTCGCGCAGCTCGCCAACGGCGAGTCGCCGTGGAATCCGTTGCAGCCGACGAGCGTAGACGCGTCGACGATTGAGGCGACGCAGGCGCCTCCGCAGATGTCGGCTCCGCTGCGCGAGGCACCGGTAGTGCTGGTGATCTGCCTGGACCTCAGCGTTGTCGCCGCCACCGATCAGAACCTCGACCGCATTGCGGTGGTACCCGGGGCATCGGTGTACCCGTTCGTCTGGAATGTGTTGCTAGCGGCGCGCAACGAAGGCTACGGTGGGGTATTGACGACGATGGTCGTCGCGGAAGAGCCGCGTGTCAAAGACCTTCTCGGCGTCCCTGATCCGTATGTCGTCGCTGCAGTTGTTCCGCTGGGCAGACCCGTGCGTCAAGTAACTAAGTTACGGCGACGGCCGGTCGCTGAGTTCACCACGAGCGAGCGTTTCGACGGGACACCCTTTCCGGGCTAGCCCCTAATCGTTGGCGCCGCATTTGGAGATAGCAATGCCATGATTGCGTCGTAACGCTGCGTGACGGCGGCGCGATCTGGGGGGTCAGCGACCGTGGCCAAGTTGGCTCGTTGGATCGCCTCGACTTGGCGGAGCAATATCGCTCGCCGGACAGAGTCGGGCGTTTGTTCGATGATTCTAGCCAGGGCATCGAGTTGCCGGATCATGATGGCGGGCATGCCCGTTGAGGCCTGGCGGATGGTATCGAACGCACGCTCCACCAGCCGATCGAAATCCGCTTCATAGGCGATAACACGTATCAGGCCTTCTGTGTCACGCCAGATCTGTTGCGGACGCCATGAGGTGGAAATTCGACAAAGGCAGTCGGCGATCCAGTCGACACACGTCAATGCCGTGAACATGTCATTGACCGCCGGGGACAACGCGCGCAGCGCTATCTCGACCAATTGATCGAAGCCGAACGAAATATCCTGCGCAAGCGTTCGATAGGCACCCGTCACATGACCGCGCGCAAAGCTCTTTTCGAAAGATTCGGCGGCGCTGGGCGGCCAAACCCAGGCCATCACCTGACCCGCCACCAGGAAATGGCCTGGGCGGTAAGGCAACTGAACGACGGCATCGGCCGCGGCAGCTAATTTGAGCAGCGTGTCATGCCGGATGACCTGAAGATAGCCACTGCTTGGTGTATGGATCGGGGCACCGGACTCCGCCAACCGTGCCAACAATTGTTCGGACGACGGGCCGCGCGCGGCGCCGAGGCCGAAACCGGTGTCGCGATCCTGCGCCGCGATCTCGGCGGCCAACGTCCCGGCAATGCTTGCAATCACCACCGGAAGCTGAATCATGGTGGCGATGTGATTGAGGAAATAGATCAGCACTCCCACGGCAACCAGCGTGAGCATCAGGGTCACGGTGATCGACAAATGCGGTACAAACTCACCGTGCGGCCCGCCGCCCACGAATACCAGGGTGATCATCGCGTAGCAAAACGTCGCGACGAAGGTTCCCAACGTCACTTGAGTTCCACGGTCCCGCACGAAGTTACGCAGCATCCGCGGTCCGAACTGAGTCGACGCCAGCGTCAGCACCACAATCGTTATCGAAAAGACGCTCCCCACCACGGTGATGATCGCCGCGGCGACCGTCGCCAAGATCATTCGCGCGGCATCGGCTGTGCCGCTGAGCACCCACGACGGCAGCTGGATTGCTCCGTCGTACGTTGCACGGTCGACCCCGTAGGTGCCAGCGAAGATCAGCAATACGGCAAGCGTCTCCACCGCGGGAACGATCCACAGGTTGGTCCGCAGCGTCTCCCGTCGCCAATCAGCCTCCAAAAAGGCATAACCGCGCATCGTGCTAGTGGACTCCTTCGGCGAGGGGCCCAAGCGCCAGGGCCGGCAGGAAAGTGAGTGCACACAGGATGACCGTCACGGCCGCGACTAGACCGACGAACTGCGGCCGATGGGTAGGCAGGGTGCCGAGGGAGGGTGGCGCATGACCTTGACGGGCCAATGAGCCGGCGAGCGCCAGCACCAGGATCATGGGGACGTATCTGCCGACGAGCATCGCGATGCCCAGGGCGGTGTTGTACCACGTCGTGTTCGCCGAAAGGCCCGCGAAAGCCGAGCCGTTGGTGTTGGCCGCCGAAGTGAACGCGTACAGCACCTCCGACAAACCGTGCGGTCCGCTGTTGGCCATACTGGCTCGCGGGCCGGGGAACGCCATCGCGATGCCGGTGCCGAGAAGCACGACCACCTCGGTGGTCAGGAAAAAGCCTGTCGCAAGCTTCATCTCGCGCGGTGTGATCTTCTTGCCGAGGTATTCCGGTGTGCGGCCGACCATCAACCCGGCGATGAACACCGTCACCACCGCGAGGATGAGCATGCCGTACAGACCCGAACCGACTCCACCGGGTGCGACTTCGCCGAGCTGCATGTTGAACATCGCCATCAAGCCGCCCAGGCTCGTGTATGAGTCGTGCACCGAGTCGACGGCACCGCTGGAGGTAAGCGTGCTCGCGGCGGCGAAGACCGACGAGTCGGCGACCCCGAAACGCTGCTCGACGCCTTCGATGGCGGCGGCCGCGGCCGTGGGGACGGTACCGTGCCGGCCCAACTGAAACAGCATCATCAGGCCTGCGCTGATGATGGCGAGCAGCGCCATGACCGAGACAATCGCATAGCCCTGCTTCTTGCTGCCCACAATCCGTCCGAAGGTGCGAGGCAGCGAGAAACTGATGACCAGCACCAGGAAGACCTCGATGAAGTTGGTCCATGCCGTCGGATTCTCAAACGGGTGCGCGGAGTTGGCGTTGTAGAAACCTCCTCCGTCACTGCCGATCAGCTTGATGGCTTCTTGGCTCGCGACCGGTCCTCCGGTGATGGTCTGCTGAACGCCGCCCAGAGTGGTCACGACCTGGTCGTTGAGGTGGAAGTTCTGGATTACGCCGCCGGCCATCAGGACGACCCCTCCGATCAAGGAGATCGGCAGCAAGATGCGAATGGTGCCGCGAACCAGATCCACCCAAAAATTACCCAGCTGATCGGTTTTGGCCCGGGCGAAGCCGCGAACCAGAGCAATCGCCACAGCCATGCCCACCGCGCCAGACAGAAAGCTCTGCACGGCAATGCCGGCCATCTGTACCAGATGACCTTGCGTCGACTCGCCCGCATATACCTGCCAGCTGGTGTTGCTCACAAAGCTAACCGCGGTGTTCCACGCCAGGGAAGGTGTCATCGGTGTCGCCGGATTATGCAGGTGTAGCGGCAGCCGGTCTTGCAGTAGCTGAAGAAAGAACAGGAACACGATGCTGACTGACGAGAACGCCAGAATGCTGCGGGCGTAATAGTCCCAAGTCTGTTCGGCTTCGGGGTCGGCGCCGATGATGCGGTAGATGACCCGCTCGACTCGCCAGCCCCGATTCGAACTGTAGACGCGGTACATGTAGTCACCCAGTGGCACGTGCGCAGCCACCAGCGCCACCATCAACAGAGCGAGGAACACAAAACCCGCGGATGTAGCATTCAACGCGAACCTTCCTGGAATAAGCTCGGCCGCGACCAAGTGCCCGAGGGTCCAGAATGAAGTTAGACGTCCGCGCGCCGCGGCGGCTCCGGCATTAACGCTTTTTTTACGCGCGCGGAGCGCTTGGGCGCCAACAGAGTTCTTCAACGCAGGGGAGTTGCGGCGCTCCGTGCGTCATCAAAGCGGCATCGCGCTGGGGGTCGGGCGGCTCTCGGCGACCCGGGATGTCAGTGATGATCTTCCCGAAACGAACGGCTCGTCCGAACGCTTGGCGCCCTGGAACTCCACGTCAGTGGTGGCGTCGGGCTAGGCACATCGTGCATCCGCGCGCTAAAACCGGTCATCCACTGAGGAAAGCCAATGGTCGGTGATTGGTACGAATTCGGGGTAGTCTGGCGATAACCGAGATGAGGATGGGTGGCATGGCCGTACTAAATTGGAGTGATGCGCCCGAGATTCATCCGTCGGAGATCCGAGTCGGTGACATCATCGGGGCGAGCCGCTCCGTTAAGCAGCAGCACTACACGGTCAAGATGATCGGCTCGCCGCAGAAAAGTCCAAAGCAGTGGACATTTTTCGGCCAGGACGACCGCGGCCTGCAGCACTCGAGCACGTTCAGCGAGGACGACTTA
>Ga0182012_10006392_pt1 | contig 12036 bp, 11 predicted proteins | sample 612S2SmetaG_FD_120486 | JGI IMG/M metagenome (GOLD analysis project Ga0182012, IMG submission 120486) | Permafrost microbial communities from Stordalen Mire, Sweden - 612S2S metaG | ecosystem: Environmental > Terrestrial > Soil > Wetlands > Permafrost | place: Sweden: Stordalen | collected...
CGGCGGCGCAGGCGCGCGCCCTGCTGGTACAGGCGGCGGCTCAGCGGTTCGCGCTCGACGCCGGCCTGCTGAAGGCGCGCGACGGCGTAGTGCACGCGCCGGACGGGCGCAGCGCCGGATACGGCGACCTGGCCGCTGGGCTGTCGCTGCATGTCCGGGCCCAACCAGGCGGCGACCTGAAGGATCCCGCGCAGTACACGCTGATCGGCACGCCGATGCCGCGCGTCGACATTCCCGCAAAGGTCACCGGCGGCGCCGCGTATGTGCAGGACGTGCGCCTGCCCGGCATGCTGCACGCACGCGCCGTGCACGCTCCGCGCGGCGCCGCGCTCCGCCGGGTCGATACGGATGCGATCGCGCGGATGCCGGGGGTCGTACAGATCGTGCGCGAAGGCAGCTACCTCGCGGTCGTCGCGGAGCGCGAATGGCAGGCGGTGAAGGCCTGGCGCGCCCTGTCCGCGGCAGCAGAATGGGAGACGCCGGCGAAGCTGCCCGTGCAGGGCTCGATCCACGACACGCTGATGGGATTGCCCGCGCGGGAGATCGAGGTGCTGCGCTGGTCGGCCGCGGCGGGCGCGCCCGCGACCCGGATCTCCGCGCGCTATACGCGCCCGTATCTGATGCACGGCTCCATCGGGCCGTCCTGCGCGGTGGCGCTGTTCGAGGATGGGGACATGACTGTCTGGACGCATACCCAGGGCGTCTTCCCGCAGCGCGCCGCGCTGGCCGAGTTGCTGCGCCTACCGCCGGAGCGCGTGCGGTGCATCCAGGTCGAGGGCTCAGGCTGCTACGGCCATAACGGTGCAGACGATGTGGCGGCGGACGCGGCGCTGATCGCGCGCGCTATGCCGGGCCGGCCGATCCGCGTGCAGTGGATGCGCGAGCAGGAGAATCTGGAAGAGCCGTATGGTCCGGCCATGGTCGCGCAGGCGGAGGCGGCCCTCGATACGGATGGGCGGATCGTAGACTGGACCTACGATGTCTGGAGCAACACGCATAACCGCCGGCCCAACAAGGGCGGCTTGTTCATGCAGAATGCCGCCTTGCCCGAGCCGTTGCCGGTGCCCCCGCCGGCACCGATCCCGATGCCGGAAGGTGGCGGGGACCGCAACAGCAACCCGCTTTACGCGCTGCCGAACGCGCATGTCGTCTACCACTTCATCCCCGAGATGCCGCTGCGCATCTCGGCGATGCGCGGGCTCGGCGCCTATCTCAATGTCTTCGCCATAGAGAGCTTCATGGACGAACTGGCGCAGGCCGCGCGGCAGGATCCGGTCGCATTCCGGCTCGCGCACATGCAGGACCAGCGGGCGCGCGACGCCATCAAGATGGCGGCGGACCGGTTCGGCTGGGCGGCGAAGCCGGAGCGCCACGCCGGATACGGACGCGGCTTCGCCTTTGCGCGGTACAAGAACCTTGGTGCCTACTGCGCCATCGCGCTCGATCTGTCGGTGGAGCACGAGACCGGACGCATCGGCATCGGTCGCGTTGTCGCCGCGGTGGACAGCGGCCAGCCGATCAATCCCGACGGCATCCGCAACCAGATCGAGGGCGCGATCGTGCAGTCCGCAAGCTGGACGCTGTACGAACAGGTCAATTTCACGCCGGATGGCGTTACCAGCCGGGACTGGAGCGGGTACCCCGTGCTGCGGTTCCCGGCGGTCCCCGCCAGTGTGGAGGTGCATATCGCCGACCGTCCCGGCCAGCCGTTCCTGGGCACCGGCGAGGCCGGGCAGGGACCGATGGCCGCAGCGATCGCCAACGCGCTGGTCGATGCGACGGGGGTGCGCCTGCGCGACCTGCCGCTGAGCCCGGCGCGGGTCAAGGCTGCGATCGGGGTGTGATCCCCGGGGCGCTAAAATCGAGAGATGCGGAAGGCCTCGATCGGCAACTCTGTCCGCCCCAACGTCACCAGATCCGCCATGATGGCGCCGACGATGGGCCCGAGCTGGAAGCCGTGCGATGAGAAGCCGAAGGCGTGATACGCGCCCTCCTCCGTGCTGCTTGGGCCGATCACCGGCACATCATCGGGCAGACGGGATTCGATGCCCGACCAGGTTCGCACGATCTGCGCCTCGCGCATGATCGGGAACAGGTCTGATACGGTCCGCGCGCTGGTGATCAGCTTGCGAAAATCGACCGACGAAGAGTCGCGCTCGGTATCGGGCACGCCGCGATGGCCGCCGCCGATCAGCACCGTGCCGTTGGGCATCTGCTTGAACGACAGCTTGCGCCCCACGCCGATCACCACCGGCGTCACGAACTCGGGCATGCGCGAGGTCACCATCATCATCGGCGCCGTCGGCTCGAGGGGCACCGTCTCGCCGAGCGCGGCCGCGACTGCGCCGCCCCAGGCGCCGCCGCAATTGACGAGGATGGGTGCTTCGATCGCTCCGCTGCTGGTCTCGACCCGCCAGATGGAGGCTGCGCGGCAGAAGCCGGTCGCGCGGCACTCCTCGCGCAGGTCAACGCCGGCCGCGATCGCCGCGCGGCGGAACGCCATCGTCGTGTGATAGGGGCTGGCGAACCCGTCGTCGCGCGCCACCAGGCCGCCCACGCAATGCCGCGACAGCGCCGGCAGGATCTCGAACAGCTCGTTGCGGCCGACCAGTTCCTCATGCTCGTAGCCCAGCGCCCGCACCTCGGCCGCGCGCGCCTCGAGCGTGGCGAGCCCCGCCGCGTCCTCCGCCACCGCGATCTGCCCGCTGACCCGGAAACCGCAATCGTCGCCGACGAGGGCGGCGATGTCGTGCCACATCCGCATGGAGGCGACCGCGAGCGGGATTTCCGGCGCCGCGCGCAGCAGCCGGCGCACCCCGCCGGCGTTGACGCCGGAGGCGTGGCGCCCGGCGGTGTTCTTCTCGACCAGGATCACCTTCAGCCCGCGGCGGGCGATCTGCAGCGCGCTCGAGCAGCCCTGGATGCCGCCGCCGACGACGAGCACGTCGGCGGTCGCGCTCACTCCACGGCGTCCATGTCGGCGAGCTCGCCGAGCGTGACCGGCTTGAGCGGCGGGCGGATGCGGAAGTAGCCGACCTCCGCCTCCGGACGGGCGAGTGCGCCGGCAATGACGCTGGTCACGGTCGGGCCGCACAGGCGGCCCTGGCACGGGCCCATGCCGCAGCGCAGGAAACTCTTCGCCTGGTTCGGGCCCTGGCAGCCCTGTGCGACGACGGCGCGCACCGCGCCCGCGGTGATCTCCTCGCAGCGGCAGATCGTCACCTCGTCGGCCGGGCGCAGGATGTCGGGCGGCGGGGCGTAGAGCCGGTCCAGGAAGGGCCGGACCGCGAGATGGGCGGCGAGCCCGCGCCGGTCGGAAGCGGCCAGCCGGTCGCGCGCCGCGCCGTCGATCCGGCCGAGGTGGCGCAGGATTTCGAGCCCGGCGAGGCGCCCGGCGTGCTCCGCCGCGCGCGCCCCGCCGATGCCCGCGCTGTCACCGGCGACGAGGATCCCGGGGATCGCGCTGTTGCCCCAGGCATCGACCGCCGGGCGGAAGCACTGCGCGACGGCGTCCCACGAATGGTCGAGCCCGAGCGCGCGGGTCATTTGCTGGGCCGGAATGACGCCTTCGTGCAGCGCCACCAGCGCGGCCGGAAGCCGTTCCGTGCGCCCCTTGCTTTCGAAGGTGATGGCGGTCGCGGCGTCGGTGCCCTCGATGCGCAGCTTCGTCACGTGGCGGACCCATTTCACGCCGCCCTTCGCGATGGCCTTACGGAGTTGCAGACCCTTGCGCAGATAGGGCAGGCCGCCGCCGACCACCGCCGCCGGCAGGTGTGCGAGCGCGGCGCGCTCATTCGCCGCACTCGTCGTATCGAGGATCGCCGACAGGCGCGCGCCCGCCGCCAGGCACTGCTGGGCCAGGAGGTAGAGCAGCGGCCCGCTGCCGGCGAGTACAAGCGGCGCGTCGGCGCGCAGGCCGGACGATTTCAGCAGGATCTGCACCGCGCCCGCGGTCATCACGCCGGGCAGGGTCCAGCCCGGCACGGGGACCGGGCGCTCCATCGCGCCGGTCGCGAGCAGGATCGCCTTGGCGTCGTGGCGCGCCGACCGGCCGGCGCCGCTCAGCCACACCTCGCGCTCGGGCGTGACCTGCCAGACCGTGCTCCCGGGCAGGTAGGCGGCGCCGCTGGCGCGGAACCGCTGCACGAGATCGGCGCCATGGGCGTAGTCGGGGCCGAGTACGGCGAGCAGACCGGGACGGGTGGCCGCGAGCTGCTCGATCCCGCGATAGATCTGCCCGCCCGGCGCCGGCTGCTCGTCGATGAGCAGCGCGTTTGCTCCGCGCTCGGCCAGCACGGAAGCCGCGGCGAGCCCGGCGGGCCCGGCGCCGATGACGATCGCGTCCCACGCGCTCATGCGCTGTCCCTCGCGCCATGCTGGCGCCGGACGCGCATGCCGTCGGCGACCGTCACCATGCAGGCCTGCCGATTGGGCACGCCGTCGATCTCCACCAGGCAGTCGAAGCAGACGCCCATCATGCAATACGGCCCGCGCGCCCGGTTGCCGACCGGCGTTTCGCGGAACCACCCGACCCCCGCCGCGAGCAGCGCGGCCGCGACAGTGTCGCCGGCTTCGGCGGAGATGGTCCTGCCCTCGAAATCAAGGCGCAGTCCGGGCGCCGCGCCGGGATCAATCCGCTGAAACATGAAACCGGTCGCTCGCAAAACTGTCTAGGGCGGGGGGCAGCGCGCCGGCCGCGATCGCGGGCGCCAGCGCCAGCGCGTGCGCGCCGGCCAGGGTGACGCCGCTATGGCAGGTCGCGGCGAACGCGCCGGGGAAGCGGGCGGATTGTTCGTAGATCGGGAAGCCGTCCGGCGTCATCACCCGCAGCGCGCCCCAGGCGCGCACGATCTGCTTGTCGGCGAGGGCGGGAAACGTCGCCACGCTGCGCCGCGCGATGTCTTGCAGCACCGCCGGCGTCGTCCCGTTGTCGAAGCCGACGTCCTCGTGGCTGTCGCCGACCATCACGCTGCCCTCGGCGGTCTGGCGGATGAACACGGTCGGCATGTCGAGGAAGCGCTGCATGCGCTCGGTCACCATGATCTGCCCGCGCAGCGGATCGACGGGCATGTCGAGCCCGGCCATCGGCGCCAGCCGCCGGCTGCCGAGCCCGGCCGCGATCACCAGCTTCGCCGACACGAAGCGCTCGGCGCCGCAGACGATTGTGAAACTGCCGGGCGCCGGTTCGATCCGCTCGACCGTGCGCCCCGGCAGGTAGCGGCCCCCCCGCCCGATCAGCCCGGCATGCAGCGCGCGCAGCAGATACAGCGGACTGGCATGCCCGTCGGCGGGGCTGTAGGAGGCGCCGCGCACCTCAGGCCCAAGCCCGGGAACCATGTCCTGCACCTCCGCCCGGCTCAGCAGCCGCGCGCCGATGCCCCCGCTTTGATTGTGCATGCGGTTGATCAGCGCGCCGCGCGCCTCCATTTCAGCCTCGCTCAGGCAGAAATGCAGCCCGCCCGGCTGCGCCAGGCCCACGTCCACGCCGGTCTCGTCGGCAAGCGATGCCGCCAGCCCCGGCCAGAGCTCGGCGGAGCGGCGCGTCCAATGGGCGTATTCCGGCCGGTTGTCGCCCTTGCTCTGCACCCAGACCAGGCCGAAATTGCCGCGCGCGGCGCGAAACGCCACGTCGCCCTCGTCGATCAGCGCGGTCGCGGCCCCGGCGCGCGCCAGGCCCCAGGCGATGGCGCCCCCGACCAGCCCGCCGCCGATCACCGCGGCATCGAACGTCGCGGTCGCGCCCGCCGCCCTCATCGCCCGCCCCCCGCGAACAGCCGGTCGACGCCGTAGAGCCGGTCCAGCGCCAGCAGCACCAGCGTGGTCACCGCCATGATCACGGCGGAGACCGAGGCGACGAGCGGATCGGTGGTCTGCGCGATATGCGAGAACAGCCGCACCGGCAGCGTCGTCGTCGCCGGCGAGGCAATAAAGATCGTCACGGTCAGCTCGTCGAACGAGGCGATGAAGGCGAGCAGCCAGCCGCCGGCGATGCCGGGCAGCAGCATCGGCACGGTGGCGCGGCGGAAGGTCGTGAAGCGCGAGGCGCCGAGCGAGACCGCCGCGCGCTCGACGCGGCGGTCGAGCCCCGCCACCGCCACCAGCAGCATGCGCGCGACATACGGGCCGATCACGACGGCGTGGCAGGCGACGAGGCCGGCAAACGTGCCCTGCACGCGCACCAGCGTCAGGAAGCGCAGGAAGGCGACGCCGAGCACCACCGTCGGGATCATCAGCGGCGACATGACGAAGCCGAGCAGCGCCTCGCGCCCGGCGAAGCGGTAGCGCCCGATGGCCAGAGCGGCCGGCACCATCACGGCGGTCGCGAGCGTGGCGGCGACGACGCCCAGCCGGATGCTGATCCAGAAACTCTCGACGAAGGCGGGGTCGGCGAGCAGCGCGCGGAACCAGCGCAGCGACGGGCCGTGCACCGGCAGCGAGAGGTACCCGTCCGGCGTGAAGGCGACCAGGGCCACCACGACCAGTGGGGCGAGCATGAAGACGATGAACGCGCCGTGGAACGTGCCGGCGAACCAGCCGATGCGCCTCATCCCGGCACCGCCGCATAGCGCCGTTCGACCAGCCGGTTCCACAGCAGCACGATCGCCACGACCGAGACGACCAGCAGCACCGAGATCGCCGCGCCGAGCGGCCAGTCCAGCGTGGTCAGGAACTCGTCGTAGATCGTCGTCGCCACCACCTTGAGCCGCCGCCCGCCGATCAGCGCCGGCGTGGCGAAGGCGCTCGCTGCCAGCGAGAACACGATCACGCTGCCCGACAGCACGCCCGGTACGATCTGCGGCAACACGATGCGGAAGAACACCATGCGTCCGGACGCACCCAGCGACAGCGCCGCCCGCTCGCTCGCCGGATCGACCCTCTGCAGCGCGGTCCACACCGCGATCACCACGAAGGGCACCAGCACGTGCACCAGCGCGATGACGATGCCGGTCTCGGTGAACAGCAGCTCGACCGGCCGGTCCAGCAGATCGACGCCGAGCAGCGCCTGGTTGATCAGCCCGGTGCGGCCCAGCAGGATGGTCCAGCCGAGCGTGCGCACGACGACTGAGATGAACAGCGGTCCCAGCACGGTGAGCAGGCAGGCGGCGCGCCAGCGCGGGGCGAGGCGCGACAGGATCCAGGCTTCCGGCGTGCCGATCAGTGCGGCCACGACCGTCGTGATCAGCGCGATGCGTAGCGTGCGCAGGAAGATCCGCTGGAAATACGGATCGCCCAGCACGCTCGCATAGTTCGCCGCCGACAGCGCCGGGATCACGCCGCGGGTCTGGTCGTAGAGATTGACGCTCAGTACAAGGGTCATGGCGAGCGGCACCGCGAGCAGCACGCCGTACAGCGCGAGCGCCGGCAGCGACAGCCACAGCGGCGTGAACCGGGTCCGGCGCCTCAGCGTTCGATCTCGCGATTCCAGCGTTTGGTCCATGCGTCGCGCTGCGGGTTGACCTTCGACCAGTCGAAGGCGACGAGTTTCGCCACCTGCTCCGGCCCGTATGGCAGCCGCGCCGCGAGCTCCGGCGCCAGCGTGACCTTCTTGTTGACCGGCCCGTTGCCGGCGGCGGCGAGCAGGCCCTGCACGGCGGGCGAGAGGAGATAATCGAGGAAGGCCTGCGCCGTTGCCTCGTGCGGCGCCCCGTTCACCACGCAGGCGGCGATCAGCAGCGCGGCCGCGCCTTCCTTGGGATAAACGAACTTGATGGGAAAGCCGGTATCGGCCAGCGCGTTCACCCGCCCGCTGCCCCATACCGCCAGCGACACCTCGCCGCTCTGGAACAGTTCCGACATCCGCCCCGGCGAGGATTCGAAGGCGCGCACGTTGGGCGCGATCGACTTCGCGATATAGGCGAAGCCGGGATCGATGTTATCGATCCCGCCGCCGTTCTGGCGCGCATACATCAGCAGCGCGACCAGCCCGTAGGTGTTGTCGATCCCGGGAATGGCGACCTTGCCGGCGAAGCGCGTGTCCGCGAGATCGGCCCAGCTGGCGGGCGCCGGCCATCCCGCCGCCGCGAACGCCTTCGCGTCGTAGGCGAGGCCGGTGGCCACCACGCCGGTCGCGACCGCGTCGTCGCCCATCCTGGCGAGATCATAGATGTCGCCATAGTTCGCGCCGGTTTTGATCCTGGCGCACAGGCCGAGCGATTTGGCCTGATACATCGGCCCGTCGTCGATGATTGCCACGTCCAGATCCTCGCGGCCCTTCTGAGCCTGGATCTTGGCCAGCGTCTCATTCGAGTTGCCGGAGACGTATTGCACCTGCACGCCCGCCGACTTCTCGAACGGCGGGATGACCTGCTGCTTCATGATGGTCTCGTACGAACCGCCATAGGAGCCGACGGTGAGCGTCTTGTCCTCGGCCTGCGCGGCGGGCGCCAACAGCATCACGGCCAGCATGGCAGGCGTCAACGGCCGGAATATGTGCATTCGAAGGCCTCCTGCGGAAACTTTCAGTTTTTGCCGCGTTGAAGGCCACGCTGGCGCCATGTGGTCATTCCGTCAAATGGCAAAGTTCGGGTTTTCGCTGCAACGCGCAGGCGAGCGAGCAGAATCGCGCCGGCGTTCCCATCTATATTGAAGATGGGTCTGCTTTCGCTCGGACGATAACGGCATCCACCGCGCGCTCCAGATCAGCCGCCGCCTTCGCCAGATGCTGCTCCATGCCCGCAACGGTGTCCTGGTCGCGCCGAAGAAACTTGGCGAACAGCGCAGCCTGGCGCAGCGATTCCGGCGCCGCCGGGCCGCCCTGCAGTGTTCGGGCGGCGATGAAGCGGACGGGGTCGCGCATTGAGTCGATCGTCGCCTGCGACAGGTCGGCCGGCTTGCGTGGTACAACATTGCCGCTTCATCGAGCAGAGCCGGCATTACGTCACCGGCCACAACCTTAAAGAGCAACCCGAGGTTGGCCCATCCGTTGCGAAACGGTTAGTGGATGCTCTAGATGGCTGGGGGCCCCTGGTCTTTTCCGCCCTCGGTTTCCGATTTGGAAACGATTACCCGCTAGTTTCGCGGCATGATCGCGAGATCACTGCATGACCATCCACCGAAATGCGCAGGCGCCTACCTGGGGCGCGTCGGCGGCGTCGATGTGTGGCCAATCACACTTGATTGTCCAATGTGGAATGTGCTGTCGGCCGACGAACGTGATCGTGCCACGCGCTTCGCCACTGACACATTGCGCCTGCGCTGGTCTCGCGCGCGCAGCGCACTGCGCTGCATTCTCGCTCTTTATCTGGGCGCTTCGCCGGCCAGCCTCACGTTTGTCACTACGCTCGGCAAGCCCGCGCTTGCCCCAGCGCATGGGCGGACGGATCTTAACTTCAACCTCAGCCACTGTGCTGATATTGCCGTCTGCGTTGTCACCTCCGGTGCGGCAATTGGCGTGGATCTCGAGCGCATCCGCCAGTTTGATGGCCAGGACACGCTCGCGCCCGACATTATGACTCCCGATGAATTGCGCGGATACACGCAGCAGCCACAAGCGGCTCGCGCGGCCACGTTCTTTGCCGCCTGGACGATGAAGGAGGCACTCGCCAAGGCGATAGGCATTGGGCTGGACCTGCCCTTCAACCGGATCGCCACGAGTCCCGATCCCGCGGAGGATAGTCACATCACCTGGGCAGGCGCCGACTGGCATGCGCGTCCTCTGCAGCTGGGTGCCGGCATAGCGGCCGCGGTCGCCCTGGGGGTGCCCATTGCGACCGTGCGACACGTGACACTCCTCGGCGGCCGCTTGGACTGAGCGGTCAGCGGGGCAGCAGCGGAAACAGATTGCCGCGGATCGCCTCGCCGATGCCGAACGGTACGTCCAGCCCCTGCGCGCGCAGCACTCTGACCGTGCTTTCGCCGTGCGGCGCCAGCACGGCGGAGCCATCGACCCAGCGCGTGACGAAGCGCCGCGCGTCCGCCGTACTCGGGTTGCCGGGGGCGCCGTGCAGGGCCAGGGCGTGGAACAGGATGCCGTCGCCGGGTTCCATGTCCCACGCGATGATATCGTGGGCAGCGCGGTTCGCTTCGATATCCGGCGTCGGCTCGAAGCGGGTTTCGGTGTGCGCGCCTTGGGTGCGGTGGTGGTAGTCGCGGTAATAGCGTTCCACTTCGCGCAGGGACTGCGCGCCGCTTTCGGTTTCGAAGTAGCTTGGCGGCATGAAGGTGCGTCCCCAGCGATGTGAGCCGCGCACGAAGGCGAGGGCGGCGTCGCGCGCCATCGGATCCAGCGCGATCCAGATCGACAGGAACGGTCCGAAAATGACGGTGTCGTGGTGCCACGGCGTGCGTTCCGTGGTGCCGGCGCGTTTAGCGAACCAGGTGTCCTGCAGCAGGCGCACCTGGCGCCGGCCGAGGGCGGCGGCGGCGATTTCGGCGATGGGTGATTCTTCGATAAAGGCGGCGAATTCGGGGATGCGCGAGCGTGTCCACATATCCGTCATGAAGGCGCCGGGCTGGTCGGGTTCGGACAGGCGGCGGAACAGCGGGCCGGGTTCGCGGATGTTGCGTTCCACGCCCTGGCGCAGCTGCGCGACCCAGTCGGGTGTGATTGCGCCGCGCAGCAGCACGGCGCCGTCGCGATCGAGGGTTTGGCGGTGTTCTGGGGTGAAGACGGACATGCGTTAACGTTCTTGTGTCATGGACGCGATACATATCGTCCATGGTTTGTTGCGAGCCGGAGGGATCATGATCGAGGCAGAGGTTTTTCGGGTTGTGCGGAATGCGGAGGACCAGCATGCGATCTGGCCGATCCATCTGGAGGTGCCGGCGGGGTGGGAGGATATCGGCTTCACCGGCGAGAAGGATGCGTGTCTGCGGCACGTGCAGATGGTGTGGACGGATATCACGCCGCTGAGTGTGCGCGCGTAGGGGGTGGGCTGCCTCGATCTTTGATCGTCCGGCCGGCGTTCGGGGCGCGTCAAGGCCAAGCCGCGCGAAGAGCGCGGGCGCCAAGCGGCGCGCCTTGACCCGCCCCGAACGCCGGCAGCGGGCTTTTGATCGAAGAAGCCCAAGCTGTGCAGCCCCGTCCGTTTTGCGATCAATGCCCTCGCTCCGCTCTGCGGGTCTGAGTCAAGGCGCGCGGCTTCGCGCCCGCGCTCTTCGCGCGGCTTGGCCTTGACGCAGACCCGCAGAGCGGACGCAGGATGAGCGATCGCACACGGCACAGCCCGCCTCACAACCCCAGCCGCCCGCTGAGCACCATCAAATCATCCTCGCTCAAAGCCAGCGCATCCCCCCCCGTCAACGCATCCAGCCAGGCCAGCATCCCTGCACGAATCCGCCCGACTGCCTCGGCGCCGACCGCGTCGCGCAGGTACAGAAACTCCACCGTCAGCGCCCCCCCGATCACGAACGCCTCGACGACCAGAACATGCCGCCGCGGCGCACCCGGATCGCGCTCGACGCCCGCGCCGAACCGCTCGAAACGCGCCGCCCCCGAATCAAGCGCGCCGAGAAAATTGAACGACACGTCGGGATCGCGCCCCAGCCCCTCCGCCGCAAGCTGATAGCGCAGCAGCCCATAGCCCAGCCCATGCCCGGGCACGCCGCGCCAACGCCCCCGCACGTCAGCCACATACCGCGCCGGGTCCGCGCCGGGATCGAACGGCAGCGCCAACGGATAATGCGTCGTGAACCAGCCGATCATCCGCCCGGGATCGAGCGCGGGATCGATCTCCTCGCGCCCATGCCCCTCCATGTCGATCACCACGGACGCGTCGGCCTCGCGCGTCAGCGCCGCCGCAAGTGCTGCCAGCACCACATCGTGCAAACCCGCGCCGCGCACGGCGTGGCGCAGCTGCGCCGTCCGGTCCGCCGACAGGCACAGCGCCTCGCGCACGACATCGGCTTCGCGATGCGGGCGTGATCCCAGTATCGGTACAATTCCCGCCTCGATCTCCCGCCACATCGCCAGTTCGCCCGCGACTGTCGCGGCGTGGCCGGCGAGTGCGTGGCACCAGCCGTCGAACCCGGCGGCGGCGGCGACCGGCGCACCCGCCAGCGCGGCCATCAGATCGTCGGCCAACACGCTCCACGACA
>Ga0182012_10006393_pt1 | contig 12036 bp, 14 predicted proteins | sample 612S2SmetaG_FD_120486 | JGI IMG/M metagenome (GOLD analysis project Ga0182012, IMG submission 120486) | Permafrost microbial communities from Stordalen Mire, Sweden - 612S2S metaG | ecosystem: Environmental > Terrestrial > Soil > Wetlands > Permafrost | place: Sweden: Stordalen | collected...
CTCTATCGAAATTCTGCGGTCACTTCGATCTTACCGAGAAGATGTTGATTGAACTCGTCCAGATCTTCTGCCGGAATCCAATACTCTTTGTGAATAGCAGCGCCGACTTGCTGCACCTTGTATCGGCCGAGGAAATCGGCGTCGATTTGGAATCGCGTAACGAAGCCCGCGCCGCTCTCTTTGACATTCCAATCACGCGCGATCTGTACAGCATAGGCCTCGTTAGTAACAGGGTAGAATATTGGTTGCCCTGGGAGCCGCGGCGGAAATCCGCTCCATCCGGATGCGGCGATAAGCTCTAGCTCCTTCGGTCCAACGGGTCGATAAAGCGTCACGCGGTGTAGACCAGCTGGTTTGCCGCTGCCAAATCGCGCGATTAGATTTGTGCAAGCCTCGCGGACTTTTGGACGATACGCGTCACTGATCGCCTCGATTTCCGTATCTGCTTTTGCCAGCCCGTCCTGGGACCACCGATCGCGAACTTCCCCGAATGGCAGATGATCCGTCTCACTGGCAATAGCGCCGAAAACTCGGAAATCCGGATCTACTCTCCAATCGGGAACAACGTGATGGGCATATCCGGCCAGCGCGATGCTACCTTCGATCACGCCCAGCTCGTCGTTGAGCATTCTTTGCGCAACTAATATTGCGTCCGGAATTGGCCAGGGTAGCGGTTTCTCAGAAGACATTTTTGTCAGGGCTAGACCGAATCAATCGACTGCACATATGAAGAATGGGCGCTCCCGGAGCACCGTCTTACGATCGTAATTTGCGGGTGGCGACGCGCCTTCGGCCAGTGCGACCACGGCCCCGCTGGGGTCGACGAAACTGTGGTTGATCACCTCAACTACATCATTGAACTCGTACCCATCAGGAAGCTGCAGGAATTCGGCGCGGAATGGTGTTCCATAGGAGAAGACCCGGCCGTCACGCATGCGAAAAACCCAGCCGGTCCAAGCCATAAACGTCTCACCGCGAATCTGTTTCAGTAGCGCCAGCGGAATTGCATGTTTCGAGACACAGGATGAGGCCACATCGTAGTCGTTCACTCGGTTACCGCGCGTTACGAACGATGTCACGATCTGGCTGTATGGATCGTCGCCTCCGAGGCGTCCTTTACCCTCTAACTCCTCCTTGATCCGTCTTTTCGCCAAATCAACCAACCGCTGTCGCGGCTGAATGACAGCGCACGGAAGAAACGCACCGTCCTTTAGCGTCAGCGAGCAGCGGTACAGTGACCCATAGATCGGGTCCTCGATCGGCTCGACCTCGCCTCTAATGCTGTTAACCCACTCGTACATTCGATTAATCCGAACTGCTATGCCGATTCGCCGCGTTGGCTCGTTGCCGGCATCGACACAAGGGGGTATCCCAATATCATTTGTCGTCCTGGTCGAGGGGCAGTTCTCCGAAGTTTACCTTACCGATAGGACGACTCGTCTTAGCCCATAACCGTGGTGGCCATGCCCGCATAGCGCCCGTTCGACCCTACCGCATCCGCCCCCGGCGGCTTTGACAGCCGGGAGAGGTGCAATCGAGTTATTGCCAGTTTTGCCCCCATTTACGGGCTTACGGATTGACCGCGAACCGTGGCAAGATCAAACGGGACGCCCTCGTCACTCCCACTCAATTGTCTCCGGCACTTATAAGTGCCTGAAATAACGAAACTTGTCCTGAGCGTACGCCAAACTTACCGTCAGATCTACCGCCAAAAACTTCCGCTTGGGGGCGATAGACGGCGATAGATGCCGAAAGGGTCGCGGCGTTTTGCCAGCGAGCGACAGAAACAACGTTCCATGGATGTCTCAGTCATTCAGTCATTAGGGAACTCATAATCAAGGACTGGTCATAGTTGGCGCTTCAGCGTTCATACACAAAGATCGAGTGGTTCCCTTGTCTTGGTCATGCCGTCGATAGAGTTTTGGTAGACGTTGCTGGTCCCCTCATTGGTTCTTGCGCCTCCATGGATATTGACGCATGAGTCATTGATTGAACGCACTACGGTCTCACGTGTCAAAATCCTTTGCGTATTGATCCCACGGTACGTATCGACATGCCGCTTCCACCATTGCATGAACCGGCAGCTCCCTCTCTCGCTCACCGAACCAAATCACGACAAGCGAAGATCCGCAGTGGCGGCCAATTGAATGGAAGCGAACGATTCGACTTGCCGGAGGAATCACGTAGACAGCCCCGCTAAACCCCCAGAGTTTGTCCAAGCGAGATCTCGCCTGGCTAATTAATTGATCGTTGTACTCCTCGACAATTGCCCCTTCTAGCCACCCAGCGTACGTTTCTTCCATATGAAACGCCTCGATATCAACACCGCGATTACATACAAGTGAAAAGTCGCGTTCCCGCATTTCGGGATCCTTAGCGTTGATATCTACATATTTCATTGCAAGGTACCTCCGTTTGGTCGGCCCAGTAAAATGGTTACCATCAAGAATTGCTCTGAAGTGGCACTATGTCGCCGCGACTATCTTCAGCGGCTCCTCCACTCGCGCCCGCGGGTACGCGATGCACCTCAACTACCTATCCCCGCAAAGCTCTCGGCGCTGATCCATTCGGTCACCACGATTCCGTACACTTCGTATCGCCGCACCATGCGCTTCCCGTCGACCGTGAGTTGGAATTTCGCGGACGCCATGATGGCGTCTGCAATCTTTCGCCCGGACCGGCTCAACGCCGGCGTTTCCGGGGCGGGTTCCCGCCGGGGAGCGCCCGGGGATGGGCGCTTGACCATGCGAACCGCGTTCAATGGACCGTCCCGGGCGAATCGGAATCCAATAGCGCCCGAAGGCGTTCATCGGCCTCCGTATTCCCCTGATCCGCTGCTCTCCGGTACCACGCCGCCGCCTGCGCCACATCCTTGGCGACGCCGTCGCCCCTTTCGTACAAAACTCCGAGGCGATACTGGGCCTCCGCGTTACCCTGCTCCGCCGACCGGCGATACCAAAACGCGGCCTGCATCAAATCTCTGGGGACACCCTTGCCCTGGGCGTACATGTCGGCAAGCCAGCACTGACCGACATCGCATCCCCGCTCGGCCGCCTCGCGATACCAATGGACCGCCTGAGCATGATCGATCTCGACACCGCGTCCATGCTCATGGGCGGATCCGAGACATCGGAGCGCCCTCACATCGCCCTGGTCGCCGGACTTGCGGAACCACGCCAGCGCCGCCGCCTCATCCTGGGCGATCCCGTCGCCTCGTTGGCATAAGACTCCGAGCCAATACTGCGCATCGGCGTTGTCCTGCTCCGCCGCCCTGCGAAACCAAGACACCGCACGTACCATATCCTTTGCGGCACTTGCAACCCCGGTCGAAAACGCTAGACCGAGCATGCACTGCGCCATATGGTTCCCTTGCTCGGCGGACCTCAGGTACCAAGACAGGGCCACGTCCTCGCTTTTTGTGACACCAAATCCATGGGCATACGAATACGCGAGATTGTATTGCGCCACGGAGTCTCCCTGCTCCGCGGCTTTTCGATACCACGACACCGCAGCGAGCGGGTCCAGAGGAAGACCTCTCCCTCTGGCATACATGACGCCCAACGAATTCTGAGCCTTCGGGTCACCCTGCTCCGCCGCCGGCCAAAGTATCTCAAGCGCCCTGGCGAAGTCGCCGGACTTGGCCAGCTCGATCCCGTGGTCAATCTCTTCCGAGGATAGCGCCGATGAAACCAATTGTTTTTTCGCAAACATGACGATGCCTCCAGATGTTTAAACCTGGAGCAAGACGCATAACGGCATTCCCCGTTTAATTGCCGGGTTGGCCGCATCGCCCCTGATCGGGGTGTCCACCTTGCCCGGGTAGGCAGGTTGGCGGGAGCGTCCGCTCCACTCTTCAATGCAAATTCGATATTACTCGCTATCCGCCGCCGAACAAGACGCTTCGTTACATATTGATCGGCATTCTTTGTTACGAGAAATCTGTCACGATTCACGAGCTCCGTTAATGCCCTTCCTCGTCATTGAAATGCTCGGCCCTTTCGTCAAACTCCGATTGTGTGAACCGCGCCACGACGTGGTATCCATTCATGTCCGACGCCCGAACCTCACCGATTTGTACACCGCCATCGCATGCTTCTACAACAAAGCGATGCCCAACGACCAAAAACTCCCGCTTCTTCTCGACAGTGCGTTCACCACGCTCAAATTCATCCCGCGCGTCCGCTGCTGCATCTTCAGTATCAAACCACTTGGCCATGATGTGCCCGTTAGACGCCATATGACCACCCAACCACCTTGAAGCTTCTGAATCGCGTACTTTGCCTTGATGTGTACAACAACTCTCCTCACCTACCAACCGGCGATATTACCCCAGATCTCCACGGTGTCCACGTCATCCAGAAACGCGCCGTCCTCATTGGCAACCCCGCTCGCTTTGCGCACAATATGGCGTCCGACTTCTTCTCCAATGATCTGGTCAACCCAAGCCACAAGATCGCCAGTGCCAGCTCGCGCTTGTTCATCCGAAATGGCAAAACCCTTTGGCAACCGAATCCAGACGACGTGCCAGTAATAAGACGACGTCCAAATTAGCGCACCATCACTCTCATTGATCATCTTTGCTTGCCCGCTTACGTGCTGTCGACATACTTCCGTCAGCCGACGAAACGCTCTCTCGGCATCTTCATCTGTCACAGCCACTACACCGGAGTCCCGATCAGCAAGTTCGTTCCCAGCCTCGCATCCCGCTACGGCAAATATTATGCTATGCATCACGACCCTCCTCCCATCAATTCACGATCCATCGTTGCCGAGCCTGGGCGGCGGCGCGTTTGGAAATGACGAACGCTGGATCATCCAGGCCTTGCGACGAGCATTGGATCTCATTCGGCACTACGACCTGCACGTTCGAATCGTAAGCTGCGGCAACCCAACGCCCGCGATGACGATCCTGGCCAGAGAGTGGGCGCAATCCGCCGCCCGCGGCAATCGGGATTGCTCTTTTGTCGAGTTGCATAACCATTGTTGGTTAGTCCAAGAGTTGAGACCACTCGATAGCTTCATCTCGCAGCGCTTTCAGCGCCGCCTCCTCCGACTCAAACTCCTGCGACGCCTCATGAGTGTCCAAGTCTTTCCAGCACCACACCGTATCGAACTGCTCCGACTGGTAATGATCTAAAAGCAACCGCCGAGTGTCGATTGGGGAAATCTCTCGCTGTAAATCGCGACCCTCTTCGGCTTCATCGCGGTCGTCACCTAGCCATAAGAGCCTTGGTACAGCGTCGGGACCCGCGACCACAATAGCTGCCTGGCCGAATTTCTTTCCGATATCAACCGCGGCTGGTTCCGAAATTCCTAAAATCAACAGGCTTCTTTCCGGCTCCCAATCTCCCGCCGGGTCGCGGCCGAAACCCTGGTATGCCTGAGTGCCCGCCTCTTGAATCGTCTTGAGCAGCTCGGTATGCGCCCTGTCGTTTTCCGTAGTCGACGTCGGTCGGCTCCCCGGATTCCAGGCTGTGATGTAGGCCGACTCATGCACCTGGAGTCGACGATATAGATCCTGCAATTGATTGTTTTGCTCCCCGACCTGCAGGACCAGCTTTCCCGATGGCGTTTCGGCCTCAAAAAGCGTCCGGGAATACGCAGCCATCAAGGCGTTCCGGTCGAGAGCTGTTTCATTGAGGCTCATCAAAAGAATTCCAGGTCGCTTCGTTCAATGACCTCAAACCCGAGCGCCCGGAGGTCGCCAAGGATTGCTTCTAGATTCGAGGTATCAATTCGTACGATGTCCAAGCAATTGAACGCACCCCACCTCTTGGCGTATTTCTCGACGATGGAGGGTGGGAGAAATCGGTCCTGAATGCTCATCAGCATAGACGGAAATTCCGCGTCTTCCGTTCCGGGAACATCGCTTACTTGGAATGGTTGATCATCAGCGATCCTCTCCCGAATCTCGGCGGCAGATAGCTCCTCCCTCTCCCGCATCAATTCCTTAATTTCGCGTAAATCCGACGCCGAGATTGCCGCCTTGAATTCACCCCAGGTTTTGCTGCGTTCAAGCGCCTTCATCAGTCTATCGTGTTCCTCCGCCTTCTTCGGCGGTGCGAAGACAAGGGCTTTCCCGTTGTACTCGACCACCCGGAAATAGAGCACCTGATCCTTCGAACGCGTACTCGCATTTTTCACGATGCATCCTCTTCCCACGAAAACTTTTTCTGTCCGAAGTGCCCATACGCCGCCGTCGCAAAGTAGATGGGTCGCTTTAGGTCTAGTCGCTCAATGATACCTCCGGGACGAAGATCGAATTCGCGGCTGAGATGTGCCGCAACTCCCTCGTCCTCCCGAGTTCCGGTGCCGTAAGTATCGACCCCAAAACTCACGGGCTCTGCGACGCCAATGGCATAAGCGATTTGAACCAGGCACCGCTTGGCCCATCCGCGCGCCACCACGTGTTTTGCCAGGAATCGCGCCATGTAGGCTGCTGAACGGTCCACTTTGGACGGATCCTTACCCGAGAAGGCTCCGCCGCCATGGGGCGCCGCCCCGCCATATGTATCAACAATGATCTTACGACCCGTTAGCCCTGTATCCCCCTTGGGACCCCCGATTTCAAACGAGCCGGTCGGATTGACGAGTTCTCGGTAATTGGCAGAACGCAGGCTTGTGGGGATCACCGGGCCGATGATCTGTTCGCTAACGGCTGCTATGAGCTTCTCCTGTGATATTCCACGATCATGCTGAGTCGAAAGTACCACTGCTTCAACCGCCACAGGACGCCCGTCCCGATACCGATACGTGACTTGCGACTTCGCATCAGGCTGCAACCACGGTAATACCCCAGACTTCCGCAACTCCGCCTGCCGACGCACGAGGCGATGCGCATAGACAATCGGCGCCGGCATCAGCTCAGGCGTCTCATCGCACGCATATCCAAACATCAGCCCTTGGTCGCCCGCGCCTAGGACCCCGTCCGCGCGATCCACGCCCTGGTTGATGTCGGATGATTGCCCGTTGAAACGGACATCGATATGGCAGTTCTCAGGATCAATACCGGTCTCTGCGCTTCTATAGCCGGTATCACGGAGAACCTGCCGGACAATGGAATCCGCCCTCCCACGAATCTCATCCACGATCCCGAGGTCGCGCGCCCGAAACTCCCCGGCCACGACAACGTACTGATCAGCGAGCAGCGTTTCGCAGGCAACCCGCGAATTGGAATCCCGTCGAAGGAATTCATCCAGAATCGCGTCCGAGATCCGATCGGCTAGCTTATCCGGATGACCCTCGGAAACCGACTCGGAAGCAAACAGTCCGTTGCGGATCATGGAAACCCCTCCTTCCGGATCTCTTCCTTGAACTTACGCTCTAAATACTCGAAGACGTCCAGGTGATCCTGCAATGTGATCTTGGATTCATCTCGAACAAATGCTCGAGTCAGGGCGATCCAGCGCGACGACTCGAAAGGACGCTGATCCGGAGGAGGCGCGGTAAACGTAAGAAGTGACAGGAATAGCGGTGCATTCGAGGCACCGTGGCGTAGTCCAACCGAAAAGCCTGCACCCCCTTCGTTAGCGAATCTCTTCCGTAGATTCTCCAAATCAACGGAGCAACTCTGATTCTCGCGAATTGCATGTAGTTGGTGCAATAGGTCACCCGTTCCGCGCTTTCCAAGGTGTTCAAGCTGATAGTCAGAGATAGCGCCTAATAGTGCACGGCATTGCGCACGCAAAACACGGTCGTCGGTAAGCATATGGCTCCAGAAACGCAAAAACCCCTGATCCGGCGTTAGCCGGCTTCGAGGGGTTTAGGTTCGAGACCGGACGCTTTAGCAGTATTTTTTAATCGCCCCGCAAGTAGTCTTTAAATCGGCGATACAAACAAAATACGCCCATAACAGCGTCAAAGTGAGTATTCCGGACCATCGTGACCGTCGATTCCGGCTGAACGTGACCGACTGTTCCGGAGGAACGTGACCGGTCGTTCCGGTCGAACGTGACCGGGAATTTCGCTTGAAGGTGACCGATTTAGGGCCATGACCGGAATCCCCGGTCACGGTCCGGAATGAGCGGTCACGTTCGACCGAAACACCACGCCGGATCTGCGCTGGACCTGTTGTTTGCTGACGTAAGCTGCCCGATTTTTTCACGGGGGGAGCCGATGCCAGCCAAGCGGAGTGCCATGCGCAAAATCAAAGATGTTCTACGCCTGAAGTTCGAGGCGCGGCTCAGCCACGAGCGGATCGCGGCGGCGAGCGGGATCTCCAAGGGAGCCGTGACCAAATACGTCCAGCGGGCGCTCGAGAAGGGGCTTGGGTGGCCGCTGCCGGCCGATCTGGACGATGGCCAGATCGAGGCCCTGCTGTTCCGTCGCGCCGCCCCGCCCGATCAATACGTGGTGCCGGACTTCGCCCATGTTCACCAGGAACTCAAGCGCAAGGGGGTGACCCTGCAGCTGCTGTGGGAGGAGTACGAGGCCGCCCACGGCGAGCGGGCGTACCGCTACACGCAATACTGCGAGCACTACAGCCGCTATCGGGGGAGCCTCGCCCGCTCAATGCGCCAGGTGCACCGGGCCGGGGAGAAGATGTTCATCGACTACAGCGGCGACACCGCCGCGGTGATCGACATGGCCACCGGTGAGGTGCGCGCTGCGCAAGTGTTCGTCGCCGTGATGGGAGCCTCGAAGTACGCCTACGCGGAGGCGACTTGGACGCAAGCCCTGCCGGACTGGATCGCCTCGAACATCCGGGCGCTGGAATTTATGGGCGGCGCGCCGGCGCTGCTTGTGCCGGATAATCTGAAAAGCGCGATCAAGACCGCGTGCCGCTACGAGCCGGAATCGACCTCGACGTACGGAGACTTCGCGAGCCACTACGGCACGGCGATTTTACCTGCAAGACCCTATCGCCCGAGAGATAAGCCGGCCGTGGAGATGAGCGTGCTGGTGGTGCAGCGATGGATCCTCGCGCGACTGCGTAACCGTCAGTTCTTCTCGCTCATCGAGCTGAACGTCGCGATCGCCGAGTTGCTCGCGGACATGAACCATCGGCCGTTCAAAAAACTGCCCGGGTGTCGAGCGGAGGCCTTCGAGGCAATCGACCGACCGGCCTTGAGGCCGCTGCCGGCCACCCGCTACGAATACGCCGAGTGGTCCAAAGTGAAGGTCAATATCGACTACCACGTCGATGTCGAGCGGCATTACTACAGCGTTCCCCATGCCCTCGTCGGGCAACACCTGATGGCGCGTTACACCGACACCACCGTGGAGTGCTTCAACAAAGGCACTCGCGTTGCCGTCCACGTGCGCAGCTACCAAGCCGGCAAGTTCACAACCTTACCGGAGCACATGCCGAAATCGCACCAAAAGCACCTGCAATGGACGCCGGGCCGGCTGCTCAAATGGGGCGAGAAGATCGGACCCGGGACACGCGCCGTCGTGCAATGGCAGTTCGATCATCGACCCCACCCGGAGCAAGGATACCGCGCCTGTCTGGGGTTGCTCAGTCTGTCCGACGAGTACGGCGACGAGCGTCTGGAGGGTGCGTGCCGACGGGCGCTGACCATCGGCTGCCCGACAGGCAAGCGGATCAGGATGATCCTGGTCGCGAAGCTCGACCAACATCCCGACCTGTTCCCCGCCGCTGAGACCGCGCCGCCCACCGCAAGCCGAGCTCACGCCAACGTGCGCGGCGCGAACTACTTCCGATCCGAATCGACGATGACCGATGACACCACCACCACTGACGAAGGAGACAATGAGGCATGCTCATCCAACCCACGCTCGATAAACTGAACGCTCTGAAGCTCAACGGGATGGCAATCGCCCTGAGCGATCAGATGACCCACGGGGCCGCGCAGGGACTCGCCTTCGAGGAGAGGCTCGCGCTGCTGCTCGATCGCGAGAGTCTGTACCGGGAGAACCGGCGCATGACGCGGCTCGAGCAGCTTGCGCAGTTTAAACAACGCGCGGCGCTCGAGGACCTGAACTACCGCGACCGCACCGGCCTCGACCGCTCGCAGATCGCCGCGCTCGCCGCTTGTGACTGGATCCGCGCCAATCAGAACGTCTTGATCCATGGCGCGACTGGCAGTGGCAAGAGCTTCTTGGCGTGTGCTCTCGGCCATCAAGCCTGCCGCAACGGCTTGAGCGTCCTGTACGTGCGCGCACCGCGGCTGTTCGAGGAACTGACGCTGTGCCACGCCGACGGCAGCTTCCGCAAACGCCTCGCCGCCATCGCCAAGATCAGCGTCTTGATCATCGACGACTTCGCGATCGCCCCGATCGGGCCGCGGGAGCGCAATGATCTGCTCGAGTTGATCGATGATCGTGTCGGCGCAAAGTCCTGCATCGTCACGAGTCAGCTGCCGATCGAGGACTGGCACGACTACATCGGCGACCCGACCTTGGCGGACGCGATCCTGGACCGCATCCTGCATCGCTCCCATCGGATCCATCTCGAGGCGAAGGAATCGATCCGCAAGACCGAAGCGGAGGAGGAGTTTGCCAGGGACCGCAACAAAGAGCGGGTCAAGTGATGCGTCGTTCCGCGACCGACTCACCGGACCTCGGAAAAGCGAAATTATTGACTGATCGTGACCGAGGAGAGTAGAAAGCCGTAACAGCGCCGACCCGGCGGAGTCACCGATCACGTTCAGCCGAAATCATCGGTCACGTTCGCCCGGAAAGAGCGGTCACCTTCGCCGGAATACTCAGTCAAAGTCAATTCCAGCGAAATATGTCGCGGATTGGAGCGCCTCGATTCTGATTGGGCGGCACAATCACCGTCAGCGGTAGCTCCGGTTTTGCAGCGCCGAATCCCGACGAACTGCTCTTGGCGGCTAAGCCGCCGAATGAAGCGGCTGAAAGGCGCTGGGCCTGACCTTTCGGCGCCTCGATGAGGCGCTGCTGATTCTTGGCACCCTGCCCTTTGCACTGACTGGTGCCGTATGGTTTCTTTATCTGAAGGGCTATAACCTCTCCGTTGCCACCGGAGTCGGATTCATCACCCTCGCGGGCGTCGCGGCAGAATTCGGCGTGATAATGCTCTTGTATCTAAAGCACACGGTCACAGCGCGCCAGCAAGCCGGCATTACGCACGGTGAGCGGATCCATCCTTGCCGATGCGATACGCGATGGCGCTGTGCTGTGCGTACGGCCCAAGGCGATGACCGTGGCTGTGATCATCATCGGACTGCTGGATCTTCTGGGGTCACAGGACGGGCTCGGAAGTCATGAGCCGACTCGCCGCGCCGATGGTCGGCGGCGTGATTACCGCACCCCTGCTCTCGATGTTTCTGAGCTCGGCCGCGTCTCTATCGCCTATGGCGCAGCAGCGTGCGTGTCACGCGACAGTAGTTATCGGCACGGACGCTAAATCCGGTGCCCGCCGTTGCAACACCAAGCCGAGTTATTGCCAGTTTTGCCCATAAACTCAGGGTTCCCTGCCTCTTCCGGCCGTGCCAAAATGGGGCAGTGCCTTGGTCACTCCCACTCAATTGTCTCCGGCACGTATAAGCACCTGATAATAGGAGACTTCTTCTCGGCGTACTCCGAACTTACCGTCAGATCTACCGCCAAAGACTTCCGCTTGAGCGCGATAGACTCCGATAGATGCCGAAAGGGTCAAGGCAATTTGGCAGCCATACCATGCGACTGGGGCTCCATTGATCAGGATTTTCAGTTTCGCCATCTTGGGTGAACTGCTGCGGGGGAGATCAAACACCCAGACGCGCGGCCGAGTTTCCAACTGACAAGCGATAACCCATTGCCCGGTAGCCGCGCTGCCGCTTCACCCACATCCGCAGCAACGCCGGGTGACCGGTGTCCACGAAATCGATGATCCGCACATCGACTTTGCCCGCGTGCTCCCGATGGAGGCGCCCCGCGTACTGCTGCAGTGTGCCTTTCCAGGAGACCGGCATCGCCAGTATCAAGGTGTCCAGGGGAGGATGATCGAAGCCTTCTCCGACGAGTTTCCCGCTAGCCAACAGTATGCGTGGGGCATCTGTCGGAAGTGAGTCCAATTCCGTGATGACTGCCGCGCGCTGCTTCTTCGACATCCGACCGTGCAGCACCAAC
>Ga0182012_10006395_pt1 | contig 12034 bp, 10 predicted proteins | sample 612S2SmetaG_FD_120486 | JGI IMG/M metagenome (GOLD analysis project Ga0182012, IMG submission 120486) | Permafrost microbial communities from Stordalen Mire, Sweden - 612S2S metaG | ecosystem: Environmental > Terrestrial > Soil > Wetlands > Permafrost | place: Sweden: Stordalen | collected...
GAGTATTCTCAGAGCCGTTAGCCAGTCTGCGACTTTGTCCGACGTCAGGCGTCGGTATTCGCGGTTAGGGCGATCGTCGCGGCGGTTCGTTGCGGTGCCGAGCTGGCATTCGAACCTGATGACGCGGTCATCGTTTATTCATCGAACATGACCAGGAATCGACACGAGTGACTCAGCTTCTTCCTCGTCCTGCTGATCGTCACCTGGTACTGCTACCTGCGTAGGAAAAGCCGGATGGGGTGATCGGCGTCTAGCGGTTCCTCGGTCCCTCATACCTGGTCCAAGGGCTGTAATCGGCGATCAGCTCCTGCTGGGGCGGGCGCTGCTCGACCGGCACGCGCTGCAGGTTGATCCGTATCCGGTACCAGATCGAACTCGGCCCGCGCATGCCGTCGACCAGGACGTCGGCCGGTTCCAGCTGGCCGGCCACAGCCGGATACAGGTCGCGCCAGGTGTCCAGCGCGGCCATCGCCTCATCCTTGGTCTTGGTGCGGGCGATCTCGATGAGCGGCTTCGAGGACTGGCGTCGGCCGTCGGGCTGCCTTGCGGTGTCATTCGCGCCGCGAGGCGCGCGCTCCGCGGGACCCAGTTCTTCAGCGAGCATCAGCAGTTGGTCGAGCTCGCCGACCACTCCCTCGTCAGTCGAGTCCATCCCTGCCCACGGGTCGCCGATTTCGGCGAACCGGCCGGGCACGGTGGCGATGGTGAACGCCTCAGGGTTGCAGCCCGCGACCTCGTCCCAGTGCAGCGGCGTGGACACCCGGGCGTCCGGAGTGGCCCGCACCGAGTAGGCCGACGCGACGGTGCGGTCTTTGGCGTTCTGGTTGAAGTCGACGAACACGCCTTCGCGTTCTTCCTTCCACCAGCGGCTGGTTGCCAAATTGGGCGCCCGGCGCTCGACCTCACGAGCAACGGTCTGGGCAGCCAGCCGTACCTGAGGGAACTTCCATCGCGGTGCGATCCGGGCGTAGATGTGAAAGCCCCGGGACCCGGATGTCTTCGGCCACGCGGTAAGCCCGTGGTCCTCCAACACCTCGCGGGCCACCAGTGCGACGTCGACGATCCGCTGCCACGCGACGCCCGGCATCGGGTCCAGGTCGACCCGCAGCTCGTCGGGATGATCGAGGTCGCCGGCAAGCACCGGATGCGGGTTGAGGTCGACGCACCCCAGGTTGATCACCCACGCCAATCCGGCGGCGTCATGGATGACGGCCTCGGCGGCTGACGTGCCCGACGCGTAGCGCAGTTCGGCAACGTCCACCCAGTCCGGCCGTTTGGTGGGCGCGCGTTTCTGGAACACCGCCTCGGCGGCGATCCCTTTGACGAAACGTTTCAGAATCATCGGCCGGCCGGCGACGCCGCGCAGCGCCCCATCGGCGACGGACAGGTAGTAGCGCACCAGGTCGAGCTTGGTGTAGGGCGCCGAGCCGCCGCTGCCGCTGCCTGCGGGGAAGACCACTTTGTCGGGATGGGTGATGACGACCTGGCGTCCGGCCACTTCCAGTGACTCCTGCCCGGTCATGGGGATCATGGTAATTCCGGCAACTTTTCTGGCCCGCATTGCGACCTGCGTCACATATTGTGAGGCTATGCCTAACCCCATTGACCTGCCTGGGCAGGTTGTCTCGAAGCTTCACCAGTACCTCGAACGCGGCTCGGCGGAACTGCACTACCTGCGCAAGATCATCGAATCGGGCGCTTTCCGCCTGGAGCCGCCGCAGAACTACGCTGCGCTGGCCGCCGACCTCCGCAAATGGGGCGAGTTCGGCATGCTGCCGGCGCTCAACGCCAGGCGCACCCCCAACCGCGCCGCGCTCATCGACGAAGAGGGCGAACTCAGCTACCAGGAGCTCGACGAGGCCGTACACGCGGTGGCCAACGGCCTGATCGAAAAGGGTGTCCGGGGTGGGGACGGCGTCGCCATCCTGGCCCGAAACCACCGCTGGTTCCTCATCGCCAACTACGGCGCCGCCCGGGCGGGTGCCCGAATCATCCTGCTCAACAGCGAGTTCTCCGGCCCGCAGATCAAAGAGGTGTCCGAGCGTGAGGGCGCCAAGGTGATCATCTACGACGACGAGTACACCCAGGCCGTCAGCACAGCTGAGCCGCCGCTGGGCAAGCTGCGGGCGCTCGGCGTCAACCCCGACGCGGAAGCGCCGTCGGGCAGCACCGACGAGACGCTGGCTGAGCTGATCGCACGCAGCAGTAAGGCCCCGGCCCCGAAACCGAGCAAGCACGCGTCGATCATCATTCTGACCAGCGGGACCACCGGAACCCCGAAGGGGGCCAACCGTAGTACTCCGCCGACGCTGGCGCCTGTCGGCGGCATCTTGTCGCACGTTCCGTTCAAGGCCGGCGAGGTGACGTCCCTGCCGGCGCCGATGTTCCACGCGCTGGGTTATCTGCACGCGACCATCGCGATGTTCATGGGCTCGACGCTGGTGCTGCGGCGCAAGTTCAAGCCGCCGCTCGTGTTGGAAGACATCGAGAAGCACAAGGTGACGGCCATGGTGGTGGTGCCGGTGATGCTGTCGCGGCTCCTCGATGCGATCGAGAAGACGGAGATCAAGCCGGATCTGTCCAGCCTGCGGATCGTGTTCGTATCCGGGTCGCAGTTGGGCGCTGAGCTGGCCACCCGTGCGCTCAATGACATCGGTCCGGTCATCTACAACATGTACGGCTCAACCGAGATCGCGTTCGCCACGATCGCCGGACCCAAGGACTTAGAGCTCAACTCGGCGACGGTTGGTCCGGTTGTCAAGGGGGTGAAGGTCAAGCTCCTCGACGACAACGGCAACGAGGTGCCGCAGGGCCAGGTCGGACGCATCTTCGTCGGCAACGCTTTCCCGTTCGAGGGCTACACCGGTGGCGGTCACAAGCAGATCATCGACGGCCTGATGTCCTCGGGTGATGTCGGCTACTTCGACGAGCACGGCCTGCTGTATGTCAGTGGCCGTGATGACGAGATGATCGTCTCCGGCGGAGAGAATGTGTTTCCAGCCGAAGTCGAGGATCTGATCAGCGGGCACCCTGAGGTGGTGGAGGCCACCGCTATCGGTGTCGAGGACAAGGATTGGGGCCACCGGCTGCGCGCCTTCGTGGTCAAAAAGCAAGACGCCAGCGTCGACGAGGACACCATCAAGGTCTATGTGCGCGACCACCTGGCTCGCTACAAGGTGCCGCGTGAAGTGATCTTCCTCGAAGAGCTGCCACGCAACCCCACCGGCAAGATCCTCAAGCGCGAGCTACGCGAGATGAAAATCGACTGAGAGTTCGTGGCGCGAGCAGACGCAAAAGCCCCCAAAACGTGCCGTTTTAGGGGGCGTTTGCGTCTGCTCGCGCAATCAACTCAGCGTCGGGCCTGAATGGCGCGGGTGATCTGGCCCGTGAGTTTGGGATCGGTCAGAAGCTGGTCGATGAGTGCGCTGAGGACCTCTTGTCCGGTCACGCGGGCGACCCCCAGGCGATCAGCGGCCTCTCGCTGCCAGATGTCGAGGGCCCGGTGGGTGGGGGCCGGGAGGTCGACGGTTCGCCGCGTTCGTTGGGCACGTGCCGGCTGATCGCGTCGTTGATGGTCGACCGCCGGTTGGCTGAATACGCGTTGGGCGGGTGCTTGGGGAGGCATGGGTCGGTTCGTGTTGAGGCGCTCGGTGGGAGCAGCGTCACCCGACTGCGCACTGGCTGACGGGTACGCGCGGAACGATCCGCCGCCGGGTTCGACGTGGCCTGAGTGCATCCCCACTGTGGCGACCCTTCTCCCAGGGCTCCCCCGGGGCCAAATCAGTAAGTCAGTACTTCAGTATACGAGCGGATACCGGAACTCCTCGCTAGCGCCGCGGACACGGCGTGCCGCGGCGTCGGTGAGGACGGTCCACACCGCGAGCTCGAGGGCGCCACCAGCGACTTTGATAAAATCACTCGGGGGTTAGCTATTTATAGAACTTTCAGGTCGAATGCTGAGAACGCTTCGCTAATTAGTAAGCTTTAAAAGTGGGCAGAGCCGCCCAGTCGACGGGGCGGCTAGGAAATACTTCAGCGCACGAATTCAACTCATAAATCATGAGCTACTGAAGCGCGGTAATACGTATCTCAGTAAGTCAGTATAGTGGCTCCAAGCTGGCCTTTTAATCCCGCTACACATATACTGACATCAGTATCTGCGAAGATCCTGAATGGCGTAAATGCAATAATCATAAAATGTAAATAGTGCGCGCAGTATTAGGTAGCTGAATCAGTAGAACGAGGCTAATCTTCGGCGGACTCACAGCATTATCTAATGTTATTTACATTGTTTGCCAAACATTTTATCGGTATCGTCCAATGTGTCGGTACAAAGTCTTTGGAAGGAGCCCCCCGATGTTCATCTCAATGCGTTCAATCCGCGGCGCAGCCGCCGGTGCAGTGGGTGCCGGCGCGCTCGCCGGGGCGATGCTGTTCGGTAGCATCCCCGCGGCAGAGGCCGCCCCCACACCCGCCACAAACGTTGCGATTGCCGGGCCTCGCGGGGTCTCTGACATCCCGCAAGCCCCCGTGATATCGCCGACCCGATGGGGCAATGGTGGTGGTGGTGGTGGCTATGGCCATGGTGGGTATGGCCGCGGTGGCTGGGGCCATGGTGGCGGTTTCGGCGGCCCTGGTGGCTATGGCCATGGTGGCGGTTTCGGGGGCCCCGGTGGCTTTGGTCGTGGTGGCGGTTTCGGGGGCCCGGGTGACTGGGGCCACGGTGGCTGGGGCCACGGTGGCTTTGGTCGTGGTGGCGGTTTCGGTGGCCCCGGTGGCGGTTTCGGGGGCCCCGGTCGCTGGTGGTGGTGAGCCACATAGACGTGGGCAGCGGCCAACTTCGCCTGCCTTAGCCGTTAGTTGGCCGCCCCGCGAAGGGGGAGGAACCCATGCCGGCCTGACAACAGTCAGGCCGGCATGGCCCATTGTGGGCCCAATGGAGCTTGTCGTTAGGGATCGCGGGGCAGGCCCAGCAGCCGTTCGGCAATGATGTTGAGTTGGACCTCCGACGTACCGCCATAGATGGTGGTGGCGCGGCTGGCCAGCAGGTATTCGCCCCACTTGCCGGCTAATTCGTCGGTGTCACCGATTGCGGCGTCGGTGCCGAATGTGGACACCGCGAATTCGGCGTAACCCTGGCCGGTGCGCATCGACAGCAGTTTGGAGATCGCCGCGGACGGCATCGCGTCGCCGCCGGCCAGGGTCAACAGCGTGGAGCGCAGGTTCAGCACTTTGGCGGCATGACCCTGGGCGATCAGTTGGCCGGCGCGATGTTGCGCGACCTGGTCGAACTGCCCTTCGCGAACGAACTCGACGAACTCAGGAAGTGTCGCCAGGAAATTCGCGTCGGTGGTGCCGAGCGATACCCGCTCCGCCGTGAGGGTATTGCGGCTGACTTCCCAGCCTCGGTTCACTTCGCCGAGCACGCACTCATCGGGCACAAAGACGTCGTCGATGTAGACGGTATTGAACAATTCGTTACCTGTGAGCTCGCGCAGCGGCTTCACCTGTACGCCTTCGCTTTTCATGTCCAGCAGGAAGTAGGTGATGCCATTGTGCTTCGGGGCCGACGGGTCCGTCCTGGCCAGCAGTGCGCCAAACTGCGCGTACTGCGCGGCCGTCGTCCAGATCTTCTGGCCGGTGACGCGCCAGCCGCCGTCGACCCGGGTGGCTTTCGTCGACAGGCCGGCCAGGTCGGACCCGGCGCCCGGCTCGGAGAACAGCTGGCACCAGAACGTGTCGCCGCGGAAGGTCGGCGGCAGGAACCGTTGCTTCTGCTCTTCGGTTCCGAACGCGACGATCGACGGAATTATCCATGCCGCTATTCCGACCTGTGGCCGCTTGACGCGCCCGGTGGTGAATTCCTGGGCGATGATGATCTGCTCGACCGGGCTGGCCGCCCGGCCCCACGGCTTGGGTAGATACGGCAACACCCATCCGCCTTCGGCGATCGCGACCGCGCGTGCCTGGCGCTCCATCGCTTTGAAGTCGGCGACCTCGGCACGAATCTCGGCCCGCAGTTGTTCCGTCTCGGGGTCTAAGTCGATGTCCACCGCACGCATGCCCGTACTCGTCGCGGTGTCCACCACTCGTTGCGGGTATTCCGAGGCGCGGCCGAAGCATGCGGCCAACATCAGCGCCCGTCGGTAGTAGACGTTCGTATCGTGCTCCCAGGTGAAGCCGATGCCCCCGTGCACCTGAATGCAGTCCTGCGTGCATCGCTGGGCGGCCGTCGGGGCCAGCGTCGCCGCCACAGCGGCGGCGAACTCGACTTTGGAAGCGGCTATGTCCCAATTACTTTGGCTGGCCTCGTCGATCGCGCGGGCGGCATCCCACACCGCGGCGGTGGCCCGCTCGGTGTCGGCGATCATCTCGGCGCATTTGTGCTTGATGGCCTGGAATTGGCCGATCGGCCGGCCGAACTGTTCACGGATCTTGGCGTATTGCGACGCGGTATCGGTCGCCCAGCGTGCCACGCCTATTGCCTCAGCGGACAGCAGCGTGGAGATCAGTGCGGACGCACTGGTCATGGTCAGGTTGCTCAATACGGCATCGTCGCCGACCTCGACGGCGTTGGCCCGCACATGCGCGATGGGTCGCAGCGGGTCCAGGCTTTTGATCGGCTCGATCTCGAGCTGGTCGGCCCGCAGCACGACCCATTGTCCGACTTCTGGGCCGCTGTCGATCGCCACCGGGAGCACCAGCACGGATGCCTGCGCTGCAGCGGGAACGGCGCGGATGTCGCCGCGGATCACCAGGACGTCCTCATGAGAGCCCTGACGGGTGGCGGTCAGCCCGGAATCCAGCGCATAGGCGGCGACGGCCGCCCCGGACGCCAGTTCGGCGAGCAGTTTGGCGTCGGCGTCGTGCGCGGAGATCAGCGCGCTGGCGATCGCGGACGGCACAAACGGCCCAGGCACGGCACCGTAGCCGAACTCGGCGGCCACGATCGCCAGCTCGAGGACTCCGAAACCCTGTCCGCCGACGGATTCGGCCAGATGCACACCCTGCAGGCCTTGTTCGGCCGCCGCCTGCCAGTACGGCGGGGGGTTCTCGACCGGGGTTTCCATGGCGGCGTGTAACACGTCGGACGGCGCTACCCGCGCCACCAGGGCTCGCACTGAGTCAGCGAGGTCTTGATGCTCAGGAGTTATCGCGATCGGCATTGGTCGCCTTCCCATGCTTTCGAGTTCCGTTCCAGCCAAGCACCATCCAACCTAACAACCAGTGGGTTGGTTGACCAGATTGGCGATCGAGCGCGAGCAGACACAAAAGCGCCCGACACGCCGTGCGTGCGGGCGCTTTTGTGTCTGCTCAGCGCTACTTGCAGCGGGTGACCGCCGGGCCAGGGTGGAGGCCGTAGGCTGATCTGTGAAACCGTGCCCGAGCCGGAGGGCCCATGATGACCGACGCCATCTTGACCGATATGCAGATCGCGGCGTTGACGCCAGTGGAACGGCGCGAGTTGATCACCCGGCTGGCGCAGCCGCTCAGCGACGTGATCGACCCAGAGTTCCTCGATCGGATGCGGCGTATCCGATTGAGTCTGATGATCGGTGGCTCGATCGCGATGATTCCGTGGCTCGCGTATCTCTCTATGACGCTGCCGGACAATTACGTTGCCCACAATTGGCCTGCTACCTGGTTGGGCTTCGACATGCTGTTGGTGGGGTTCATGCTGGCAACGGCTGTGTTCGGTTATCTGCGACGCCAGGTGCTGCTGTTTGCCGCGTTCACCTCCGGGGTGTTGCTGATCTGCGACGCATGGTTCGACCTGATGACCGCTGGACCCGACGATATCTGGCTTTCGGTGTTCACCGCGCTGGTGATCGAGGTGCCGTTGGCGATCTTCATGATCACCGGAGTGCTGCGCATTTTGCGACTCACGATGACGCGCCTGTGGCTGCTGAATCCCGGGATGCCGCTGTGGCGGCTGCCGCTGTTTCCGTGATGCGGTACAGGTTTGGATCGGCAAGTTCATCGAGCAGCGAGGCCAGGTGATCGACTAACTGTTCGGGCCCAAGCTGGACGTCGCCGGCCAGCCAGGCGCTGATGGTTTGGCCGACGCCGCCGACCACGAAGTGTGCCGTCGCTTTGATGCGGTCATTTGCCGGCACGTGTAAAGCGTTTCCGACATGCTGGCCGGACAGCATGGCGAACAGTGCGCTGGATTCAGCGCGTTTACGCACGATCACGGGGTCGGCCAGTTGGGTGCTGAACAGCAGCCGCCCGACGCGTGCATCGCCGGCGACAGTCCGCACGATGTTGGCCATGCCCGCCCGCGTCTGTTCGTGCGCCGGCACCGCCGCCACCGCGGCCTGGATTGTGGCGGCCAGATCGGCGACCACCCAATCAAACACCGCACCGACGAATTCGTCCTTGTCGGTGAAGCTTTCGTAAAAGTATCGGGCGGCCAGACCAGCCCGGCGGCACACGCCGCGAACGGTCAGCGCGGAGATGTCCTGCCGGTCGGCCCCCAGTAGGTCCAGGCCTGCGGCCAGTAACCGGCCGCGTCGGGCGGCCAGGCGCTCGGATGCTTCCACACCGCGGTATGGGCGCGCACTCGCGACCTCGTGCATGGCCACCATCTTGACACCGGCGCAACGCAGCAGACAACATCAGGAAACAACTGTTCGCACAATTAGCGGGCAACTGCCACGGGAGGTCTCGCTGTGCCGATTAATGAGGCGGTTCACGAGCCTGCTGCGCACGTCGAACGCGGGGTCGCCGACGTGCCTCGTGCGCAGCGGGCCCGGCGTAGGCGGGCGGCTGGATTCGACGACGGTTTGATGGGCGTGGCGCTGCTGGCGGGCCCCGCCAACGTGATCATGCAGTTGGCGCGACCCGGTGTCGGCTACGGCGTGCTGGAGAGCCGCGTTGCGAGCGGCCGGGTCGATCTGCATCCGATCAAACGGGCGCGCACCACCTTCACCTACCTCGCAGTGGCCACCGCCGGCAGCGATGCACAGAAAGAAGCGTTCCGCCGCGCGGTGGATCGTGCGCACGCGCAGGTTTACTCCACCCCCGACAGCCCGGTGCAGTACAACGCGTTCGACCTCGACCTGCAACTGTGGGTGGGGGCGTGTCTGTACAAGGGCGGGGTCGATATCTACCGCACCTTCGTCGGCGAAATGACGGACGACGACGCCGACCGCCATTACCGCGAGGGCATGGCGCTGGCCACCACGTTGCAGGTACCCACGGAGATGTGGCCGGTCAACCGGGCCGCCTTCGACCGCTACTGGCGGGAGTCGCTGGCCAAAATCCACATCGACGACGCTGTCCGCGATTACCTGTATCCGATCGCCGCGGGCCGCATGCGCGGGGTGGCGCTGCCGCGCCCACTTCAGCGCCTGTCGGACAGCCTCGCGTTGCTGATCACCACCGGCTTCCTGCCGCAGCGATTCCGCGACCAGATGCGGCTGCCGTGGGGCGCCGCCCAACAACGCCGATTCGACCGGCTGATGGCGTTGTTGCGCACGGTGAACCGACTGCTGCCCCGGTTCGTCCGGCAGTTCCCGTTCAACGTGTTGCTGTGGGATGTGGACCGCAGGATCAGGACGGGGCGCCCGTTAGTCTGAGGTTGGTCTGACGTGGCGGATCGAACTGAACCGGGCGAAATCCCGGTCGAGGGTCACCACGTCGCAGTGATGCTCGAGGGCGATGGCCGCGAGCACGGCGTCGGGGATCAGGTCGCCCGACGTGTCGGCCTCGTCGCACAGTCTCCGCAGCAAGGCGAGGTGTCGTGGCCCCGGGCCCGTCGGAAGGTGGTGGGGCTGTGCGGTGATGGCATCGATGAATGCGAACGCCTCCGCTCGCGGCGACGGAACCTCCCAGATGCGTCGGTTTGTTGCCAGCCGGAGAAACGAGGCCCAAATCAGGTTGGGCACAGTGAACGGGTCGTCGGCGGCAAGCAGCCGGTCAAACCAGAGGCGGACCGTTCCGTGATTCGGATGGTCACTTCGGTGGGCAGCCAGAAGCACGTTGACGTCGAGAAGCCACATGACTAGTTGACGCTCATTTGCGGGCGTCTAGATCCAAGTCCTCGTCGAGAGCCTCGGAGAGCGCCCGATTCGAGGTCAGGTCGAGACCCGGCCGCGGACCGGTGCCGCCGTCGAACACCGGGACGGTTGGTCGGCATTCGTCGTCGCGGACGGTGGCAAATTGGCGGCGAAGAGCGTCCTCGATCACCGAGCCCAGCGACTGACCGCGCTCGCGGGCGCGACGCTTGGCCGCGGCGAGCAGTTCATCGGAGATCGAGACTGTGGTGCGCATGATGCTGAACTTATCGCATCAACAGCATCACCGTGTTTACCAGCCGGAACTCGGGCGTCCCCGCTGCTGGTGAAAGTGTGACACGAGTGGTTGAGAATGATAATCATGTTCAGTAAGCTGTACGCAACCTGAAGGAACTCGCCAGCGAAGGAGTGCCTCTTATGACGTTGCGGGTCGCACCTGAACGACTGATTGCCGAGGCCACTGTGGAAGGCGTCGGAGTGGGCGTGTCGGCTATCAGCTATCCCACCGCCGATGCAACCGCGGCATCGTCTCATCTCATGGCAGGCAGCTGACGATGACGGCGCCGATCTGGATGGCTGCACCGCCGGAGGTGCATTCAGCGCTGCTCAGTAGCGGTCCGGGTCCGGGGTCTTTGCTGGCGGCAGCGGGGGCGTGGAACTCGTTGAGTGCTGAATACGCGTCGGTGGCGGAGGAACTCAGCGCAGTGCTGGCGTCAGTGCAGGCCGGCGTGTGGGAGGGGCCGAGCGCGGACTCGTTTGTGGCCGCTTATGGGCCATATCTCGCGTGGTTGATGCAGGCCAGCGCAACCAGCGCGGCAATAGCCGCCCAACATGAGACCGTGGCCGGGTCCTACACCGCGGCGTTGGCAGCTATGCCGACCCTGCCTGAGCTTGCCGCCAACCACGCGATTCACGGGGTGTTGTTGGCCACGAATTTCTTTGGGATCAATACCATCCCGATCACGCTCAATGAGGCCGACTACGTTCGCATGTGGGTTCAGGCCGCCCTCACGATGGCGACCTATCAAGCCGTCTCGAGCGCCGCGGTGGCGGCCACCCAGCAGACCACCCCGGCGCCACAAATCCTTAAATCCGACGCGTCAGCCGACTCCCCGCTATCGGAAGCCTCCAACCTGCTGCAGGGGTTGGTGCAGGGGTTCCAGCAGCAGGTTGAGCAATTCCTGCAAAACCCGCTGGGGCTCCAGCAGCAGATCGTCAATATCCTGCTCAACAACGGCCAGACCGACAACCCGCTCGGGCTTCCGCAGGGTGTCGTGAATTTCCTGCAAAATGTCGGTATCGGAAATGGCCCAGTTGCACACGACCCGACGGTCGACCTTCCGTTCGACAACGTCATCGCGAACATCCTGCAGCACTTCGGCATCAATTGGGATCCGGCAGGCGGCACTATCAATGGAGCCACCTACGATACCTATGCCAATCCTGCACAAGCGTCATTTTGGATCGCTCGCAGCCTTGAGCTTTTTGAGGATTTTCAAAATTTCGGGGTAGACCTCACGCAAAATCCGGTGGCGGCCTTTCAGTGGCTGATCAGCTGGGAACTGTTCGATTTCCCGACCCATATAGAGGAAGTCCTTGCATATACAGTCTCCAACCCAGCGCTGGCCATCGTGGCGCTGCCCGCCGTCGCCCCTGTGGCAGCACTGGGCGGCTTGGGTGGCCTCGGCGGCCTGGCCGCGCTGTCGCATTCCGTGGTGCCGGCTCTGGCACCCGTCGCTGCACCCGCTGTCTTGCCGGCCGTGACGCTGACCTCAATCGCCGCGCCGGCCGCGGCCCCTGCGCCGCCGCCGTCGCCGGCGCCCTCGCCTCCCGGACCCCCTGCTCCTGCGGGTCCGCCGCCCGCACCGCCGCCTGCGGCGGCGGGTGGGGTGGGGTTTTTCCCTCCGTTTCTGGTGGGGCCTCCCGGCATCGGGTCCGGGTCCGGGATGAGCACCAGCGCAAGCGCCAGCGCGAAAAGGAAGGCGCCGCAGCCGGATATCGCCGCAGCGTCGGCC
>Ga0182012_10006397_pt1 | contig 12031 bp, 11 predicted proteins | sample 612S2SmetaG_FD_120486 | JGI IMG/M metagenome (GOLD analysis project Ga0182012, IMG submission 120486) | Permafrost microbial communities from Stordalen Mire, Sweden - 612S2S metaG | ecosystem: Environmental > Terrestrial > Soil > Wetlands > Permafrost | place: Sweden: Stordalen | collected...
ATAAATTCCGGGATCTCTTCCTCCGTCTCGCAATGGTCCATGACCATTGCTGCGTAGCCCCACGCGTCACCCTTCCGAGCCTTCAGGACCTTAAAGGCTATGTCTCCAACTTGTTCGTCTGAGGTCTCTGATGAATAAGGCCCTTGGGTAACGGGGTAGTCGGGCCGCAGCGACACCTCGTCCAAGAACCGACGTAGTACCACGGTTGGAGTCTGGTCGACGATTAGGCGCTCAAGGCCCTTTGCCGGTGACTGCCAATAATGATCGAACTTGGCCAAATTCGTTCGGGCTTCCGCGCCCAGCGCCGTGCGGCGCGTGTCAAGTCTTTTGAGACAGTTCTTGAATCAATTCAGTGAGTCAGCGACCTCCTTCACCGGTTGATTGATCCACGCGACGGTTGGAAGTGCCGGTGGGGTGGGGACTTTGTGGACGAAGCGCTCGGGATGTTCGGCGTAGGCGTCGAGCAGCACCACGCCACGTAGTTCGCGAACCTGCTCCGCTCGTCCGTAGTGCAGGTCGGCGGGCGTGTGATAGCCAATGCCCGAGTGCACGTGGTCTTCGTTATACCAAGTCATGAAGCGTTGACAGTGCGCCTGGGCGTCTTCGAAGCTGCCGAAGCGATCGGGAAAGTCCGGCCGGTATTTGAAGGTGCGGAACTGGCTTTCTGAATAGGGGTTGTCGTTACTCACGTGCGGACGACTGTGGGATTTGGTGACCCCGAGGTCGGCCAGCAGATGCACCACCGGTTTGGCGATCATCGGTGAACCTCTATCGGCGTGGAGCGTGAGCTGACCCTTCGCGATGTTCTGCTTGGCGATCGACTCGTTCATCAGTCGTGTCGAGAGCGCAGCGCTCTCGCAGCGCGCCAGCATCCAGCCCGTGACGTAGCGACTCCAGATGTCGAGGATCACGTAGAGGTAGTAGTAGGTCCACTTCTCGGGTCCGTGGAGTTTCGTGATATCCCACGACCAAATCTCGTTGGGCCGGGTCGCGATGAGCTCGGGTTTCTTGTGCGCCGGGTGCGTGGCCTGGCGACGCCGTTCGCGCACCTCGTCGTGCGCAGCGAGCACGCGGTACATGGTCGAGACCGAGCCCAGATAGACGCCCTGATCGAGGAGTTTGGCGTAGACGCTCGCCGGTGCCTCGTCGACGAACTCGTCGGACTCGAGCGTCGTCTTGATCTGCTTGCGCTCTACCTCACTGAGCGCTCGGGGCTGTGATTTCGCTACTCGTTCAGGTTTCAATGGTGGCGCACTCGTGCGGTGTCGGCGATACCAGGTCGCTCGGTCTACTCCGAGTGCGGCGATGGCGTCAGACGTGCTGACGATATCGCTCAGCTGGTTGATGGCTTGGTCGATCATTACTTCTCGCTGCTCTCCGCAGTGCTGTTCGAGGCGAGTGTCTCGAGCAGCGCGGAAAGTTTTCCCTGTATCTCGATCACCCTTCTCGACTTGTCGAGTTCACTCTCCAGTCGCTCGACCTCGCGCTTGAGGCCGGTGATCTCACGGTCTCGAGGATCGGCCTTCTGTCGACCCGCGGGCCGAGCCAGCGCCTCTCGAGCACCCTCGTCGCGCTGGCGGCGCCACGTCGTCATGAGTGACGAGTACAGGCCCTCGCGTCGAAGCATTGCTCCTCTCGCTGAGCGCGGCAGTGCGTCGTACTCGGCGAGGATCTTGGCCTTGTACTTGGCCGAGAACTGCCGGCGTCCCGCGGAGCGCTCGAGCACCTCCGGGTTTGGTGCACTTGGTTCGTTCACCCCACCAGTTTGGTGGTCCGTGTCGTCAATAGTGGTGGTTGTCATGGTCATTGGAGAAATTCCTTCTCCGCCCTCTTAGTTGATTAATTTGTCAGTGCAGACTGTCTCACTAGAGGTTGGCACAGAGGGAACCCCTGTCCAAACTCAGTCAGTTTGCCCAAAATTCCATGAGTTCTCGAGCGCTGACCAATGTAGGTTTGGCACCAACTGTCACGTGAGGAGAATCAAGTGAAGATACGACAATTCGTGGGAATAGGTATCGTTGCGGCAATTTCTTTCGGTGGACTTGCGATTGTCTCCAATGCATCATTGGCATCTACCAGCGGAGGTCGCATCGTGGGTTCGTGGCCCGCCATCATTGGCGCCGCAGGCACTGGCGGATACATCGTTTACAGCACTGGGAAAGTTGTCGTTGTGGATGGCGCACCCAATTATGGGTCGTTTTCAGTTCCGACTGATAACGTCGTCGGCTTCGCTGAGAACGGTGAATACGAAGGTTATTGGGTGGTTACGAGTACGGGAAAAATCTACGGAACCAAAGGTGTCTGCGGTAGCGGGGAAGAACTTAAGGGCGCCACCGTGAAACTAAAGGCTGGGGAATCAATCGTCGGAGCGATTTCGGGTTCAAAGTATTCGAAAGACTTTGCTCTTGTGACAAATACTGGACAGACTTTTCAATATGCGTGCGCGGTCTCATAATTCGTCTGCGGCCCACTTTGCAGAGTTGAATCTTCACTTGAGACGTATCAATTACGTTCACGATACGACACCTCGCCAAACTCGGCACAGGGAATGAATTCAGATGAGTGATATCAGATCCCACAACTATCCCAAACCCAGACTTCACTCGCAGAAACGAAGTCCAAGAAATGGGGTCATCGCCAAGCTGTCCAACGTTTGGGGTTCAGCCCAAATGGTGCGGCTGGAGGGATTCGAACCCCCGACCCTCGGTTCCGTAGACCGATGCTCTAATCCGCTGAGCTACAGCCGCAGTGTTACAGACGTTCAATCGTAGCCGAACGCCCTTGAACGTCCTCCAATGAAGACTCCCCCTTATAACTACCATGCCTCTATGGCTCACACATTCTCAGACGACCTCTCCGAGCTTCTCGACGCAGTTGAGGATCCCATGGTGGAGATTCGACACGACCTCCACGCACATCCAGAACTGGCATTCCAAGAGCACCGGACCACGCAAGTACTTCGTGACCGACTCGTTTCGCTTGGTTGGGATCTCCAGACCTGTCCCACCGCAACCGGTGCGGTGGCGGTCCTTCGCGGCGCCAAGCCCGGAAAACGCGTCATGGTGCGAGCCGACATCGACGGGCTGCCCGTCGTCGAAGAGAACCAACTCTCGTACGCCTCGGTGAACGAGGGCATCATGCACGCGTGCGGACACGATGTCCACACCGCAGGGTTGCTTGGTGTCGCCGATCTTTTAACGCGCCGCCAAGACGAGCTCAGTGGTGAGTTCGTACTCCTCTTTCAACCGGCTGAAGAGGCCCTCGGCGGGGCGACCGCCATGATCGACGGCGGAGTCCTGCGCGACAATCCCGTCGACTTCGTCATTGGCGCGCACGTGTCATCACTCGCACCACTCGGATTCGTGGGCACCAAGCCCGGCGTCATGATGAGCGAAGCCGCCTCACTGTCGATTCACATCACGGGTAAGGGCGGTCATGGAGCTATGGCTTCGGTGGAGGGCAATGTCATTCTCGCCGTCAGTCATCTCGCGCCGCGGCTCGGCGAAGTCATCGACGGACTGGTCTTCGAAGGAACCAACTGCGCCTGCTCCGCCGGCGTGATCAGTGCCGGTACTGCTGTGAACGTCGTCCCTCGCCACGCGGTGCTGCGCGGCACGTTGCGGACCTTCACCACCGACCAGCGAGTCGAAGCGCTCGCACGACTCGAGAGTTTGCTGCGTGAACTCGAGACGATGTTCGTGGTCTCGTGTTCGCTTGAACTCACAGGTCTCGCTCCCGCGGTCGTCAACAATGCCGCGGTGTTCGAACAGGTAAAGCAATCAGCGAAGAAGGTGGTCGGTGAGAGCGGCTTCCTGACCATTCCCCCATTCACGCCCAGTGACGACGTCTCAGAGTTCATGAACCGGGTACCGGGTTGCTACATGTTTATTGGCGGTGCGATGGCCGACGGGACCAGCGGAATGCACCACAGCCCTGACTTCAACGTTGACGATGCATCGTGTCGAATTCTCGCCGGTGTCCTCGCACAGAGTGCGGTCGACCTCGCTCAGCTGTAGAAGAGCTTGGCCGCGCCCTTGATCGATGCTTGGTTGCCATTGATGACGACCCGATAGGGCGTCTCGCTGAAGAGCGTCGGCGTCACCCGGCGGGCGTTCCCACCGGCCAGATGCACGGTGTTGGCGCCAAACTCGCGCACGAAGCCGTCGACCGCCATGACGAGCAACTCACCCCAGTGCTCCTCGTCCATCGACCGTGAGTGCTCGCCAATCGTCTGGTCGTAGGTCTTACCTCGAACGAAGATCTCGGCACCGACGTCACGGATTGTCTTGAGGTGTCCGTCGATCGCCAGCGCAATACCGAGACCGGTGCCTAGGGTGAGGACCAATTCGACGCCCTCGCCGTCGATCGATCCGAGTGCCGCCAACGTGGCGTCGTTCACGATCCGCACGTCACGACCTGTGACCTCGCACAACTTGGCCTGAAGCTCGTAGCCGCGCCACTCTTCTTCGAGTTCGGGGTCGACGTCCGTTGTCACGCCCCCGGGACGAGAGAGGTTGCCCGGGCGCACCACGCGGCCGTTCGTGAACTCCCCCGGGAAGCCAACGCCCACGCGGGGACACTTGGTCCCTTCGATGCGTTCGTCCAGCGCCTCGATCAGACGATCGGGGGAACAGGGATACGGGGTCGGGCGCCGGCGAACTCCTTCAAGGAGCTCACCGTGAATATCGACGTGACAAAACTTGACGTTGGTCGCACCAATATCGACCGCCAGAATCTGATCTTCGATAGGAATTCGCGGTGGAGCCATCGGTAAAGCGTAGTTAGCCCACGCGCACCCCTCTGACGCGTAGCCGGCGACTCGACCACCACGGCGTCAGGCGAACACTGAAGACCGGTCGATGACCAGCGATCACGGCGCCCGTACCGGGCGGGCGCTGGCGCAGTGGGACGGTTGGCGGAGCATCCTTGCGCGTGTCGAAGAGTTCGGGAAGGTACTGGCTGACCGACGGGTCAGCGAGACCGCCCATGACGAGTCGCGTCGTGTGATTGTTGACGATTGTCGACGCGCGAGCGCCCCAGCGAGCTTTCAACTGCGCGAAATCCTGCAAGACCGTCACGAGGGTGACGTTCAGTCCGCTCACGGTTGCGGCCATTTGATCGAGCTCGTCGAGCGATGCGACGCTGGCCGCTTCGTCGAGCACGAGGAGGAGGCGCCGTGATGCGCCCTCGTCGACTCGACGCTGCTGCTCCTCGAGGATCATCCGCAGTGCGCCGCGAAACAGCGGTTCGTAGTGTCGTTGCTCGCCCCGGGGGCTACACAGGAAGAGGGTGTTCGAACCGTCGACCACTGAACGAACGGTGGCGAGCGGTTGGCGAAATCGCCACGGCATCAACATGGTCTCCGCGGTCGTAATCACCCCGTCGAGCGTCTTGGGGTCGTGGGCCAGAAACGCCTCGAGGACCGTCGCGGCGTCGCTCGCCGCGTGCACCCCGAGCCAGCCTTCGAAGTCTCTGGTTTCGATCACCTTGGCAACGTCGAAGATGTCACGCGAGCGTTGGTACGCGAGCATCAGGAGGGCGCCGACGAGTTTGATGGCCAACGAGTTCCAGAATTCGGTGTCGCCACGGTCCGAGGAACCACTCGTCAAGTCACGTGCGACGCGCAAGGCGTGGCGCAGTGTCGTCACGCCCTCGAGAGGATTCCAAGTGAGACCGTCGTCGCGCCCGGGCTCGAGCACCTGCACCGTGCCCAGGGTCCCTCGCCAATCCCTCGTGGTCGCGATGACATCCTTCTTCACGCTGGTTACGACGAGTGCGTCCCGCCAACGCAGTATCGAGGGAATCACGAGTGACGTCGTCTTGCCCACTTGGGTCGGACCGACGATGAGCAGCGAGCTTCGCGCGGCGAGCGTGACCTTGGGACCGACGCCGAGATCGTGGAACGTTCGTCGCCCGAGCGAGGGACGATCGTTCACGCGGGGGCGGCTCTCATCGCCTGGTCGGTGTCGATGAAGGTGACGTCACGGCGATCGGGACGGAAGCGAACGATGGATCGATGCGCTCCGTAACGAACGAGTGCCGCGCCCTTGGGCAGCGCCGCGAGGTACCGCTCTTCGCGCGCGTGCAGTCCGAGCGCAGAAGCCATCTCTCGCGCTTCGTCGGGGGGCTGTCGAAAGAGCCAGGCCGTCTCGCATTCGCGCAGCAGTCCCTGCGCACGCTCGCGATGCGCGGATCCGGCGTCGCCCACCGCCGCCACGTCGGTCCAACGGTGCAGCACCAGCACGTGGCTCAGTCCTTTCGCGCGGGCCAGCTTCCACGAACCCTGCAGCCAGCGCAGCGCCGACGGATCGGACATGAGAGCCCACGCCTCGTCCAGCACGAGGTAGCCCAACTCGTCTTCAACAGCGACCACCTGCTGGGCCGCCGCGACGGCGCTCAGTGCCGCCACCGCGAAAGAGTTAGACGACCACTGCGCAGAGAGATCGAGCACGACGAGGCGTCCTGTAAAGACCATTGGCTCGTCGTCGCCGTCGAAGAGCCCGGCGAGGTCGCCGTGGATGAATCGGTACAGCGTGAGCGCCAGTGAGCGTTCGGGCGTCAACGACGCGGCGCTCAAATGGGGACGGAGCAGTTCAAAGAGCGAGCGGAGCACGCGCGTCGGTCGCGGCGTCGCCATTCGACCCCACACTTCATCCAGCGCGTAGTGCTGATCACTCTTGAGCGAGCCGCCCTGCGCGCTGGCGAGTAGGGCACGCAGTAGGTCACGACTCTCGCGGTCGTTCGGTGCGAAAGGATTGCACCAGCCGTCACGACCGAGAGTCAGGGTTTGCACGCCGTGGGAGCGAGCGAGGAACACATACTCCCCCTTCGGGTCGATGACCACCACGCGGCGGCCACGTTCGAGGGCGCGATCCAGCACCATCTTCACCACGGTGCTCTTGCCGGCACCGATGGAACCGGCGACGATCATGTTGGGGTTGCTCACGAGACCCGCGGCGTAGGCGTCGAAGGGATCGAAGACGAACGACGAACCACGTTGCGCGTCGCCGATCGCGCGCCCCGCGAGCCCGGTACCGGCATCGTGCGCGGGAAGCTTCAGTCCGACGAGGTCCTTCGACGTCGCCCAGTGCGTCCACTGGCGACTCACCATCCCGGACCCCCCGGCAACTGGGCGCAGTACCACGATGCCTGACGTCCCTGACCAGGTTCGCAACGCAACCCCGCTTCGACGGCCAAGCGCGTCACCAACGCGACGTCGCGTTCGAGCGTCGTAAGCGATGACGCGCGGACCACGAGGAAAACCGCAATACGAAGTAGCGCCGTTCCCTCGACGACGAGCGCCTCTCGTTGTCGAAGTCGCTCAAGGGTTCGACTGGACCTGGCCGTCCGGCGAAACCCCGCGGCCTGGGTCGCCACGTCGTCGCTACCCATGCGGTGCACGGCCCGCGCCGCGACCCGCTGCGCCCTGGTTCCAGCGACCACCTCGACGTGCAGCGAGATGTCCAGCCACGATGACGCAAACTGAATTCGTTCGAGGAGCGCGTGACCGTCGGGCACTGAACTGAAGTCACGAATTCGCAGCACTCGGATGAGCTGGTCGGAGATTCGAACGTACGCCCATCGCTCCAGCACCCACTCGAGCGCGTGTGGTCCCACGCACGTCGTCGCCAGCGTCGTGCACAACGTCCAGCCCGCGGGAGGGCTGACGTCCTCGGGTAAGGCGAGAAGTGTCGAGACGTCGCCACGGCGAGAGAGCACGTGCATCGAGAAGTGCCGCGTGGCGTCAGAGGTCGCGAGCGCGTCGGCGAATGAAGCGAGACCAACAGCGTTGTCGCGGTCGCGACCCGAAAGGTCAAGTCGGCCACGATGGTCGAGTTCGAATCCACGAAGCGAAACCTCACCACGCGCGCCGACGGTCATGACGTCCGCGCTCAGGCGAACGCGTATCGATGTCCAGCGCGAGCGCCCGACGAAGTGCAGCCCAATGTACGTCCGCTCCCCGACCGTCAGTCCGTCGCTGGTCGGGGCGGCGCACGCGAGACAGGCCACGCCGACGAACGCTTCAACCAGTGGTGCACTGGAGGTCAACCAATGGCCTAGAAGACCGAGGCCCAAGATGATGAGGATCGCCTGATGTCGCCGCACTCCTATCCAACGGCTTTCCGCGTCGGCGACACCAAGTCCCAACAGCTCACTCATCGAAGTGCCAGCCAACGACCGGTCCCATCGCATCGGTGTGATACGCAACATGACCACCGCGCAGAGTCGGTGTACCGATCGGCGGCGGTGGTCGCTCTCCTTCGAGCGGCGGCATCGGTCCTTCTGGCGTTCCTTCCCACATTTCGAGTCCGAGGTCGTCCGGGCGCGGGGCCGGTTCGACGTCGGGTGGTTCGGGTCGCAACGCTCGCGCCGCCATTCCCACTGGGGATGATGACATCGATGTTGCCGATCGCGTGAAACGCGACCTCAGTCCTTCGACGTTGTGAATCGCCGACGCCTCGACGAAGGGGATCAACTTCAAGAGAATGAAGGGAGAGAAGGTCGCCAACATCAACGTGACCGCACCGGTAATGACCTGCGTTGCCGACGATCCGAGGAGTTCATCGAAACCGAGGGTGAGGGTAATCACGATGAGGAACTTGCTCACCGCAGCAGCGATGAACGTTTCGGCGAGGCGCCAGCCCAGTCGCCGTCCCGCGGGAAACGTAGAGAGTGGCACCACTACCGGAACGAGTACCAAGAGCAAGGTCAAGACCACCGCACGGACGATGAGTTCACACCACAAGAGGAACGTGCCGACGACGACAGCAATCGCCAAGACGAACAGCCCGAATCCCGGGATCGATGGCGTGAGCAGAGTAATCGCACCGCTCAACGACGCAAGGTGCAGCGCCGCGGCGCTCGACGCATTCGTTGACAGTTGATCCACTGCCTCGAGCACCAACTTCGCGATGGGCCTCGCAACGAAGATCGCGAACACGCAGGCAGGTGCGACACCAAAGTAGACGCGCCACAGTGACGCGCTGTCACCGTGACGTACGGCCTGCAGCGTTGCGACGAGGAGGCCGACCATCAACAGACCCGGTGCAATCGTGAGTAGGACGCCGTACTCGATCGAAGCCGATTGGATGATCATCGACGGCTCGCCCGTCGAAGCGAGCACGTGCCCTGCGGCATCGAGGAACCACTGCACACTCCCGAGAATCCAATTCGTCAATTGGGAAAACACTCCACCTATCACCACGTGGCCGAGCGTGCGTTCCACACATCCGACCGGGGAGAAGAAACAGGAGAAGTGAATCATCAGTGAACGCTGAGACCCGTCTTGAAGAAGAAGTTGATCAGTTCAGGCGCCGCACCAATGAGGACGGCCGCCACCAATGACGTCAGCACCGCGCGACGTCCCTGCGACGACTGATGCATGTTCTGGGTGTGACTCCCCACCGCCCAAAGGCCAGCGCCGAGCAGTAGCGCGACCAGCGCCCCGATGAGCGCCCACGACGCGATTCCGTTCGCGAGTGACTGCAACGCCGCGCTGCCGGGGAGAGAAGAAGTTGAGGGATTGAGGCTTACGTCGGCAAACATCGCAAATATTCCTTTCCAATGGGGAGCGCCCAACGGTCGCTGTCGCGTCCCCGGCGGCGGAGTCTGCGAGAATGGCTTTGTGCTCCTCGCAGTTACCGACAACGCGATCTCCAAATGGCCACCCGCCGCCCTCTATGGCGCCGGCGCGGGCGTTTTGCTCATCGGTCTCCTGGTGGGCGTTCTCATCAACCGCCTTCGGGGCCACCGCGCCATCGCTCAACGCCTCACCGCACTCGCCACGCGCCTCGGCGTCGCGCCCACAGACGACAACGGCAAGGTCGAGACCGCGCTCAGCTACCTCGAAGAGGCGACCGGCACTGCCAGTACCGCGGTGAGTGAGTCCAGCGCCGATTCGATTCGACTCCGACAGTCCATGGACTCGCTGCCGTTGGGGCTGGTCCTCTGCGACGAAGCCGGCGGCGTGATCTTTCGCAACAAACAGGCTGAGGCGCTCATGACCAGTCGTTACGGTGACGCCATTGCCGCCCAAGCGGTCACCGACGTCCTCGCCGAAGGCTGGTCCAACGGCGTCGCCGAACGAACGATCGATATCTACGGACCCCCTCGACGTACCTTGACGATCCGCGCCGCGGTCATCGACGACGGCCGACGGCCACTCGGGGTGCTCGCCGTGATCGAAGACGTTTCCGAGCGCCGACGACTCGAAGACATTCGACGCGACTTCATCGCGAACGTGTCGCACGAACTCAAGACACCAATGGGTGCCCTCGGACTCCTCGCCGAGACGCTCCAGTTCGAGAGTGACCCGGCCGTCGCGCACCGCCTGGCCGAGCGAATCAACTCCGAAGCGTTCCGCGTGAATCGAATCATCGAGGATCTTCTCGACCTCTCTCGAATTGAAGGCGAAGGTAGTCCCACCCGCGAGCCGATTCCCGTGGTGTTAGTCGTGGCGGACGCGATCGAACGGATTCGCACCTCCGCCGAACAACACGACGTGAAGATTGACTTCGCCGAACCCGAATCGAACCTGGTCGTGTTCGGCGATCGCCGCCAATTGATTTCGGCGATACACGCGCTACTCGAGAACGCGGTCGTGTACTCACCGCGCGGCGGCCTCGTCAATATCTCCATCGACCGAGTTGACGCCAGTGTGAACGACGAAGGTGAGAACGTCGGCGCGGTGGCATTGATCGCGATCAAGGACCAAGGCGTTGGCATCCCGGCCAAGGATCTCGAAAGGATCTTCGAGCGTTTCTACCGTGTCGATCCCGGTCGGGCTCGCGAGACCGGTGGCACCGGACTCGGCCTCAGCATCGTTCGCCACGTGGCGCAAAACCACGGCGGCAATGTCCTCGTGGAGTCACGCGAAGGCGAAGGGTCAACGTTCACCCTTGAGCTTCCGATGCCCCACTGATGGCGAAGAAGCGATCGAGCGAGAAGCGCGTCAGCGTGCTGCTCGTCGAAGACGAGGAGTCCTTCGTTGACGCCCTGACGATCGGGCTTAACCGTGAGGGGTTCGACGTCGCCGTGGCGCGCGACGGACAGCAGGCGATCACGCTCTTCGCGAAGGACACCTACGACATCGTGTTATTGGACCTGATGTTGCCCAGGGTGTCCGGGCTCGACGTCTGTCGGGCGATCCGCTCGACCTCCGAGGTCCCCATCATCATCGTGAGCGCGAAGGGCGAGGAGGTCGACATGGTGTTGATGCTCGAGATCGGCGCCGACGACTACGTGACGAAGCCCTATCGACTGCGAGAGTTAGTGGCGCGAATTCGCGCCGTACTTCGTCGGCGAGAGTCCCACGAGAACGTCATGGCCTCAGACGATGAGATCACACTCGGTCCGATCCGCATGGATATCGACGCGCGACGTTGCTACGTCAATGGTGAGGAGATCAAACTGCGCAAGAAGGAGTTCGCGCTGCTTCGACTTCTTCTCGAGAACCCCGGCCGCGTGCTCACCCGCGAGGTCTTGATCGATCGCGTGTGGGGCAGCGACTACGTCGGTGACACCAAGACGCTCGACGTGCACATCAAGCGACTGCGCTCCCTGATCGAGGACGACCCGAAGAACCCCGAGCACATCACGACCGTCCGAGGCGTTGGCTACCGCTACGAGGTTACGAAGCCCTAGCGGCGATCGTCGCGTTGCCGCCCATGTACGCGGCCAGTGCGTCGGGTAGGACGATCGAACCATCTTCCTGTCGGTACGTCTCGAGTAACGCCGCCCAGACTCGGGCCCACCCGAGCGCCGAACCGTTCACCGTGTGCACCAACGCGTTCGTTCCTTCAGCGGTGCGGTAGCGGACCTGGGCTCGACGGGCCTGGTAGTCGCCGAACTTGCTGACCGACGAGACCTCGAGCCAGCGGTCGACGCCGGGGCTGAAGACCTCGAGGTCGATGGTGCGCATCGATGACGTACCGAGGTCGCCGGCACAGAGATCGAGCAACCGGTACGTGAGACCGAGCGCCTGCAGGACACCCTCGGCCCGTTGGAGGATGTCGTTGAAGGCGTCCTCTTG
>Ga0182012_10006401_pt1 | contig 12023 bp, 10 predicted proteins | sample 612S2SmetaG_FD_120486 | JGI IMG/M metagenome (GOLD analysis project Ga0182012, IMG submission 120486) | Permafrost microbial communities from Stordalen Mire, Sweden - 612S2S metaG | ecosystem: Environmental > Terrestrial > Soil > Wetlands > Permafrost | place: Sweden: Stordalen | collected...
AACATCATCGACACCCCCGGCCACGTGGACTTCACGGCCGAGGTGGAGCGCTCGCTGCGCGTGCTCGACGGCGCGGTCGCCGTGTTCTGCGGCGTGGCCGGCGTGCAGCCGCAGTCCGAAACCGTCTGGCGGCAGGCGACCAAATATAATGTTCCGCGCATCGCGTTCGTCAACAAGATGGATCGCACGGGCGCGAATTTTGAAAACGCGTTGAACGATATGCGCACGAAGCTCAAGGCGTATGCGTTCCCGGTTTTTCTACCGCTCGGCCAAGGTCCGACCGAAGCTGAAGGCAAACCGGTCACGGGCGGTTTTGAAGGCGTCATTGACGTCGTCAACCAGAAGACGATTTATTGGGGTCCGGGCGAGGCGAATGAAGGTCTTAATTATGAGATCAAGGAAATCGCGCCGGAAGATCAGGAACGTGCCAAGGCCGCGCTCGCGGAATTGATTGACGCCGTCTCGAACAAGGACGACGCCATTGCGGAATTGGTTTTGGAAGAAAAACCGATCACGCCCGAAGTTTTGAAGGCGGCGATCCGCCGACTCACTTGCAAGATTGAACTGGTTCCCGTGCTGTGCGGTTCCGCGTTCAAGAAAAAAGGCGTCCAAGTTTTGGTGGACGCCGTCATTGATTATCTGCCCAGTCCGCTGGACATTCCCGGCGCGGAAGGTCACGAACTTGGCACGGATGTCGTGGTCAAAGTGCCGACGGACGACAATGAAAAATTCTGTTCGCTCGCATTCAAGCTCTGGACTGATCCTTACGCGGGCAAATTGGTTTTCTTCCGCGTTTATTCCGGTCACCTCAAAAAAGGCGACACGATTTACAATCCGCGCACGCGCAAACGCGAACGCGTCAGCCGCCTCATGGTTATCCAAGGCAGCGAACGCAAGGACATCAACGAAGTTTATGCCGGCGACATCGCCGCGCTCGTCGGTCTGCGCAACATCACGACCGGTGACACATTGTGCAATGAGGATTACGACGTGACGCTCGAACCGCCGACGTTCCCGGAACCGGTCATCAGCATGGCCGTCGAACCAAAGACCAAGGCCGACCGCGACAAATTGTCCGAAGGTTTGCAGCGCCTCGCGGAAGAAGATCCGACGTTCCGCTGTTTTACGAATGAAGAAACCGGCCAGCTCATCATCGCGGGCATGGGTGAACTCCATTTGGAAATCATCATTGACCGCCTCAAGCGCGAATTCAAAGTCGAGGCCAACACCGGCGCGCCGCAGATCGCGTATCGCGAAACCATCACGAAGCCGGCGGAAGGCGAAGGCAAGTTCATCCGTCAGTCCGGCGGCAAGGGCCAATACGGCCACGCGTGCATCACCGTCGCGCCGAATGAAACCGGCAAGGGCGTGGAAGTCGTTGACGAAATTGTCGGCGGCACGATCCCGAAGGAATATATTCCAGCGGTCATCAGCGGCATCGAAGAGGCCATCAAGGGCGGCGTGTATTGCGGCTACCAAGTCATTGACATCAAGGTCGAGGTCGTGGATGGCAGCTTCCACGAAGTGGACTCGAATGAACTCGCGTTCCGTATGGCCGGCATTTTCGCCTTGAAAGATGCGTTCAAAAAAGCCGGTCCCATCCTGCTCGAACCGCTGATGAAAGTGGAATGCACGACGCCCGACGAGTATCAGGGAGATTTGCTCGGCGACATCAACCGTCGTCGCGGCACGATTGTCAGCATCGAAGCGAAGAACGGTCAGACCGTGCTCAACGCGCAGGTGCCGCTCGCGGAAATGTTCGGTTACGCCACGGCGATCCGTTCGCTTTCGAAAGGCCGTGCATCGTATTCGATGGAGCCGTTGAGCTTCGCGCAAGTGCCGAACAGCGTGCTGACGACAATTCTGGATCAGGCCGCTAAGAAGCCCGCCGCGCGCACCTAAAGATTTGTTTTTCCAACACGAGCCGGAACGAAAGTTCCGGCTCTTTTAATTTCATCGCGACAACCAAGATTTTTGAAAAAAGTTATTGCGCCGGGAACCGCAGTTGCTATTATCCGCGTCCGCTTTTCGTTGGACGAGGGCGGCAATAGTTAAACCAAAACCAGACAATCGTTCTTTATATGGCACAACGTATTCGCATCCGCCTCAAGGCTTATGACTATCGCGTCATAGACCAGTCGGCCAAGGAAATCGCCGACACCGTTAAGCGCACGGGCGCCCGCGTGGCCGGCCCGATTCCGCTCCCGACCCGCATCGAACGCTACACCGTTCAACGCTCACCGCACTCCGACAAGAAGTCGCAGGAAACTTTTGAACAACGCACCCACAAGCGGCTGATTGACATTCTCGAACCGACCGCCAAGACCGTAGACGAATTGAAGAAGCTCAATTTGCCCGCCGGCGTGGACATCACCATTAAGATTTGAAGGTGTAACAATTCAAACATTTAACCATTCAAGAATTTTATGCCACTAGGACTTTTAGGAAAAAAACTCGGCCACACGCGCGTCTATACGGCGACGGGAACGCTGGTTCCCGTGACCGTTGTGCTCGCCGGACCGAACCGCGTTCTCCAAGTTAAAACGCAGGCCGGCAAGGATGGATATAATTCCGTCCAGCTCGGCTTCGACGACCAGAAGGAACAGCGCCTGACGAAGGCGTTGCTCGGCCACATCAAGAAACAGAATGGCGTCGCCGTGAAGCGCATCCGCGAGTTCCGTGATTTCTCCAAAGACGTGAAGCCCGGCGACATCGTCGGACCGACATTGTTTGCGCCCGGCGATTTCATTGACGCCATCGGCACGACCAAGGGTCGTGGCTTTGAAGGTGTCGTAAAACGCCATCGTTTCGCCGGTGGTGATTCCACGCACGGTGCGAAGGGCTGGCATCGTCGTGCTGGCGCGATCGGCCAGCGTTTGTTTCCCGGCACGGTCATGCGCGGCATGAAGATGCCCGGCCACATGGGCCAGGACACGCGCACAACGCAGAACCTCGAAGTCATTCAGGTGCTCGAAGCGGATAATTTAATTCTCATCAAAGGTTCCATTCCGGGCGCGGAAGGCGATTACGTCGTCATCCGTGAATCCAAGAAACGTCCGAAGGGCTGGAAAGCTCCCGTGGCGACCGTCAGCAAGAAAAAGGCCGAAGCCGCCAAGGCCGCGCCCAAGAAATAATTAGCCATGAAAATTTCCATCAAAAATCTTTCCGGCAAAGCCGCCGGCGAACTCGAAGTGAAGTTCGCGCTGATCGAAAACGGTCGCGGCACGCAGGCCGTTCACGACACCGTGACCGCGTATCGCGCGGCGCAGCGCAGCGGCACCGCCAAGGCCAAGAACGCTGGCGAAGTCGCGGGCACGAACAAGAAACCATGGAAGCAAAAAGGCACGGGTCGCGCCCGCGCCGGTTCCTTCCAGTCGCCCATCTGGGTCGGCGGCGGTGTGACCTTTGGTCCGCGCCCGCGCGATTACACGAAGAAAATCTCCAAGAGCACCAAAGCGCTCGCGTTGCGCAAGGCTTTGACCGAGCGTCTCAAGGCTGGCGACGTCGTTGTTGTGGACGACTTGAAATTAGCTTCCGCGAAGACGAAGGATTTCGTCAACGTCATCAACGCGCTGGAATTGACAGGCACCACGCTCATCGTTTCCGGCGGCGAAGAGAACGCCAATCTCACGCGCGCCTCGCGGAACATCGTTGGCGTAACGCTCACCACCGGCGACTCGCTCAACACCTACGACGTGTTGCGCCCGGACAAACTGCTGTTCAGCAAGAGCGCGTTTGAAAAAGTCGAAGCCCGTTTGAATAAGGAATAACATGAACGCTTTCGAAATCATCAAGACCGTCCGCCTGACGGAAAAAGGCACGCGCCAGGGCGAAAAGTATAACCAATACACCGTCGTGGCCGATCCGCGCGCGAACAAGACCCAGATCCGGCAGGCCGTGCAGGAACTGTTCAAGGTCAAGGTCACCCGCGTGAATACCCTGAACGTCCGTGGCAAAGCCCGCCGCAAGCGCACCGCGCAGGCCGGCGTCACGAACGCTTGGAAGAAGGCCATCGTCACGTTGAAAGACGGCGACAAGATCAGCCTGACCTGAAATTAATTCAATCAACATGAACGGCGCGGGATTATTTCCGCGCCGTTTTTTGTTTCAACCGTTAAAATTTATTTTGATCCTAATTTTGAAATTTCTGCGGAAGCATCTAATAAGCAAGGCTTCCCCGGCTTAAAACTTACCTTTTAGACTTGCCGCGTAGCCGGTGAGTTCCATGTAGGCGCGGCCAATCTCTTTTTTATTTTCGTCCAGCACGCGGCACGCGCCTTCCCAATAACCCACGCCGCCGACTTTGCCGACCAGTTCCTGATCCGCCGTGAACGGTTGAATGATAAAATTTTCCGTTTTGCTAGTGACCAGATTTTCTGCTGACAATTCCACAAGCGAAGGATATTTCGAACCCGATTTTGGACTGCGCCAATGCTGCAAAATAATCCAGGAAAATTTGTCCGGTCCAATCTGCCGCACGATACTTTGCGCATCAATCCACGCGACGGTGGAAAACGGATCCGTCGAGCCATCGCTGCGGCGCATGCGGTAAGCCATCAATTCACGACCGTCAAACAGTTGCAGGCTCAACCAATCCCAGCCGACCTGGCCCGCGCCCAACTGGCTACTGCTGAATTCGTGATCCATCCACGCCTCGCCCGTCACCGTGAGATTGGTTTCGTCGAGCGTGAGCGTGCCGGCAACGGCGAGCCGGGGAAAAGTCAGATAATGACTGGACGCCTGCACATCGGCGGCCTTGCGCGAAACGCCGTTCGTGCCAAAAATCACCATCGGTTTTTTCGGCCATAAATTCAAAACGAACGCCGCATCCGCGCCGACGCTGCCTTGCAGTTCAAAAATGTCGCGCCCGCCAATTTTTTTCGGCGCGAGCCGCAGCGACCAATTTCCGTTATGAACGTCGAGCGTATTGGTCGAGGAATCCGCGTCCCAGCCCGCCCGATTTAATTTTTCCTGATAAATAAATTTGCCCGACGTTTTGTCCACGAGCGCCATGTGCGCGAGATAAATCTGGTCGTTGCCAAACGCGGCGGAAGTCGAATGATTGGTCGCCCCGGGCGGCATGAGCGCGCGGCGAAAAAACGTGGCTTGAAAACCAAACTGCGCGCCGTTCGTCGCAAACAAATGGCCGGTGATATACCACCATTCAATCGCAAAATCTGGATGGCTGCCGTGGTCGCGTGGAAAAACGAATTGTTTTCCATACTGCGGAATCGCGTAGCCTTCGGCGGTTGTGGCGGGAAATTCCGCCGCGCTCGCATGGCTGAAAAACGTGATTAAAAGCAGCGCACAAACGCCGCGCGAATTTCGTTTGTTTAAAATGGTTCTGGAAATTTTCATTCTTCACGTTCCGCTGGCAGTCGCACCGCCCATCGTCCGACAAACCAGCCGGCGATGCTCGCGCTGGCCAGCACCAGCAATGCCAGCGCGGACAGTTGCAGCCACGGCCAGTCAGTTTGCAGTGTCCAGCCGAAAGTTTGTTTGTTGATGCGGAAAATCAGCAGCCAGCCCAGCGCAAAACTCACGGCGATGCCGAGCACCAGTCCAGCCGCCGCCGTCAGCGCGCCTTCGAGGGCCGCCGCAGTTGCGAGTTCTTTTCGGCGCAGGCCGAGCGCACGCAGCGTGTTCAAATCCGCGCGCCGTTCCCACAACAAACTCGCCATCGTGAACGCGAGGCCGATGACCGCGACAAAAACGCCGATCAATTCCAGCGCATAAGTGACGGCAAATGTCTGGCGAAAAATTCGCAGCGCCTCGCCGCGCAGAAAGCCACTTGTGAAAACGCCGAGACCCGGATGCGCCGTGCGCAATTCCGCGCGCAAGGTTTCCGGGTCATAACCGGGTTTCAGCGCGAGAATCAAACTCGCGGCAAGTTCGTTGCCGAACCAGTTTTTGAACTGCTGGCTTTCGATCAGCAAGGAGCCGCGTTCGTTGCCGTAATCGGAAAATATTCCCGCGATGGTCACGGTGCGGAAACCGTCGGGCGTGGGGATGTTTATTTCGTCGCCGCGCTGCACGCGAAATCTTTCGGCAAACGCTTCGCTGACGAGCGCGAGCGCGGCGTTGCGATTCGTGTCAAAAATGTCGTCGTTCAGCGGCGCACTCAGCCACGCGGGTTTAGCGTAGTCGCGAAAAAAAGCGACATGATTGCCGACGAGCAGCGTCGTGGCGTCGCCGAGTTTGATTTCCAAAAATTGAATGACATTCGCTTCTTTCACCGCCGGATTCGCCACGACCGCTTTCCACGTCGCGGGCGAAATACGGCTGGAGGAGGATGCGGTTTGCGCGCCGTCGCTGGAAATGTAAAGGTCGGCTTGAAACGTGCGCGCAATCCAACCGCGCATCGTCTTGTCAAAACTGCCGACGAGAATCGCCATGCCCGCCGTCATGCCGACCGCGCACACGAGGCCCGCGACCGCTAGCCGATGACGCCCGCTCGGCGCGCGCAGATGACTGCTCGCCAGCCGCATCGTGACGGAATTGATTTTTAATTTGTGAAAAAATATTCCAAGGCCGGCGAGCGTCTGGCCGGCGAAAATTCCCGCGCCAAAAATCCAGCACAACGCGGTGGCGTAAGCGGCCACGGGCAAACGCGTGCCGCCGGCCAAGCGCAGCGGCGGCAGCCACGTTAAAATAATTCCGAAGGCGATGAGCGCGAGGCCGAGGCCGGCATTGCTCAATAATTTTCCGCCAGGATAATTGGTCATGCCCGCGCGCGACGCGACTTGCGCGGGCGGCGTGTTGGCGGCGACTTGCGCGGGCCGCCAGCCGGCGAGCGTGCTGGCGACGACCGCGAGAATCAAGGCGACGGCGGCTTCGGAAAAATTGAACGCGGCGGAGTCCACGGAGTTGGCGTAATAAAGTGCGTTGACGGTTTTACCGACCATTTTCACGGCGACCTGCGCGCCGAGCCAGCCGAGGCCGAGGCCGAGCAATCCGCCGGCGAAGCCGATGGCGGCGGCTTCAACGAGCCACGCGTTTTGAATCTGCCGCGACGTGACGCCGAGCGAGCGTAGCACGGCGATTTCATTGCGGCGGCGGACGACCGCGCCGTCGAGTCCTTGAAAAACGAGATAGAGGCCGACGAGAAACGCGAGCAGCGAGAGAATGGTGAGATTCAAGCGAAACGCCTGCGTCATCGTCGCGGCGCTGGAACGGCGGTCGGTGGGCGAACTCACGATCCAGCGCGGCGCGTTTGGAGAATTAACCGCTTCTAATTTTTTTTTGATAGTGGCCCAGTGTTCGGCGCGGCGCGGACCGTCTTCGAGCACAAATTCGACACAGTCCAGCCGCCCGGTTTTATCGGTCAACTGCTGCAACGCGGGCAAATCCATGATGAGCAGATTGGCTGGAGCAGCGGGCTGCTTGGGATCGTTCGGAATGATTCCCGCGACGCGCAATTGCACCGGATGTTCGTTGATGATGAGCGGCAGTGGCGAACCGATTTTCAATCCGTCGTGTTTCGCCAGAGCTTCGCTGATGAAAACGGAAAGCGGATTTTGCAGCACGGGCGAAAAACCTTTTTCAGAATTATTCGTCGAGTCCGAAGTAGCGGAGCCGAACCAGCCGCTGCGATTGTCCTGCTGGCTGTCAAGATTCACCAGCGCGGGCAAGTCCAGGCCGAGCATTTGAAACGTCGGGCGCGAGAGGAGTGCCTCGTTTTCATCCCGGCGCGGTGGGACGGCGCTGCTTTCCAAAACCGGCACGATGTTGACGGGTTCGTTGCCGAGCAACTGGCGCAGCTCGGGCAAAATGGTTTCAGACAAGTCGCCGACGGGCGCGGTGATGAGGCCGTCGCTTTGCGACGTGATGAGGTCAGTGAAATTTTGAAAGCTCGCGACGGCAGCGCGATTGGCGAGGCGGATGGAAAAAAACGCAGCGACGCCGAGGGCGAGAATCATCAACAGCAGCAGCGAAGAAACTGGCGACAGTCGCCAGTGACGCCACGCGAAGCGTGACCAGAGGATTCGGAGCACGGTTTGGTTGTTGGCCGCCATGCTCAATCTTTTTCGCGTTCGCCGGCGATTTGGCCGTCGCGCAAATGGATTTCACGATGACAGATTTGCGCAGCCGCGCCGCTGTGCGTGACGAGCACGAGCGCGGTGTCAGTTTCGTCAGAAAGTTCGCGGAGCAGTTCTAGAATGATTGCACCGTTGCGCGAATCGAGATTGCCGGTTGGCTCGTCGGCGAGCAAAACCGTGGGCCGATGCGCGAGCGCGCGGGCGATGGCGACGCGTTGCATTTCGCCGCCGGAAAGCTGGCCGGGAAATGCGTCCGCGCGATCGGTCACGCCGACACGTTCCAAAAGTGAGCGCACGCGTTCGGCGCGTTCTTTGGCGGCGACGCCATTTAATTGCAACGGCAATTCCACATTTTCTGCCGCCGTCAGTGTTGGCAGCAGATGAAAAAATTGGAAGATGGTGCCGATGTCGCGGCGGCGCACTTCGGTGAGGCCGTCGGAATCGAGCGTTTCGAGAAAAATATTTTCAAAACGGATGCTGCCGGCATCCGGCCGATCCACGCCGCCGAGACAATTCAACAAAGTGGATTTGCCGCTGCCAGATGCGCCGGTCAGCGCGAGTCGTTCACCGGCGCGCAGTTCCAGCGACACGCCGCGCAAGACGACCCGGTCCGCGTATGACTTGGTGACGTTGCGCGCGGTGAGCACAAGCGGCGGCTCGAAATCGCGGTCGGTGGAAGCAGCGTGGCTCATGGATTTTGGTTTCAAATTAAATTCGCCTGCCATTATTTCAGTTGCCCGTCAAAAATATCGTTGAAGCTAGCACGCCCTGTGAGATTTCGTGACAATTTTTTTGCAATTTCCGAACCCCGAAGGACATTCAGCCGTTCGTCTTGCGATTCAGAATCCATTTGCCGAATCAAAAATTTATGTGCAGTGAAAATTCACCAGTCGTGATCATTGTAGGCGGTGGCGGCGGCATCGGTTCCGTCGTTGCCCACAAAATGGCCGTGCGCGACTGCCGGGTGGTCATCTGGTCCGTAATTTGGAGCGGCTCGAAAGTGCCGTCGCAAGGGCGGAAACACGCGCTTCATGACTTGCGAACCCGTAAGACTTTGGCCGAAGGAATTCGCAGGCGAGCCATCACGCCAAAATCCTCCGCTCCGCTTCTATGTTGTGTTCGCTCGCGGGATACTGCTATACAAAGCCGAGAGACATCCCAATACAAATTCGGTCGGCAAGCGCAACGCTCGCTGGCCGAATTTTTTACTTAATCGCGGTTATCGGGCATCCACTCGAATTCCCCATCGTTTGGAGAAGCATCACCAGAATTCCCTACCTTGGATTTTTCAAGTTTGGCAAAGTGGATTTATTCTTCATTGCCTCCGGCACGGAATGCAGCGGAATGGCGGGCGACCATTTTTCCCATTCATCTTCAGATTTTTCATTCAGGTTGAAAACCGCATCATTGGTTGCCGCGTTTTGAAAATCGGCCGGGGTGGCAAACTCGATGCCGCCGCTGATGAGAGTTTGGGCGGATTCGGCGCTGATATTCGCGCCGCTAAACAAGCCGATGTGGACGTTGATGCCGCCGGCATTCCAAAATTTTGAATTCATGCGCACCAGCGGAGCGTATTCTTCCCGAATGCGGGCGTGGATGACGACTTCGCGGGCGTCGTCGCTGAGCCGGCAATCCAGCACTTCACCCACCTGAATGTCCCGATAGAAAATCGGCGATAGCGGCTGTAATGAGCCAAGTTTTGGAGCCAGTAACCGGATGTCCAGCGCCTGAACCGGTTTAATTGGGGCTGTTTCCGCGCCGATGAACTGGTTGGTGCGCTCGCCGTTGCCGGGTTCGACGGTGATATAATTTCCCGAAACGATGGTCTGCAGTCCGCTCAAAGCACCCAGCTTAACCTCTGGCCGGACGATCCAAAAAACCGAGCCTTGCCGCGCGATGTTCGCGGCCGAGGCGTCCAGTTGCACTTTGACCGCGACGCGCTGGCGGTCTTTGGTGAGTTTGAGGATTCCAACCTCGCCGATGGTCGCGCCGCGATATTCCAGAAGTGAATTATGCTCCTGTAAGCCGTCGGCATTCTCAAAATAAATCGTTACAGTCGGTCCGGCGAAAATGATGTCCTCGCCGACAAACCAGGCGCACAAAAACGCGGCGGCAATCGGAATGAGCCACAAGAGCCAGTTCAAATGACCTTTTCCGACTTGCGCCTTTGGCAGTAGTGGTAATTTTTCATTCATAATTTTCTTTCGGTGGGCGAATCCCAGAGCAGCCGCGAATCAAAACTGAGCGTTGCCAGCAGCGTCAGTACGACGACGGCGGCGAACGAAAAAACGCCGCGTCCCGGATGCACCGTGGCGACTTCGCCCAGTTCGACCATGGAGACGCAAATCGCCAGCAAAAAAACCTCCAGCATGTTCCAAGGATCAATGATGCGGATGATTTTAAAAACCCAAGTACGCGCCTTTTTCCAATGTGGCCAGTCGAGGGTGAGGGTGATGAACATTAGCCCAATGATTTTCAATCCTGGCGTCAACATACTCGTAAAAAACATCAGAGACCCGATGAAGTATTGGTGGAGCGTGAACAGCGAACTGATTCCCTGAAAAATCGTCGTCTGAATATGGTGTCCCTGATATTCGGCGGTGACAATCGGATAGAGGTTCGCTGGAATATAAAAAATCAAGGCGGCGAGTGAAAATGCCATTGTGCGCACGCGGCTGTCCACACGGCGGTGAAAGATTTGAAAATGGCAGCGGGCGCATTTGATCACCGAACCTTTCGGGACATCATCCGCCTGCTGCACCAATCCGCACGTTTGACATGCCACTATTTTTTCCATACAACAAATGTCGCTGAGGTTTTCGATAATATAGGAGCCGGCTCATTCGTCCTGATATATGGTTCCGCCAATTGCAGTGATCTGTGCAGCACCAAATTTGAACTGCGGAGAAGAATCAGCATAGCCGTAAACCATTTGCTGAACTCTGACTTTGCCAGCTTGGCTATGGCGCAATCTCCGCGTGGTCACTGGCAGTCGGACACGCGCCAGTAACATCGCCGGATTCAAACCGGGGTTGTAGGCGAATTCGTTGTATGCCTGCTGGCCCGTCACGAGCAGCTTGACGCTGGTTCCACCGATATTAATTCATAAGCGCGATGCTCAATCTTTTTTGGAATCAGTCATGGTTTGACTCGGGGAACTTTGCTGGCTGTGGTGTTTGTGATGTTTCATGTTTTTGCTTTTTAATCGGGATTAGGCGGCTGGTGCATTGGCCCAATAGTTGAAGCGGCCGCAGTTTCGGCACTCGGCGTCCTTTTAAGAATCACAACTGGAGGTTTTTTTATTCGCAACTTCCCGGCCCATACGTTCGACCTCGTCGGCTTTCTGAGGTTCGCCTTCGCCATCAAAGCCGACCACTTTATCGCCCCCACAAGTCTGCTTGTTTTTGCCAGCATGTGACGACTTGGCAGTCTTTACGTTGGCGGTCTTTTTATTTTGTAATGTTTGCATATTAATTATTGGTTTGGTTGATATTATTGTTCACAGGATATTTAAGATAGGCTATGGCTGCACAATTCCTATGGGGTCTTCACCTTATCGAAATTGGAATTTTCCTGTCCGCTGATTTTTGCTGAAGGAGCCGACCGTTCTGGTCAATGGCTGCAAACTTCCTGCATTCGGCGCGGACTGTTTTAAACTTTGCCACCAGAAAGACCGAGCATGCGACCGACCGAGCGGGCAATCATCATTTCTTCATCCGTGCGGATGACGCGCACCATGACGCGGCTGGAATTCTTGGAAATCACCGCCGCAGTCTTCGCGTTGCGTGACTTGTCCAATTCGATGCCGAGAAATTTCAACCCCTCGCAGATGCGCGCGCGGACGACGGGCGCATTTTCGCCGATGCCGCCGGCGAAGACGAGCGTGTCCAATCCGCCAAGCGCGGCGGCATAGGCGCCGATCCACTTTTTTGCCTGATAACAAAACAACGCCACCGCTTCCGCCGCGCGCACATCCTTCTTTTC
>Ga0182012_10006402_pt1 | contig 12023 bp, 10 predicted proteins | sample 612S2SmetaG_FD_120486 | JGI IMG/M metagenome (GOLD analysis project Ga0182012, IMG submission 120486) | Permafrost microbial communities from Stordalen Mire, Sweden - 612S2S metaG | ecosystem: Environmental > Terrestrial > Soil > Wetlands > Permafrost | place: Sweden: Stordalen | collected...
AAGCGCGAATTCGGGAGTCCTTCCCGGCTCAAACCAGCCCTCGCGTGGGATCATCGCTGATGCAAAACGCGCAGAATGAGAATTCCGCCCGGCTTCAGCCTGTAAAACACCACATGCCGGCCTGGCTCGTGCCGGCGAAGACCCGGCCCGATTGCGTCGCAGGCTCGGCCCATCTCCGGGTTTCCCGCAAGCGTCTGGAAACAGGCATCGAGGTCCTGAGCGTACTTGATGGCCTGGTCCGCGCCCCATCTCTCAATCGGGTACCTGGAAATGCTTCTCAGGTCGGATTGTGCGGCCCCGGAGACGCTGAATTTAGGCAACTTCTTCAGCCTTCCCTGCCGCTAGCTCGTCGATATAGGCGTAAAGCCTTTCAAAGACGCCCTCCTCGGCGACTCCGCTGGCTTCTCCTTCTGCAATGGCTGCCCTCAGCATCGCCATCTTTTCCTCATACTCCCGCTCCTCGCGCTCCAGCAGGCGCAAGGCGGTCCGCATCACTTCGCTGGCATTGGCGTACTTTCCACCCTCCACCCTTGAAGCAACAAACTGGTCCAGTTCCTTGGTCAGGCTGATATTGCGGTCGGCATAGGGCACCTCAAGCGCAGTATAGGCCCAATGGCAAACATTGCCAATCACCAGAGCCGGTCGGACCAAAACACGCCTGAACCCTCGGAACGCACATGGGCTGATAGCCTGTCCCTGTGACCGAACCTGCCCAATCCGAGCTGAACTGGAAACCCGTCCCATGCCCCGGCCCTGTCACCCTGCGCGGCCGCACAGTCACCCTTGAGCCCCTCCATGCCGAGCGGCACACCGGCGACCTCTGGCAGGCCATCCAGGGCCACGACGAGGTATGGGACTGGCTCTTCGACGGCCCCTACCACTCCGAAGCCGATCTGCGCCAGACCATCGAAGAGAAGCAGTCCGGAACCGGAGCGCTTTTCCTGGCCATTGTTCCCGTCGATACGGGTAAAGCCGCCGGTTACGCCAGCTTCATGCGCATCGAGCCGGCCCACGGCGTCATCGAGGTGGGCAACATTATGCTCAGCCCCGCGCTGCAGCGCACCACCGCCGCCACCGAGGCCATGTACCTGATGGCCAGCCACGTCTTCGACCACCTCGGCTACCGCCGCTACGAGTGGAAGTGCAACGCCCTCAACCAGCCCAGCCGCCGCGCCGCCTTGCGGTTTGGATTTACGTTCGAGGGCATCTTCCGCCAACACATGGTCATCAAGGACCGCAGCCGCGACACCGCCTGGTTCGCGATGCTCGATAGCGAGTGGCCAGCAAGAAAGCAATCCTTCGAGTCCTGGCTGGCCCCCGCCAATTTCGACGCCGACGGCACCCAGCGCAAGACTCTCCAGGATTTTCATTCAGTCTAGCTTCTGTTCCGCAGGCCTCACCATTTCGCGCAAAAGAAAACGCCGCCCATTTTCAGGCGGCGTTTTCCCTTGTTTCAAAGACAGGGATCAGTTGCTATCCCTTGGACTCAATCCTCATTCCATAGAACGATTTGTGCACGAAGAACACCGACACCAGGAAGAATGCGACTGCCAGCACGTGCGTGAGCATCGCATTGCTCTTGGTGAGCGTGACTGCAAGCTCGACGGCAAGTAATCCGAACAACGTGGTGAACTTGATAACCGGGTTCATTGCCACCGACGAGGTGTCTTTGAACGGATCGCCGACGGTGTCTCCGATCACGGTTGCGTCGTGCAGAGGTGTGCCTTTCTGTTTCATGTCGACCTCTACGATTTTCTTGGCATTATCCCAGGCGCCGCCGGCATTGGCCATGAAGATGGCCTCATACAGGCCGAAGATCGCAATCGAGAATAGGTAGCCGATAAACAGGAACGGCTCCATGAACGCGAACGCAAGGGTCGAGAAGAAGACGGCGAGGAAGATGTTGAACATGCCCTTCTGCGCGTACTTCGTGCAGATCTCCACCACCTTCTTGCTGTCTGCGACCGACGCCTTCTCCGCGCCTTCCAGGTGAATGTTTGCCTTGATGAACTCAACCGCACGATAGGCGCCGGTGGAGACCGCCTGTGTGGAAGCGCCCGCGAACCAGAAGATTACTGCTCCACCGCAGATCAACCCGAGCATGAACGGCGCGTGTAGCAGGGAGAGCTTATACACATCTGTTGTCAGTCCGTGGGTCAAAGCCATGATGATCGAGAAGGTCATCGTTGTTGCGCCCACCACGGCGGTACCGATAAGAACCGGCTTTGCCGTAGCCTTGAATGTATTGCCGGCTCCATCGTTGGCTTCGAGCAGGTGTTTTGCGCGTTCGAACTTCGCAATGATGCCGAAGTCCTTCTTCAATTCGGCTTCGATGTTCGGAACTTCTTCGATCAGCGACAACTCGTACACGGACTGAGCATTGTCGGTCACGGGCCCGTAGGAATCGACGGCGATGGTGACCGGACCCATACCCAGGAAGCCGAAGGCCACGAGGCCAAAGGCGAAGACGGCTGGAGCCAGCATCATTCCCGCGGGATTGCCCTGTGAATCGGGTATGCCCAAACTGAAGTAATAGCCCAGTCCCATGAGTGCGACCATGCTCAGCCCAAGCCAGTAGGCCGAAAAATTGCCGGCCACGAATCCCGACAGGATTCCCAGGGACGCTCCGCCTTCTTGCGCCGATTTGACGACCTCTTTGACGTGGGTGGATTTGGTTGAAGTGAAGACCTTGACCAATTCGGGTATGAGCGCGCCCGCCAGTGTTCCGCACGAGATGATCGAAGCCAGCTTCCACCAGAGAGTTCCGTCGCCCAGAGTGGGGAGCATGAGATAGGAGACGATGTAGGTGAGGATGATGGAAGTAATGGACGTGATCCATACCAGCGAGGTCAACGGCGCCTCAAAGTCCATTTCGTCGGCGTCTTTGTACTTGGCGCTGGCGATGGCGGTATTGAGGAAGTACGCACCTGCGCTTGAAAGCAGCATTCCCACGCGCATCACGAAGATCCATACAAGCAGTTGAGCTTGCGTGGAGGGTTCCCTGACTGCCAGCAGGATGAATGTGATCAGCGCTACGCCGGTGACGCCGTAGGTTTCGAAGCCATCGGCGCTGGGGCCGACCGAGTCGCCCGCGTTGTCGCCGGTGCAGTCCGCGATGACACCCGGGTTGCGCGCATCGTCTTCCTTGATCTTGAATACGATCTTCATCAGGTCGGCGCCGATATCGGCGATTTTGGTGAAGATGCCGCCCGCAATTCGCAGGGCCGCGGCGCCCAGGCTTTCGCCAATCGCGAAGCCGATGAAGCATGGGCCCGCATAATCACGCGGGATGAATAAAAGGATGAACAGCATGATGAGCAGCTCGACCGAGATCAGCAACATGCCGATGCTCATACCGGCCTTCAGCGGAATCGCCATGATCGCATACGGTTTGCCGCGCAATCCGGCAAACGCGGTGCGTGAGTTGGCAAAGGTGTTGACGCGGATTCCAAACCATGCCACGCCGTAGCTGCCCGCGATGCCCACGAGCGAAAACAGCAGGATGATGGGCAAGGTAACCAAGATCGGTTTATTCGGCACCGGCGCCAGCCAGCCGAAGTACAGCGAGATGATGACCGCGATGAAAACCCAAAGCAGCATAATGAACTTGCCCTGAGTGATCAGATAGGTCTTGCAGGTCTCATAAATCAGTTCGGAGACTTCAAGCATGGTGCGATGGACCGGCGCGTTCTTCAACTGCACAAAGATCGTCAGGCCGAACAACAGGCCGCCAGCGCAGAAGAGCAGTCCGATCGTCAGAAGGGCATGTCCGTTGATGCCGAAAAAGCTTACGGAAGACAAATCCGGCAGCACCAGGTTGGCTTCGCCTCCGCCCGCGTGCTCCTGCGCGCTTGCGAATGTGGGAGCCAAAAGGCCCATTCCCAGCAGGGCCGCCACGGCTCTGTATTGGCGTTTTAGAAACCCCTCCGCGCCTTCCTTCATAGCTCCGGCAATCTTTTGCAAGACCGCCGTGCCGGTGTCTGCGCCAATAACCTGACGCGTAAACAAAAACGAGACAAAAAGCGAAAGTGCGCTCACGGTCAGAAAAAATTCCACCCAATTGGTTACAGTCACATGTCCTCCCAGAATATGGTTTGAGACCGTGGCACCACCGGCCCCGCAATTTGCGACCCCTCAAACATCCGGGGAAAAGTCACCGGAAGCCTATCATCCGCGTACCCCGCTGTCGAGTGATTGCAGTCACAGGGTCCCGTGAACCCTTTTTCCATGCGCCGCGCGCCTCCGCGAGCGAACCGTGTACAGTACAGGCCAGGGAGATTCGCCCCGCTCCATGACCTCTTCCACGACCCCTTCCGCCCTTCTCACACCCCGCCAGGCGGCGGAAAAACTCGGCATCAGCTACCCCGTGCTCAAGCACTGGATCCTTGCCGGGCGCATCCGCACCATCAAAACCCCGGGCGGCCATCACCGCGTTCCCCTCGAGGCGCTAGCCGAGTTCCTGCCGCCCGCCGCGGCCAGCCCCGGCTCCGCCCGCATCAGCGGACGCAACCAGTTGCCCGGCACCGTGGTCGAAGTCACCATCGACGGCCTGCTGGCCAAGGTCGTGCTCGCCGTCGGGAACCAACGCGTCACAGCCATCATTACCGCCGACGCCGTCCGCGAACTGGCCCTCAAACCCGGCGACTCCGCCCTGGCCCTTATCAAGGCCACTGAAGTCATGATCGGCCGCCCGTAGCCCCAAACGGCGAAGCCACTCCAAAAATACCTGCCTCAAATTCCGCCGCTGGGGTCCCCGCGCCAAATCGGGAAAATTCGCTCTGTATCCTCAATATTTTTTGATATATTCGCATCAATTCATACTGAATCGTAGAGAACCTACTCTAAATCTTCCAACCGATACGAGGAGAAACCCTTGAAATTCCCCACCATCCCACTCTCTCTCGCCCTTTTGACGCCCTCCTCCACCGTTCCCCTCGCTGGTTTAATCGCCGGCGTGCAAGCCCGCGCCACGGTAGCACAGAACCTGCGGACACATCGGGTTACACGGCTAATGCAGTGTCTCAAGCATTTTTGTATTGGAGGAAATGCGAACAAAGCGAAGTCGGTTCTTAGGGCCGCGATTCTCTTCCTCTCGGCGGTTCCTTTCTCCTGTTCGACGCTGGCGTTCGGGCAAGATGGATATTTCTCGAACTGGTTTAATCGGGTGGACAAGACCCAGAGCGAACAGCCGCACTGGATGACACCGGTTGCGACCACGACACCGCGCCTCGAAGAAGAATTTCGTTACGACCAGGACTGGTTGCAGCATGTCGATGGATACACGTGGAACGAATACGACGGAGCAAAGGGCTTGGAGCTGATCCCCTGGTACAAGACAGAGCTGATCATCCAGACTCCTCCGTATTACAACTACGGCGGCGACCCGAGCGAAACGAACGGGTCGGGCGATATTGCATTCCTGGTCAAGTACCGCATCCTCTCCAGAAACGAACAGCACGGGAATTACATCCTGACGGCGTTTCTGGGCTGGAGCATCCCCACCGGAACCTATTCGAACGGCCAGGTGACGGGGGCCAATTCGGCGACGATTACGCCGACCGTTGCGTATGGCAAGGGCTACGGCAACTTCGATGTCCAGGGAACCTTCGGTGTCCAGAATCCCACGACCAACGAACTTGTCAATGGGAGGAACTACCTCTGGAATAACACCCTGCAATACCGCGTGGTGAAGAAGCTCTGGCCGGAGATCGAATTCAACACCACGCACTATCAGGATGGAGAGCACGCCGGAAAGGCGCTGAACTATATCACTCCGGGAATTGTGGCCGGACGATTCATGCTGACGAAAAGAGTTGGCATGTCGATCGGCGGCGGCTTCCAGATCGCAACGACTCAGTTCTACCGCAACAACCACAACGGGATCTTTACCATCCGCTTCCCGTTCTAAGGCAAGCATAGGGACCCGGGATCAGCGCCGAGATCCCTATTCCCTATTCCCCGCTTCACTCCACCGGGATATCGATCTTGTCGCCGGGGAGCGCGACCTTCAGGTTCTCGGTGTCCGGATTGCGCACCCGTCCCCCGGGCAGAGGATGCAGCTTGAAAAGCACCAGCACGTTCCGGTCAGGATCGTCGAAAGCCGGAAATCTCGCAACCTGTTCCACAGAATTTCGGTTGTGCAGGTCTTCCAATGTACCGGGATCGAGGTCGTTCCACGTGGCATACCATCCCGGCCGATACGCCGCCAGCTTCGAAGCCAGGTCCTGAGTGCCAAAATCGTCGCACAGAGTTGGCAGGTGACTGATCAGCGTGATCTCGTCGCCGCTGATGGACACCAGCAGCCGCTTGCCGTTGGGATGCCCGTCGATATACCGCGTCAGCCGATCGGCAGCATTCACAAACGTGTACTTTGGATGAGCCGCGAAGTTCACCGTCTTCACTCCGTTGAAGCCAGAGGTGACAACCGCCGCCGCGATCACCGCCCAGCCGCTCCACCGCATCCAAAGCGCGCGATCCGGTGCTTTGGCTCCCAGCAGCGCCCCCTCATCAGCCATCGCTGTTTCGCCGAGCAGCGCCCCCGCCCCTTGCGCCACCACAAAGAAGGCGAAAAACGCCACCACCGCGAAGTAGCGGGGCTGCGGATGGTTCTGAATCGTCATGAAGGAAATGTAGCCGCTTACCGCGAGCACCGAGGCGCCAAACACCGGGTCCACCAGCAGTCGAAGGCCAGGCTTGCTGCGCCAAAACACTACCGCTCCCACCACCACCAGTCCGGCAACCGGAATCAGAATGTGGTCCACCCACAGGCCGCCATGAAACGACCACCACAAGCTCGGCAGCGGCCAGTAAAACTCCGGCGGCTTGTCGTATTTGTTCACAATGAAGAGGTATTTGTAGTCGGGCAGCAAACCAAAACCCGTGACCAGCGCCAACCAGGCGCCAAACAGAACCGCCGAAACGCCCGCCGCCGTGATCGCGCAACGCAGCGCCAGCTTCCGCTCGTGCCACAACGGCAGCACCAGCGCCCAGCCCAGCGCCGGCAGCAGAAAAATGGCCGTGGTCTTGCTGAGCATCATCAGCGTGAAGAGCACACCTATCCACGCTGAAGCCCACACCGGCCGGCGCAGCCTCGGCAGCCTCACCGCCAGGTTCAGCGCTCCCAGCGTCAGCGTCGTCATCAGCGGCTCCAGAATCGCCAACCGGCTGAAGCAGTAGAGGAACGGGCTGGTCACCACCAGCGTCACCGCCAGCAGCGCCGTCCAGCGTGTCCCCGTCGCCCGCAGCAGCAGGTAACTTAACAACAGATTGGCAAAGAAGAATGCGACCGCCAACCCCCGCGCCGCCTCCACCGTCACCCCGGTAACCCAGAACAGCGCCCACTCCAGAAACGGCCACACCGGCAGCGCCGCAGCGGGATTGAAGTCCCCCGGCATATACCAGTTGCCGAACAGGTGGGCGCGGATCGCGGCGTTCCCATACCAGCCCTCATCGGTGTACTTGGCCCAGTCGCAATACCACTCCGAATGGTTGGGAAAATCGGCGCTGAGATGCAGCGCGTGCAGAGCCGCGAACCCGCCGATCAGCACCAGCCAGATCGCGTAAAGCCATCGCTTGGACGACATCATCAGTGCCGCTTCTCCGCATAATAAGTAAATCTACATTTACGTCTGCAGGATTACTCCGAGTATAACCCGCTGCCGAATTCGGGCGGTTCGACGCGTCTGGTCAACCCACAAAACATGGGGTTGGGGTGAACCTCTTGGGTGAGAATTGAGACGTTAGCCGGCTGCCAGTCGACATGCACCCCGCGCAGCGCCGCTAACTCCGCTCGGCCTACTCGTACGCCAGCGCGTCGATCGGATCCTTGCGCGCCGCCATCCACGCCGGGTACAGCGCTCCAAACAGCGCCCCCACAAACGCAATTCCCGCTCCCCGCGCCACCCACAACCCGGTCACTTCGAAGTGCTGCATCGGAAACACGTGCACCATCAGCACCTTCACCCCGAACGTGCCCGCAATTCCCAGCGCCACCCCGGCCAGCGCCAACACCGCCGTCTCGCGCAGGATCACGTCCACAATCGTCAGCTTCGATGCGCCCATCGATTTCAGAATGCCGATCTCGCGCGTCCGCTCCAGAACCGCCGTGTACATCGCCTGAAAGATCGCCAGAAACCCCACCACGACCGCGATGAATGTGACCACTTCGAGCGCGATATTGAAGCCGGGAATCCTGTCCGGCGTCATCTCCTCCAGCCACGAATCCACCGTCTCTACCGGGTATTCCTCCAGCCCGCGCGTGGCGTGAATCTCCTGGATCACCAGGTTATCGTTGGCCGGATCGTCCACTTTGATAAAGAACTGCGACGCCTTGCCTTCGGCATCTGTAATCTGGTCCATCGTGTCCAGCGGCATCAGTTTGCGCCCGCCCTTGCCGTGCTCCACAATCCCCGAGATACGGAACGGGTGGCCCAGAATCTGAATCGTGTCCCCCACGTGGTAGCCCTTGTCCGAGCCGGCAAACACGTCGTCTACCATCACGTCGTTTGGTCCGGTGAACGGCCCGCCTGCTACAAAGACGAACGGCTTGAGCGCGTTGAAACTGGGATAGTCAATCCCATACAGAATCTCGATTTTGCCGGCGGTATTCAGCTTCTGATTCACCGGGGAAGCCTCAACCACATGCGGCAATTTGCGCAGCACGTCCACAATCTTTACCGGCATCGGCGCACCGCTCATCCCCGCCATGATGCTCGAACCCGGCGGCCGCACCATCAGGTCCGCGCCAATCCCGTTGGTGCGCTGCTTGGTGTCGTTCAGCATCCCCATGAAGATGCCCGCGATCGACAGGATCATGATGACTTCGATGGCCACCGCCAGCACGCTGATGATGGACCGCACCGGCCGGTGCACCAGATTGGCAAAGATGAGCTTATTCATTTCTCGAACCTGGCTCCAGGGGATCAAAAATACGCCAAACCGCCCTCGCCTTCAGGGTATCAGCCCAGCCCCAGATCACTTCTCGTGCCTCCAGGTCCGGACGGCGTTGATTAGTTCATTAATACTGAATTCCCAGCGGGAAACAGCCTCAGATTCATGAAAAGAAAGGGAGAACCTCACAAATTCTTTGACTGAAACCCGTCACCGGTTTATCGTAAAAGTGGAAACTTTCGGGTACGTTACCCGCTTTTCGGTCACCAATGGGCAACTTTGGCGAAGATCTGCGCATGGAGCGGCTCGCCCGCGGCATTGCGCTTGAAGATATCACCGCGGTCACCAAAATCAGCCGCCACCACCTGGTTGCGCTGGAGCAGGAGAGTTTTCGCCTTCTTCCCGGCGGCATCCTCAGCAAGGGCATCGTGCGCGGCTACGCCGACGCGGTGGGCCTCGACCAGCATGCCTGGACCGAGCGCTTCCTCAAAGCCTACAGCGCCTCCGGCCAGATCCTCGATGACGACCGCAGTTGGACCGCCTTCGCTTCCAATGTCGGCAAAGCCCGCATCCTGCGCCGCGACGCCGCTGAAATCCGCCTGCGCTGGATCGGCGCCATTCTGCTGCTGATCGTCATCGCGGGGGCTGCCTTTCTCTCTGTCCGCTACTACGGACTCCGCGCCGGCTGGTGGCCCTCCCTGCTTCCCGTTGAAGAAGCCCGCGCCGCGGCCCACGCCCTTTATACCCGCATACAATCCTGGTTCAGCCACTAGGCCGAGACGGCAAGCCCAAGCCAACAATAGACGACATAGGATATATGATGGCTGCAAGGTAGGGCGCACAAACAAGTGATCCGCAGAATTCAGATCGACAACTTCAAATCGCTCGACGGCTTTTCGCTGCCTCCGTTAGAGACGCCTCAACTGGCGAATTTCACGTGCCTGATCGGCGCCAATGGCAGCGGGAAGACCTCCGTATTGCAGATTCTGGACTTTCTCTGCTATTTCATGAGGGGAGAAGTCGGAGTTTGGCTGAAAGACAGAGGATGGGAAGAAGATGTGCTCAGTTCCTCTTTCGATTCTTCCCCCTGGGGCCTCTTCAACACATCCATTTCCATTCAACTCGATCCGTCGACTGAAGCTGAATGGAATGTCCATTACAACCAGTATGGAGGAGTGCGCGACGAAGAGAGCATTGTGATTAACGGTCGAACGTTGCTAAAGGCGCGTGACGGAGATGTTTCCATCGAAGAAGGCGACGGCGGTTCTAAGGTGTTTGCCGGGCTGTCCCTCCGGGGCTCTGCACTTGAGGCTATTCAAGTTGCACCAGCTCCGAACCCCTTGGGAGTGATTAAGGAGCTATTTAGCAAGAATCTTGTCACGTTTGAGTTGTTTTCTTCAGAATCGGCGAAAAGACAGTCTCCACGGAGCAACAACATAGGGCGGCACGGTGAAAACCTCGCTGGATTCACTGCCGATTTAGACCGCGAAATCCAAGCTCGAGTCAGCGAGCGGATGCGGGAATTCTACCCCCGCATCCATAACACCTATCTCGATCAAGACTTGATTTCAAAACTGTATCGTCACAATGCGAAAGAATACCTCCTGAGAGACTCCGTCCCATCGTCGCAATTCAGCGACGGCTTCACCCGCATCTTGGCCATCGTTACACAAATCGAGATCTCAGCAGCATCGACCCGAGTCCTACTGATCGATCAAATCGAAGACGGAGTTCATCCTGAACTGATGGCACGGCTGATTGATTACCTTGTAAGCTCCAAAGTGCAGGTGATTGCAACAACGCATAGCCCGATGATTCTCAACTATCTTTCAGACGAGCAAGCTCGTGAATCCCTGCTCTTCCTTTACCGAAACAGTGAAGGCAGAACGCACTCCTGCCGGTACTTCGATCTGCCCTCAACCAAGAAGAAACTCGGCACGCTCGGCCCTGGAGAAATCTACGTCGATACCTCTGTGGAGCAATTGGCGCACGAGGCAGAGAAAATAGAACGGGCCGCCTCCGCAAAAGCCGGAGTGCCAGGCCAATGATTCTCGTTCTTTCGGGTGAAGGCCCAACCGACCTTGGAACACAAAGGCTAACTGAAACCGGATGGGATTTTGTGCCCGGTCCCATGGCCTGGATTGTCGACGGGCTTCTCAATCGCCCCGATAAACTCGACTGCTCGATCCTGGAAGGGCAAGCCAGCGGTTATGACTGGGTCTGCTTCTTGAATGAAGCCGATCTAGGCGCTCTCCGGTATCCAAGACCTCGCTTTTTCCCTCACGACCCAAATACTTTTGGAAGCCAGTTTCATCGCGCGAGCGCATACCAACTGGGGAAACATGCCCAATTCGTCGGAGCCGAGCGGTACGAAGCGGTAGTCGCGGTTTTCTTTCGCGATTCTGACGGAACGAATTCTGCGCCTCGGACGTTGTGGAAATCAATATTCGAATCCATGCGAGCCGGATTTCTACTCTCAGGCTTCCCCTCGGGCGTACCCATGGTGCCACGTCCAAAATCTGAGGCATGGATGCTCTGTGGGCTCCTGAAACACGAAAATCCCGCAAGGGACTGCACTTGGCTGGAAGACGAACCAGGAAATGACGCGAGTCCCGACAGCCTGAAGACCAGAATGGCAGGCCACCTCGGCTACGAACCAACCGCAGAGCAACAGACGGATTTGGTCGTTTCTGGACGGATTTTACCTGATCTCATCGACCTTCCCAGCTTCATAAAGTTTCGCCAAGAGCTGGACCGGGCGTACGCCAACGCGGCCCTCCCGATTCAATGACGGAAATCCCCTTCCAAACCCGGCCACGCCCCATTCGCTGAGAGTCTTTGCCCTTCCCCGCCTGCGGCAATTACCATGGAGGCATGCATCCCAAGGTACACGCCTGACGGTGCAGGTATGTCTTGCGCGAGAGTGGGTCCGATGCGGGAGAAAATTTCTTGCTCTCGCACCGGTGATCCAGCATGTGCCGGTCCTCGTGACAGACTGCCCAAATTGAATTCCCTGCAATGGGAGGAGTTTCACATTGAGCGACCGTTTCTTGTTTACCTCTGAGTCAGTCACTGAAGGCCATCCCGACAAGATTGCCGACCAGGTCTCTGACGCCATCCTGGACGCCTGCCTC
>Ga0182012_10006403_pt1 | contig 12022 bp, 13 predicted proteins | sample 612S2SmetaG_FD_120486 | JGI IMG/M metagenome (GOLD analysis project Ga0182012, IMG submission 120486) | Permafrost microbial communities from Stordalen Mire, Sweden - 612S2S metaG | ecosystem: Environmental > Terrestrial > Soil > Wetlands > Permafrost | place: Sweden: Stordalen | collected...
ACTAATTTATGTTGTTGATTCGGCAGGGCTTAAAAATACGACTTTTCGAAGGATTCACCACGCCGCGCGCGGCCACCGGGACGCGGTGAAAAATGGCCGCGACGCAGCGGCGGCGGTCTAATTTTTTCAGGGGATGCTCGGCTTGCATGTCATTGATTTCGTAAGAGTTCAAGTGCCGCTATTTTTCATAGGATTGGGTTTTCGGAGGCGTGATCCCTTGCAGCACCCGAAATGAGAGAATAGAATCCACTGCCCCCGCAAAGCCGGACGGAGCAGAAGCGGTCAGGATTTTGCGCGAGCATCTGGATGACGATGATGCGGAAATGCTCGCAGACCGTTATCTGACCACAGATCGAATGCAGAGGCATCAGCCTGAAATCGCGGTTATGAAGCGGCGTCTGATCGGCGCAAGAGCTCGAACATTGAAGCCGGTCATCCTCTCCGACCATGCGGATGCGACATCATGATGGCGGCCGTTTGGTACGAGTCGCAATATGGAAATCTCGGCGCTAAATTTCCGATTCGGCCTGAAAAACGATGTCTTCCGGGAATGCGTTTTCTTTCGAGTTGAATGAAGTCGCGCAAACCGTTGACCGACTTCACGACGCGCTTGTGAACCTTAGTGTCGTCTTTTGTCATCCCTACGTAGCGACGAACAGCTTCGGCGAAAGCGGCGAATTCTTTGGCTGGGTATTTTCGTTTGTCGGAAGCGCGCTGTCGAAAGAAATTCGAAGTTCTTCAGCTTCTTTCGTAGCTGTGATCTTCATCGATTCTTGTAACTTAATATTTTAATTTTGCTAACAGGACTACGAAGCTGTTTGAGTCGATCAACCGATAGCCGTCTCTCGGCGTTCTAGGTTACTGAACATATCGCCGTCAGGCGCGATTAATCCTCGGTCCGGCTCACATCTACCGTTTGCACGTTACACGTCCAAGTGACAGGGATTAGTGATAGAAGCCCTGGCTCCCTTCCCTAAAAGTTCGTCGTACTCAACAGACCAATACTTGGAGCGTCAATATTCGGGTCAATTCGTCTAACGCAGAAGTGCTGAGCATCCTTTGTCACCGCATAGTTCATGCCGTAAGGTGGCACAGTCGACAGAGGCGTAGACATATGGAACAGGCGATATGGTTTTCCAAATTGAATATCGTCAGTTAGACCAACCCCCATCAGATCGTCCTCTCCATTGATAAAAAAAAGTTCTCGTCCATCAGAACGCCACGCCGGATTGATGCCACCGGATGATGAGATCTGCATTTTGATTTTGGCATCGGGAAAACTCTGGACATAAACCTCGTCTCTGCCCGATTCGTCCGATGTGTAGGCGACCCATTTGGGCGGAGCATGATTTTCGCCAGGACGGAAGACGGCACCGCCCACTTTGTGGCCCGGCACGGCATAGGACCACGCCTCTTCAAGAAGTGTGCTTCCTACCAGTGAGCGAACGGTAGCTTGAGCCATCTGCTTGTATTCGGTGTACGCGACGAATTGTCCATCGCTGGACCAATCGCTGGGGAAATCGACGCCACTGATTCCACTTAAACCTACGGGTAAGCCACCGTTGGCAGAGACAAGACTTAGTGCTGCAGTGCCCTCCGCGCGGCGGAAGCAAATTCGCAGGGAATCTGGTGACCAGACAGGAAAGAAATCGACATTACCTGAAGTGACACGGGACACCGTGCCGCGCGCGAGATCCACTTTTGAAACAGATGTGTTGCCCGTTGCGGCGTCGGTTGTATTTGCCACTAGTTGCCGGCCGTCAGGTGAAAGTTTCAGAGAATAGTAATCGCTGGCTTCACCAGTGAACGCGATACCCTCTTCGCCATGGCGATTTACCAGCGCTAATTGGTAACGGTAAGGAGTGCCGGGAACGAAGGCAACCGAAGCGCGCCCGGCGGCGGAGAGAAACGCATATCGGGCAAGAGGCTCGAAATCAATTTGCCGTGCCACTACCGCAGATTCACCAACCGGTTGCAGGGTGTCCGCCACTAACGACTGCGCCACCAGCGAGCCGTTGCGAAGAAAGAACATTCGCACTTTGCCATCACCCTCGGCAGTGAATGCGATTGATGAATAAGCGCGCAGAATAGTGGTGCTTTTTTGCGGATTGGCCAGGTCCACAGCCACAATTCGGTCCAAACCATGCGCCCGGTTGGCTGCCAGAAACGCCAGGCGCTTTCCATCGGGCAGCGCAGCGGGCCACAGATGGCTTACGTCTCCCGAATTTTTATCCAGTGTGGAGAACGGAATGGGCTGGCCACCGACTGATGGTATGCGTTGGACAATTGTAAAAACTCCGCTTGAGAAATAGATATTCCCGTCCTGCGCCCAGGCACCGCCGCGACCGAGCCACGCTTCACAAAGAGCACGAGGTTCTCCGCCGCTTACATCAATAACCTTTAGCTTTCTGTCTGCGAAAAAACCGATGGAACGGCCATTTGGAGACCAGAAAGGATAAGACGCATCCGCCGTTCCGGGCATTAATCTTGGTTCAAACGAATCGGTAAGCGAGCGCAGGTAAAGGTGTGTCAAGCCCTGCTTCGAGGCCGCAAGAACAAGCGAGGTGCTATCCGGCGATATTGCCACAGCCTGAATTAGTACGTCTCGTGGCGGCAACACCGAGGTCCGCATGGTTCGGGCAGGGACGTCTCTCCGGTTCCAAATTGTCGCCGCGAATAATCCTGCGAGAAATGCGCCGATTATGCATGCCGAGCCCAAGGCAATGAAGTACCTTCCCGGATCGCGCCTAAATGTCGGAGCCAGCGGCCCCACTAGCTCGAACTGGGGGACGTAAGTGCCTCTGGGCAGAATAATGCGAACATCTGATGCCTCGCTGTTCGCATAGCTCAGTTCCAGCTTATTCCGTAGGCGCGACGCCTCGACCCGACCAATTGGATCGATCCTTGGATCGAAGCTGTCGGGTCTTCCAAGAGCCTCCACGCCGAGAACGTATTCTTTCAGGCGGTCTGACCTTTCTGCCAGCGTCTCGGTCACCAGAAAGCGGAGGAGTGCGGCGGAGCGGCTGGCACCTGCGAAAGTAGGAGTAGCCAAAAGACGATCTAATTCCCTCAGCACCGATTGCTTCTTGTCAATCTCAGCCATCTTTACCCTTTAGCCCAACTTGTTGATTCTACGACGTACGTACTGTACCGTAACGGTTTTTTCCTTTCCCGGACTAAGCTCCTGCGGTCACAGTGGAGCGGCATGGAAAAACAGGTCGGCACAAAACTCAGTCCGCAGGTTTCCAGACGAACGCTCCTAACCGGCGCAATCGGTGTGGGTGCAATTACGGCTGGTTATGGGCTATCTCAATGGGGGCAGGCCTTGCCTCCGCGTGACGAAACGGCAGAGAGCCGCTATCAGGACGGGCAGAATGCGCTGCTGAAATCCTATGACGTGCAATTCCAGTCTCACTATTTTCAAATCATCTCGCCCAGCCTTCGTGTGCATGTGTTGGAAGCGGGCCACGGCGAGCCGGCACTTATGATCCATGGCGGCGATGCTTCGGCTTCGCAGTGGGCTCCGCTGATGGCGAGACTTCAAAACACGTTCCATCTGTTTGTGCCCGACCGGCCAGGCTGCGGGCTGACTCAAATGTTCAATTACAACCAGACTGGTAAACCGTTCCGCCAGCACGCGGTCGATTTTGTCGAGTCCACGATGAATGGGCTCGGATTGAAGAGTGCAACTTTGATCGGCAATTCAATGGGGGGCTTCTTCAGTCTGGCTTTCGCTTTGGCGCACCCCGAACGTGTCACCCGGCTGATCACAATCGGCGAACCGGCTGGCAGTTCGCCCTCGGTGCCTTTCATGTTTCGCTTGCTGGGGACCCGAGGTGTAAACCGTCTTCTTTACGCGACGATTATGAAGCCCGGGGACGCTGCAACCCGCGATTCATTTCAGCGGTTGCTTGTGGCCGACGCACGCAAGGTTCCGAAAGTCTTGATCGATTGTGACACAGCGGCTTCGTTGATACCGGGCGCAACAGAGAGTTGGCTCACCATGGTGCAGAACACCGGACCGCTGACGTTCGCTCTCAGACCAGAACTAAACAATTTGAATGTCCCAACCTTAATGATCTGGGGCGATAAAGATGCTTTCGGACCGCCTGATAGGGGTGCTGAAATGGTTGCCCTCATGCCACATGCCAAGCTGCAGGTTGTCCACGATGCCGGACATTTGGCATGGCTGGATCAAATTGATGAATGCACAAATCTCATCACGGCATTTGCGCAATCGTAAAAACTCTTTGAAGCAAATAATGAACATACGCATATTTTTTCAAACACTACTTCTGATTCTGCTTTCCGTTCCCCTGCCCGCTGAGTCGAAAGATGATCCCGAGATCCGATCAGCCATGAAAGCCTTCACAACAGCTATCGATGCACTAGACCTGGATCGCACCATGGCCTGCTACGCGAATAAGCCGGATATATCTGTCTTCAGCCCCGGGTTGACCGAACCCGTCGTTGGGTGGACTGCGGTGAGAAAAGACTGGAGCGACTTTTTCGCGTTCCTGAAGTCGAACCATTCCGGGTCAAAATCCGAACTGTCAGACATAGCAATTGAATCTGATGGCAAACTCGCGTTCGCTTACTTCACGACCACCGGCGAATTTGTGCTGAAAGATGGTGCCAGAGTCAAACCTTTGTTCCGTTCAACTCTGATATTTGAGAAAATCGATGGCCATTGGCTCATCATTCACGAACACGTATCTGAACCGAATAAAAAGTGAACTCTACTAAAAACTGACGAAAGGAAGAAGAGAGATAACACATGCAGACAGGCAATCTGATACTAGTGACGACACCGCTAATGTTTGCCGTGCTGGCCCTTGCGCAGGCACCGTTTGTCACCCACCAACTCCGGCCGAATGTCTACTACGTGGAGGGTGGCGGCGGACACAGCGGTGTCATCGTCGGTGACAATGGCGTCATCGTGGTCGATGCGAAGACGACGCCAGCCGGCGGCAAGGAATTGCTGGAAGATATAGCGAAAATCACGAGTAAGTCGGTCAAAACAGTCATTCTTACTCACAGCGACCCGGACCATGTGAACGGCTTGGCTTCGTTCCCTACTGGACTGACCATCATCGCGCAGGAAAACAACAAGAAGGAGCAGGAAGCGGCTATCTCTAAAGGCGTCTACTTCGCGCCCCCGGCGGACCATCTCCCAACCAAGTTGGTCAAGGACAAAGCAGATCTCACCATCGACGGTATAAAACTCCAGCTTCGCCATTGGGCACCGGCGCACACCAGCGGCGATCTGGTTGTATTCGTTCCAGCCGAAAAAATTTTGTTTGCCGGCGACCTTCTTACAGAGAATTCGTACCCACTTATCCATATGGACAAGAACGGCTCCTCCGATGGCTGGATAGAGTCCGTGAAGGGCATGATCGCCTTCGACGCTGACACTTATGTAACAGGGCACGGAAAGATTCAAACTAAAGCCGATGTGCAGAAACAGCTAAGTGATGCGGAAGCTCGAAAGGCCATGATCAAGAAGATGGTTGCCGAAGGAAAGTCCCTGCAGGATATCAAAGATGCGCTCGGCGAAAAGCCACAGCCGCCAGCAGCCCCAGGTGATGGACACCCACTATTCCCGACCTTCACCGAAACTACGTATCAGGAACTCACAGCAAAGAAGACACCATGACTACCGCAAGAACTTCAATGGGGACTAATTATGAAAATAACTTTGCTTCTGATTCTGCTTGGCATTTCCCTGCCTGCTGAATCTAAAGACTATGGCGAGATCCGATCCGCAATCAAGAACTTTACAGAGGCTGATGTCAGGTAGATCGACTCCTCCTGGCATATGGCCGTGTCGTCGGCATGTCGGACAAGTGGACCAGACGATTACCCGCTTGTAGTCGCCAAGTGTATAGCTTTTTAATCTCCCTTTGCCGTGTTAAAAACACGCCCAATCATTGCGCGGACCAGGAGCGACAAACGGCGTAGGGTCATGGAATCCAAGTTCCCGTAAAGTCGCAATTTCGGACAAGTGAATTAACGACGCTCCTCGCCGCACTCTTGCCGGGACGGCTGTGGCTACGAGACGAAGTGAGGGTCGGCGACGGCGAGCGCTACGCAATGGACACACGATGGGTGCGGCGTGGGAGCGCGCTGCTCGTTTGGATGAACGAAGAAGTGCGTGAGGGCGAGGGGAGTCAGCGCAGCCGCGGGGGGTGCTGGATTGAATCGGCTTTGACTCTGAGATGAGGTGTACGTTGGCGACGGCTGAAAGCCGCCGCGCTGCCAAGAATGGCCGCCCTACGCGTGTCGGCGTGCGAAGATTAGCTGAACGATGGAGTAGAGTTCACAAGCCAGCATGCCGCCGGCGGTGCGGATTGAATAGCCTGCGACTTCGGACAAAGCAGTCGCGTTGTCCAAGGGCCTGCTCCCTGGGAAGCTATGTTATATATAGATTATAGTTATTGAATGGCAATATGCCCCAAGTCTTGATCCACTTTGACGAAGCAACGCTGAAGGCGATTGACCGCATTGCCCCCTCCGCCAAACGCAAGCGTGCGGACTTCATTCGCCGGGCGGTTAAGGATGAGATCTTTCGGCTCGAAACTGAGCGGATGCGAATGGCATACCGTCTCCAGCCAGATTCCACCGACGACTCCGATACTTGGGAGCTTCCCGAGGAATGGAAGGAATGAAACAGTTTGAGATCTGGTGGGCGGAGTTACGGGAACCTGCTGGGAGGCGTCCCGTATTGTTGTTGAGTCGCAACGATGCCTACGACTATCTCTCCAAGTTTGTTGCCGCAGAGGTTACATCAAATATCCGGCAAATTGCTAGCGAGATTCCGCTCGGAGAGTGCGAGGGCCTTCCTAAACCATGCGTCGCCAATTGCGACAACATCCGGGTAGTCCCCAAACTGTCACTGACGAAGCGTGCGGGCGAGCTAGCGCCGGAGCGTTGGGTCGAGGTCAAACGGGCGGTAGGGGCAGCATTTGGGTGGCGAGAACTGACGGATTTGGACTGACTGACGGAACGAGGCGACTGGAAAGCCGCCTCGCTGCCAAAATGGCCGCCTACCTACAGGCCTTTCTTGCCGAAGAAGTCGATCAAATCGACCACGCGGCTCGAATAGCCCCACTCATTGTCGTACCAAGCCACAACCTTCAGCAGGTTGCCGCTAATCACCTTAGTCAGATCAGCATCCACAATCGAACTATTCGAATTGTGCAGCATATCGGTGGAAACAACCGGATCGGTCGTATAGCCGAGAATGCCCTTCATGACGCCTTCAGAAGCCTTATGCAGTTCCGCATTGACCGCTTCTGCGGTTGCATCTTTCTTCAGGAGAACCACTAGATCCACCACCGAAACGTCGGGCGTGGGCACGCGCATCGCGTAGCCATCCAGCTTGCCCTTCAATTCCGGCAACACCAAACCAATGGCCTTAGCGGCACCAGTGGAGGTAGGAATCATGTTCAACGCCGCAGCACGGGCGCGGCGCAGATCTTTGTGAGGGAAATCGAGAATCGGCTGATCGTTCGTGTAGCTGTGGATCGTGGTCATTGATCCCTTCTCGATGCCGAATGCATCATTCACAACCTTTGCCACGGGCGCGAGGCAATTGGTGGTGCAGGAAGCATTGGAGACAATGTGGTGCTTGGCCGGATCGTACGCCGCATCATTCACACCCAGGACCATGGTGAGATCTTCGCCCTTGGCAGGCGCGGAGATGATGACTTTCTTCACAGTTCCGCGCAGGTGCTTCTTCGCATCCACCGCATCGGTAAAGCGGCCGGTGGATTCAACAACCACTTGGGCGCCTAAGCTCGACCAATCGATCTCTGCGGGATCTTTAATCGCAAAAACTCGAATTCTTTTATCGTCAACGTAGACGCTATCGCCATCTGCCCGGATGTTATGGTGCAGTTGACCAAGAATGGAATCGTATTTCAGGAGGTGAGCCAACGTTTTGGTGTCGGTTAAATCGTTCGCCGCGACAAACTCAATGTTGGGGTTATTCAGGCCAGCGCGGACTACATTACGCCCGATGCGTCCGAAGCCGTTAATTCCTACTTTAATTGGCATGCTCCTATCTTATAAGGAGGACGTAGCCAGAACTTACGCCACTGAAGTTTTGCGTGGTTTCAAGCGTGCAGTCGTCTACGTTAGCGGGCCGTCGGCAACGGCGGCGCCGTGGTGCCGCCAATATTGGCGTACGAATCTTTCACTTCCGTCACTTTGCCCTCCGTGAACTTCACGAAAGTCATTTTGCCGGGAGGCTCCCCGTAAACCCAGTTCTCCACCTCATCGCCATCTTTGGTGGTCTCGCGGCTTTTATTATGCGGTTTGCCCATCGCTAATAGCACTTGGTCATGGTCCATCCCCAAAATCGCGTGCTGCTCCTTAATCGCCTTCTTCACCGGTTCGGGCAATCGGTCCATATATTGGTCCGACGCGGAATGCTTTTCAAAATCGAAGATCGGCGTAAGCATGCGGCGGATCTCGGCAGACTTCAACGATGGAATGGGGCCCGGAAAAACAAGTTCCACGCGCGAACCATTGATCGGTTGCCCGTTTTGACCGCGCGAAACGGGCGAAGTATTGCCGCCCATACCGATATCCACGTGGTCGTACCAATGCCCGGTGCCTTTGCTGCCGCCGTTGATATCGAGCAAGATTTTGTTCGCTTCAATCTTGACGTTCGTGATCTGAATCTGATCGCCTAAGCGCGCCGCCGGGCCCACCTCGCGTAATGCATCTTCCCACTCGCCCTTGTCGTATTGGCCATCGCTATGAATCACCAGCGGCTTCCGGGCATGCGGAAGAACGACTTTCATGGTGGCATATTCCGCCGTCAACCCGCGCTCAATTTCTACTCGTTCATCAAAGCTGAGCTTATCCGCGAATGCGTTTGGGCCCAGCGCGAACGCTAGCACCGCCGCAAACGCTAGACTTCGTCGGGCTCGTTGAGGCACGTTGCGATGGCCGCCGGTTGCGGCTTCATCGGCGCACGGTAGAGCACGTAGAACAGAATCGAAGCGAAGATGGTGGTCAGCAGGCCGCCTTCTGGTCCGTAGGCGCCACCGCTCCAAAGAGGCGGTAAATCCCATTTATAGAAATACCTCGTCACTTCGATTGTAAGCCCGCTCAAATTGACGCCGAATAAGGGCAGCACCGCATTCCAGCCGAAGTGCATGCCGATGGGCAGCCACAAATCATGCCCACGCAGAAAGGCGCAGCCTAACAGAACTCCCCAGATGACTGTGTTCACAATGCCCAGCAGGTTGGCGTTCGGATTGGCGGCATGCACTAGGCCGAACAGTACGCCTACTGGAATCGCGGCGGCAAACGGCCCAATCTTTTCTACCAGCAGCTGAAAGGCATAGCCATGAAAGATCATTTCTTCACCCGCTGCGTGAAAGAAAATAGTGACCAGGTAAAAAATCAGACTGCTCCAAAGGAACTCCGGATGAGGCCGCAACACCAGATGGCCTTGCCCCAACAGCAGTGGCCCGAGCAACAGAAGAGTCGCCGCGCCGCCGCCCAAAAAAACACCAATGACCATGTGATAAGCCGACGCCTGCGACAGTCGAAGTCCGATGTCAACAAAAGGGCGTCGATCAAAAATGGCCAGCGTCAGCAAATTAGCAATCAAGCCCGTCGCCGCATTGCCGATGGTGCCGCCCGCCTGCAGCCCGAACCAATAATAGAGAACGGGCATCAGGAAGTCGGCCGCCACAAACACGGTCAGAACGAAGAACCCGAGACGCAGAAACAGTCCGAGCGTAGTATCACCCGAAGTTTTAAGAGGATTAGTCGCGGGACTTGGCGGGGTCATAAGATCAAAAACAATATTCCAATCCTAACCGTATCCACATTTCGGACCGATAATGCAGGTATGGAGATGACCTCAGAACGTCGCGGTGGCGACAGGCTGCTGTGCGCCGAACTTGTGCAGATGATCTGGCAGGACGAAATGGGTCGTGAGCGACGAAGGATCGCCAATTTAGAGGATATTTCGCTCACCGGCGTTTGTTTACAAGTGGAACAGCCCATGCCGGCGGGAACGGCGATTGTCGTGCAATATGGCGATGGTGAATTATTGGGCACCATTCGTTATTGCCGGCACCAGGATACCGGCTATTTTCTTGGCGTCGAATTGGCCGAGGGTTCTCGTTGGTCCAGCCAGCACTATAAGCCCGAGCACCTGCTCGACCCGAAAGATCTGGTCGAAAAAGCGATATTGCGGCGAAGTGCAGATAAGTCTAACGTCAACTAGCCTCTAGGGCCGCAGCACACGTATCGGGTTACCGCGCTCCATCTCTCGATGGCTTCGCCATAGCTCCTCCTTTTTCCCAGCGTTCTCTTTTTCCCGCGATGCGCGAAGTTTTTCTACCAACCGCGCCAACGCCAGCTTCCGATTACGGTGCTGCGAACGTTCTTCCGACGCACTGGCCTGTATGCTGCTGCTGACGTGTGTCACGCGTACTGCGGATTCTGTCTTGTTCACATGCTGGCCACCCGGTCCGCTGGCGCGCATTACTTCCCACCGAATATCCCTGGCGTCAAATACCGTTTCTTCGGGCGGGTGAATCACCGTTACGCCCACAAACCAGTTCTTCCGTTTGTGTTCTGGACGAAATGGACTGCGCGCGGTCCACTGCACGGTGCCTTCCCAGGTTTTGGCAAAAGTAGCAGCGCTTGGGCCACTCAGTTCCAGCAGAATCGATTGAGTTGTCGCCGGTTGCGGTCCTGGTTCAACTTGCAGAAGGGTGAGCGCTACTCCACTTTGCTTTTCCGCCTCACTCTGCAACTTGAGAAATACTTCGTGCGCGGCCCAGCAGCATTCCGCCGGACCCGCACCCGCCGTGATTTGCAGCCAAAGCGAAGCCTCACTCATCGGCGCACCTTATACGTCACCAACGGACGCAGAACCGCAATCACTTCCGCTAGCCCGGCATCCACCAAATCGGCAATCACGACATCAATATTCTTGTAAGCCTGCGGCGCTTCTTCGAACAAAAGATCTTTGTCTTCGCAAATCACATGGCTCCCTAAACTGGTTCGCATGAGATCACTGGCGCGGTAACGTTTCTCCAAGCGCCCGCGCGAATCACTGCGCGACCACTTTCGACCCGCTCCATGCGCCAGCGAAAACGCAGAAATCGCCGACGGCTGAACCGGCTGAACCAAGTAGCTGAAGGCTCCACGCGAACCCGGAATCACCACCGGTCCTTCGTTCGACGGAGCGGCGCCTTTCCGGTGCAGAAAGGCCGCCTCACCCGCATAGTCCATGCGCTGCACCGAGTTGTGGCAGAGATCCAACACTCGTCGGCCTTGGGTCTTGATCCGTTCTAAGAAACGGGTGGCAATCAAGGCGCGGTTTGCTCTCGCCCACAGTTCAGCGTTCGCATGGCGCGCCAAATATTGGGACGCTTCGCTGGAGCCAGCCGCTAAACCGCGCCCGGCGAAGTGATCGACATGTTCCCGAAGAATTGCTTCTCCCAAACCACGCGAGCCACTATGTACACAGAGCAAAGCATCTTTCGAGTCAAGTCCCAATTGCGAAAAGGCGCTTTCGTTCTCCACCCGTTCCACCACTTGCAGCTCAGCAAAATGATTGCCGCTGCCGATGGTGCCGAGCGAACTTTCAAAGCCAGTTGGGGCAGCACCGCGCTCCTTCAACCAAGCTGCGGCGTCGCCTTCCCATTCACCCTCCAGATTCTTCAGCTTCTCGGCGAGTGCGGCTGGCTTGAGTGACTTCGTTGGCAGTTCTGTTTGCCATAAGCCAATGCCACAACCAATATCATTGCCCACCAGCGTGGGATAAAAACGATCCGAAGTAAAGAAGGCCGCGCCTATGGGACTGCCCTTCCCCGGATGCAGATCGGGCAAGCCCACGGCGAGGCGCATACCTTCCAGTTCAGCGGTTTTTTCCAGTTGTTGTACAGCGCTACCTTCAATCCAGTTCGCAGGCGAGGCGATGACACGCACCTCGGCCCTCCTGCGCTGGGGCGCAAGTTCGTAAGTCAAACAATACCTTTCAGTG
>Ga0182012_10006404_pt1 | contig 12022 bp, 9 predicted proteins | sample 612S2SmetaG_FD_120486 | JGI IMG/M metagenome (GOLD analysis project Ga0182012, IMG submission 120486) | Permafrost microbial communities from Stordalen Mire, Sweden - 612S2S metaG | ecosystem: Environmental > Terrestrial > Soil > Wetlands > Permafrost | place: Sweden: Stordalen | collected...
GGCGGGTAGACGAGCGGCACCGAGACGCCGATCCGGCCGTGGTTGAAATAGGCCAGCGAGACCGACAGCGAGAGCAGGACGAGCAGGTCCAGGTTGACCAGCGACAGCGGCCGGCGGTAGTTGAGGAAGGGGATCAGGAACAGCGCGCACATGGGCAGCCAGATGTAGAGCGCGTTGACGTGACGCCCGAAGGCCCCCGGGTAGCCGCGGGCCATCGTCCAGGCGACCTGGAAGCCCGTCCACACTTCGAGCACCCGGCCGGAGAGGTCGCTGATGAAGATCTGGGCGATCTCCTTCTTGCCGCCCTTCGAGAAATAGCTGACCTGCCAGCGGAAGGCCGGCTTGAGGTAGGCGCCCGCGTAGGCGCCGCGGTATTCGCGTTCGAGCCTTTTCATCCGCGGCAGCCGCGCGGCGATCGCCAGGACCTGGTCGGCCGACAGGCGCCGCCCGGCGGGGGGGATTTCCGAGCGCGGGACGGGGATCGGCGCTTCGGGTTCGGCCGCGGCCGCGGCCCTCGCCTTCGCGGTCGCGGCGGCCCTGGCCCGCCCGGTCGCGCTCGTGGCGGGCGCCGAGCGTGGGCCGGCGGCGGCGGGCGCGGCGGCCGGCAGGGCCAGGCATGCCACGAGGCAGGCGAGCGGTACGCGCAGGCGGCGCATCGAAAAAGGGTACGGAATCAGGGGTTTGCGAGGCCGAAATGCGCTCGGACGAGCGGCGCGACGTCGCGGATGGCCCACAGCGCCGGCTCGGGGTCGGGCAGCTCGACCCCGCTCATGACGAGCGCGCCGAGGGAGTCACAGGCATGCAGCGAGCCGTGGCTGCCGCCGCCCACGTGGGCCTGGCGGCCCCAGTCGAGGAACTCGTAGCCGGGAGCCGCGGAGAGCAGCACCTCGCCCGAGGTCGGGCACAGCAGCGCCGCCCAGACCCTCGCCAGGGCGTCCGGGTAGGAGGGGCTGTGCAGGCGTCCGCCGGCGATCGTCGCGTCGAGCGCCGCCAGGGCGCCGTCGATGCTCCATGCCCGGCCGCGCTCGTCGAGCGTCACCCCGCCGGGAGCGAACCGGAGCTCGCCGTGGCGGGGGCTGAGGATCACGCCCTCGCGCGGCTGTTCGTGCGCGTCGCGCTCGAGCCAGGCGATCAGGTCGATGCCCTCGATCCCCTGTGCGATGGCGCTGACCGAGGCCCGCATCGCGTCGCGCTCTGACTCCTCGAGCGCGTAGACCATCGCGGCGCGCTGGGAGGGGCAGACGGCGATCCGCGGTTCGGACTCGGCGTCGGCGCCACGCGAGCCACGGGCGGGGCGGGCGGGACCGAGGACCCCCAGCTCGGCCAGGGCGTCCTGCAGCGCGATCGTCTCGCTGACCGGCGCCTGGGAGTGGTCGGCCATGACGATCAGCGCGTGCTCCTCGAGGAACGCGTCGAGGCCGCCGGCGGCCTCCGCGACACGGGCCAGCTGGAGGTCGGCCTGGGCGATCGAGTCGACCTGGGCGTCGGGGCCCTTCTTGTGGGAGTACCAGTCGTTGTCGGGCAGCGACAGCAGCAGGAAGTCGAACAGGTCATGCTCGACCATGTAGGCCGAGACGCAGCCCGAATGGCGGTCGCGGACGCCCGGCATGCCGAGGCCGGAGCGGCAGCCCGTCTGGCGTGAGGCGAAGATGTCCGCATAGAAGAGCTCGCGAGGGCCCATCACGGGGTGGCGAATCAGGGTCGAGGCGACCCGCGTCAGGGCGCTGTCCCGCTGCGGCTCGTGGCGGTAGCGGCCGCGGTACATCAGGTAGGTCGTCCCGGCCGTCCTGACGTCGGCGTCATCGAGGCTCTCGAAGACGGTCGGCGTCTCGGCGGCCAGGTGGTCGCGGTTCATGTTGTAGACGAGGTCGGTCAGCTGGCGGGCGATCCCGAAGCGCTGCCCGGCGCGGAAGCTGGAGCCGTATTCGACGTAGCGGTGCTCCTCGCGGTGAAACCAGTTCATCGCCGGGATCCGGTGCCCGTCCTGGGCCCGGCCGGTGACGATCGAGGCGGCGCAGACGGGGGTGACCGAGGGGAACGCGGCGACGGCGCCGGGGACGTAGCGGCCGTCCTCGACGAGGCGGGCGAGCACGGGCGCGCTGCCCGCGTCGATCGCGCGCTCGAGCATCTCGGGCGCCATCGCATCGATCACGCAGAGGACGAGCTTTGGCGGTGAGCCGGGCAAGGCGATCGCGCTCAGCGGCGCAGGATCCGCAGGCCGGCGTACTTCTCCCCGGCGCGCGCACGCCTGCGCGCCAGGAACCAGACCAGCACCACGAGCGCGACATAGCCGAGCGGGTGAAGCAGCGCGACGACGACCGCCAGCACGACCGCCGCCGCGTCGAGGTAGACCGTCAGCGCCTCGCGTGCGGCGCGGTCGGGCAGGCGCCTGCGCGCGCCCGCGATCACCGGCCCCGTCGCCGCGCCACCGACGCCGGCGGCCAGCAGGCCGCCGATCAGCCCCGGCCACCAGGCGTCGCCGTGGTCGGCGAGGGTGCCCGCGAAGAGGACCGCGCCGGCGCCGTAGCCGAGGCCCGTCAGGGCTGCCGCCAGCGGCGCCGGGGCGTTCTCCTGCGGGTCGATCGTCGGCGCGAGGCCGCCGAGCAGCTGCAGCGCGTAGGCGAGCGCCATCGCGATGGCGACGAGCAGCAGCCACCAGCCCTGCTGCAGGAAGTGGAAGCTGCCGTGCGCGAAGGAGACGCCGAGCGCGCTCGAGGATCCGAGCGCCCCGGCCGCCAGCAGGGGCAGGAAGGGGCGCAGGCCGCAGGCGGCCGCCAGGCCGAGGCCCAATCCGATGTAGAAGAAGGTGCCGTTCATTCAGCTGCGATCCGGCGGTGCGCTACCGTCCTTGAGGAGGGCTCCCCGATTCGGCCAGGACGATAGAAGACCTGTCCCGCCGGACGGGTCGCGCGCGAGGTGGCGGGGGCCCGGCGGCGAATAGGGAGTCACTGACATGGAGCGATCGGGCAGCGGAACTTCAGGCGGACAGGGGGCGCGGCCGGCGGCGCACGAGCTCGCCCGCTATGAGGCGCTGTTCGCCGCCCGGACCCGCGGCATGAAGAGCTCGGCGATGCGCGAGATGATGGCCCTGACCGAGCGCCCCGAGGTGATCTCGCTGGCCGGCGGACTGCCGGACACCTCGACCTTCCCGGCCGAGCTCTACGCCGGGCTGATGGCGGACGTCGCGCGCGAGTCGACCGCCCGGGCGCTGCAGTACGGGCCGACCGAGGGCATGGCCGCGACGGTCCGCTGCATCGTCGAGGTGATGGCCGCCGAGGGCACGACGGCCGATCCCTCGGAGGTGATCGTGACGACCGGCGGTCAGCAGGTCCTCGACCTCGTCTGCAAGACGCTGATCGACCCGGGCGACGTGATCGTCGCCGAGGCCCCCACATACCCCGGGGCGGTGCCGACGTTCAGCGCCTACCAGGCGCAGGTCGAGCAGATCGAGATCGACGCCGACGGGATGCCGATCGACGCTCTCGAGGAGACCCTCGACCGCCTCCACGGCGAAGGCCGCCGGCCGAAGTTCATCTACACGATCCCCAACTTCCAGAACCCCGGCGGGGTGACGATGTCCCTGCCGCGGCGCCGGCGGCTGATCGAGGTGGCCCGCGAGCGCGAGCTGTTGATCCTCGAGGACAACCCCTACGGCCTGCTCCGCTACGAGGGCGAGCCGCTGCCGACGCTGCACACGCTGGACGCCGAAGCGGCCGGCCGCGGCGGCGCCTCGGACCTCGTCATCTACGTGGGGACCTTCTCGAAGATCCTCGCGCCGGGCCTGCGCCTCGGCTGGGCCGTCGCGCCCCGCCCGGTGCTCGAAAAGCTCAACATCGGCAAACAGGGCTCGGATCTCTGCTCCTCGCCCGTCACGCAGCTGTTCGTCGCCGCCTACTTCGAGCACGGCGCCGAGCACGGGATGGGCTGGCGTGGCTACGTCGAGCGACTCTGCGACCTCTACCGGGCGCGGCGGGACGTGATGCTCGACGCGCTCGAGCATCACCTCGGCGGGAGCGCCAGCTGGACGCGCCCCGAGGGCGGCCTGTTCATCTGGGCGACCCTCGACGAGCGGATCGACACGACCGATCTGCTGGCGCTCGCCCGCGACAGCAGAGGGGTCGCCTTCGTACCCGGACGGGCCGCCTACATGGACGGACGCAGCGGGCACTCCTCGATGAGACTCAACTTCGCGGGGATCCCCGAGCCCCGGATCAGGGAGGGGATCCGCCGGATCGGCGGCGCGATCGACGAGCAGCTCAGGCTGCTCGGCTCGCTGACCGGTTCCGCTCCCCCCCGCAGCTCCCGACCTTCAGCGCCCCCCGCCGAGCAGGGCGAAGAGCCGCCGCTGGCCGACGTCCTCGAGCTGCCCCGCCGCGACGGCGCGGCCGCTTCGCGGCGCCGCCAGGACCGATGAGCGGACCCCTCCGGGTCGCCGTCCTGCAGGGCGGGCGCTCCCTGGAGCGAGCCGTCTCGCTGCGCTCCGGCGCACAGGTCCGCGACGGGCTCGGGCGCCTCGGCCACACGCCGATTCCGATCGACGCCGGCGAGGATCTGGTCGGGCAGCTGATCGCCGCCGAGCCCGACCTCGCCTTCATCGCCGTGCACGGCCGTCACGGGGAGGACGGCACGATCCAGGAGGTCCTCGAAGCCCTGCGGATGCCCTACACGGGCTCGGCGCCCGCGGCCTGCGTGCGGGCGACCGACAAGATCCTGGCCAAGCACCTGATGCGGGCCGCCGGGATACCGACGCCGAGCTTCTTCGCGCTGCATGACACGGTCGTCAAGGAGCTCGGCGGGGCGGGCGCCCTGCCCTCGGTCGAACACCAGCTCGGCTTCCCGATGGTCGTCAAGCCGGCCCACGGCGGGTCGGCGCTCGGCGTGAAGTTCGCCCGCCAGGATTCCGAGCTGCCCGCGGCGATGGTCGGGGCCTTCTCATACGACGTCCGGATCCTGCTCGAGCGCCACATCAGCGGCCGCGACCTGGCCGTCAGCGTAATCGAAGGCGAGGGCCCCGAAGCGCTGCCCGTGGTCGAGGCCGTCCCCCGCGAGGAGGCCTTCTACGACTACGAGTCCCGCTACGGGATCGGCATGACGACCTTCGTCTGCCCGGCCGAGCTGTCCGCCGAGACGACCGCCAGGGCGCAGCAGCTGGCACTGGAGGTCTATGCCCTGCTCGGCTGTCACGGCTTCGCCCGCGTCGACCTGATGCTCGAGCAGGACTCCGAGGAGCTGTGGGTGCTGGAGACCAACGTCGTACCCGGGCTCACCGAGACGAGCCTCCTGCCCCAGGCCGCCGACGCCGCCGGAATCGGCTTCGACGAGCTGCTCGAGCGAATCCTCGCCAGCGCCCTCTCGCGCCGCTGATCACCCTCCCGCAACGCCGCCTGCTGCGGTGACCGGCGCCACGGACGGTGTCAGAAGACCCGAGCGGACGTGTCTCCCGCTCCACGCCGCATGGTTCGGAGCGCAACGCCACAGCTGGCCGCTGACCAAGCAGCTCAAGGACGCAGTGAGCGAAGCGTGCTCTGCACGTGAGCGAGCGAGGACGCCGAGATGCGCCGCGTCAGCGGTCAGCTGTCGCCGGCGGCGAAGTCCTCTGGTGATACCTGATCGAGGAACTCCTTGAACTTCTCGACGACGTCCTCGGACTCCTCGACGTCGTGCTCGAACTCGATCGCCGACTCGGTGATGACCTCCTCGGCGGCGTAGATCGGCGCCCCTGAGCGGACGGCCAGGGCGATCGCATCGCTTGGTCGCGAGTCGATCTCGAGCTCACGCCCGGCGACGCTGAGGGTGATCGAGGCGAAGAACGTGTTCTCGCGCAGCTCGGTCACCGCGACCTGGGTGCACTTGACGTCGAGCTCGCCGAGGATGTCGCAGAGCAGGTCGTGGGTCATCGGGCGCGGGGTGCCCGCCCCTTGCAGCTTCATCAGGATCGAGGCGGCCTCGGGATGGCCGATCCAGATCGGCAGGAACTTGTTGCCCTCGACGGTCTTCAGCAGCACGATCGGCTGCTTGCCGACCATGTCGAAGCTGACGCCGTAGATCACCATCTCCTGCAAAAGGATCCTCCGAGAGGGAAAGTCAGAGTATAGGTTCGGATAATCCGGCCGCCCGGGCCGGGCCGGACGCGGGCTCGGGGCTCGCGGCGAGGTCTCGGCTCGCCACGATCAGGCCTTGGCGCGGAAGCTCCAGAGCTTGTTGCCCAGGAAGCTCAGGGGCGTCGCGGCAGCCACGGCGACCGCCTGAGCAGGCACCTTGGACATGCCTCCCGACTCGACCAGGATCGTCAGCGCGAGGAGGCTGATGATCTCCGTCACGACGCTGACGAGCAGGAAGCGCATCGCCTGGTGGTGGGCGACCCCCTGGCGCGCGTCGAACGTCCAGTGACGGTTCCAGATGAAGTTGTTGGCCACCGCCACGATCCAGGCGGCGACCGAGGCGAAGCGATACTCGACACCGATGCCGTGGACGAACAGCGTGTAGACGACGAGGTTGACGATGAAGCCGACGGCGCCGACGGTCCCGAACCGGACGAGCTGGAGCCAGTTGGCCGGGCGGCGCATTCCGTGGAGCAACCGGACATGGGGGCGCAGCCCAACCGCCGTGGCTTCATCGTGCATCGCATCAGAGTAGCGAGCCACGCCCGCGGACGCCCGCGCTAGCCTTGGTGCATGGTCCCCCCCCGCCGGACGTGGCTGAATGGCTGCTGCGCCTTGGTCTGCCTCGCGATCGCGGGCTGCGGCGCCGCAAAACCCGCCGCCCAGGCCCCCGTTGCAGCCGTCGGCGGCGGCGGCATCCGCTCCGGCCCCCCCGTCAGCGCCGGCCCGGCGCGGTCGCAGGCGAGCATCAAGGAGGTCGCGGACCCGCTCGAAAAGAGCAGCTACCCAGCTCCCGCGAGCGTCCGCCACGTCGCGGCGGCGACGCCCGCCAAGGCCGGTGAAGCGATCGTCGCGGCCGGCGCGCCCTCGGATGCCGAAGTGAAGGCCGAGCTGCAGCAGATGCAGGCCGTCGAACGGAGTGCCCGGCACGCCAGCCAGGACCGTCTGACGCCCGTCCCCGGCGGGGAGTCGATCGGCGGGGACGGCACGATCCCGATCCCGACGGGGGTCCCCGAAGCGGTCCAGAAGGTGGTCGCGGGCGCCAACGAGATCGCGGACTTCCCCTATGTCTACGGCGGCGGCCATGCCTCGTTCGTCGACAACGCCTATGACTGCTCGGGCTCGGTCAGCTACGCCCTGGCGGCCGGTGGCCTGCTCAGCTCGCCCGAGACCTCCGGCGAACTGGAGCACTGGGGCGTCCCCGGCCCGGGCCGCTACATCACCGTCTATGCCAACGCCGGGCACACCTACATGTATGTCGACGGCATCCTCTTCGACACGGCCGGCCGCAGCGGCGTCTACGCATCCCGCTGGCAGGTCCAGGGGGTCGACAACAGCGGCTACGTCGTCCGCCACTACCCGGGCTACTAGCCCACCGGCATGCATCCGGCCGTGCTCCTCCACTGGCTCCCGCTGGCCCTCGACGGTGAATCGGCCGGTAACAACGACACCGGCCTGGCCGTCATCTCGGTCGCCTCGATGGTGCTCGGCTACCTCGTCATCGCCGGCCTCTGGTACTTCGTCTTCCGCGACAAGGCCCGGGCCCGGCGCAAACGGGGCGACGGGCCGGGGTAGCGCTCAGTTGAACAGGGTGACGGCGCTCAGCACCGTCGTAGTCGCCGGGCTCTTGGCGGCGTCGCGGACGAACATCCGCAGCAGCAGAGGCAGGTTGTGGGCGCGGCGCAGCCGCGCTGCGACCGACTTGGAGAACTTGATCTGGATCGTGCTGCCGCCGGCCTTGGTCGTCACCAGCACGTCGCGGGCGATCAGAACCTGGGGCGAGGTGCCGGCGGGCAGACCGGTGGCGGGCGCGCCACCGAGATGCAGCGTCCGGGCCAGCGAGGCCGAGATCAGCACCTCGAAGCGTCCTGCGACCTGCTCGTTGACGGTGTAGCGAACCGTCAGGCCGCGGTGCAGGGCCGTCTTCAGCGAGTGCGAGAGGACCGCCTCGGCTGCGACGGGGTCGGGGGTCGGGGTGGCCGTGCCCCCCGGGGTGGAGCCCGTGGCGGCGGCGGGAGTCGTGGCCGGCGCCGGAGCCGGGGCGGGAGGCGGCGGGCCCACGACCGTCACCTGATGGCTGACCGTCGCCTGATCGCCCGCCACGTCGTCGACCGTCAGCGTGACCGTGTAGGTGCCGCCGTAGGTGTAGGCGTGGAAGGCGGAGGCGGCACAGGGGCTCAGCCAGTTCGCTTCGCAGACCGGCGCGCCCGGCGCGTAGCCTTTGACCGAAGTGCCGTCGCCGAAGTTCCAGGTGTAGGTCGCGTAGTTGGCCGCGGGGGCGCCTGCGCCGGGGTAGTGGATGCCCGCGTCGAGTGTGATGTCGGACTGCATTCCGTCGAAGCCGACCGTTTCGCCGGCGTTCACCGTGTTGGGCGCGGTGAAGCGCGGTTCGAGCGAGATCCCCTCCAGGCAGCCGACGCCCGGGAAGGGGAGGCGCAGCCCGGCCAGGTTGAAGGCGTCGTTCAGGTAGTAGCTGCCGCCGATCGACTGGTTGGAGACACTGCCGGCGAGCGATTCTTCGGCGGCGGCGGAGCTGCCTTCGGCGGGAGCGAAGAAGAAGCGGCACTCATCCGTGTTCTCGCTGTGGTCTTTGTCCTGCCATGCGTTCAGGAGCGGGTCGGTGACGATGTCCTGCTGCACCAGGCTGAGCTGGTTGATGATCAGGTCGGCCAGGCCGTAGTCGCACGAGCCGTCCTCGGTCGGGCACTTCTGCTGGTTGGGCTCCTGCGCGTGGGGGCCTTCGGCCGTCACCAGGGCTTCCGCCTTGGCTTTTTCTTCGGCGTCCATTTCTTCGAACTTTTTGATTTCTTCTTTGTTTTTTTCTTTGGCTTTCTCGAGTTCCTCTTTTTTGGTCGGGTCATAGCCCCCGTCCTGGCATTCCCAGCCCGGCCGGCGGTCGGCGGAGAGCAGATGGAAGTCTCCGTAGCCGCCGGCGGTCCAGGGGACCACGCCGTAGAGGATCGTGTTGGCGTCACCCGTCGCGAGGCCGCCCGGGTTGATCGCCGCGTGATAGCTGCAGAAGCTGTTGTCGTAGCTTTCTTTCGTCCCCGTGTAGTCCGAGCAGCGGCCTTTGGGCCCGCCTTTGTCGAGGCAGACGGCGACGCCGGGGGGCGTCATCAGGTAGTAGACGCTCGTCATGCCGCGGGGCAGTCCGTGGCTGGAGAGGAAGCTTTCGAGCTGCGACGCGATCTGCGCGCTGGTCAGGCAGACCTGCGTTTCGCCGCTGCCGATCAGGTCTTCTTTTTCGAACGGGTCGGGGTCGGTGCATTCCGACGTCGGATAGGGGGTGGTGTCCGTGTAGGCGCCGTGGAAGACGTCGTTGAAGCTCGCCGGCACGTTGGTCTTGTCGGTGTACTGCGCGTCGACCGAGAAGATCGTGTTGAGCGCGCCGCTGGCGGCGCCGACGTTGGCCAGGTAGTTGTCGATCAGGTCCTGCCAGTCGTTGTGAAAGTGGTCGGTCGGGTCCCAGTAGATCGCGTACGTCCCCTCGCGGTGCAGGACCGGGTTGCCTTCGGGGTTCGCGTAGGTCTTCGGTTCGGTCACGACCGGCGCGCCGACCCGCGGGGACAGCCCGACGGTGGTCGAGCCGTCGGGCACGACCTGGGCGCCGGCGCCCGTGGCGAGCGCGAGCAGGGCGGCGAGCGCGACGAGGAAGGCAGCGGCAAAAGTCGAGCGGCGGCTCGAGGCGATGGGCAACGACGGCAAGTTGGTCACGAGCCTCTCATCGGCAGCACGGGCCGCTTGCCTTAGCGGCCTGGACGGGAGGCCCCGGACGGGTCCTGCCATTACGTCCAGGGCTTATTGCAAGGCTCCGGTGTCGCCGCGGGACGCCGATCAGTGCTTGTGATGGATATCCCCGATAGCCCTGCGCGCATTCGCGCGCGAAGGAGCCTGTGGATCGCCGCAAGCTGCATGCTCGCGATCACCGGGACGGTCGCCGCGATCCTCGGCGCGGGTGCCGTGCGCAGGACCGACGCCGACAAGGAGCGCCTCGCCTTCCACCTGGCCGCCAACGACATCACCTCGACGCTGAAGCTCGCGCTCCAGCACGAGGAAGACCTGGTCGTCAACGCCAGCGCCTTCGTCACCGGCACCTCCAACCTGACGCCGCTCCGCTTCGACCGCTGGCTGGAGTCGGTCAGCGCGCTGAAGCGCTACCCCGAGCTGCTCAACATCGGGCTCGTCGCCCGCGTCCCGGCCGCCCGTCTCAGGCAGTTCGAAGCGGCCCTCGCGCGCGACCCCGTCGAACCGCTGGGCCCGCACATGGCCTTCCCGCACGAGCGCTTCACGATCCTCCCCGCGGGGCCGCGCCCCTACTACTGCTTCGCGATCGCCGGGCAATCGCACAGCCTCGAGAGCTACCTGCCGCCCGGACTCGACTACTGCGCGCTCGCCAGCGGCCTGGCCCGGGCCCGGGAAACCGGCGAAGCGACCTACGCCCCCTTCCAGAACCAGTCGACCCTCAGCCTGGGGGTGGAGACTCCGGTCTACCGGGGCGGCCTCGTGCCGTCCAGCAGAGCGGCCCGCCTGCGTGCCTTCGTCGGCTGGCTGGGCGAGCTGCTCGAGCCGAACGTCCTGCTCGCGACGGCCCTCGCCGGGCACCCCAACACGGCCGTCACCTTCACCTATGACTCGGGGAGCTCCCACGTCGTCTTCAGGGGCGGCAGCGCCCCCGGCGACGGGCTCGTCACGACGATCGACCTGCACAACGGCTGGACGGTCCGCACCGCCGCCCCGGCGCCCCCCGGCGGGATCTTCGGCGACATGCACGCCGCGACCCTGCTGTTCGGGGGCATTCTCCTGAGTCTCATGTTCGCCGCCCTGATGTACGTCCAGGGGACCGGCCGGATGCGGGCGCTCTCGCTGGTCGAACAGAAGACCCGCGAGCTCTCCCACCAGGCGCTCCACGACGCGCTCACCGGCCTGCCCAACCGCGCCCTCGTCCTCGACCGCGCCGAACAGATGCTCGCCCGCACGGCCCGCTCGCCGGGCATGGTCGCGGGCGCGCTGTTCGTCGACGTCGACGGCTTCAAGCACGTCAACGACAACCTCGGCCATGCCGCCGGCGACATGCTCCTGCGCAGCGTCGGCGAACGCCTGCAGGCCGCGGTGCGCGACCAGGACACGGTCGGGCGTCTCGGCGGCGACGAGTTCGTCGTGCTAGTCGAATCGAGCGCCAAGGAGTCGACCGCCGACCTGCTGGCGGACAGACTGGTCGAGGCCCTGCGCGAGCCCGTCGACCTCGGCCACGGGGCGAACGACGTCTCTGTCACCGTCAGCATCGGGGTCGCCGTGGGGCAGTACTCGACACCCGACGGCCTGCTGCGCGACGCCGATCTGGCCCTCTACGCGGCCAAGGCCGCCGGGCGCGACCGCTACTCGCTGTTCGACGCCAGCATGCACGCCGACGTCGAAGGCCGCGTGGCGCTCGAGGTGGACCTCGCCGAGGCTCTCAAGGGCGGGCAGTTCTTCCTCCTCTACCAGCCGATCTTCGACCTCGCGAGCGGACGCATCGAGGGTCTGGAGGCGCTCTTGCGCTGGCGCCACCCGGTACGTGGAATCGTTCCCCCCGACGAGTTCATCCCGCTGGCCGAGGAAAGCGGGCTGATCGTGCCGATCGGGCGCTGGGTTCTGAAAGAGGCATGCCGCCAGGCACAGCAGTGGGCCGGCGACGGGCCACGCTCGGTCGGCATCTCGGTCAACGTCTCCGCCCACCAGCTCGGCCGCGAGGACTTCGCAGACGACGTCCGGCAGGTGCTCGAGGAGACGGGACTCGACCCGGCGTCGCTGATGATCGAGATCACCGAGACGACCGTCATGCGCGACGTCGGCGCCGCCTGCGAGCACCTGCGTGAGATCAAGGCGCTCGGCGCCAGCATCGCCGTCGATGACTTCGGCACCGGCTACGCCTCGCTCTCCCA
>Ga0182012_10006405_pt1 | contig 12021 bp, 8 predicted proteins | sample 612S2SmetaG_FD_120486 | JGI IMG/M metagenome (GOLD analysis project Ga0182012, IMG submission 120486) | Permafrost microbial communities from Stordalen Mire, Sweden - 612S2S metaG | ecosystem: Environmental > Terrestrial > Soil > Wetlands > Permafrost | place: Sweden: Stordalen | collected...
GGTTCGGGGCGTAGCGTAGTCCGGCTAGCGCGCTTGCTTGGGGTGCAAGAGGTCGGGAGTTCAAATCTCCCCGCCCCGACCATTTTTAAAGGCTTTTTTGAAGTTTTGACAAAAATCTATCAGTAATATCAGCAACCGCATTTATATATAAATGCGAAATTAGAAAATGGCTTAACGCCGGTCGTGAGTAAGAATCCAATTGAAAAATTTCAGTTTGAATGTGAAAAGCCCTGAAGAACTTCCGTCAATTGGTCCCGGCGGCAGACGGGTTCAAGCACCGTAGTTAGCGCGGCTTCTTTCTGGCGCAACCCAGCCAAGTATCGTTTCTTTTTGAAATGCTACCCCAAGGTCGTAGGCTCCTTGGCGATTGGAAAACTTCGTGTCCAAACTGGTGCATCATCCTTGCGATCGACGGTTACTCTGCGGTTGCAAATAGGCAACATTGCGCACCCGGTTTTGCATTGTCCGGTTTAGCCATCGGTCTGGGATTCGTTGCCGGTAGTCATGTGTGCAGAGGCATTCGCGCGTATTGACGCCCCGTCATCAAGTGCCACCGCCATCGGCTTGTTTGTACTGATTTTACAAAAACATGACAACTGAATCTTGCTGTCTGTCATACTCCCGAGTAATGAATTCGTCAGACAATATGCCCCAAACGCAAAACCATCATGCCTGACGGACGCCCCTACATCGGGATTTTGATTCTGCTGCTGGTCTTTTTCGTGGCACTCCTCATTGGCCGGAGGCTGAGTCGGAAGCGCAATAACGACTTGAAATCGCGCTACAGACTGGCGCGCGGTTTGTGCATCTTCTACGCGATAATGATTCCGATGATGCTGGTGGCCGCATTTCAGCGGCATGACCAATCCCTGCTCCAAAAATTCTTTTCACCGTGCTGCTTCATCGTCTTATTCGGGATTTTCTTTTCCCAATTCCTTGACAACCGGCGAAAATTGCGGGAGCAACCAGATTTCGCGCGGCAAAATATGAGGCGTTCGACGCCGGTTTTCTTTTGGCAGGCAGTTTTGATTCTGCTGCCGGTGGCGCTGATGGCTGGCTTTGGCTTCTGGGCGATTCTCCGAGAACGCAACGCGGTTGACCACGAAGCCCAACAACGCGCGGCCGAAATTCTTCATTCGCTGCCAGGTGAGTTTGGTCAAATTGCCGCCCGCCGGTTGACACAATTCGATGTCGACAGAAATGGCTGGTATGGCTATTTAGAGGGTGGAATCATACCTTGGCCGGAAAATCAAAACCGGAAGCAGTGGCTGGCCGACACCTTCGAATCTCAGATTATCTCCAACTGTCTGGTAACTTTGCACGCAGCGTTTCCCCAATGGCAGGAAGGGCCGCTTCCGCTAGTGAGTTTCTCACTCAATAACAACGGTGATCTTGAGTTTGGAAACCCAACACCCCCGCACCCACCCGCGTGGCTGGCAAACCTAACTCTCGCACAGCAACAAACGTGGGCAGCCCTTCAGTCGGCGGCCTACACGAATGAATCTTTATCCAACTGCGTCAAAGCGTTTGAATTGACTCAACCTCCGCCGCCCGGGATTGTCTGTGCGGAATTCATGCAGCTTCGCGCCGGTTTGCCGGCAATGTCCGCCACGAATGCCATCAATCTATTGCTCTGGTTTGCCGGACGTTATTACGACGTTGTCTCTGACAGCGGAGTGCCGCTGAAAACTTTGGCGTTGGCTGAAGCCCTGAAACGGGCGCAGGAGTGCGGACCCAATGAACGACTTTGGGAAAGTTTGCAATCGGAAATCTCCTCGCCCACTGCGTTGACGCCGATCCTGCTAGATGAAGCTGGAAGGTTGGTGTCCAACAATCCACAACTGGCGGCGGCAGTCAAAGCTATGCGTATCTTGCTGGCCGACAAACTGGGGCAATCGGAATTGGCCGACGCCGTGAAACAAACCGGTAAGCTCCATGGTATCATGACCACCAATCTTTGGTTGGATGCGATGGGCCAACATTGGTTTTGTATTCTTAGTCCTTCTTTTTACCAAAATAATACGACAATTTCCAATCGTCCGGTTTCGACCATCGTGCCCATAACGCGAGTGGATTGTTATCCCCGATCAGTGGTCATGCGCGGGTTTGCCGATGCGCTAATGGATGCAAAGGTTTCGCTGCCCACATATTTCAGCATTTCATTGGAGTTGGAGGGCCGGCAAGTTTCGCTGCCATCACCTTGGAGCACGCTTGGCGACGCCAAGCCATCCGGTGACATTCTGGCTCAGGAATCTTTTCAAATGTCGCAGCGTGCAGGGACGACGATCCGCGACTCAGAAGCCGGGCAGCAGGAGAGGAATGCTTTATTTTTGTCAATGCCCGACAGCAGACAAGAAGGCGACAAAATCTTTTTTGAAGATATGCCAAGCCACCCAAATTTTTCCCTGCAGATCTGGTTGACTGATCGCAGCTTGCTTTACACCCGACAGCGCCAGCTTCAATGGATATTTGGGGCACTGATCGCGGCTTCAGCACTGGCCGCCATGGTTGGGTTTATTGCCGCCTACCGTTCATTCCGGCGCGAGCAGCAGCTCAATGAGATGAAAACCAACTTTGTTTCGAGTGTTTCGCATGAGTTGCGCGCCCCCATTGCCTCCGTGCGCTTGATGGCCGAAAATCTTGAGGGAGATAAAATCACGACGCCAGAAAAGCAGAAGGAATATTTTCGCTTTATCGGTCAGGAATGCCGACGCCTCTCGTCCTTGATTGAAAACGTGCTGGATTTTTCGCGGATTGAACAGGGCCGCAAACAATATGAGTTTGAACCCACCGATCTGATGGCGTTGACCCAGACCACCGTCCAGTTGATGGAACCCTACGCGGCAGAAAAGGGTGTGCTTATGAAGTTAAATCCCGCACGGGGCCAATCACCGGCAACCAAGTTTGAACTGGAAGTGGATGGAAGCGCCATCCAGCAGGCGCTGGTGAACCTGATCGACAACGCGATCAAGCATTCCGCCAAAGGCCAGACGGTGTCGCTGGAAATCGGATCCGGCAGTCAATCCAGTTTTTATCTGTCGGTCAGCGACTGTGGCCCCGGCATTCCGAAGGCGGAACATGAGAAGATTTTTGAACGATTTTACCGGCGCGGTTCTGAGTTGCGCCGCGAAACTCAGGGTGTTGGAATCGGTTTGAGCGTTGTGAAACACATCGTGGAAGCGCATGGTGGGCGCGTGCTGGTGCAGAGCGAACCCGGCAAGGGCAGCCGGTTCACCATCGAATTGCCAGTGAAAAAATAATCATGGAACGCATTTTGATCATCGAAGACGAAACACCCATGCGCATGGCGCTGGCGGATTTGCTCACGGCGGAAGGCTACCGGACATTGACGGCGGCGGACGGCGAGCGCGGCCTCGAACGTGCGCTTGGCGAAAAACCCGACCTCATCTTGCTGGACGTGATGATGCCCAAACTCGATGGCTTCGCGCTGTGCGCCGAGTTGCGACGCGTTGCCAATGTCGTGCCGGTGCTCATGCTCACCGCCAAAGGCCAGATTGAAGATCGCGTGAACGGTCTTGACGTTGGCGCGGATGATTATCTTGTCAAACCCTTCAGCACCGACGAACTGCTCGCCCGCGTCCGCGCGCTGCTGCGTCGTGTCGAACGGAAAACCCGGCTGCCGTTGAAATTAAAACTGGGTGAAGCGGAAATTGATCTGGCGCGCCAGATTGCCATGCGAGGAAAAAAGCGGGTTCACCTAACGGCGAAAGAATTTGCCATGCTGCGTTTGATGGCTGAGGCGGAAGGCGAGCCGGTGTCGCGTGAACGATTTCTCGACGCGGTCTGGGGTTACACGACGTTTCCGACAACGCGCACGGTGGATAATCACATCGCCAGCCTGCGCGGCAAAATCGAGTTGAATCCAAATTTGCCGCGATGGATCAAAACCGTGCATGGTGTGGGCTACAAACTGGAGTCGCGAAACGATTTTGCAAAACCATGACAATTGGAAGCGGAAAGTTCTGCCAGCATGAAGTCATTCAAATTATGAAAACAAAATTGTGCGTTCTGATTTTTCTTCTGGCGGCGGCGTTGGCTCCGGCGCAGACCAACAGCCTCACCGCGCTCCTGCAACAGGGATTGTTCGAGGAGCAGGCCAACCAGAATCTCGACGCGGCCATTGCGGATTACTCGTCACTGGCGAAGCAATTTGACAAAGACCGGCAACTGGCGGCCACGGCAGTGTTTCGGATTGGCGAGTGCTACCGGATGCAGAGCAAGACCAACGAGGCCGCCGAGCAATACGAGCGCATCCTGCGCGATTTTAGCGATCAAACCACACTAGCCACTTTGAGTCGGCAGAATTTGACTGGCATGGGAATGGCCGAACCGTCAACTGCCGCAACTTCTTCGTCTGCCGCCTTGACGCAGCAAAAAGAATTGCTTGGCGAAGAAATCAACGTGGTTGAGCAACAATTGGCATCTCAGCAAGCTCAAGTCAAACTCGGAACCTTGCCGTCGGATGGAGTTCTGCCGACGCAACAAAAACTGCTTGAATTGAAACGCCAACTGGCCGCGCTGGATTCAGATCGGGCCGAACTGTTGGATTTGTCAGTTCCAACCACTAGTGAAGAAGACCAGGAAATTGCACGCATCCAGCAGATGATTCAGGACAGCCCGGATTTGATCAACGCACCGGCAGCTGACGGAAGCACGTTTCTTGCGGAAGCGGCCTACAAAGGCCAGCTCAAAGTCGCGGCCTATCTGCTGGATCATGGCGCGGATGTAAACGCAGGACCGGCTCTGAATTCCGCAGCCCTAGCTGGCAATCGCACAATGGTTGAATTTCTTTTGAGCCGTGGGGCGGATGTAAATTCAAAGAGCAGAACGGGAACAACTGGAGCAACTTCATTGGGGATCGCCGTGGAAAAAAACTATCCATCGGTCATCGATGTCCTGTTGGCGAACAAGGCGGACGTGAACGCGCCGGATAATTTAGGGAATACTCCGCTTTTGACGGCGGCGCGCCATGGGCAGGTTAAAATTGTCCAAACGCTTCTGGCAGCAGGCGCAAATCCAAACTTTGAAACTGATCAAGGACGAACGCTGTTAAGTTTTGCCGCCGGCAGCGGCTCGCCGGAAACGGTGAAGCTGCTTTTGGATGCCAAGGCCGATCCCAACGGAGGCAAAGTAGATGCGCCGCTGCTTGTCGCCATTCATAATAATGATGTTGAGTCCGCCGAAGTGCTGCTGCGAGCCGGTGCGAACCCGGAGACGAAAGGAGTGATTGATTGGGGAATTCTTATTAGAGTCAACCAATATTACGGGAATTCCGGCGCTTCAATCACTCCATTGTTTCTCGCAGTTTCGACGAAACAGCTTCCGATGGTGCAACTGCTTTTAAAATTCAAGGCTGACCCGAATGATTCGCAAACAGAAGGGGAACCATTGTTATTCAGGGCGCTTGATAACCCCGATATTCTTGAAGTATTGTTGGCGGCAGGTGGAAAAGTTGATTCGCGGACTCCGACTGGCGACCTTTTGTTGAACAATGCCATTGCCGAAAAAAATGCCTCCAGCGTGGAAATTTTATTGAAGCACGGCGTAAATCCAAACACACCGGATAACAACGGCTACACTCCGCTTCACGTGGCGGCGACATATTTGGTGGATCGTAAAATTTTCGAGTTACTGCTGGCTTACAAGGCGGATCTCAACGTGCGGAAGGCGGGTGGCCAAACCCCGCTGGATTTACTAAAGGAATATTTGGGCGAAACCAGGTTTGATTCCGACACCAAAGCTAAGATTAACGAACTTGCCGACCTACTGCGCCAGCACGGTGCGCTAGACAAACTGGCGGATTGGGATCACATCACCGTGAGCCGTTCCTCGGAGAATTTTTCGCGGGCGCTTTTTCAAAAAGGCACGAACGACTGGAACCAGGTCAGCCTCTTGGAATTGATTTGCGAATTCAATATAAATGGCGGCGGCGCAACCACTTTGGCTTTTGCTGATTTGGGCCACATTATCGTGATTCGGCCAAGCACCACCGGCGCGACGGCAAAGCGGATTGAAGTCAACCTGCTTAATGCGACGAACGGCGTAGATTGCACAAAAGATATTCCACTGGAATTTGGCGACGTGGTGGAAATTCCCGAGCGTGAACATACACTGGCCGAACCGGTGATTTATTTGCCAAATGATCAATTCATGACGATCTTGAATTATTTCCGAGGTAAATCGGGCGCGGCCAAATTGATTGTGGCTGGCGGACAAACCATTCGATTGCCATTGCAGGCATTTTATTCCCAAATCGGCTATGTTTTACACGGTGCAGCGGCGCAAAGCGTCCTTACTTCAAGTTCCGATCTGGCGCATATAAAAGTCACCCGCCACGATGCGACGACAGGAAAAAATCACGAATGGATTGTGGATTGCAGCGACCATCAAACGTCAGGCAACGGGAGTTTTGTAATTAATAGAATTGGCGATCCTGGAATTTCTCAAACATGGATTTCGAATTACTCTCAACCTACATCCGACCTCTGGCTGCGCGACGGCGACGTGATTGAAGTGCCGGAGAAACCTTGATTTGTCGGTATATGGTCACACATACGGTCTAGGATGGGTTGTCTGAACTTTCGCTTGGCGCGTCAATCCGCCAAACCCATCTGGGCATTGATATTTGGTGGCATGATGCCTTTGGGCGGCATTGAGTCGGGATTCCTGTCTCATGCCGTGGGCGTGCCGTGGACCATCGCGGTGGGGGCAATCATTTGCGCCGGTGCCGGGTTGGTCACATGGTGGGCGGTGCGGCGCAATCCTACGGCTTCAAATTAGTTTTCCGAGGCAATGCGCAGCAATAAAAGTTTCGCGTCCGGAATCTCACAGCTCGCGGATAAGCCGGGGCGTCAAATCGAGCTTCGGCGGCAGGGGCGCAGCCGCAAAAGCGGCGTAGCTAGGGCACGGGAAGTACCGGCCGGGAAAGTGGACACTGCCAAAAGCTGGCGCATACCGCGCCGAAAAATCTATCTTTATCTATAATCCTAAACTGATTTTGATGCATTTTGTTGCGTCTTAACGAAAATGCATAAAGCCATTTAAACCGCTGATTTTATTGAACATTATTTGTTTTCAATGCTTCCGTGAAAATGTGCCGAGCGAGTTCAAATCTCCCCGCCCCGACCACCATTTTTGAAGGAAGCTTTCCAGCGGATCAGTTGGCAGGGCTGATGCTATGGATCAGCCATGTTGAAATCTTCTGAAAAAAACCGCAGTGTCTTCTGCCACCTCATCACTGATTTTCATTCCAAGCGGCAGTGCCGGGCGGCGCGCTTTGACATCTGGGGTGTGCTGGCTTCGGCACTGCTGGCTGCCGGGCTGGTGGAATTGGTGCGGCTGCTGGTTTCACGTTGAACCGGTCACTGCGGCGAATCCGTGATGTGCGGGGTGAACGAAAGGTTCAAATCGCCGACGGCCACTTCGAGCGGCTTGCCGGCCTTCGCAATGACCTGGGTGACGGCGAAGTCGTGGGTTTCGCCGTAATCATTTTTAGATTCAATGGCGAGGGTGATTTGGACATCCTGCTTGTCGAGCAGCTTCGGGGTGAGCGTGCAACTTTCGCCGGAGGACAGCAGCAGGCAGGTGTCATCGTGGTTGGTGAGGGAGATTTCGCCGAGATCGCGGTTGGGCGAATTGGCTCCGGCGGCCAGCGCGGGCGGGGCGGATTTGAGTGACGCCGGTTGCTTATGACAACTGGCCGGCAAAAGTCCGGTCAGAAAAATCATGACTGCCGAGGTTGCTTGCGATATTCCCATGCCGTGAAATCAGCAAGAATCAGGCCGACCAGAAAAAGCTAAAAAATTCAGGAAACAGGCAGGGCGAGTGTCCAGAAAACGTATCGCCGCCCAAAAATAATTCAATCCGCCCGAACTATCCAATCAGTCCACGCGGTCAAAAATCAGCAGGTTTCTGCCGTCTTTGACCGACAGGCGAAAATCTTCCGCCGTCGCGGTGAAAAATTTATCCTCGCCGCCGTTGAATGTTATATGCAGGTCGTAATTCGTGCCATTGGTGCTCCAATCGCCTTTCCAGTCCTCGTGTTCGATGGTGGGGAATTGCCCGGGGTTCACTTTGAAGCGAGGCAGGCCTTTGACGAAGAGTTGATTGTCGCCGCTGACCAGCACGCGGGTCTGGGCGTAGGCTTGGCCGAGGATGACGCGCAGCAGGCGCATCTGACTGGCTGGCATTTTGGGTTGGTTTTGGCGCATCCACGCCAAAGTCACCGTCGGATTGAATTCCCAGCGGCCGATGAGTTTTTCGTCATCATATTTTGCCGACTTGCCGGTTTGCAGGTAGGCCGTGAGGTCATCCATATTCGTCAGCAAAATTCCAGTCAACAGGCTGGTCTGGTCTTTGTTCTCCAAAAATTCGCGCACGGTCGGGTCTTTAAATAAATCGCCCACCGAAGTGCCGGATCCCAATGCATTCGTCACCGTGCCGTCTTGCACCAAGGGTTTTAAATCATCCCGTTCCCAGAGCGAGGTCAGCGCCGGATACTCGACGAGCCGGGAACCGATTTTGGGATCTCTTTGTTGCATCAAGAAACCGGCCAGATCGGAGAGTTGATAATACGCCGGCGGCAAGGTGCCGACGGCGGTCGCCATGCGCGCGAGGTGCGTCGCCTCAAGATCGTTGCCCAGCGTATTAATTGTCCGGATGGCGAGTGGCTCTTCCGGCGCGACTGAAACTTGCGTGGTCAAATAGGCGATGTTGAAAATCACAAAGCAAATCAGGACGAAATACAGCGCGCCGTTCAACAAGCCGACGCAGATGCCGAGCCGCGAATTCATCCGTTCCCACAGCGCCAGCCGCAGGTCGCCAGCCTTGTATTTGTAAAATTGCTCCACCTTGCCGTGAATCGGCTGGCCCGCGATTTTGAACAAAGCAGAAACCAAAATGAAACCGCAAATCGGCGACAGTCCCCACAACAGCAGCGGATTTTTCACGCCGAGATGCGACAGAATCGGATAGCAGAGTTTGCCCGCCGCGCCGGCCAGCAGCGCCGCGAACAAAATGCCGACAAATGAAATCGCCGCGCGAATCGCGCCCAGCCGCCAGCCGGCGAGTGCCGTTGAAATCAACACGACCAAAGCTAGAATCCAGATGCTCATACCTTCATTAAAAGTCATCCCCAAAAAAATGCACGACGAAAATTGCGGCTGTAAGTTGAAAACCCGCCAGCAGCGGTTATCTTGCCGCCGCGTGAAAATCTCCGTCATCGTCCCCGCCTTCAATGAGGAAAAACTTCTGGGCGCGTCGCTCGCGGAAATAAATTCGGCTGCCGCCGCCTTTCTTTCACGCGGCTGGCAGTTCGAACTGTTCGTCTGCGATAATAATTCCACCGATCGCACCGCCGACATCGCCCGCGCCGCCGGGGCGAAAGTAATTTTTGAGCCGATCAATCAAATCGCCCGCGCCCGTAATGCCGGCGCCTCCATTGCCACCGGTGATTGGCTGATGTTTGTGGATGCCGATTCGTATCCGAGCGAAAAACTTTTTGCCGACGTCGCGGAAAAAATTTCCTCCGACAAAGTCTTGGCTGGCGGCGTCACCATACGGCTCGATGAAAAATTGTTCGTCGCCGGACTCATTACGCACTTGTGGAATTATTCGAGCCGGTTCGCGCGGCTCATGGCCGGTTCGTTTATTTTTGTCGAGGCGGCGGCATTCCGGCAGGTTGGTGGCTTCAGCCACGAATTTTATGCCGCCGAGGAACTGGACTTGAGCCTGCGCCTCAAAAAACTCGCGCGCGAAACGAAACGGAAAATCGTGATCCTCCACCGGCATCCCATCAAAACTTCCGCACGCAAGACGAAGCTCTATACCGGACGTGAGTTGGGCGGATTTTTTCTGCGCTCGATTTTCCAACACCGCAAAACCATCCGCGACCGCGAGGCGGCGTTCATGTGGTATGACGGGCGACGTTGAATCGAAATTTCCTTGTTTCGGACTTCCTTATTGATTTGCGGCTTCGCGCATCGCCGCGAAAAGATTTTTGCCGGATTCTTGGGCGACTGGCGTTTTGGATTTTGAATCCGAAGTTTCAACGAGTTCCTCTGGCAGTTCTTTCAGGAATGGTGATGGCTGGCACGGCAGCGACTGGCCGTATTTTTTCCGCGTGCCGCAATGCGAAATCGCCAGCGTCAACATCGCGCGCGTTACCGCGACGTAAAATAATCTGCGCTCCTCGTCCAGCGTGCCTTCGATTTTCGAGCGGGAATGCGGCAGCAAGCCATCCTCAAGACCGACGATAAAAACATGCGGAAATTCAAGTCCCTTGCAGGAATGCATCGTGATGAGCGTGACGGCGTCAGCGGTGTTTTCTTTTTCCTCCTCGCGGTCGCTGTCGAGCGTGATGTTTTCCAGAAAATCGTCGAGCTGCGCCGCAAGCGTGGGCGCGCTGCCGTTCATCGTCGCAACTAATTCTCTCAAATTTCGCACGCGCGCCTCGGACACTTCGGGATTTTTTTCCACGCGCCGCAGTTCGGCGAAGTAGCCGGTTTTGGTCAGAAAATCTTCCGCCCACGTGGCAAGACTTTTGCCGCCGGACGTCTGCTGCAAATCCGATTGCGTCTCCTCGATGAACGCGACAAACGCCTCAATACACTCGCGCGTGTTTTTTTGCAACGTCGTCGTTACCAGCGGATTTTTCATCGCAGTAAACACGGAGCATTTCCGCTCGTGGCTTGCGCCGAGCAATCGTTCCATCGTCATGTCGCTCAAGCCGCGCGCCGGCACATTGGCGATGCGTAGCAGGCTGATATCGTCGTGCGGATTCAAAAAAGTTTTGATGAATGCGATGAAATCCTTAATCTCGCGCCGGTCAAAAAAACTTTGACCGCCGATCAAATGATACCGCACGTTCGCCTTGCGCAATTCCGTTTCGATCGGCCGTGACTGCTGGTTCGTGCGGAACAAAATCGCGCATTCCTCCCAGCGCACGCGGTGTGCGATGCGCTTGAATTCAATCTGCGCCACAATTTCGCGCGCCTCCGTTTCATCGTTCTCGTAAGTCTGCAACTGGATTTTTGCGCCGGTTCCTTTTTTCGACCACAACGATTTGCCGCGCCGCCGCACGTTGTTTTTGATGATGGCATTCGCCGCATTGAGAATCGTCGTCGTGCTGCGGTAATTCTGTTCCAGCTTGACGACTTTGATCTCCGGAAAATGTTTTTCCATGTTCAGCAGGTTCGCGACCTCCGCGCCCCGCCAGCCGTAAATGCTCTGGTCGTCATCACCGACCACGCACAAATTCCGATGCTCTAGCGTCAGCGCGTGAACCAGCTGAAATTGCGCCGCATTCGTGTCCTGGTATTCGTCCACCATCACGTAACGATATTTTTCCCGGCACGCGGCGAGCGCATCCGGATGCTCGTTGAACAGGCGGAGCGTGAGCAAAATCAAATCGTCGAAATCCACCGCGTTGCACGCGTGCAGCGCGGATTCGTAACGCTTGGCAATGTGCACCGCCAACGCCCGGACGCTTGGATCCACAAATACGCCGGAGCTTTCGCCGCCGTTTTTGAATTTGCTCAACAGCGCAAGAATCGCGCCGGGATCGGTCTTCTCGCCTTTTGCGGAAATGGCCGAGAGGATTTTTTTCACCGCCGCGAGTTGTTCCGATTCGTCGTAGATGACAAAATTATTTTTGTAACCAAGCTTCTCGATATGCACGCGCAAAATCCGCACGCACAAGGAATGGAACGTGCAAATGGTCGGACGATTTTCTTTGTCCCCCTTGGACTTTGGGCCTTGGACTTTGGACTTCGGCAGCAGTTTGTTGACGCGTTCCTGCATTTCGCGCGCGGCCTTGTTCGTGAACGTGACACCGAGAATGTTTCCCGGCGCAATGCCGCTTTGCACCATGTGCGCAATGCGAAAAGTGATCACGCGCGTCTTGCCCGTGCCCGCGCCCGCCAAAATCAACACCGGCCCGCGAATCGTTTCGGCGGCCAAGCGTTGCTGCGGATTGAGCGTGTTCAGGTTCACCATCGGGAC
>Ga0182012_10006406_pt1 | contig 12019 bp, 12 predicted proteins | sample 612S2SmetaG_FD_120486 | JGI IMG/M metagenome (GOLD analysis project Ga0182012, IMG submission 120486) | Permafrost microbial communities from Stordalen Mire, Sweden - 612S2S metaG | ecosystem: Environmental > Terrestrial > Soil > Wetlands > Permafrost | place: Sweden: Stordalen | collected...
GGATCGGCTTGGCGGCCACGGATATTAAACTCATCCAGCCGAGTGTTTGCGCCGTCCAGGCCAGACATAGCTGCCATTTCGCTTTTCGGGCCTCGGCTTTGATTTCCTGCTCCCGGCGCCGGGTCGCCACGAGTAGCTCCTTAAAGCCGCTGAGTCCCGAAGAGGTCATCTCTGACACGTTTCCACCGCCGAAGTCTCTTCTGGTTCCTGGAATCAAAAATGGATCGGTGGGTAAAGGACCAGATAATCGCGGGTCTCCAATCTGTCGCAGGGCCAGGCCAGCACCCCCTGAAACGTCACCGCGCCATCCGATAGTAGTCGTGAAGCCATGCCTGCCGACCCTTATTCGGACCGGTGGCACAGTTGTAAGTTCTTTGCGAAAGGGGGAGTCCATAGGCGCTCCTTCTCTGCGGCCGGCTCACCAGGAAAAATCGCCTTGGCATATTCTCGAGGGCGAACGAACATATGAGGGCTGTGCTAGGCAAGCCAGCGAAAGTCCACAATACTATGATGTCCATCCGCTCGTAATCGTAATCCAGCGTTCAGCGTGTTCGTCGTGTCTCTCGATAATGATTGGCAACATATCCCTCAAGGCGCGTCGGCCAGCAGGCTGGCGTAAATCCACCCCTCCGGGGTATTGCTGCCGACCTGCACCCACCCATCGCGGCGGGCGTAGACACCAAATACCGTCCCTTGCGGCACTATCCTTACGATCTGAGACGTATTGTCGGGCGCGGACCGCATGTTGACGGCCTGGCGTGTCAAGAGACGTTGGCTGTCGGCATGGACCACGGGCGGCGGGGCACGGACCGGTTCCTGTATGGCGGTGGGCGTCGGAATGTATGGCGCGGATGGGGGCGCCGGCGCGATAATGGCAGGCAGTTTTTCAGGCGGCGGCGGAACCGGCGGCACGGCAACCGGCGTCTGCGATATAGCAAGCTGGATCGGCCGTGGGATGTTTGCCGGTCCTGCCTGCGGCGCGACATTCGGTATCAGGGACAAAAGGGTCGCACCAAAGGCGGCACCGGCCACCGCAATCAACCCCTTATAAGCAGCGGGATTGCCGGGTCTGACGCGTGCATCGGCTGCGGCTTGCGCATACCGCGGGATCAGTTCAGCCGCCCGGCCCTCCAGCGCCTGACGACGGGCCGCGGCCGCCGCCGCCGCTGCTTTAAGGCGCCCAAGCCCGGTCGCAATCTCCTGTTCCAGCTTGCCGCGTTCGACGCTGATGTCGCGTTCAACGCCGACGATTTCCGATGGAGCGATGGCGCGACTGGCGTCGAACGTAAAGGTCCGTTCATGCGTTTGACGCCAAAGCACCAGTTTCCGGGTGAGTGCTTCGCCGAACCCCGGGACGGCCATGACCCGGCTCTGATCGACATCCCCGGCCGTGTCGATCCCGTGGCTTGCCAGCATGGCGGTCTTCGCCGGGCCGATCCCCGAGATTCGGGCCGATGTGATGGAAAAGCGATCGAGGTGGTCCTGGAATTGCTTTTGGCGTCGCTGTTCGGAGAGGCCCTGAAGGCGTCTGGCCCGCAGCGCCGGCAGCGCGTCGTATCGGGCTTTGAGCGCATCGAGATCGCGGCGAATCGGAGCAAAAGCCGACCCCGGCATCAGCCAGGCTGCTTTGAGCGATTCCCAATCCCGTTTTATCTCACTAAACGGCTGATCATCCCGTTTTGCGCCGGCGATGCTCATGATGATAGCAGTCAGTAGGCCGACTGCGCCGGAAATCACCCAGAATATGAGTGGAGACGCCAACATCAGGGCAGAAAGCTCCGCAGCCCCTATCGAGCCATAGGCGACGATCGCCAGCGTTCGTCCTTTCTTCGCCGCACTGAGCGCAGAGGGGGACGCCGGAACCGGAACGAGGCCCGGATCAGGCAGTAAAGGGAGCGGCGCGGGCTCCGGTGTTTGCGTCACTTCCTGCCAAAGTGCGGCGATTCCGGTCCCGACGCCAGGATTACCCAGAAATATCACGGGAAACAGCGGTGTTCCGCTGGCCGCTTCGATCTGACACCATGGACATTGCGGAAGTCTGGCGAGGTAATAATGCGCCTGGTTTTGTTTGCACGCCCGTAGGCTTGACCCCAGCTGCTGCAAGGCCGAGACCCAACGGTCGCCGGGCGGCCTGTTTGCGGCGGACGGGGCGAACGCGGCTTCGAAGAGATCCTGCAGATCCGGTGTGAGCGCATCGATCGGAAGGCTGCCCGGAGGCGGCGCCATCATGGTGCGCCGCTGGTCGCGCGCGTAGGCGTACTGGGATTTGGCGATCGCCTCGTCGATCGTCGGCGGGTTCCCGGATGCGAGATAACGTCCAGCGAACGGGTGGCGCGCCATGCAAAGCAGCTGGAAAATAATGACGGCCATGCCGAAATTATCGTGGTTCGGCGTACGGGTTACGCCCGCGTAGCTGGCTAAGCCTTGCATTTCCGGCGGCTGGTGGGTGCCGACGCCGACGTCGCAGAACCACCTTCGGGAACCCTTCGAGACCTGAAAACTATCGCAGTCGATGAGGCGGACGGTGGCGTCCTGGCCGACGACAAGGTTGCCGTGATTGACGTCGCCGACAACAAGCCCGGCAGCGTGGACTGTGGAGAAGGCACGCGCCGTATTGGCCGCCGCATGTATGAGAAAGCGCCAGTCGGCTTTGGGGAATTCCTGCAATCGCAGCTTTGGCCCATAAAGCTTGAAGACCGGGCTGTGTCCGGTGACTTTGGGCATGACAAAGCCGACGACGGAACCGGACGGACCGTGCAAAGTGCTTGTCGGCCATGCGGCCAAGCTGAGCAGTTTCGGCTCGGCCATCCCGGCCATTACCGACAATTTTTCCCCGTGTGCCGGGGATGGCGGCTTCAGATAGACCTTTGCCGCGTAAGCCGCACGCCCCTGAATGTCGTAGACGGCGCCCTCGCCGCCCCGGCCCAGTTCCTTACCGAGAGAGACCGGCGCTCCTGACGGATCGAACGTGCGAACTCCCGTCACCGGCTTAATCCGCGACGGCCCGTGTAGCCATGACAAGGGTTTTGTCGTCGTCGGTACGCCGGTTGACGTGGTCCGAACCAAGATAGGCGATGAGTGCCGGAGAAGGTTGCCGATCGTCGTTAGGCTCTGTCCCCGCCAGCCACTTGAATATGGGCCGGAAGGAAGGGGAGTGAACGGTCTTCGTCGAAAGGTCGAGGACAAGCCGTTCGATGCCGTCGGAAAAGATTGCGATTTCATCGACGGACGGCCCGGTCTCGAACAGCAGGGTCTCCGCGGTCTGCTCCTGGGTCAAAAAGTTCGTGCTGTTGGCGTACTCGCCGTGCTGCGGCCAGAAAATCCAGTTGTATTCGCCGACCTCTTCCCCGGCGACGACAATGGCGCCGTCTCCAATCTGAACATAAACGGCGCCGGATCGGCCGACAACGGCGCCAAGCAGGGTGCAAGCATAGTCTTGGCGCTGATTTCCCTCTTCCGCTGCTAATTGGGCGATTTCGTTCCGCACGGAATCAAGCCATTCGTCGGCGAAGAGGCGGTCAATAGAAGTAAGGCTTGGGTCGGCGGCGACAGCCGCCCCGAAGTCCTGAAGGAACCGGGCGACCGCAAGCGAAGAGCCGGCCTCGGATCGTTTGGCCGTTCCGGCCCCGTCCGAAACGGCCGCAATGAGGACTTCGCCGCCGCCCACCCCCGGCATGACGATGCATCCTCCGGCGTCCTGACACGGGGCTCCCGTTTTCATATGCGATGTGCCGAGGACGCAGGCGTAGGCCGTGCGCCACTGCCGTGGCGGCATCAGACAGAGGACCACCCGGAGGGGGCCGGCAGGGCGACCAGCTGGCCGGGTTGCGAGCGCGCGACACCGCCGAGCGAACTGGACAGCCAGGAGAATAACTCCCGGAAACTGAGGCCCTTTAGCTTCATCGGAGGCCGGTTCGGGCTGCAAATTGCACTGAGCTTCGTCATGTCCGCGCCTTCGACGCCGACAGCAAAAAAGCTGAACGCTTTGCGCTCCTGACTATCGCCCGCCCGAACCATGGCGGCCGCATGCTGCCAGCTATCGGTCGGTGCCCCATCGGTGATGAGAAACACCCAGGGTCGATAGTAGCCGACCCCAGCTTGTTTGTATGTTGCCTTCCGGGCTTCGAGCATTTCCAGCCCCTGTACAATGGCCCCACCCATCGGTGTATCGCCGGTGGTGGCGAGGGTGGGGGGTTGAAACAGGTCGGCGGTCTGGAATTCGGAGATGACCCGTATCGGGCCGAACGTCATGAGGGCGACCTCGACGCGCTGCATCGCCATGGCGTCGGACATCAACTCCTCTTTGAAGGTATGAAGGCCAGCGTTGAGTTCCTCTATAGGCCGCCCGCTCATGGAGCCGGATGTATCGAGCAACAAAAGGCAAGGACAGCGGGGCTCTGGATTCGCCACCAGGTCTGGGTAAGCGAAAGGAATTTGGTCGGTATGACTCATTGGGCCTCAACAGAGTTGTGGGGCAGCATGCGGAATGGTCATTGAATGCGAACCACAGCAGGTTGTAAATTGTCTCGGCCATATCTAACATTGTTTTATGCGCGATGAGTGTTAACGGCAGGGCATTAAACACCCGGTTTTCTCCGGAAATCGATTCGGATAGGGAAACGATAATCTGATGGGGTGGCGCTACCGAAAATCGTTCAAAATGGCGCCGGGCCTGCGCCTCAATATGGGCAAGGGCGGCTTCACGAGCATCTCTGTCGGGGGCCGCGGAGCTACGCTCAATCTGGGCAAACGCGGGGTAACCAGCACGGTCTCGTTGCCGGGAACCGGGCTATCCTATCAGCATCGGTTTCGCAGTGCATCGACACCGCAGCATGCGCAGGCGCTCACATCGACAACACCCGCGCTCACCAGCGGGCGGAAGATTTCGATGCCTGCGTATGTCGCTGTTGTCGCATTCGTGTTGGGCGGCGGATATCTGGCTGTTCATTCTCCTGCGCCCTCCGGCCAGGCCGAAAGCAAAGAGACTTCGGTAGCTTCGCCGGTTGTTCCAGTCGCGTCGGCCGCTGTGGTCAAGACCGCAAGCCCCGAAGTAATTGCCCCGAACGCGCCCCTACAGATTGTAGCGCCGGTTGGTCCAAGCCCGCCGTTGCCGACCCGCCAAATCACCGCTATTCAGGCAAACGTGCGCGCGGCACCATCCATGTCGGGAGCCGTTCTGCGAACGCTCTTAAAGGGCCAAGTGGTGCAAGTGCTCCAGGTGGAGAACGGCTGGATGCGCGTTGCCGAGCACGACGGCGAACCGCTCGGATGGGTGCATAGTTCGGTCTTGAGGTAGGGGGACCGGCCCCAAAACCACTGCCGTAGATTTGGCGCAGCGAATATCCGGCTTAAGGTCTCAATCCGAGCGCGCGCAGCCAGGCGTCGACCTGACCGAAAGCGTCTTGCTGCCACTGTTCGGGTGTGCGCTCGCCCAGGGCCTGAGAGTCCTCGACGAATCGCCGTACACAGGTTGGTCCGTATCCGTCGAGGGTGTCGAACTTCTCGGCAATATGGCGATAGCCCTGCTCGCCACTGATGTGTTCGAGCAACGGCCGACACGCTTCGGCGAGCGCATCAATGCCGTCCGGATAGTTCCGGACGCAGTAATAGATATCGTAAGCGTCCTTTTGCTTGTACCTGCCATGCACGGCATGACCCTTCATGGCGAGCAGTGCCGGAATGGAGCAAACAGCGATTTCGACGCGGTTCCTGCCGCCCCCCGGCATCGGCCCGTCGATCGCCACCATTTGGTAGAAGCGGGTTGCCAAATCTGCCCCTGATGCCCGCTGTACCGCGAACTCGGTGATCAGCGGCGGGACGTTCTTTACGATCTCCGCATCGCGCGGCATCAGGAAATCGACGATGACATCAATCGCATCGCCGCCATCCGCAGCCGAAACCCGGCGGACCAGCTGAAAGCGCCGAAGCTCCTGCCGCTGCTGGTAGCCGTGCGCCATCAGGGCCTGAATGAGCGTGGCGTATTCACCGTCGCCGAGCGCTTCCGCGTTCAGGCCGAGATCTACATCGAGGGTGCCGACATGCGGCATGTCCTCATTGCTCAGCAGCAGCCAGGGCACGGCGCCCCCGATCACGGCAAACTTGCCCCGAAAATTGCCGAGGATTTGCCCGATCTCCAACAATACGGTCTTCACCGCCGTCGTCGTGCGGTCATCATAGTCGGCTGCCGATTGTGGTTCGGGAGGGGTCATTGGGGCCATGCCAGTCTTTCGCGCCGCAAATGGTCAGCGGCCTCTTGCCCGCGTTCGCCCGCGATGGTGAGGTCAAGATATGTCTGTACGGCATCGGTACAAATAATGCCAGGCGCCGGTTCGACAGCATCTCGAAACAGCCCATGGTCCTTGGGCAAAGTAACCACGACATTCTCCCCTTTCAAAGTTGATGACAACTTCAAGGCGCCTTGCAGTCGGTCCAGACCAGCATCGTCTGCGTAGAGAAACTGAGTGCCGGTCCGGCCGTACGGCGCCAGCCACTGTGCCGCCGAGAACGACCCCAGCATGGCGCGCCCGGGCGCTGCCCGGCGAAGGGCAGTACGGAGCGCCGAGTCAAACGCATTCCCATGGAGCGTCGTATAGAAGCGCAAACGCGGGCCATCCGGCTGCTCGTAATCGCTGCGCCAGGCGTCGAGCACTGTATCAGGTTTGGTCAAAGAGAAACCGTCTGGGGACAGCTTCGCCCATTCCCGATTGAGCAAGGCCGTACGCACATTGCTGACATGGCCGAGGCTGACACCGGCGGCTTTCGCTAGATCAACGACGCGCCAGGCGCGTCCCGGCTCTTTGAGCATCACGCGCAAAAGCTGCGCAGATTTCGGGTTGAACAGCGACTTGATATCCCGCCGCTCGGCAGGTGGCTTGGTCGCAACCGAGCGCTGTATGAAAACACTGCCAAACACGAGACGGGCGTTGCCCTCGAAGTCGAGAAACCCGACGCCCCGCCCCCGGCATAGCGCCTGAACGTCCGGCGACAAATACGGCGCAATGAAGACCGGCGTCGCCTCGATGCCGAGATGAGCCACGTAATCGCGCAATTGAAGCAACCCCATCCGTACATGGCGTGGCTGTCCGCTGGACTTCGCCTCGCACACGAGCGTATGGCGGCGACCGGAGACCGAAACATGCGCCACAATGTCAATGCCGCGATCTGGTCCCGGCGGCTCGTGTTCCACCTTTATCAGTTCAATCGCCGGCACCTGGTTCAAAAGCGCTTTGAGCGCCTCTGCCGCACGTTCCTCAAGGCTCGTAGATTTCAATGATAAGGGCATTTCCAGCATTTGCTGAAAATAGGGCATCTGGTGAAAATTAGCAAGAGGTTTCACTAAAACGGGCTATTTCAGCGGACGCTGAAACTCTACGATCAGATGAAAGTGGCGGGTTCTTTGCCTCGGAAGACGCAGGCCACGGAGGCGACGAAGCCGACGATCAGGGTCTTCTCCGAGGCTTTAACCAAACCTCAATCCGGCGCTTGCCTGCCCCCGGAGGAATGACTGTCAGCCCAAGCGTGGTATCTGACGGCAGGGAGAGTGGCGATGTCAGGCAGCGTTCCGTCCACCGTGAAGCTCATCAAGACGCCGCGCTTCCCGGAGGGCATAATGGTTGGGAACCTGTCGCGGGAGTCTTTGCCCGTACAGAAGGAGACCATGGCGGCGTGGTTCCTCTCATCTTACGTCCAGGCGACCGGAACATACTTCGGCTTCGCGCAGCCCGGGCAGGAATCCGCTGTCTTAAACACGTCGCCCCTTAACAGTTTTGCTTTAAACCAGGGGCCGAGGGTTGCCGGCTTCGGCCAAGGGACCTGGTTCAACGGAGGAAGGGCACCGGAACTGTTGCGCAAAGTCTTCGAAGCAGATTTGGGACCGACGCCGATTGATGAGGTTGCCGCGATGTTTGAAGGCTTGTGGGAACTGAAACCGCAAATGCCCACGGTCGCCTTCAGCACGGTTGTCGACATCAAGGCCGCCATTGCCGTTGCGCTGGACGCCTTTGAGGCCCGGTTCGCAAGCTTGACGCCGGAACACGGCGGTATCGGCCATAATCAGCCCCCCGCAGACGAGCCGGTCAACACCGAGGAAAAGATCATCGTGCTGCGGGCTGTCAGTGACATGCGACGCGCAATATCTTCCGGGGCGGACGCCTCCGTCCTCGATGCCGTTTGGTCAGGCGTGTCGGGATTGCTCGCGAGGATCGGCAGCTGGTCCCTGAAGCATATCAACGTGTTCTTCGATAACTTCTCGCCGGCCGCAGGTAAAGCTCTGGGCGACAAGTGGCCGTATCTTATTCTGGCAGCGATGGCCGTCTGGTTTGAGGGCGCGCGAATCACCGATCTGCTCAGCCTGCTCATGAAGCTGAAATGACGCGGGTTGATGGTCTCTTGGCATGGTGAAACCGAATATAGGCTGCCAGGCCTCGCCGTTTGCAGGCCCGCGCGCCCGAAAAACACGCGCTCGTGCCAGGCACGGCAATCATCGCCGGTCCCCTACGTGTTCCGCCGCACCACGCGAAATCTGCCTGCCCGATGCAGTTCTGAAATCCGCTCGATCAGCCGCAGCATCAGCTTCCTGGGAAGGCCGCCATAGGCGAATTCGTTCGGGCGGGTCGGGGAGATCGGCCGCAAATCCGGGCCGGGCCAGAGAAACCGGTTCAACTCGGTCGCCACGATCCATGACCGCTGATCGTCCAGCCCGAGCCGGCGCTTAACGGCAAGCGGCAATTCAATCCCGTCTTTGGCATTGCCGGGGGGCGTATGGGTAATCGGCGCGACCGTCACGACGCGGTCGCCCTCTTCTTCCTGCACCGCGAGCACGATGACGCAGGGCCTGTCCTTGATCCCTTCCTCCCACCCTTTCGCGGCCTGATCGCGCCACAGATAGGCATAGCCGATGACCAGGCCGGGTTTCGGTTCAGGCAAGGGCATATCGTTATGATTCTATTTCATGGTCGAATGCTGCGAATTCTTCAGGGATTTCTGCATTGCGGATTGCCTCGATGTCCGCGTCGCTCAGCTCTGACACGTGCAGGACCTCACGATCCCGTTTCTTCAGCCGCCGGTATTCATCGGCGGAAAGCAGGACCAGGCTTTCGCGCCCATGATTGGTGATGACAAGCGGCTTGCGGATCGCGACTTCCCTGTAACGGCCAAAATTCTTTTGAAACTCGGCCGAGGTGATGCTGGTGTTTGGCATGACAAACCCTCCTAACAGGACATTATCAGGAAAATCCGGATAATGCGAACTATCCAGGCATTCGCCGGCGATCTGTAGACATTCGGCGTGAGCGCGTCCCTACGGACCGGGCTCTACGCGGGCCAATAAAGGCCCTTCCCGAGCCGCAGACGTCTCGGCCCTCCGGGTGACGATCCCTCGCGCAAGCCCGAAACCCAACCAACCAAACGAAGCGCTACCGCTGGCGCCCGTCGCGCCACAAGGGTGCGTCGCTGCGCTCCCGGGCGAGGCCCGCCCTTGTCCCGCGCCGGCTTCGCGGGTGCCGGGATAGCGGACGGCGGGTAGAATAAAACAGGAACATAGACCATGCTCCGGCCCGGCCGATCCCGACAGGAGCACGGCGATGGACCAGCGGGACGCAGAGATTGAGGATCTGAAGGCGCGCATAAGCTGCGCCGCGGTTTTGGAGCGATTGCCGCCGCCCTGGCGGCTCGACCGGACGCAAAGCAGCCGCCGCAGCCTTAAATACCGCCGCGGCGATGCTGAAATCCTCATCGTCAACCATGACGGGCGCGGCTGGTGGGACCCGTTGAGCGCGGCCAAGGGCGATATCTTCACCCTGGTCCGCCGGCTCGATCCGAATTTGAGCTTCGGCGACGCCTGTCGCCTGCTGCGCGGCTTTGCCGGGAGCGCGGCCCCCACGCCCCCTGTCCTGTTCCCCGGCCCGGCGCGCCTGCCGGTCGCCGAACGCTGGGCGCGGCGCCGGCCGCTGTCGCGCGGCTCGCCGGTCTGGACCTATCTCGCCCAGGCGCGTGGATTGCCGGAGCGCATCCTCATCGCCGCCCGCCTGGCCGATGCCGTGCGCGAGGGTCCCTGGGGCAGCGCCTGGTTCGCGCACCGCGACGGGGCGGGAGCGCTCACCGGGATCGAGATGCGCGGCCCGGACTGGCGCGGCTTCTCGGCGGGGGGCGCCAAAACGCTGTTCCGGTTGGCCGGCGGCCCCGGCCGCCCGGCCCGGCTCGCCATCCTTGAGTCGGCGATCGACGCTCTGAGCCTGGCGGCGATCGAGGGCGCGCGGCCCGATACGCTCTATGCCGCGACCGCCGGCGGCATGGGACCGGGGACAATCGCAGCGTTCCAGCCGCTGTTGCGCGCTCTCGCCGCTGATCCGGCCGGCCTGCTGGTTGCGGCGACGGACGCCGACCCGGCGGGCTGCCGCTTTGCCGCCCGGCTGGCGGCGATGGCGGCGGGATGCACCCTGGAATTCGCGCGCCTGCTCCCGCCGGACGGCTCAAACGACTGGAACGACGCCCTGCGCGCCATGACGGCCGATCACCGCCCTGCCCGGCCGACTCCGGCCGGAAATGAACAGGGGAATGATGAGGGGAACTCTTAAGAAACGAACAAATCCGCCGAAGCAAAGCCTCCTACCGCATCGCCGGCTGTCCGCCGCAAGGGTTCGTCGCGCCAAGGCGCTCCCGTGGCTTGCGCCCCGCCCTTGCCCCGGCCCTCCGGGATGCGGGGCGGGAGGGGTGTTCAGCAACCCATGAGGGAAGGACACCCCGATGAACAGGACCGACAGCAGAACCCGCCCGCAAAACCGCGGCGGGAAGACTAATTCCGCACCGCGCGATCTATACCAGGAGGTCACCGACAAAATCATCGCCGCGCTCGAAGCGGGGACGCCGCCCTGGCGCCGCCCGTGGGATCCCGACAAGGCGGGCGGCCCTGCCATGCCGCGCAACGCGGCGACCGGGCAGCGCTATCGCGGCATCAATGTGCTGACGCTGGGCATGTCGCCGCTGGCGTTCGCGAGCGGCGATCCGCGCTGGGCGACCTACAAACAGGCCGAAGCCCAGGGCTGGCAGGTCGCCAAGGGCGCGCGCGGGACGACGGGGTTTTTCTTCAAGCGGCTCGAAGTCCGCGAGGATGGCACGCCGGAGGGCGATGAGGAGGCGGTGCGGCGGATTCCGCTGCTACGGTCGTTCACCCTGTTCCATGCCGGGCAAATCGAGGGGATTCCGCCGTTTGTGCCGCCGACGCTTGCAGAAGCGCCGTGGCGCGCGCCGGAGGCGACGGAGATCATTATCGCCAATAGCGGCGCGGTGGTTCGCTTCGGCGGCGACCGCGCTTTCTATTCGCCGGCGACCGATCACATCCAGATGCCGCCGCACGCGGCCTTTGCGACACCGGAAGGATTTTGCGGGGTGCTTCTGCATGAGGCCTCGCACTGGAGCGGCGCGCCGTCGCGCCTCAACCGCGATCTGCGCAACGGTTTCGGCTCGCATGATTACGCGAGGGAGGAGCTCAGGGCCGAAATCGCTCAAGTAATGATCTGCACTGAAATCGGGGTCGCCGACTGCGATTTCGCCAACAACGCCGCCTACCTCGCGAGCTGGCTAGAGAAACTTCGATCCGATCGCAAGGAGATTTTCCGCGCGGCGGCGGACGCGCAGCGCATAGCCGACTACCTGCTCGCCTTCCACCCCGACTATGCGACCCGCCAGGCCGAACCGCCGGACAGCTTGCCGCTCGCCGAGGACGGCGATGCGGCCGGCGCGCAGGAACCGATGCCGGTCGCGGCGTAAGCCGCCGCCCCTTTCCGATCAACGAAAAGCCGTCCGGCTCGACCGCTTCCAGGCGGCCGGGCGCGCGCGGCTGCCCGCAGCCCTGCCACCCCAAGGAGAGCATCATGCCGACCGATACCGAATTCACGCACAGCCTGTTAAGGCCAGCCTCTCGAAAAATGTAAACAAAACTCAATAAGCCTTTTAAGGAACTTGAAACTCGTCTGTTGACACATCCCGTTGCAAGAAGCTAATGAGTGTGGCTATGGAGCAA
>Ga0182012_10006407_pt1 | contig 12019 bp, 10 predicted proteins | sample 612S2SmetaG_FD_120486 | JGI IMG/M metagenome (GOLD analysis project Ga0182012, IMG submission 120486) | Permafrost microbial communities from Stordalen Mire, Sweden - 612S2S metaG | ecosystem: Environmental > Terrestrial > Soil > Wetlands > Permafrost | place: Sweden: Stordalen | collected...
AACAGGAAACTCGATCACTACCCACTGCGGATTTGCGGAGTCTGGCTCGCCAGTAAACTTTCCGCTCAAATAGGGATTGCTCTTCCAATAACTCGCCGGATCTCCGTCCGTCATTCGAGAATACTCATTCTGTCCGGAGTCGCTGCGTGTGGTTCCCCGGTGCGGCAGGCGATAACCATACGATTCACTTAACACACCGCTCGGTTCCGCGCTCCCCACAAAATATCCGCTCTTTTGCTTCTCGTCGCTCCAGGTACCGTTCGGGTTCCAGTGCCACGCATCGTAAGTCAGCTCGGTGTTCTGGCGATAAGTGATCGGCCCCCAGCCCGCTGAGAGTCCAGCTTTCACAACGGGCTCAGAGAAGACGGCTGCAAACTCTTTGGTCGTGAGAATGTCCAACGACGTTCCCATTGCCTTGTCCGGGTCGAATGCGATTGCCTTACCCGCAGTCATATCTACGCGTACCGTTTGCGCAATCGTTGCGGGAGACAGATAGGCAATCATCGAACACAAAATGAATGCAGAAGCGGCAGAAGCGCGTAGTGAAAAGCACGACATACTGGCTACCTCACTTAGAAGTGGAACATACGCACGCAGAAAAAGCCTTGGCGTTGTAATGGTCCAACGCACATACATACTCAGGCCAGAAGGGACTAATCTCTCGAGACATGTCGCCGACAAAGTAGTTATGGATGTAGGCCTGGCTCTCGGCTGTCTTCGCTGCGCCATCGGTCTTGAATTTCCCAATCAACTGGCTCACGGCTGAAGGTGAGAACTCCGCCTGATGATACGTCTGGCCATAGTTGTACTCCGTAGTCCAGTGTGTATCGACGCCTGTCTGATTGGATGCTTCGACAACATCGTAGTCCTTGAGTATTGCGGATGTGGGGTTGACGCGCGCAACTGTGAAGGATGGGATATTGCCGTTCACCGGCGAGATGGAGGATACGATTTTGACGGCGACTTGATGGCTGGCCGCAGTCTGCGGATCGCTCGTCTCAGACTCCAGCAGGCGCATCTCATCCATGTGGGTGTGAGCGAAGATTCCCAGGCGTACCACATCGGCATATTCAACCAGCAGCTCGGCCATTTTGTCCGATGCGAGGAAAGTGACGGGGTCTTTTCCGCCACACACATCCCTGAATTTTGCGACGGTGGAATACGGGTCGATGCCCGGCGGAATGTGACCGATTACCCAGACCTTTTCACCTGCTGCACGTGCATCGCCCAACTGGCGTGCCAGCCACGACAGTTGCGCATCGGCCGCCGCGGGGTCGGGTTTGCCGGAACACGTACTGTACTTCGCTGACAAGAACAGGTCATTGACGGCGATGAGGCGTATGCCGCGCATCGGCTCCGCCATTGTGACGTCGTAATAGCCGCCGGCTCCAAACTCCTGGAGAGCGTGCTGGCGCTGCGATTTGGGCAGGCCCTCGGCAACGATCTTGCCGGTCTCAGCCAGAAAGTCGCTTGCCGCATCGAGTTTGTAGTCGCCGCAGCCGCTGTCGTTATTGCCCAGCGCAACGTATACCGGCATGTCCGGAAAAGCAGAACGCAGTTCACCAACCACAAAGCTGAGCGTCTTCAGAACGAATGCCTGGTAGTCCCCGGGCTTCGCATTCGAAAAAAGTGTCGAGTAGCGGCAGGTGAAGGCGTGAGCGATCAGGTCGCCGCTCACCATCATGAATTTTGCGTCGGGCTGCCTGGCACGCATCGCTTCCAGGCTGGACTGCAAAAGCGGCGAGGGCGTATCGACTCCGCGTGCATGACAGGTTTGCTGGAGTGCGTCAAAAGCTTGCGGCTGATTCGGCGAAGGCGGGGCTGACAGGATTCGCAGCCACTCGCTCACTGGGGCGGCCACAAGGTCTTTCCCCTTGGCGGGGTCGTGAAAAGGGTCGAAATGGATATCGCTTATGAAAAGCGCAGGAATAGTTTCAGCCTCGGCTTTCGCAGTCGCGACATGCTTTGGTCCCTGCGCCAGCGCTGAAGGGAAGGATGCAATTACAGATGAGAGACAGGACAGCGCAAGGATCGTCCAGGAGAGGGAGCGAAAGGAAAGGCACATTACGGGAACCCCTGTTGTGCCTCCATATTAAAGGGTCCACCATCGGTTTGCCGCAAACCTGGCGCAGAGTCTGCGGAGTCTTACACAGTCAAGGAAGCTTATACAGGGATATCTGCCTTGTGGATGTGAATCTCTTTGACGACGCTCATGAAAGTGAATGCACTTGGCCCGCTCAGGCGCAGGGATGTTTGAATGCCGCCACCAGCCACAGTCAGTGCGGTACGGGAGCGCGAAGGCGGCGAGATCCGGGACGCGGCTTTGCCTTGAGATCGGAGGCTGCCCACTCTGAATTTCAGGTCGGGGATTCCATCGACAAGGTTCTGTGGTTCTCCCAGGTCGAAATGAACATTGACGTTCAGGCGAACGCGATTGGAGAGCCTGGCAGACTCATCCGCACGCTTTCTAATGGACCTCGTTTTTTTGCGCATGGTGTACCTCCGACTCTGATCCAGTTGCATGCCGAGCACCAAACTGACCGTGCAAGACTGGCACTTTTGTTTGAGTACGCTAATGCAAAGGGGATACGAGTGAGTTGTCTTCTTCCGCCTGTTCGTGAGATGAAATTAACGAAAAATAATCTTCGGGGGGCCGGCGTCGGAGTTTCCGTCTGAGCTCCTCTAATATTCACCTCATTTTCATGCATAGTAGAGATTATTGCGGCTTGTAAACGCTTTAGGATCAGCAAAAAATGGATTTCAAATTCTCTCGCTCCCTGTTTGGCCCGATTCGTGCATCACCCGAAGTACGACGCAGACCATACAACCCATATGCTTTCGAGTCCAGCGTCAGGAAGGCGACAACTGGATGGGGATCAAGCGGGAAAGGCGATTCGCCGACCCTCATGTTGGTGAATTAAGCAACGCGCGGATTGAAGCGCCACCATTGTTTGCTTCGAAGAATGCGCCGCTTGAAATAGCCGGCGTGACCGATGCGGATACGCGTGGCACGCAGACGCTGAGAGGGATTCATTCGCAGACGAGCGCCAAGCTTGTTGCTCGCACAGCATGGGCGAAGGCGCGTCCAGCGGAATCAACGGATCATCTGACGTCTCCAGCGGCGGGCACGCTTCGTTCCGGGCCCTCAGGAAACTCGCGCAGGCGCGTGCTTGTTGCCGAAGGCGATTCGGAATTTCGCGAGACGATCGAGGATTGGCTCCAGAGTTGGGACTACCAGGTTGTAATTGCCAGGGACGGCATTGAAGCCTGGGATATTCTGCAGCAGGAATGTCCGCCCGAGCTGGTCATCATGGATAGGACGATGCCGGAGATCGCGGGCGTTGAGCTATCCCGCAGGTTACGCCGCGAACAACGCGACTATTATCATTACATTCTGCTGACTACGGATAAGTGCGAGAAGCACGACATAGGGCATGCATTGGAATCGGGCGCCGACGACTATCTCGTCAAGCCATTCGGCAAAGACGAATTGAAAGCCCGCCTGGCCGCGGCGAGCCGCATTCTCTCGCTGCAGGATAGCCTGATCCAGGCCCGCGAAAATCTTCTCGATCAAGCCACAAAGGACGGGCTCACCGGACTGTGGAATCGCGCGGCCCTGCTGGAACTGTTTCAGCGGGAACTAGATCGCGCCTCCCGCGTGAAGACTCCGACCGGGCTGTTGATCCTCGATTTGGACCATTTCAAGGCAGTCAACGACACGTATGGGCACTTGACTGGAGACCTGGCGCTGAAGGAGACGGCGAACCGTTTGAAGCGTGCGGTGCGGTCCTACGATGTGGTTGGCCGATATGGCGGCGAGGAGTTTCTCATCGTGTTTCCTGACTGCAACAGGGAGCAGCTCTGCAGAATTGCCGAAAACATTCGCGTGGCCGTCGCCAGCAACCCAATTGCTGTCGGCACGGTTGAGATTCCGATCAGCATCAGCCTCGGCGCCATTTCGGTGGGGTCGGAGGACAGGTCAGCCCGGAATATGATTGCAGTTGCCGATTTGGCTCTCTACCGGGCCAAGAACACGGGACGCAACCGCACTGTGTATTGCGAGAGACCTTGGATTGAGATCCTGAAATCGAAAGATACGCACGAGGTTTTCTGCGCCACTTGTGGTTGCGGATTGGAAAAGAAATGCGCTGTCCTCTCTCATGCGCCGATCGACTTGAATCAAAGGGTCGAGCCGGGAATGATCGGCCCCGGAGCGGGGCTGGTTCAGATTCCAATCCGACCTATTCCTTCGAGGGATACGCCGCTGGTTTGTGCTCCGTAGATATGCATTGAGGTTCGTGCTCTCCCAGATCTCAAAATCGAGATCTGGGGCACCCAGGTTTCTTGTGTGTTAGTACGCGGCAATGCCGGTGAGGTGCTGGCCGAGGATGAGCGCGTGGATGTCGTGGGTGCCTTCATAGGTCTTCACGGATTCCAGATTCATCATGTGGCGCATGATGGGGTAGTCTTCGGTGATTCCATTTGCGCCGAGGATGTCGCGGGCCATTCGTGCGGTTTCGAGAGCCATCCAGACGTTGTTCCGCTTGGCCATGGAGATGTGCTGGTGTCCCACTTTTCCTGAATCTTTCAACCGGCCCACATGCAATGAGAGCAATTGCGCCTTTGAAATCTCCGAGGCCATCCATACAAGTTTTTCCTGGATAAGCTGGTGGCCGGCGATGGGTTGTCCGTGGAATTGTTTGCGGGCCTTGGCGTATTGGAGTGCGGTGTCGTAGCAGGACATGGCTGCGCCGATGGCGCCCCAACTGATGCCGTAGCGCGCCTGGTTGAGGCACATGAGCGGGCTCTTGAGGCCGCCGGTTTTGGGTAGGAGATTGGCGGCGGGAATGTGGACCTCCTGCATGGAAAGGCCGCTGGTGACGGAGGCGCGCAGGCTCCATTTGCCGTGGACATCGAAGGCGCGGAAGCCGGGGCGGTCGGTTTCGATAAGAAAGCCGCGGACTTTATTGTCCTCGTCTTCAACTTTGGCCCAGATGATGGCCACGTCGGCGATGGTGCCGGAAGTGATCCACATTTTTTCGCCGTTAAGAATGTACTCGTCGCCAGATTTGCGGGCGGTGGTGGTCATGCCTCCCGGATTTGAGCCGAATCCGGGCTCGGTCAAGCCGAAGCAGCCCAGTTTCTCACCGCTAGCCAGGGCCGGCAGCCAGGTATTCTTCTGCTCCTCGGAACCGAAGGTGAAGATGGGATACATGACCAGAGCCGACTGGACGCTGACAAAGCTGCGCAGGCCGGAGTCGCCGCGCTCCAGCTCCTGCGTGACGAGGCCGTACTCGACGTTGGACATGCCGGCGCAGCCGTAGCCCTCCAGGTTGGCGCCGAAGAAGCCCAGTTCTCCCATCAGGGGAACGAGTTCACGCGGGAAGCGGCCCTCGCGGAAGCAGTCTTCGATGATGGGGACGATGTTGTCTTCGACGAAATCGCGAGTTGTGCGGCGGACGAGGAGTTCGTCTTCATTGAAGCTGGAATCGAGATGAAGAAAGTCGAAGTTCTGGAACTTGAAACCCATGATTGCACCTGCCGTTCTGCGGATAGATCAAAACAGGCAAGGGTAGCAGATGGAGGGTGCGAGGGACTAGGGAATAGGGAATAGGGAATAGCTTACTGCTCCGCAGCAGGTAGGCGGCGGAGCATGATCTCTTTGACGTGCTCAGGTGTGATGCCGTGATGATATTCCCGCGCCAGGGGATGCTCGCAAGGTTCAAGTCTTTGGTGGGAGTTCGGCATGGAGTGCATTCGCGATGTAAGTCGCACCGCGAGGTTTGAAAAGACGTGCTATGGGGCGAGGGAGATGGCAGGCAGGCCGGCTAAACGCTCGCTTATGTGTTCGCCCAAGCGGTCCACGAGACTGTCATCGACTTGAGGGGAAGCATTCAGCAATACGACAGCTGCGTAATCGCGCTGGGGGTTGAAGAAGACGTAGGAGCTGAACCCCGCGGTGGCGCCATCATGCCAATAATTACCGGTATTCGTTTGATAGAGCCAGGCGAGGGCGATACGCGTTCCCGGCCGGATATCGTCGCCTTGAAGCTGGTGGGAGAGCTTGAGTGCGGAGGCGATCGAAGACGCGGCCTTTGAATCCACAACCGGTTTGAGATTCTCCGGATGCAGATTTGCTTCCAGATAGGCGAGCATATCTCCAGCGGTCGAGCGGATGGCTCCTGCTCCGGCCATTGCGTCGAAGTCCAAAGGATGAGCCCGGCGATGATCGGCGCCGTTGGTCCCGGGCAGAAATCGGAGCTGTTGCGCGGGCGAAAGCGCGATGGTGGTGTCCTTCAGCTCGAGTGGGGCACAGACTTCTTCTTGCAGAAGATCTGAATAAAAGATGCCGGCCCGATTGGCCAAAGCCTGCCCAAGCAATCCGAAACCGAGGTCGCTGAACGGCGGATTGCTGCTGTCCGGTGAGATCCTGGTGACCCCGTTCGTTCTCAAGAACGCATAGAGGTCGGCTGTATGGTAGTCGGCATAAGGGTTCTGCGCGTCAGTCACCCTCATGTTCGAGGGAAGCCTGGGCAGTCCCGAGCGTCGCGTTACCAGGTCGAGCAGCGTGATCTCCGCGCCAACCGGCTTTGCCACTGTCCCTGGCGGCAGCAAGTCACGAACCGGCTCGTCGAGTTTGGTGCCTCCTTGCGTGGCCATCTGCGCCAATAGGAGGCCGGTGAAGGTCTTGGTTGTTGAGCCGATCTCGAATATCGAGTCGGTCTTGGCAGATCCGTAAGTGAAGACGCGCGCGACTCCGTGAACCACAACGCCGATCGAGACGCCGACCCCGGTTCCCGGCGCCAGCATTCCGCTCTTAGCTGTTCAGAAAGGTCGCGATCCAGGACCGATTGCAAGCTGGCTGCATCGACTGGAGGGAGCGCCGCGTCGTAGATCGGTGCTGGTTTGGCGGTGGCGGGCAACGCGGCCGACTGCCTTTGAAAAATCAGTGGCATGGCGGCGTCCTTGGTTAAAGTGCCCGTGAGCGTCTTGCCATTCTCTGCAAGCTTGCCGCTCCATTGCGCGGAGAGCACCGGAATATCGAACGAGAAACTGTCACCGCTCAAGAGGACATGCGCACACGGCATGCCCATTACCCTTTGGTCGGGGCTGTCCATTGTGCAGGAGATTCGGCCGGTAGGGTCACTCTTCACTATAAGCTGGATGCGTACGGGGGCATTGCCCGCAGGCAGCGTGCCTAACCAGATGCCGTCAACCGGTGAAGGCTTGGCCCCTTGAAGAGGAGGAGTGTCGCGGGTGAATAATTCAGGGGTTAAGTATCCCTCCTCGCTCCATTTTCCGTTCAGGGAGTTTCCGTCGGCGGCAAAGGTACCCTCCCAGAAGCCGGTATGCCCGGTGACGCTGAATCTGAGGGTGTGGCCATCGAAACGAATGCCTTTGAGCGCGTCACCCACTTCATATTCATCTGGAATATCGATGCTGCCGGTGACCACGCTGTCCGCGGAGAGTTTCAGGTGCAGCCTGAGAGTGAAGGATGGATCGACTGTTGCGGTGTAGTCGCCCGCGATGGTTGGTTTTTGTTGCGCAGAGGCTGCAGTCATCCCCGCAAGCAGTGCCGCAATGACCGGCAGAATGATCGTCCCGGTCACAGAAGGGCGAGATTCTATCCGAGCTGGAATGTGCATCGCGGCACTCTCTGTCCGTGGGATTTACTCGTTGGCTTCGATGCGGCGGCCGTGCGGGTCCTGCAGGGGGCGGGAATTGATTCTGTACAGGACACCGAATGCGCGAAGCTGGTCGCGGCTCATGGTGATCTCCTGCTCGAAGATGAACCAGTGCACGCCTTCGGTGCAGGGCGGGGCGGTGAGCGAGCCCATGTATGTCCAGTAGCCGCGGTCTTCAGGGAGAAGGCCGCCGGGATTGACGAACTCAGCTACTTTTTCCGATGCGCCGGGCGTTTTGGGCAGATGCGGCCACAGAGCGGAGAGCACGGCGTTGGGCGGGGTGGCTATGTCTTCACTGAGACGGATTGCAATGACCGCCTGCCGGCCGTCGGCGCTCTTGTGGACGAGGTGGATGTCCATGTCGGTCAGCTTGCCGTTCACCGCTTCCTCGCCGGGATGATGGAAATGGAACTGGACCAGGTCATAGCGGACGCCGCCGGCGATAATGTAACTGCCCGGCTGGGGGTAGACCCGGACGGTGTTGCCGATGTTCTCAAGGGTGACGGGGCCGGCCATGTAATGAAACTCGATGGGCTGCAGCGACTTGTTGAGCTTGGCTCCGCGAATGTCGATGGGCGACTGCTGGTGGCCCTGCGAACAGGCTTTGTAGGCGGGGTCGAGTTTGCCCCAGTTGAATGTGCCGCGCTTGCCTTCGTAATCCCAGGGGGCGGTGGTGGGGGCGGTTGCCGACAGGGTTTGCGCGGCGATTGGAGCGACGGCAACGGTGGCCATGCCGAGGAAAACAGCGGCAAGTACAGGAAAACGCATCGATTGCACCTCGATAGTAAGACGGTCAGTGCGCCAGAAAGAATTCTACGGCATGGACTTGGGGGAGGGGAAAAGGAATGGGATCCATCGGGCGATGGATCCCATGGGTAATGCATTCCGGAGCTTCAGGAACTAACCGCCTCGCTCCAGGCGTCGGCGAAAATGTTCTTGACGAGCGCGTTCTTCTGCTGCTTCACGTTCACGCAATTCACGCAGGCGGCGTTCGAAGGTCCGGGAACTGTTCTCCCGTTCAGCCTGCTCCGACTGCGCTGTGTTCCTCTGGGTTGACTCCGTGATCATGGTCAGTCTCCGCATCTTCAACTCCTATCATACTCGTATCGGCAGTTTCTCCCTGGTCTTCAACGGCTTTTGGCGAGCTCGCGAAAATCGTTCGGAGGTCCGAAATGAACTCGCTCCCGTCTGGGGCTGGAACGCGGAGGATAAATTCCCAGAATTCAAGGAGCTTGGCCTCATTTGCATCGAGACTCCGCACATTCTCGAAAAGGTCCTTGGCTTCGCTTTGGTCGATTACAAATCCATGTGCAGGATAGTCGTGCACCAATTTCTTGACCGTGCCCGGCTTCACGTTGTCGCTCTTCAACCTGTTCCCGTACGCCAAACCGATCTCGATTGCCCTCTTCACAACTCCGAGACGGAGCGGGTCAATCTGTGCCGATATTGGATTGAAAATCCCGACCGTGAGTGACGAAGCAATTTCCGCAGCTACCTTCGTCGTTATGACCCCATTACTATGACGAATTATGCTGATCATTTGTTGCTCGAATGACTCAAAAGAAGAGTCTTTAACTTGCTCCAGCGCCTGCAGGAGGTCCAGACCAGATTCTGCACTCAAGATTTCGTTGGGTTTGTCGATCTGAGTGTCGAGCGGGCCAAGCTCGCCCATGCAGCCAAAAGCGATCTCATTTGCGCAAAGTGCTAGGAGTGTTCCCGCGCTCTTACAATAACCACCCAAGATGGCGACGATCTCCCCTGTTGAGTAGTTGACTTTAAGGGAGCGTCCAATGCGATACGCGGCATTCGGGTCGCCCCCGAACGTGGTGATGAACAGACAGACATTTTTTCGCCTGTCTGGACGGCGGTCGATCAGTTTTACCAACTGGTCAGCATTGTTCCGATTTATTGGGCCGCTGTAAAGAAAGCCGTCCGCGTCCTTGCCGTCGAGGTACTCGTTTACAGCGGAGGAGACATCGTTTGGCATTGTGACTCAGAGTTTGCACTAGACGAGGTCGGAAATGCAAGAAAACAAAACAAGAATGCCGCGATAGTCGAATGAGGGACGGCCATTGAAGCGACTGTCCCCCCTTTCAACTGCACTCTAAGGTTACTTGGCGGCGGCGACGAGTCCGGCCTGTTCAGCGAGGTCAGCGGCCTTGTCGGTGGCTTCCCAGGTGAACTCCTTCTCGGTGCGGCCGAAGTGGCCGTAGGCGGCTGTCTGACGGTAGATGGGGCGGCGCAGATTTAGGCTGTCGATGATCCCCTTCGGGGTCAGCGAGAAGTTCTTGCGGACCAGTTCAGTCAGCTTGGCTTCGCCGACTTTGCCGGTACCGAAGGTTTCAACGCGGACGCTGACCGGCTCGGCGACGCCGATGGCGTAGGCAAGCTGGACTTCGGCGCGATCGGCAAGACCGGCAGCGACGATGTTTTTGGCGATATAGCGGGCCATGTAGGCTCCGGAGCGGTCAACCTTCGTCGGGTCTTTTCCACTAAATGCGCCGCCGCCGTGACGGCCTGCACCGCCGTAGCTGTCGACGATGATCTTGCGGCCGGTGAGGCCGGTGTCGCCCATGGGCCCGCCGATGACGAAGCGGCCGGTGGGATTGATGTGGTACTTGGTGTGTTCGTCGAGCCACTCGGCGGGGAGCACGGCCTGGATTACGTACTTGAGGATGTCGGCGTGGAGCTCTTCGTTGCTGACACTCTCAGAATGCTGGCTGGAGATGACGACGGCGTCGATGCGGGAGGGCTTGCCGTTTTCGTCGTACTCGACGGTGACCTGGCTCTTGCCGTCGGGGCGCAGATAGGGGAGCTTGCCGGTTTTGCGTACATGAGTGAGCTGGCGGGTCAGCTTGTGGGCCAGCGAGATGGGGGCCGGCATCAGCTCGGGGGTTTCGTTGGAGGCGTAACCGAACATCATGCCCTGATCGCCGGCGCCGCCGGTGTCAACGCCCTGGGCAATGTCGCCGGACTGCTTGTTGATGGTGGAAATGACGGCGCAGGTGTTGGAGTCGAATCCGTAAAGGGCGTTGTCGTAGCCGATCGACGCGACGACGCCGCGGACGAGGCTCTGAAAGTCGACGTAGGCCTTGGTGGTGATTTCACCGGCGATGACAACGAGGCCAGTGGCTGTCAGGGTTTCCGCAGCGACGCGGCTGTAGGGGTCTTGCTCGAGGCATGCGTCAAGGATGGCGTCAGAGACCTGGTCGGCAATCTTATCCGGATGGCCTTCGGTGACTGACTCAGAAGTAAACAGGAAACGATCGCTCAAATTCGAACTCCTCCCCATTGAAGGGACTTTGGATTTAGGTTTGCTTCGTCGACTTTCTGGAATTATATAAGCGACTGGGGAAAGCCGAACCGGATTTTCCGGAACCTGGTGGATTTGCCCGGCCACTTGCAGCACCGGTAGTATGCGCCCACACCGACGGGCCTGAGCCTGCAGTGTATCTGTATATGGTAACGCAGCGGGTTGAACAGGACAAAGACTAACAGCGAACGGGGGGGAGAGGGGTGTGGAGTGGGATTTCTGTCATTGGAGTGGTGCGGCCGCGATTGAGTATGCCTGGTCGAGTGCATCGCGAAATGCCGTAAAGCTCGGCAGATCGATCATCTCAGTGTCGATTTGCCCGCTTCTGACGAACTCCGATTGCTGTTCTGCAGACGGGTTGTAACCAAGGTGCGCCGCCAACCTGGCCTTCAGGCTGTTGGGGCTTGCGTCATTTCCCGGCTCGTCTTCAAGCCAGTTGTAGCCTGCATTCGCAATCTGTCGCTTGAGTAGCCCGCAAAGCATCCATGCTTCGGATTTCGGACGCGGAACCATGGGAACGCCTGATTGGAAACCTGCTGCCAAGAAACCACTTTTCATTGAAGCAGTTTTTCCCTCCCATTCTGTCCTGAGAGTAGAGCGAGTTCCGTCTGCATCGCGAAAGAAGACGGCAATCACCGGAGAGTTCCTCTCACTCGCAATTTCCTTCGCATATTTGCCCAACAAAAAGGCTCCCATACGGAAATACTGACTGCCAGGCTTTTCCTCTCTGTGTCTCAATCGCTGCGGCTTGGAGCCACGAAGACCTGAAAGTTCGGTTTCAGTCAAAAAGCAAATGCAATCTCCCCCGTTAGCCTGGAGATTTAGCAATGAGTATTTCAGCTTACTGGGCCGCTCCAAGAGCCCATCGACGATCCAGGCCATCGGACCGGGTACAAACTCCCATCCGGCAGCTTTGGGACGCCGGGTTCCGATATCGGTTGGACCCTCTCCAGAGAGGACAAGAATCATTGTGCGACCGTTCCGGCTTCAGACTTGGCCCTTTGATCCATCTCTTCAGCCT
>Ga0182012_10006408_pt1 | contig 12019 bp, 12 predicted proteins | sample 612S2SmetaG_FD_120486 | JGI IMG/M metagenome (GOLD analysis project Ga0182012, IMG submission 120486) | Permafrost microbial communities from Stordalen Mire, Sweden - 612S2S metaG | ecosystem: Environmental > Terrestrial > Soil > Wetlands > Permafrost | place: Sweden: Stordalen | collected...
CCCCACTAAGGGCGAGCCCTTAGAACCCGCTACTTAAGAAAGTGACGGGGGATCAGGAGAGGGTCTGAGGGCGGTTTGAAACCGTTCCTCAGCCCCTCTCCTGATCCCCCTTCCTCTTAAAGGATGGGTTCCAAGGGCCCGGCCCTTGGTGGGGGGGCGAGGGGGGCGAAGCCCCCTCGCCTTGCTTGCTTAACCCCCCCCGATCCGTAGGATCGGCCAATGCGCCCTCCCCTGCCCGCCTATCCCGGCCTGGTCATCGAGTCCGACGAGGCGGTGTGGAGCGGGCGGTTTCCCCTGCAGGTCGTGAAATTCCGCCAGCGCCGGTTCGATGGCGCGATATCGGGCGTGCGGACCTGGGAGTTGTGGCGGCGCGGGCGGGCGGCGGCGATGTTGCCGTACGACCCGTGGGCGGATGCGGTGGTCTTGCTGGAGCAGTTCCGCCTGCCGGCCTTGGCGGCCGGCATCGATCCCGTGCTGGTGGAGGTGCCGGCGGGCCTGTGCGATGCCGCGGAGACGCCGGAGGAGACCATGTCGCGGGAGTTGCGCGAGGAGATCGGGCTGGATGCGGATCGGGCCGAGCGGATCGGCGATTTCATGCTGACGCCCGGCGGGGCGGACGAGCTGGTGACGATGACGGTCGGGCGCGTGCGCGCGCCGGCGGCGGACGAGCATGGGCTGGCGGGATATGCGGGGCTGCCGGAGGAGAACGAGGATATCCGCATCCGCGTCTGGCCGGCGCAGCGCGCGATCGCGGCCGCGCTCGCGGGCAGCTTGCCGAACGTGGTGACCAGCGTCGCGCTGCTGTGGCTGGCGGCGAAGCGCGATGGGCTGCGCGCGCGGTGGACGGCGTGACGGAGAAGCTGTTTCTCGATCGGCCGGAACTCGCGTCGATCTCCGCGGTCGTGGTGTCCGCGTCGATGGAGGCGGTGGTGCTGGACCGCACCGTGTTCTACGCGCGCTCCGGCGGCCAGCCCGGCGATATCGGCATCCTGCGCTGGGACGGCGGCGAGACGCCGATCGCCGACGCGGTAAAGGGCGAAGGTGAAACCGTTCTGCACGTGCCGGCGCCGGGCGCGGCCTTGCCGCCGGTGGGAGCGGCGGTCGAGGCGGTGCTCGACTGGCCGCGGCGGGAGCGGCTGATGCGCATGCACACCTCCCTGCACCTGCTCTGCAGTTTGATTCCCGGCGCGGCCGTCACCGGCGGGCAGATCGGGGATGAACGCTCGCGGCTGGATTTCGACCTGCCCTCCCCTCCCCCGCGGGAGGAGTTGGAAGCCGGGTTGAACGCGCTGATCGCGGCGGATCATCCGGTGGCCTGGCTATGGGTGGACGAGGCGGTGCTCGATGCCAATCCGGAGATGGTGCGGACCCTGTCGGTGAAGCCGCCGCGCGGGTCCGGGCGGATCCGGCTGGTGCGGATCGGGCCGGCGGATGCGCCGGTCGACCTGCAGCCCTGCGGCGGCACGCATGTCGCGCGCACCGGTGCGATCGGGCGGATGAACGTGTTGAAGATCGAAAACAAGGGCCGGCAGAACCGGCGCATCACGGTCGCGCCGGCGCCGTGATCACGGTCGCCATCGCTGCGCGACGGAGGAGGATCGGATGAGCCCGCTTGTCAGTACCGAATGGCTCGCGGCGCGGCTGGGCGCGGCGGATCTGGCGATCCTGGATGCGACCTTGTACCTGCCGACCGAGGGCAAGGATGCGCATGACGAATTCCTCGCGGCGCATATACCGGGCGCACGGTTTTTCGATATCGAGCGCGTTTCGGATCCCGATACGGACCTGCCGCACATGGTGCCGACGCCCGGCCGTTTCGCGCGGCTGATGGGCGCGCTGGGCGTGGGCACCAACACGCGGGTGGTCTTTTACGACCAGCGCGGATTGTTCTCCGCCGCGCGCGGCTGGTGGATGATGGGTTTGTACGGGCATGACCGCGTGTCCGTCCTCGATGGCGGGTTGCCGAAATGGCAGCGCGAGGGCCGCCCGGTCGCGACGGGCGAGCCGCGGCCGGCGCCGCCGGCGGAATTCCGGCCGGATTACCGCGCGGCGCGGCTGCGCGGCATCGGCGACATGCTGGCGAATGTGAGTACAAAGACGGAGCTGGTGCTCGACGCGCGCGCGGCCGGCCGCTTCGACGCCAGCGTGAAGGAGCCGCGCCCCGGCATGCGCGGCGGTCATATCCCCGGCGCGAAGAGCGTCCCGTTTACCGAGCTGCTCACTCCGGAGGGCACGATGAAGCCGCCGGACGCATTGCGCGCCCGCTTCGCGCAGGCCGGCGCGGATGGCACCCGTCCCGTGGTGACAAGCTGCGGCAGCGGCGTCACCGCCGCGGTGCTCACACTCGGCATGCGCGTCGCGGGATTGCCGGAGGGCGCGTTGTACGACGGGTCCTGGAGCGAGTGGGGCGCGCGGCCCGATACACCGGTGGAGACGTAACATGGACGAAGACGTGAAGAAGCCGGGGTTCATGACCCGCCTGTCCCATGCCGGGCGCGCGGGCACGCACGTCTACGGGTTCGTCAACCCGCCGGTCATGCGCGGATCGACGGTCCTCGCCGAATCCGTCGCCGCGAAGCGGGCGCATGGCGAGCGCAAGCTCGAGCAGCACATGTCCTACGGCACCGATGGCGGCCCGACGCACTGGGCGCTGGAAAACGCGGTGGCGGAGATCGAAGGCGGCACGCGCTGCCAGATCGTCTCCACCGGCCTCGCCGCGATCACCCTGCCGCTGCTGGCCTACCTTTCGGCGGGGCAGCACGCGCTGCTGCCGGACAGCATCTACGGCCCCGGCCGGCGCTTCGCGGATACGATGCTGAACCGGATGGGCGTGGAGGTCACCTACTACGATCCGATGATCGGCGCGGCCGGGCTGGAAGCGCTGATGCGCCCGAACACCGCCGTGGTCTACCTGGAAAGCCCGGGGAGTCACACCTTCGAAGTACAGGACGTCCCCGCCCTCGCGGCGGTGGCGCACGCGCATGGCGCGAAGGTGCTGATGGACAACACCTGGGGCATCCATTTCTTCCAGCCCTTCCGTCACGGCGTCGATGTATCGATCCAGGCGCTGACGAAATATGTCGGCGGCCACAGCGATGTTCTGCTCGGCTCGGTCACGGTCGCCTCGGACGCGGACTGGGAGATCGTGAAGAACGCCGCGCGCACGCTCGGCTATTTCGCAAGCCCGGACGATTGCTGGCTGGCGCTGCGCGGCGCGCGGACGATGGGCGTGCGGCTGGAGCGGCAGATGCGCTCCGGCATCGAGGTCGCGACCTGGCTGCAGGGCCGGCCGGAGGTGCTGCGCGTGCTGCATCCCGCCCTGCCCGGCTCGCCCGGCCACGCGTTCTGGAAGCGCGATTTCACCGGCGCGTGCAGCCTGTTCGGCGTGGTGTTCCGCCCGGAGTACAAGCAGCCCCAGATCGACGCCTTCGTTGATTCGCTGAACCTGTTCGGCATCGGCTCGTCCTGGGGCGGCTATGAAAGCCTGGCCTTGCCCACCGCGGTCCCGCGCACCGCCGGCTCCGGCGATTTCGGCGGCCTCCTCGTGCGCCTGCACATCGGCCTGGAGGACGTGCCCGACCTCATCGCGGATCTGGAACAGGGCCTAACCACCCTCCCCCACCCCCCGTCGTAGGGTGGATAAGCGAAGCGCAATCCACCAACGCAAGCCCGCAACCGCTCCGCCCTTTCCATAGGCTGCAGCACACCGCGTCCCCCCTCACCCCGGAGGCCCCCGGTTCGGCGGATCGCGCACCGCCGCCCCCTGCGGCCCCGCATCGCCGCGATCGGGCACCCCGCGCGCCGCCACCGCCGCCGCAACCGTCTCTTCGGACCACGCCACCGCGAGCCCCCGCTGCGCAGCCCCAAGATGCCGGTCGATCTCCGCCTCGCTCATCCCGGCGCCGCGCATCTCGCGCTCCATCTCGCCGAGCAGCTCCGCCAGATACGATTCCACCGACCGGTCGCCGCTCAGCACCTCGTTCTCCAGCCGGTCGAGCCGCTCGTGCGCCTCCAGCTGCTCCGGCGCCTCGATCGCATCGAGCCGCTCCGCCGCTTCAGGCGTCACCGCGGCGCGCATCGCCGGCAGGCGCCGCACCGGTTCGGGCGCCGTCCATCCCGCCGTGCCCTCCGCCACGCGCTCTTCCAGCAGGATCGCCAGGCGCAGCATTCGTCCCATCCGGTCGCACGCCATGCCGGACTTCGCCCCGGCGCCCTGCGGCAGCAGCACCCCGATCGGCGCCGCCTCCCGCGCCGCCTGTGCCGCCGCCATTTCGGCGTGCGCCTGCGCGGCGAAGGCCTGCATCAGCCCCACCGCCGTATCTTCCATCTGCTCGATGATCCCCAGCAGCCGCGCCCGCCGCGCCGCCGCGGCGTCGTCCGGCGCCGCCACGCAGGCCTGCGCGGCGGAGACGGATGAAAGAAGGTGTGGGGCGGAATCCATAGGACTATATAGCCGATACCCAAGGATCGTGTCAATATTTTCCGCAACCATAGGGCGAGTGCCCGGCCCAATACCCCCGCAGCCCGGCCTTTACTTGCCCGCCGCCCCGGCGGAGACTCCCGCAACGAGGCAGACACCACCGCCCAAACGCACATCGGGAGAAACGCAGATGGACGAAGGGTTCCCACCGCCGCCGCGGATGCTCACGGCGCAGATCCCGGGCCGCCAGGCCTGGCATGGTGCGACGCTCTCGCCGGCGGACTGGACCATCCCGATCCCGAAGGACGCGATGGCGGAACTGCGCGCCGTGGTGGAGGAACTGCGCCGCTCCCCGGTGCCGCTGTTCGCGCTCGACGCCGCCGACTACGCGCTCGGCGCCTGCCGCACGCTGATGGCCCGGGTGCGCGCGCAGCTGCGCGACGGCCTGCTCTTCGCGGTGCTGGACCGCCTGCCCGCCCAGGACTTCTCCCGCGACGAGATGACCGCCGTTTACTGGCTGCTCGCCTCCATGATCGCCCGCCCGGTCGCCCAGAAGCTGAACGGCCAGATGACCTTCGACGTGCGCGACACCGGCGCGAAACTAAAACCCGGCTCAGGCATCCGCCCCACCGTCACCAATGTCGATCTCACCTATCACAACGACAATTCGTACAACGAAACCCCGCCGGACTACGTCTGCCTGCTCTGCCTGCAGACCGCGAAATCCGGCGGCGTCAGCCGCGTGATCTCCATGGCCGCAGTACACAACGCCCTGCTGGAGCGGCACCCGGACGCGCTGGCGCGGCTGTACCGTCCCTTCTGGTTCGACCGCCATGCCGAGCATCAGCCCGGCGAGCCGACGACCTTCGCCGGCCCCCTTTTCGAGTACGACGGCACGCTGCGCGCGCGCATCGCGCTGGGGGAAATCCATGCCGGCTACGCCCTGCGCGGCGAGACGATCGACGCCCCGGGCGCCGCCGCCCTCGATGCGGTGCAGGCGGTTTTCTCGCGGCCCGATCTGCGCGCCGAACTGGACTTCCAGCCCGGCCAGATCCAGTTCGTCAACAACCGCCTCACCGGCCACGCCCGCACCGAGTTCGAGGATCACCCCGAGCCCGAACGCCGCCGCCATCTGGTGCGCCTGTGGCTGCGCGAGGCCGGCCGGCGCGGCTACCGCGGATAACGACAAGGGAGCCGCATGAAGATCCTGCTGCTGAATCCCAACACGACGGAGGCGGTGACCGATCTTCTCGCGGCGGCGGCCGCGCCGGGGCTTTCCCCCGGCACCGAACTGGTGAAATCCACCGCGCCCCGCGGCGTCCCCTACATCGCCAACCGCGCCGAAGCGCTGATCGGCGGTGCGATCGCACTCGAAACCCTGGCCGCCGTACAGCACGAGTACGACGCGGCGATCATCGCCGCCTTCGCCGACCCCGGCCTCGGCGCCGCGCGCGAACTCTTCCCCCTGCCCATCGTGGGGCTCGCCGAAGCCGGCATGCTGGCGGCCTCCATGCTCGGCCGCAGCTTCAGCATCGTCACCTTCACCGATGCGCTGCAGCCCTGGTACCGCGAATGCGTGGAATGGACGGGCATGGCCGCCCGCTGCGCCAGCATCCGCACGCTCGGCGAACCATTCCAGGCCATCGGCAACGTGCAGCACGAGAAAGAGGAAAAACTCGTCGCCCTCGCCCAGGCCGCGGTGCGCGAGGACGGCGCCGACGTGATCATCACCGCCGGCGCCCCGCTCGCGGGCCTCGCCGCGCGCATCCGCGACCGCATCGACGTCCCGGTGGTGGAGTGCGTGGTCGCCGCGGTGCGGATGGCCGAAATGCTCGTCACGATGAACCCGCGCAAGCCCACGGCCGGCACCTACCGCCGCCCGCCGGGCAAGCCCTCCATCGGCCTCGATCCCGCACTCGCGGCCTGGATTGCCGGCGATAGCTGAATGCTGAGCGCCGGCTTCTGGATCCTGACGCTGGCCGCGATCGCCGGCGTGGCGCTCGCCGGCCTGCACCTGCGCGCAACCGCCCCGGAACAGCGCCCGCCCTGGCTGGCCGGCGCGGCGCACGGGCTCGCCGGCGCGGCTGGCGTGGCCGCCCTCCTCTACGCGCTGGCCACGCGGGCGCCCAATCCGGCGCAGGCGGCGAACGGCACCGGACAGTTCGGCTGGATCGCCGGCGCGCTGCTGGGCGCGGCGCTGCTGGCGGGGCTCGCGGTGCCGCTGCTGCGCGCACGGCACACCGGCGCCGTCATCGCAGTACACGGCGCGCTGGCCGTGGCGGGCTACGTCATTCTGCTGGCGTTCATCTCACCCGGTTGAAACAGTATCTTCTCACTATCCGCGTGCTGTACTCTCTGCGCTGGACCAATGCAGGGAAATTTCATGGACCAGGCCGCGCCGCTGGGCGACGCAGAGATCGCGACCGCCGACCATCCGCACCGTATCGTCATCGCCGGGGGCGGCGCATCGGGTCTGGAACTCGCGACGCGGCTTGGCGATACGCTCGGCAAGCGCGGCCGCGCACAGATCACGCTCGTCGAGAAGGCGCGCACGCATATCTGGAAGCCCCTGCTCCACGCCGTCGCCGCCGGCAGCATGGACCGCAGCCAGCATGAGCTGAACTACCTCGCGCAGGCGCACTGGCACCACTTCACCTACCGGCTCGGCGAAATGACAGGGCTCGACCGCACCAAGCGCGAACTGCTCATCGGCCCGGTGATCGACGACGAAGGGCGCCAGATCACACCGCCGGCCTCCGTGCCCTACGACACGCTGGTGATCTCCGTCGGCAGCGTGACCAACGATTTCGGCACGCCGGGCGCTGCCGAGTTCGCCGTGCCGCTGGAAACGCCGGACCAGGCCGCGCGCTTCAATCGCCGCCTCGTCAACGCCTGCCTGCGCGCGAACTCCCAAGGCACACCGGTACGGCCCGGGCAGCTCGACGTCGCGATCATCGGCGCCGGCGCCACCGGCACCGAACTCTCCGCCGAACTCCACCGCACCGTGCGCGCGGTCGTCGCCTTCGGGCTCAAACACATCGACCCCGAACGCGACATCCGCATCGTCCTGATCGAAGCCGCACCCCGCATCCTCCCCGCCCTGCCCGAACGGATCTCCGCCGCCACCCACGCGCTGCTCACCAAACTCGGCGTGGAAGTGCGCACCGGCGCGCGCGTCAGCGAAGTCCGCGCCGACGGCGTCTGCCTCGCCGACGGAACCTTCATCCCCTCCGAACTCGTGGTCTGGTCCGCCGGCGTAAAAGGCGGCGAATTCCTGAAAAATCTCGACGGGCTGGAAACCAACCGCATCAACCAGATCGTCGTGGAACAGACGCTGCAAACCACGGTGGATAAAAACATCTTCGCCATGGGCGACTGCGCCGCCTGCCCCCGCCCCGGCTTCCCCCAGGGCGTCCCCCCACGCGCCCAGGCAGCCCACCAGCAGGCCAGCCACCTGTTCAAGGAACTCACCAAGATCGTCGATGCCGAGGGCAAAACCACGCCCGCACACGCACCATACATCTACCGCGACTTCGGCTCCCTCGTATCGCTCGGCCACTACAGTACAGTCGGCAGCCTGATGGGCTTCATCGTCGGCCGCAGCATGTTCATCGAAGGCTACTTTGCCCGCCTCATGTACCGCTCACTCTACAAAATGCACCAGGCCGCCCTGCACGGCGGCCCCTCCGTCATCTGGCGCACCATCGTCGGCCTCGTCGCCCGCCAGCCGGGGCCCGGGGTGAAGTTGCACTGAAAGTAAGAAAGCAAGGCCAAGGGGGCTTTGCCCCCCTGGACCCCCCACTAAGGGCACAGCCCTTAGAACCCTTCTGTTAAGGAAGTGAAGGCGGCAGAAAGGGGCGCGCGACACGGTGGTTGAAACCACGGTGTAGCGCGCCCCTTTCTGCCGCCTTCCTCTTAAACGGATGCGGTCCAAGGACGCCGCCCTTGGTGGGGGGGCGAGGGGGGCAAAGCCCCCTCGCCTTACTTGCTTACTTCGGCGTCAACATCGCCGCCAATCGCAGGCGGGTGATGGCGTAGACGTTTTGGAGGTCGTTGAGGTACTCGGTTTGGGTATCGTTCGTCAGCCGGCGCGCGAAGTCGAAGAAGATGCCTTCCTTGGTGTGCATGCGCACGGCGATGATGAATGGGAAGCCGAATTTCGCTTTGTAGGCGGCGTTGTACTCGGTGATTTTGTCCATCTCGGGTTTGGAGAGTGCGTTCAGGCCGGCGCTGGCCTGTTCGGAGACGGATGAGTTGGTCATCGCGCCTGCCTGGGCTTCCTTGCCGGCGAGGTCGGGGTGGCTTTGCAGCAGGGCGAGCTGGCTGGGCAGCGGGGCGTATTTGACGACTGTCACCATGGCGGCGTGCATGGCGTCCACGCTGGCGAAGGGGCGGCTTGCCCAGGCTTTTTCCGCGACCCAGGGCGATTTTTCGAAGATGCCGCCGAATTTCTGCACGAAGGCGGGCTGGTCCATGGCGTTGATCGCGGCCATGTCGATCTCCTGCGCGGCGGCGGGAACGATCAGGGCGAGCGCAAGCGCGAGGCTGGCGAGTGTCAGGCGGATCATGAAGATGTTTCCTCTGTTTTTATCGTGGGCGCGCTGAGCGCAGCCGGTCGGGACGACCTATTCGGCCGGGCTTCCCGCGAGCGCTCCAGCGAGGGGTGGCGAGAGCGCGCGGTAGACGGCGCCGCCGGTGAGCGCGCCGATCAGCCAGCCCCAGTCGCCGACGTTGAAGATCACGCCCCACGCGCCGAGCAGCGCCAGGCCGATCGACAGCGCCCCGGAGCAGGCCAGCGCGATCAGCGCCTTGCGGTTCCAGCCGCCGTCGTAGTTCAGCGCGCCGTTCGGGGAGAGCGTGTAGAGATCCTCGAGCCGGATCAGCTGGCGTTTCACCAGATAATAGTCGCTGATCATGATCCCGAACATCGGGCCCAGCACCGAGCCGAAGATGCTGACGAACAGCGTGATCGCCGCGGGGCTCGAGACAAACAGCCAGGGGCAGACCAGCACCGACAGGATGGAGGTGATGAGGCCGCCGAGCTTGAAGTTGATTCGCTCGGGGTAGAGGTTGGAGATGTCGTAGGCCGGAGAGACGAAATTGGCGACGATATTGATTCCCATCGTCGCCACGATGAAGGTGATCGACCCCAGGATCACCACGAACGGGTTGCCGATTTTCTCCACGATCAGGATCGGGTCCATGATCGCCTCGCCGAACACCGCGAGCGTGCCGGCGGTCACGATCACGGTGATGATCGAGAACACCAGGAAGTTCACGGGCAGGCCGAGGAAGTTGCCCCATTTCATCGCCGCCTCGTCTTTGCCGAAGCGCGCGAAATCGCCGAAATTGAGCAGCAGGGCGGAGAAATAGGCAACCACCAGCATCGCCGCGTTGGCCATCACGCCGATCGTCGCACTGGTGGAGGCCGCCGGCGGGCTCAGCTGCAGCGTCAGGCTGGACAGCCCGCTCTTGGACAGGATCCAGATCGCCATCGCGAACATCACGACGTAGACCACCGGCCCGCAGAAATCGATGAAGCGGCGGATGCGCTCCATGCCGCTGAGGAAGATCACCAGCTGGAACGCCCACATGAACAGGAAGCTGAACCAGCCGAGCGTGGACAGGCCGAAGATGTTGTTATGGGTGAAGTCCGCGCTGGAGGGCAGCAGCGTGATGATCAGCACCTGCACGGCCTTGGAGGCGAAGTAGGTCTGCACCCCGTACCACACGATGCCGATCACACCGCGCACCATCGCGGCGAGGTTCGCACCCATCACGCCGAAGGCGATGCGCGCCACCACGGGGAACGGGATGCCGTATTTCAGCGACGGCCGCCCGATCAGGTTCATCAGGAAATACACGGCCATGATCCCGACCAGCATCGAGATCAGCACCTGCCACCCGGTCAGGCCGAGGAAGAACAGGCTGGCGGCGAAGGTATAGCCGCCGACGGAGTGCACGTCCGACATCCACATCGCGACCAGGCTGAACACCCCCCAGGTGCGCCCTTCCGGGGCGGTGGGGGCGAGGTCGTGATTGTACAGGCGGGGATTGGCGCCGGGGATCTCGAGCGTCGGGATGTCGCCTTGCTGGGTGGACATGCGGGTCTGCTCTCCGTTCGCGACGAGGGCGGCAAACGGACGGCGACGCAATAATCAGGCCATTCAGGGAACGATCGTGGTGAACAGATACACGCCAAAGGTCACCAGATGCACCGCGCCCTGCAGCACGGTGGTGCGCCCGGTGCCGAGCGACAGGGTCGCGACCAGCAGCGACAGACTCAGCAACACCATCGCCTTGGCATCCAGGCCAAGCACCAGGGTCCAGCCGGTCATCAGCGAGACGATGGCAACGGCGGGGATGGTGAGCCCGATCGAGGCCATGGCCGAGCCGAGTGCGAGATTGAGGCTGGTCTGCAGATGGTTGGCGCGCGCCGCCTTCAGCGCCGCGAGGCTTTCGGGCAGCAGCACGATGGCCGCGACGATCACCCCCACCACCGCCTTGGGCGCGCGCATCGCGTCCACGCCCGCCTCGATATAGGGTGCGAGTTTCTTCGCCAGCAGCACCACCGCGATCAGGCAGACCACCAGCATCACCATGCTGAAGATCGCCTCTCCCGCGCTGGGCGGCTCCGCGCTGTGCACCTCCTCCCCGCGCGGGCCGCCGATGGGGAGGAAATACTCGCGGTGGCGGACGGTCTGCACCAGCACGAACACGCCGTACAGCACCAGCGACACAACCGCGACGAACGCAAGCTGGCTCGGCGCGTAGCTCGGCCCGGCGGCCGACGTGGTCACGTTGGGCAGGATCAACACGATGACGGTCATCGCGGCCAGCGCGGAAAGCGTGGCGTTGACGCCGTAGAGGCCGAACGTCTGCTCGCCGTGGCGCGACGCGCCCAGCAGCAGGCAGATGCCGACCATCCCGTTGAGAATGATCATCACGGAGGCAAACACGGTATCGCGAGCCAGCGCCGCCGTAGCCGCGCCGCCGCTGAGCATCAGCGATACGATCAGCGCGACCTCGATGACGGTGACCGCCAGCGCCAGGACCAGCGTGCCGAACGGCTCGCCGATCCGGTGGGCGACGATTTCGGCATGGTGGACGGCGGCAAGCACGCAGGCGATCAGCCCCACCCCTTCCAGCGCGACGAGGATGGGGCTGCGGATGGCGGTGGCGGCGCCGAGCAGCACCCAGCCGATCAGCGGGGCGATCCAGGTCCAGGGCACGACACGGAAGCGGAACATCATCGGCCTTTCAGGGCGGTCAGTGCAGGGGCGTGAGGACGGGGCCGTTAAAGAAGCGTTCGCCCCGACAAAATCCGGTGTCCTTCAATTGCTTTTTTACGCACCGTGGGCAACCTGATGGGGAGTGGCCACGTTCAACGCCACGCACGGGGGGTTTCGCATGCTGTTTCGTCACGCTGCCGTTGTCGCGGGCCTGATTGCCGCAGCACCTGCCTTTGCCGCGCCGCCGCCGGCACCGCAGGATCCCGTCGCGAAGGGCCAGTATCTCGCGACGGTCGGCGACTGCGTTTCCTGCCACAGCGCGCCCGGCGGCAAGCCGCTGGCGGGCGGGCTGGCGATCGATACCCCG
>Ga0182012_10006410_pt1 | contig 12018 bp, 12 predicted proteins | sample 612S2SmetaG_FD_120486 | JGI IMG/M metagenome (GOLD analysis project Ga0182012, IMG submission 120486) | Permafrost microbial communities from Stordalen Mire, Sweden - 612S2S metaG | ecosystem: Environmental > Terrestrial > Soil > Wetlands > Permafrost | place: Sweden: Stordalen | collected...
CCGCCTTCCCGGGCAATCCGTTTCTCGATGTCGCCATGATTCGTATGAACCACAACGGCACCCGCATGGACACCCTGTTACTCCGCGACACCGACGACAAAGGCGACGTCGAATTCGTGGTCGATCACATGCAGCGCACTAAAGCCGGTGGCGCGGGAATTATCAGTATGAAACTCGTAGGCGAAGGTCAGTTTAAGACCGCCGATGATCGTCAAGCCGCGTTGAATTACGCCTTCCGCAAGGCCGGCGTCGATTGCGTAACCATCGGCTTCGGCAGTACCACCGAAATCGACGAAGCCATCAAGCGCATTTCTGTCGCGCTCGTTTAGCCCTCGCGAGCCACGCCCGTCGAATCCCGGACCACAAACTCCGGATCAATCAGAATTTCTCGGCTGCCCTGTTCCGCCAGACTTTCGAAAACGCTTTGCCCAATCCGATCGCGCGGAATATGAACCGTCGTCAGCGACGGGTAACAAAACTCCGAAAGTTTGATATTGTCGAACCCTGTAACCGACACGTCTTCCGGCACCCGCAACCCCTGGTCACGCAGTTCCCGTAAAACGCCGATCGCGGTAAAGTCATTCACGCAAAGAATCGCCGACGGCGTAAATCCGGAAGCCAACAACTGCCGCGCCGCCTTCCGCCCACCCTCCGGTCCATCCGCATCCGCTTCCGTCGTCACCTCCAAGTGGGGCGAATAGCGCGCCACCGTTTCGAGAAACGCCTTCTTCCGTTCATCAATTGGCGCCAGCTTCGCGTGATGTCCGATAAAGGCCATGCGCGTATGGCCGAGATTGTGCAGATACTGCACCGTCTTCTCGATCCCCTTGCGGTACTGCACGCGAATGTTGGTAATGTGTTTGCCAGGCGCGCCCACGTCATAAAAAACCACTGGCATGTCGCCATTCGCCAATTCGTCGCGCAGCGCCGGGTCCATCTCCGAAACAATCACCGCCAGCCCAGCTACGCGCCGTCCCATCATCAGCCGGATACTGGAGACAAGACGTTCCGGTTGGTAACTGGTATTCGCCGCCACCACTTCGTATCCGCGCGCCAACGCAGCCGTTTCCAGAGCTTGGAACACATCAAAGAAAAACGGATTCTCCATATTGGAGACAACAATCCCCAGCGTCCGGCTGCGTCCGCCCGCCAACGTGCGCGCATGCAGGTTGGGATGGTAGTTCAACTCCGCGACCGCTTTCATGACCCGCGCGCGGGTAGAACTTTTGACGACGTCCAGGTTGTTTAATACTCGAGAAACCGTGGCCGGCGAGACTCTTGCTCGCTTGGCTACTTCGTCAAGGCTCATGAAGATCTAGCTAAATGGTAGCTCTTGCGCAGCGCCCGCCTCGTGATTGGTCTCCCAATTCCCTTGACCAATTCGCCGCCAGCAGCAAATGCTTAGGCGAACCGCCCGACATGGCAAAAATTTCGCCACCGACATACTCGCTCTTATACTCCGCCACACGCTCTAGCCGGAGGTATTCTTCTTTCGTAATCTTCGTGATGAGCTGCGATGCCATAGCTCCCACCGTCATGGCCGAATTCGAGACCTAACTCTTCAACCCGTCGAACACTTTCTCAATCTCCGCTTTCTCCTCGGCCGTCGGCGGCACAAAAGGCAAACGCGGCGGCCCGCCATAATACCCATTCAAATCCATCGCGTGCTTCAACCCGGGAATGCCAAACTTCCCCGCGATCAATTTCGCGGCCGGCAGAATCCGCCCCTGCCAGTCATTCGCCGCCTCGAACTCGCGCGTCCGAAACGCTTCCCACACCGTCACGCACGCATAAGGTAGCGCGTTCGCAATTGCCAGAATCGCACCCGCCGCACCCAGTTGCATCGCTTCGCCAAAACCCGCGCCCGATCCTGAAAAAACCTGAAATCCTGGCTTCACCGCAGCCACCACCTGCTTCATCCGCTCGTTATCGCCGGAGCTATCCTTCATACCGGCAATGTTCGGATGATGCGACAACTCCGCCACTGTCTCCACCGGCAGCATGTAGCCCGTCACCTGCGGAATGTTGTAAATCAGAACGGGAATCTTCGATTGATCCGCCACCGCGCGGAAGTAAAGCGCCTGTGTGTCAGGTCGGTGCATCTGCGTTCGGTAATAAAACGGCGTAAGCGCCAGCGCATAATGAAAGCCGATCTCAGCCGCGCGATTCGCCACCTTCACTGTTTCAAAAACACTTTCCGCGCCCACTCCGGCAATCAGCGTCTTGCCATCTCCGGCCGCCTGCTTCACCCATTCCATTAACTGGATGCGCTCTTCTACGCTCAGCAGCGGCGTTTCGGCGGTTGAGCCGCACACGGTATAACCGGCCAAGCCGATCTGGTTGAGTTTCTCAACATTGTGCAGAACCTTCGCTTTGTAAATGGCGCCTTGGTGATCAAAACAGGTGGCGAGTGCGGGAAAGATGCCTTGAAGTTTCATGAGAGTTATCTACCAATAGAACAAAAGCCTGCCAGCGCGTTTGCGACCGGCAGGCTTTCGGAACTGCATAAAAACTTACTTTGCGATGTAGGTGACCATCAAAGCGTACAAACCGAGGGACTCGATGAACGCCAGACCGATCAGCAGCGATACGCGGATTGCTGCAATCGCTCCGGGGTTGCGTGCCATCGCTTCGGCAGCGGAGGCAACCGCTCTACCCTGTCCGAGGCCGCACAATCCAGACGCGATACCGACCGACAGGTAAGCCGCCGCCTTGCGCGTTGCTTCTGCGGAACTGGCAGCGTCAGCCGCCCCTTGCGCCAGCATCGGGGTGGCCATTACCAGTAGGCCCACGCCCATTGTCATCAATTTGTTTTTCATTTGAGTTTCTCTCCTAAGTAAATTGCTACCAGGAGGTGGTTCGACACCGTGCGTTGGGACGCCGGGCGCTCACACTGGGAGCAGATAAAGCCTAATGTTCGTGCGAAACTGCACCGCCAATATAAACCATGGCGAGCACCATAAAAATGTAAGCCTGCAGAATACAGGCAAAGGCATGCAGGCCAATAAAGATAACCGGAATCACAATCTTGGTCAGCCCTATGAATGCCGCCGTGACTTGTTCACCCGCGAACATGTTGGCAAACAAACGCAGCGTGAGTGACAGCGGTCGTGCAAAATGGCTGATTACTTCGATCGGTAAAATCAGCGGCATCAGCCACCAGACCGGGCCCAGGAACTGCTTAATATAGCCGAAGCCGTTCGCCTTAATTCCGGCAAAATGATAAAAGATAAAAATCGAGCAGGCCATACCCATCGGCACCGCAGCATACATCGTAGGCGCGATAAAGCCGGGGATCAAGCCGAGCAAATTCATGAAAAAAATGAACAGGAAAATCGTGCCAAACATGGGAACGTACTTGCCCCCATGCTCAACCATTTCCTCAGCTGACGCGTGTACGAACTCGTGAAAAATTTCGAATATGTGTTGCAGCTTGCCGGGCTTGTCGACCGAAAGGCGCGTTCTCAGAAACGAGAACAAAACCACAATGAACAGGACAACAAGAATTTCACACGTCAGCCAGTCTGCCCAAGGCTGAGCCGCGTCATGTTTGATTTGAAGTGCGTCCAGGAGTGCGTCGGCAGGCGCGGCCAGGGCGCGGTTGAAGAGGGCGGTGATCCAGAGTTCAGATTCCATTAGTGCGAAGATCGGCTTACAAAGAAGTTTTGCAACACTTCAAGGACGGTAGAGGTGAGCACTGCGGCGGTGCTGGTCAGAAGGCCCAGAATAACCGCCAAAGCATTGACACCCAAAGTCTTGACTATAGCATAGCCAACCAAAATCATCACTATGTAGCGAGTGACAAAAATGCCCGCTTGCCAAGGCTTTTGGGGTGTTTCCACGCCGGGCGCGGGCACGATACTGCGCGTCAGCCATTCAAATAACCACAAATTTCCAATCGAACCCAAAGCGCCCAAGGCGAAGCCGGCGGCCGGACGCCATCCTTGCAGGCCGAAGTAAATCACGATTCCCGCCAAGCCAAAGCCTAAGGCGAGCCAATAAATACGGCGGATGATCAAGTCGGCTTCAGGCTCGGTCATTTTTCTAAGTCTTTCGACTTCTGCTCGCGTTTTTCGTCAATCAGAAGCTGATGGATCAACTGGTAAATGCCCACAAAAGTCCCCAAAATAATGCCCAGCGCCCGCAGAATAGGCCAGTGCAGCCAATGATCAAAGAAGGCACCCAGCAGGAATCCGCCGAGCACATAGCCGGGCAAGGCCGATGCTAGTGCCAGGTACTTGCCGCCCGTGATCAGCGACTTGTTAGGTCGATTTGCCATTTTACGCTTCGAAGCCAATCCAGCGTTTTACCCCGGGCATGTTGAGACCGAACTGATCCAAGAGGCGGCCCACTACGTGATTGACAATGTCATCCACCGTGGTGGGCTTATTGTAGAACGCCGGTATGGGTGGAAAAATCACAACGCCCATGCGCGCCAGCGCGAGCATGTTGTCCAAATGAATCTCACTAAACGGACTTTCGCGCGCCAGCAAAACAAGCTTTCGCTTTTCCTTGAGCGCCACATCGGCCGCGCGTGTGATGAGGGAATCACCAAAGCCGATGCGCACAGCAGCCAGAGTTTTCATGCTGCAGGGAGCCACAATCATGCCGTCCGTCTTGAACGAACCGCTGGAAATGGGAGCAGCTTGATTTTCGTGATGATAAACCACCGTGGCCAGGCTTTCCACTTGCGCCAGCGGCAGCGACGTCTCATGCGCAATGGTGGAACGAGCCCACTGGCTAATCACGAGATGTGTCTCCACTCCCAGAGCCTTCAGCGCCTCCAGCGTGCGAATGCCGAAGATTGCGCCCGACGCACCCGTAATGCCGACCACTAATCTCATCTAACCCCAGTCTACTGAGATGAAGACAAGAGTTTTACCAACTGGTACATAAACGTTTGGCCTTCGTAGAAACCGTTGACCGACATTCGTTCATCGCGGCCATGCGCGCGCACGTCGTCTCGTTCCATAAAGAAGCCTTGCACGCCATAAGTGGGGATGCCCACAGCCCTCAGATATAGTCCGTCCGTTGCGCCAGGCACCATCATGGGCAGAACCGGAACTGAAGGCCACAACGAATCAGTGGCGCGGTTCAAGGCGGACATCAGATCGGGCCTCAGGGGCGAGGCCGGACCGTGTTCCACATGTCCGATGATTTTGATTTTCACTTCTTTATCGGCAAAAACTTTCTCCAAGGTGTTCTGCACATTTTCTAAAGTGTCATCCGGCAGAATGCGGCAATTAACAGTCGCGGCGGCCAGTTGTGGCAGTGCGTTCATAGCATGTCCACCTTCCAATTGTGTGGCCACGCAGGTCGTGCGCAAGCTGGAATTCCAAGCAGGAGACGCGCCGGCAATTCTCTGCAAAGCCTCTTGGTCGCCCGCTGCGCCTTTGCGAAAATCGTCAGCTAGTGAGCCGGTCAGAATTTTTGACATTTTCTCGGCGTAGATGCGCGTCACTTCGTTGGTTTGAATCGGGAAGGCGTAATGAGAGAGCTTCTCCAGCGCGCCGGCCAGATGGTAGATGGCGTTATCGGCTACAGGCATTGAACTGTGGCCGCCCTTGTTGTGAACTTCCAGACGAAAATTCGCCACGTATTTCTCTGCCACTTGCACATCGTTCGAAATGCGTTTGCCGTTGGCCATCTCGCCCCAACCGCCTTCATTCAGGCAAAGATCCGCATCAATCAAATCGCGGTGATTCTTGATGAGCCAATCCACGCCGTTGAACGGGCCGCCGCCCTCTTCATCCGCCGTGATGGCGACAATAATGTCGCGGTTGGGTTTGAAGCCCTCGCGTTTGAAGCGGATGAGGGTGGCGATCCAGACAGCGGCTTGGGCTTTATCGTCGGACGTGCCGCGTCCGTAGAAATAGCCGTCGCGTTCGGCGAATACAAACGGATCGAAACTCCAATCTTCGCGCTTGGCTTCCACTACATCGCTATGGGCGAGTAAGAGGAGTGGCTTGTGTACGCCAGTGCCGTGATAGCGAACTACGAGATTCGCTTTGTGGGGCGCGGCGCCTCCAACAAAAATATCGGAAGCGGGAAAGCCGGCAGCCTTCAGACGTGCTGCCAAGGCTTCGGCAACAGGTGTAGTTGAGCCAGTGGTGAAGCCCGACTTGATCTCGATAATCTGCTTGAAAATGTCACGAGCGAGCGCGCGATCGGCCGGCGGCGGCATCACATCGCCCGCAAAACAACGACCCAAAAAAACGGCAAGAAGCAACGGTCTCCACATGAAAAACATTGTTTCATGCTGGTAAATTAGAGCATGCGATTCCTTCCCTTCGTGGTTGCCGCGTGGTCTCTAGGTTTATTGCAAGCTGCCGATTTCAATCTTCCGGCTTCGCCGTCAACGGTGGCTTGGGGTTATTACTCACAAGACGCAAAGCCGGCTTTAACGGTTCATTCCGGCGACACCGTTCGTATACAAACCGCCTCTTCGTGTCCCTCTCCGACTCGCTTGGAGGCAGCCGGTGTGAAGCCCGCTGATATTCCCCAATATGACCGCGATATTTACGAACAAGTGAAAGACAAAGGTCCCGGCGGCCATATTCTTACTGGACCGGTTGCGATTGCCGAAGCGGAGCTGGGAGATGTGTTGGAAGTACAGATTCGCAAAATCGATATCGATGTGCCGTTCGCTTGCAACTCCTTCGGCGCAGGCAGAGGTTTTTTGCCGAACGACTTTCCTTACTCCCGAACGAAGATTGTGCCGCTTGACAGGGAACACATGATGGGCAGATTTGCGCCTGGTGTGAACCTGCCGCTGCATCCATTCTTCGGAAGTATGGGTGTTGCGCCCCCGTCCGGAGGAAAGTTGAATAGCGGGCCTCCCTGGATGCATGCCGGCAACATGGATAACAAAGAGTTAGTGGCCGGAACCACTCTCTTTATTCCTGTGTTTGCCAAAGGCGCACTGTTTGAAGTAGGAGACGGACACGCGGGACAGGGCAATGGCGAAGTGGACATTACGGCGCTCGAAACGTTCCTGACCGGCACTTTCACCTTTGTTGTTCATAAAGGCGAGCACCTGCTATGGCCGCGCGCCGAGACGCCCTCCAGCTACATCAGCATGGGGTTTGACGAAGACCTGAAGATCGCCACTGAGATGGCTGTTCGCAATATGATTGATTTCCTGGTGAAGGAAAAGCATCTAAGCCGCGATGATGCCTACGCATTAACTAGCGTGGCCGTTGACGTAGACATCACGCAGCTGGTGGATGGCAAGGTAGGCGTTCACGCTATGTGCCCGAAGAATATCTTCAATTAGCGCGAGCGAAATTTGCTAGTGAGCTGCGCCAATTTTTCATCCATAGATGGCGCAGCCTTCGGTTGGCGTTGCGGCGGCGGAGCATTCTTGATCTTCGGCAAATCGGCCGTTTCGAGTTGTTTGATCGAGAGCGCAATGCGTTTCGCCTTAGGGTCGGCCGAGAGAACTTTTACTTTCACGATCTGGCCAACCTTCACCACTTCGTAGGGATCTTTGATAAAGCGGTTCGAAAGTTCGCTCACATGAACCAAGCCATCCTGGTGAACGCCAATATCGACGAACGCGCCGAAGTTGGTCACGTTCGTAACCGCGCCTTCCAGAATCATGCCGGGGGTTAGATCCGAGATTTCCTTTACGCCCGATTGAAATTGCGGCGCGGTGAATTGCTCGCGCGGGTCGCGGCCGGGCTTGCGAAGTTCTTCTTTGATATCGCGCAGTTTGTAGATGCCGGCCTTGTCGGTTTGAAAGGCCTCGATTTTCAATGAGTCGACATACGCCGGACGAGCGATCAGTTCGCTCACCGTCACTTGCAAAGAGCCGGCGATTTTCTCAACGATTGGGTATGACTCAGGATGCACCGCCGTCATATCGAGCGGATTCTCACCGTCGCGAATCCGAAGAAAGCCCGCCGCTTGCTCAAACGTTTTCGGACCGAAGCCGGGGACGGCCATCAACTGTACACGCGAACGAAAGCGGCCATTTCCATTGCGAAATTCGACGATCTTCTGCGCGGTGCGTTCGGTGATGCCGGCTACGTGGCGCAGCAGAGCGAAGGACGCGGTATTGAGATCGACGCCCACACGATTCACGCAGTTTTCAACGGTGCTCTCGAGCGCCTTGTTCAGATTGCGCTGATCGACATCGTGCTGATACTGCCCGACGCCAATGGATTTCGGATCGATTTTCACTAACTCGGCGAGTGGATCTTGCAAGCGTCGAGCAATCGAGATGGCGCCGCGTACGGTTAGATCGAGATCTGGAAACTCTTGACGAGCCATTTCTGAAGCCGAATAGATGGAGGCTCCGGACTCATTTACCACCGCACTAAAAACATTCGGCAGCTTCGCTTCGCGCAGGAGATCTTGGATGAACGACGCGGTCTCGCGCGAGCCCGTGCCGTTGCCGATGGAGATGGCGCGTACGTTGTACTTGTGGATGAGTCCGAGGAGCGTTCTGGCTGCACCGACCGTATCGTTCTTCGGCTCGAGCGGATAGATCACGCTGTGATCGAGCAGCTTGCCGGTTTCATCGACGACGGCGATTTTGCATCCGGTCCGAATGCCAGGGTCAACCCCGAGCGTACCTATCGGTCCTGCGGGCGGCGCCAGCAATAGATTCTGCAGATTTTCTCGAAACACTCGAATCGCTTCCGCATCCGAGCGCTCCTTCAATTCCAGGCGCACTTCCGTTTGGATCGACAGATTCAACAAACGCTTCCACGCGTCTTCTACAGCGAGTTCCAATTGCGGTTGCCAATCACCCGGATGGTGCAGCACCTTTCCTTTGAGGTACGAAACCGGCTTCAGTGGATCGAGCTCAATCTGAAAATACAGAATGTTCTCTTCAGAGCCGCGCCGAATTGCCAGCATGCGGTGGGAAGGAATTTTTGAAGCAGGTTCGCTGTATTCGTAATACATCTTGAACTTGCCTTCGGGGTCTTGTGCGTCTTCGACTTTGCGGCTCGTCACCAAGCCTTCGCCCAGCATGAGTTGGCGGAGATGACTGCGGAACTCAGCGGTTTCGCTGATTTGCTCAGCGAGAATGTGGCGCGCGCCTTCCAGCGCTTCGGCGGCGTTGTCGACGCCTTTTTCAGCGCTCACAAATGTTTCAGCGAACTGAGCGAGCGACATGCCGGTTGGCTGCTGGGCCCATAAATAGGTGGCCAGCGGCTCCAGACCTTTTTCTCGCGCGATGGTAGCTTTGGTGCGGCGCTTGGGCTTGAACGGTAGATACAGGTCTTCGAGCGTCGTCTTATCTAAGGCAGCCTTGATGGACGTTTCGAGAGCTGGCGTCAACTTACCTTGCTCAGCGATGCTGTTGAGAACAGTCTCGCGGCGCTCTTCCAGTTCGCGAAAATAAGCAGCCTTCTCTTCAATCGCGCCGATGGCGACTTCGTCCAGATTGGCAGTTGCTTCTTTGCGATAGCGGGCAATGAAAGGAACCGTTCCGCCGCCGTCTAGCAGGGCGAGCGTCGCGACCAGGCTGTGAAGGGAAACATTGAGTTGTTGCGCGATATGAACGAGGATTGCGGTGGGAATAGGCTTTGGCTCAGACATCTAGTTTGCCTTCCCATGATAGAGGACTGCGGCGAGGTTGCGAATTTAGGCGCGCCCGCGAATTTTAGCGAACCACCAACGCAGGCCAACGAATAGAAAACGCCAGTCGCTGAAAAATTCGGGAGGCTTGCCTTCTACCGCGTGCCCGATGAATTGCAGCGTCCAGCCGCCGATGAACATCGCCGCGAGCCACTTCCACCAGCCGAGATTCACGAACAGCAGCGGCGTGAGGATAAGCGAGAGCGCGATGATGGGAATCCCTGCCGTGTGGCAAAGGCGATTGACAGAGTTCTGATGACTCAAAGAATACTGCGCAATCCAGTCGTCCCAACTCCGGTTTCCCAGCATCGCAGACCAAATCTTATCACCGGGGACGGAGGGGACGGAGAGCTATGGAACCGCCTCCATTTCTGACAACCGCGCGGTTGATCGGCTTATTGCCAATCCTGTGCGTTAGCTCTTGTTCGAACACCAATGGCTAACCCGTCTAAAAGGGAATTCAGAGGGCGGCTCGGTCCAAATTTGGCAACTTGCGAAGGTTTCAGGCACCAATTTCGAAAAAACCCGCAAGGACGCAAAACGTGAACCGGGTCCATAGCTCTCCGTCCCCTCCGTCCCTGGGTGTCACAATGATTGAATCTTGCCATCGCCACCGCTCACCCGCAGAAATTGGATCTCCGCCAGCGCATTGGCCGTAGGGACCGCGAGCATCGTGGGCGCCTCTACCGCCTTTCCATTCAAGCAACAATTCCCCGTTGTCTACGCAGAAACCTGTCTTAACAACGCTCGCTGGCATCCGCTCAGTCTGGGCGCGCGCAAGGCCATCACAAACTACCTGGATTACAAAGCGAGCGGCGGGGGTAACGCCCCGCAATATTCCGCTCAGCAACAAGACAAGGTCAAACAACTCTACGCGAATCTGATCGGTGCCAAAGCCTCGGAAGTGAGTTTCGTCCCCAGCACGCTGGCGGGCGAGAACCTCATTGTCTCTTCGCTGGGTCTCCCGGCATCCGGCGGCAACATCGTCACCGATGCTCTGCACTTCGAAGGGTCGCTCTATCTTTACGGCGAACTGCAGCGGCAAGGCCTCGACGTTCGCATGGTTAAGCCCAAAAACGGCCGAATCGAACTCGACGATGTCGAAAAACAGATCGACAAGAACACGAAACTCGTCGCTCTGTCACTCGTTTCCATGATCAATGGTTTTCAGCACGATCTGAGAGCCGTGTGCGAACGGGCTCACGCGCATGGCGCTTACGTGTTTGCCGATATCGTCCAAGCGGCCGGCGCCGTTCCCATTGACGTGCGCGCCTGCGGCGTTGACTTTTGCGCGGGCGCAAGCTACAAGTGGCTCATGGGCGACATGGGCCTCGGCTTCCTCTATGTCCGCGAGGATTTGCTCGACCGCTTGCGCCGCCCCCAGTATGGCTATCGTCAACTTTCAGAGATGGAGTACCACGCCTTCCCGTACGACACTCCTGGCGACAAAGTCTTAGAGTGCAAGCAGAAGCCCGACGCTGCGGGTCACTTCGAAGTAGGTACGGTTTCCAACACAACCGTAGCCGCTTTGAGCTTTTCTTTGGAATGGCTGCAGCAAATAGGAGTACCCGCCATCAAGGCGCATCGTCAGCCGCTCATCCAACGCCTGCAGAAAGAACTGCCCGCGCTAGGCTTCGAGCCCATGACGCCACTCGAATCCACTTCACCTCTCGTCGCGTTCGCCATTAGAGACACCAAAAAACTAGCGAAGAAGCTGACCGCCGCGAAGATCGACATCGCCGTTTACCCGCATCGCATTCGCGTGTCTCCTTCTCTGTATAACGATCAAAATGACGTGGATGCCCTATTGCACTCGCTACAATGAGGGGTTTCTCCTATGCGCACCAAGCGGAAAATTGCTCTCGCTGTAACAGTTCTGGTACTGATGGTATTGGCGTTTGCCACTTGGCGTTCGTTGCATAAACATGTCCCTGAAGACCCGCAGCTAAGCGCGAGCCTGGAGACCATTACCGCCGACTACCGGCACATCATCGTTCTCATGGACGGCGCCGCAGACCTGGATGCCGCTACTCGAACCCGATGCCGCGCTGTGGGACGCAAACTCTTTTTTGAAAAACAAACCGCCGTCGAGGATCTTACCCAAGCGCTCAGCGTTCAGCCGCAAAAGCTGCAACAAGTGATTGCCTATGTCACTTCGCCCAAGCTGCGCGATGCCGACCGACTCGCCTTTCTCGATGTTTTTGAAGAAGCGAACACCCTTCCCGGACCTCCCGCCGGAGTGAAGGCCGAGTTGGATGACCTGCACTCGATTCAGAACACCTATCGCGAGGAAGTCACTCGCATCTTCTCCCAATTTGCCACCCGGGGCGGTTCCGCCGTCCGCGAAAAATGGAGTGCATATGTTGCCTGGCTGAAAAGTTTCGAGGACCGCGACAAACTCCTCAAGCAATATGACGACGGCACCTC
>Ga0182012_10006411_pt1 | contig 12017 bp, 8 predicted proteins | sample 612S2SmetaG_FD_120486 | JGI IMG/M metagenome (GOLD analysis project Ga0182012, IMG submission 120486) | Permafrost microbial communities from Stordalen Mire, Sweden - 612S2S metaG | ecosystem: Environmental > Terrestrial > Soil > Wetlands > Permafrost | place: Sweden: Stordalen | collected...
AGGGATTGTGGAATAGTGCTGTCAACTGAACATAACTGGTTGCGACTTGATGGAATTAAGAGGGCACGCGAGGTACCCTGATACACTTCTTGCCTCGACCATTGGTTTTTTCGCAACGTGCCAAGGATGCGCCTACTTCTTCTCGGGTTCAGGAGGGTCGCCTGAAACGATCCGGACATCGCCGCGAAACAAATGATAATCCGCGAAGGACACGTCGTTGAGCCGTGTGACCGGCGGACCAAGCGCACTGCCATTCTCAAATATGTCCCGCATAAGGATCGCGGCATGCCCTTGTGAAATTGCGACACTTCTCACCGGACACGTGTAAGTCTTATCGCCGATATCTACCGCGCCATATTCCACCATGATATCGGCGCGCAGCATTACAGAGTCGAGGTCGAGGTCCGCCTGCAAAGCAATGCGAAGAATTGTTCCCGTCACCGGATCAATAGCAATCTCTCCGTGATAGCCGGATGGCTGAAGATCGGGGTTCTGGGATTGGGCTGAGGGGCTGCGGAAGGCCACGGTATAGTGCGACTCTCCCTTGGGAACTACAAAGCCGAACACCGCCTCGGGCCGTTCCGGGCCTTGCTCCCAGTGACTGAATCTCATCTCGCCGTGCGACGCATCCACCATTACAGTAGACAGGATGGGGCCAAAGGTTCCCTTTGTTACCAGGCCCTTCTCCTCTGGATATGCGCCCCTGCGCTTGCCGGGCATCGAACGCAGCGTCTCACTGCCATTGCGATAAAGCACGACTACGCTGGAACTCCCAGCCACATCAAGCGGTTTTCCAGTCAGGATGGAAGACCCGGGCTTTTTCGGGTCGTCGCGTACGTCCTCATAGCGGTTGGTAGTGCGCGTTGCGTAGAAGTTCGGCAACTTCGGTATCGTTTCGGAAAGATAGACCAACGCCTGGGAAATAATGCGCCGCTGCTCGTCATGGTCCGGCGCAGGTTGCGCAGGAATCTCCGCTCCAGGCAAGCTGAGAAACACGGAAGCATCGGCCACTTCCACGAGGGAAGACCTAGCCTTGGCGCCTCGCAAAGCAGCTTTCCACGACGCGAGCTTTGCGCTGCTGAGCCGTTCCGTGAGAGCCAGTTGTGAAATCTCTTTGGATGCCTCTCCATCCGATTTATTTTCGAGACCCTTGAGGGTCTGCTCCAAATCGGCAACGGTTATGGGTTTGCCAACAAATTCTGCGACGCGCTTGACGGGAGTTCTTGGCGGTATAGCCTTGGCCCGCGCTTGTAGCGGCTGCGCCCAATCCGGCTCGTTATAGTAGCCGCTGTTGGTGCGCGCGATAAGACCCGGCTTCTCCATCCCTACCTTCAGATCGTGATATTCACCCCAGTGAACGGAACTCGCAGGATTAAATGCGATTCGGTAGAAAGTGTTCGCTTCGGCGAAGAAGCTGTTGAGTTGGTCAATCACATCGCTATCCTGATTCACAAAGGCGAGACCGCCGCGCCCGCCGTTTTGGAGCGCCAACACACTCAGGGACAGATTACGCGGGTCTTCTTCCGACACAGTTCTCACACCGCTCAAAAATTCCCGCTCAAGGATGGCGGCGTTGGCATAGCCGCCGTAAAGAGCAATCCGCGCCTGTCTCAGCCGAGTTGAAAGCAAAACAACGTAGTCAAAATAATCGCGCCGGTCCCGCTGTTCCTGTGGCGTAATCGCAACCGGATTCAACACCGGAGGCGACCAGCCCGGACCAAGCCAGACAACCAGCTTTCTACCTTGAATCCCCGCCTCGTCCTGGGCAATATGGCTCAGAGCCATGATCGACAAGCGGGTTCGATCAACGTCTTGCGCGCGAAGGCCCGGATTAATTTGTTCAACAACCTCAGCCAGAGCGTTTCCGTCCGATGATGGCCGGGACGGCGTCTGAAGCCCGTCAACGTTGAACACAACGATGGAGACCGGCAGCGCAAGATGACCGCCATTTTGCCGAAGGAACCGTTGCAGCCCATGCAGCACAAGGGCCAATTCAGTAAATTCACAGTTCACTGTATCCACGACGAGAATCGCTTGAGCCGGGGGATCGGGCCTGACCTTCACATCGTCGAATGCCTGGAACGAAACAATCTCTTCCGGCTCTTTGTCAGCAAACAACCTGAAGTCCTGCTGAGTGAGACCTGCAACCGGCTTTCCTGCCGCATCGGTAACCAGCACATCGAGATGCACGCCACCCTCGGGAGCGAGCAGGGTCTCTGGCGTAATTGGCGAGCGATGCATGAGGATGGGATCCTGCGGCTCGGCGCTCTGCTGCGCCCACGCCAGCGCCGGCAAGAGAAACAGGATTGCGCAATATGCATGGATTCGCCTGTTCATGAAATGAATCTCGTCCCGTTACTTCGCTCGTCCTGTTATTTCGAAGGACCGTTGGAAACAATCGGCGCCGACTGGGGCTGATTGTAATAGCCGCTGGTTGTGCGGGCAGTTACGCCCGGCTGGCTGGCTTGAATCTTCAGATCGTGATATTCGTCGGCATGTTCTGCATGCGGTGGATTGAAAGAGATGGAGTAGAAGGCGTTTGCTTCCGCGATGCAGGCGTTGATCTGCTCGGCCAGGTTGTTGTCGGGCCCCAGGATGCGCCCACCGCTGTGCTGCACAAGTACCTTCAGCGCTAGGTTGCCGGTATCGGCTTTTCGCGGGGACAGCACGCCCTTGAGAAAGTCCTGGTACAGGAAGCGGCTCTGTCCTTCGCTTTGTACGTTTTCCGGAGCCACGCTATAAACGGCGACGCGCGCCTCGCGCAGCTTGTTGGTAAGCTCGACGATGGTGTCGAAGTATTGGCGCTGATCCTTTTCCGAAAACGAAAAGTTGTTGCCGTTGAGCATGGGCCAGCCGGGACCGACCCAGATGAGCAGCTTTCTGCCCGGTCGCGTAGCCTCATTCTCGGCGATGGTAGCGATTTGCCGCACCGATAACTGAAAGCGCTCCAGATCGCCTTCCGCACCCATGGCACTGTTGATCGAGTGAACGCCGCCTTTGATCTGGTCCAGCACTGTAACAAGTGCATTGCCATCGACGGAAGGGCGCGGTTGGATGCGGAGTCCTGCCTCAGTCAGCAGCATGAGTGAAACGGGCTGGGCGAGGTGACCACTATTCTGGCGAAGGAACCTTGCGATCTCCTGGCGTGTGAATGCAACCTGCTGCAAGGGCAAGTTCACTGTATCGAAAAGGAGAATAACTTCGACCGGGGGATTGGGCTTGACGTTGACTCCATCGAAGGAGCGGAAGGATAGGATTTTGGTGGGCTGGTTATTGTCCAGCAGCGTGAAGTCCTGCGGCCCAAGGCCGGGAAAGGGCTTGCCCGCGGAGTCGCTGACCAGGACGTCGAGATGAACGCGGCCTTCGGGGGTGACAGGACTTATGGGCGCTGGTGGCCGGGGCGGAGGACGGTTGACGAGAACCGGGTCGCTCGGACTTGGCGTTGACTGCGCGGGGGTCGGGGTAACGGGAGAGCTTTGCTGAGCGATGGCCAGCGCGGAACAGAAGAGGAAAAGTGCGAGAGAGACAGGAAGCGACTTGCACATGCTATTCACCACGCGTGAGACTAGCAACGGAATCCCCGCGGAAAGTCTATCTCCGCACCCCGGCCGGGTCATAATAAGTCCAGTGCCGGTAACCAAATGATGAACTTGCCAGCTGAATCCTGCGCATGAGAGCTTGGATGCGACGGATCTTCGCGTGGATAGGCAGCATTTGAAAGGCACTCCGCAGGTTTGACAGCGAATGGGGAGCGCCGGTTAGGGAAAACAGGGATTGCAGGCCAGGAAGAGGAGTTGCGAAGAATGAAACCACGATTGGGGGCAACAAGGAAATCGTTGGGCTGGATCGCGTTGGCGCTGGCGATTTCGCTGGCTGGGGAGAGGCGGCTCAATGCGTTTCAAGCCGCGTCTCAAACCGCACCGCAGCCCGCAGCCCAGGCCACCGTCAGTCCTGCGGAATCGGCGTGGCGGCAGGAGTTGGATAAGTGGCGTGCGCGCCGGACGGATGAGATTGGCGGCCCTGGCGGCTGGCTGACGCTTGCGGGGATGGAGTGGCTCAAGCCGGGAGCCAATTCAGTTGGCACTTCCAAGGATAACCAGGTCCAGATACATGTCCAGGCGCCTGACCACATCTGCCTGATTACGGTGAACGATAAGACTGCGGAGTTGCATGCGACTCTCGACGGGTTTCCGCCCGATTTAACCGTCGACGGCGAACCGGCGAAGGAGGGTACGCTGGACGTGAGCGCAAATCCTACGGTCATCAACTGGCATGGAGTTTCCATGTCGGTGCTGGACCGCGGCGGCCGTTTTGTGCTGCGGGTCAAAGATGCCGACTCGCCCACACGCGCGAACTTTAAAGATCTGAACTGGTACGCTCCCGATCCGCGCCTCAACGTGCAGGCAACGTGGGTTCCCTTCACGACGACCCACACGGAATCCATCCCAACCGGGTCGGGCATCGCGTTGGTCCTTCCCGCGCCGGGGACTGCGGTCTTCACTCTGGGCAAAACGAAGTTGACCCTGGAGCCGGTGCTCGAACATCCGAACGACAATACGCTTCTCTTCGTCGTCAGCGATGACACCAACAAGGATGCTACCTACACCGGAGGCCGATATTTGCACGTGCCGTTCCCCGACCATGGGTTGGATAAACCAGGGAAACTGATGCTGGACTTCAACCGCCTGGAAAACCCGGCCTGCGCCTACACAACATTTGCGTCCTGCCCGGAACCACCCCAGGAGAACCGCCTGACGGTACCGCTTGAAGCGGGCGAGAAGCGCTTCACTCCCTGAGACCTTGCACGGTGAGCGCGTCGACGCTGCAATGGCGCTCCGCCCCTATAAAATTTAATTAGCTCCGGTCGATCTCGTCCATGGACATCGTGTCTGGGCGGTTTCTTGGGCCGGAGTGTAGAACGCCAAGAACCGAGCAAGAAAGCGAGCTATGCTGCCAAAGATTGAAGACCTCCGAATCCAGTGGACAAAAGTCGTCCTTCCCCCTGTCTTTCTTGAAGAAGATCTGCCCATCACTGAAGATTCCACGGCTACGATTTTCAACGCGCGCACGGACATCTCCGCCATACTGAACGGCCGGGATTCGCGGCTGCTGGTGCTGGTTGGCCCCTGTTCGATCCACGACACGAAAGCCGCGCGCGAATATGCTGTGCTGCTCAAATCGGCCATCATGGAGTTTCACGCCGACCTGCGCATCGTGATGCGCGTCTACTTCGAGAAGCCGCGCACCACGGTCGGATGGAAGGGCCTGATCAACGATCCGCATTTGGATCAGTCGTTCAAGATCAACGACGGCCTGCGCCTGGCGCGGCACCTGCTGCTCGACCTGGCCGAGATGGGCGTGCCTACAGGCACAGAATTCCTGGACATGATTTCGCCGCAGTACATTGCCGGGCTGGTGAGTTGGGGAGCCATTGGCGCACGCACCACGGAAAGCCAGGTGCATCGCCAACTGGCCTCGGGAGTTTCGTGCCCCGTGGGCTTCAAGAACGGCACATCGGGAGACGTGCAGGTGGCGATCGACGCCATTCAGTCCGCCGCCGAATCGCATACTTTTCTCGGCCACAGCAAGTTTGGGCAGTCGGCTATTTTTGTGACGACGGGCAATCCGGAATGCCACATCATCCTGCGCGGCGGGCGCAAGACCGTGAACTACACCGCCGAAAGCGTAGCCGACACAGCGGCCAAGATGGAGAAGGCCGGCGTTCCGCCCCGCATCATGATCGACTGCAGCCACGCCAACAGCAACAAGGACTACCGGCGGCAGGCGATCGTTTGCCACGATGTGGCGGGTCAGATTGCGGGCGGCGATCGGCGGATTATGGGCGTGATGATTGAGAGCAACCTGGTGGCCGGTGCGCAGAAACTCGCCCCTGGCAAGCCGCTCTTGTATGGGCAGAGCATTACCGATGGATGCATTGACTGGCCTGAGACGCACAAGCTGCTGGCGGAGTTGGCGGGGGCGGTGCGCGCGCGGAGAAACGGCTAGCTCATCCAACGATCCGCCTTGACACATTAGAATCGCCGGGAGGTTTTTCCGTGAACAAGACCGTCGCAAGTGTGAACCAGCAGCGCAACGTTGCCGTGGATGCGTACCGCGGCCTGGTGATGCTGCTGATGATGGGCGAGGTGCTGCGGTTCTCGGCGATTGCGCAGGCTTTCCCTGACAGTGGATTTTGGCGGTTTCTTGCCTATAACCAGACCCATGTGGAGTGGTCGGGCATGAGCCTGCACGACACGATCCAGCCCTCGTTCACGTTTTTGGTGGGCGTGGCGCTGCCCTACTCCATCCGCAGCCGTCAGCGCAAAGGCGAGAGCTTCAGAAGCATGCTGGGCCATACCATCTGGCGGAGTTTTATTCTGGTTGCGCTGGGAATTTTTCTCCGCTCGATGGAAAGCCCCATGACCAACTTCACCTTTGAAGACACCCTGACGCAGATTGGTCTCGGCTACACATTTGCATTTCTACTTACTTACGTTCTGCCGCGATGGCAATGGAGCGCGCTGGCGGCCATTCTGTTCGCTTATTGGCTGGCGTGGGCGCTTTATCCGGCGCCCGGTGCGGGCTTCCCTAACGCTGCAGTGGGCGTGCCTTCAGATTGGCATCATCTTTATACCGGGTTCGCATCGCACTGGAACAAGAACAGCAATCTGGGCCAGGCGTTCGACGTCTGGTTCCTGAATCTGTTTCCGCGGCCGAGCCGGTTCCTTTTCAACGACGGAGGATATCTGACGCTGAGCTTTATCCCAACCCTGGGCACCATGCTGCTGGGAGTAACAGCGGGGCGCTGGTTTCTTGAGGCCGCGCCGAAGATTCCGGTGCGCAAATTTCTGTTGGCCGCGGTGGTGTTGATGGCGGCCGGACTGCTGTTTCACTTCACGGGTATCTGCCCCATCGTGAAGAGAATCTGGACGCCCTCATGGACCTTGTTCAGCGGCGGAGTGTGCTTTCTTTTCCTGGCTGTGTTTTCCTGGGTCGTCGATATCAGGAGGCATCTTGGCATTGCGTTTCCGCTGGTCGTGGTGGGCGCGAATTCGATTGCGGCATACATGATTGCGCACCTGTGCGAAGACTTTGTCGAGAGTAGTTTCCGCATCAACCTGGGAATGCGTGCCCTGAATGTCTTCGGGGCCGGGCTGGAGCCACTGGTTCTGGGCACGCTGACGCTGGGAGCCTATTGGCTGATGCTGTTCTGGATGTATCGGAAGAAGATCTTCATCCGGATTTGAACTACCTGCTGGCCGGCGGTACGACCGCGTTCATGCGCAGATACTCGACCATCTGGCCGTAGTGGTCGTTGGCATGGGCCACCAGGAACGCAGCCATGGTGGCGTGCGTGGCGAAACCCGGCTCCGGCGCCTTGATCACGACCCATGCATTTTCCGGAGTCAGCGTGGCAACCGCCTTGTGGGCAAACACGAACGAAGCAGCCAGCGCCGCTACAACATCGTCCTTGCTGGTCAGCTTCTCCACTGCCTTTGTGTCTACGTCGGGCTTTACGCCGCTGATCAGGCTGGCGAAGAAGTAGTTGGCCTCCGCAACGTGCGTGGCCTGTTGCGCAAAGGTGCGCACCGATGGGAACTCGGTCTTCTGCCCCGGCACAAATATCGCGGCGCTGGGCGCGAATCCAAACTTGTCAGCGGGCATCGCTTTCACTGCGCCCATCATCTCCAACTCAATCAGGCTCAACTGTGAATCCAGGGCGGCCGCCGGTGTGGCGGCGGTTCCAGCCGGGGGACCCTCCGGCAAGGGGTTCTTCATCTGTGCCGCTGCAACCAGCGACCCTACGCCCAACAGACAACAAGCTGCCATTTTCCAAATTTGCATCGTGAAACCTCCTGAAAGTTTCTACCGAAAAGCGTTATCAGCTTACCAGAGCGAGGGTGAGCGCGGTAATATCGTCGTCCTGGCCAAAGGACTGCGCGGCCTGGGCGATGGCTTCGGCGGGCCGAACGCTGAGAGCCGCTGTGCGTTCAAAACCAAACAAAGCGCCGGTTTTGTCGCGAGCTTCGACAATGCCGTCGGTGACCAATGTAAGTTGATCTTCCGGCGCCAATTGAAATGTGGATTCAGAGTAGGTTGTGTCCGCTGAGAGGCCAAGCGGCAAGCCGTTCTCGAGGGTGAGTTCTTTGCCTGAGAGGTACGGCGCGATGTGACCGGCATTGGCTATGGTGAGCTTGCCATCCGCAGCGGCGCGCAACACCAGGCATGTCGTAAAGCCGCCGTGGCTGCGAGACATCATGCGCTGATTCATGGCCCCGAGAATCTCGCCGGGGCTTTGGGTGTAATGCACCAGAGTGCGCACCGTCCCCACAAGAAGCGAGACCGTCATGGCCGCGGGCATTCCCTTGCCGCTCACGTCTCCGATGATCATCAGCACACCGCCGTTCCCCGGCCCACCGCTGAGGGGAAGTATCTGGAAAAAATCGCCGCCCACTTCGCCCGCCGGCTTGTAGACGCTTTGAATCCTGAAGCCCGGAACAGCGGGAATTTCCTCCGGGATAAGCACCTGCTGCACGCTGCGCGCGGCTTCAAACTCCGCCGACATGCGGAGCTTCTCGCGGCGATCCTCGATCAGATCGTGCACGTAGATGACGAGTGTGGCCACGCCGAGCAAAATGATGGCAGCGGGGGCGAGAGCCCAGAGCCAGCCGCCGATCTCGAAGAATACTGGGCCATGCGTCAAGGCTCTGAAGTTGGAAGAGAGCGTGGCCCGTATGAACAGGAAAAATGCAAAGGCAGCGGCGATATTCCGGTCGCGCCGTTGGCCCACGCGGAACCACTGCACAATGAGTATGAGAACAATCAGGTCGCTCACGTCGACCGGCAGCGGCTGCAGGAAATGGAGCCCTTGGAACCATCCGGCGACAACGACAAAGTAGCTGAACGGCCAGATGATCAGCGTCCAGCGCCGATTTGGTATGCGCAGGGCCTCGCCGGCAATCATCACAAACACCGGTCCGGTTGCAGCGATCAGGGCCCAGTTTGATTTGAACCCGCCCTCGTAGAGCCAGATCATCTGCACTCCGCACAGGCCGAGGTAGATGCTCATGGTACGAAACACTCGATAGTCGCGCGCCGTCCACCACAGGGCCAGGTACGCGATGGCGAGGGAGAAGAGCAGAACGGCATAAACGATGAATGACGTGCTCATTACCTGGACGGCAAGCGGCACCGGATCGAAGAGCCGATCCCGCAGAGAGGGAGCGTCCACCATCAGCGCGAGGGTGTTCACCATGCAGGCACCGCCTGCTCCAGAGTCAGCGGAGAGGCGTTCACAGAAACGGCAAACACCGCCGCCGTGATCAGCAGGATGAAGCCTGGAGGTAGAAGCCGACTTGGTCGCATCGACTCAATATAAACAACCCACGCGGCACTGCATATAGGACTGTGAAGCAGACCGCAGATTTTGCCGGCTTATCGCTGTGCGCGATGGGGCCGGGCTGCGCGACTGTCGGGAAGTGCGAAAAGGGCTTCCAACGCCTGAACGCTCGATTCGATCCGGGCCGCTCGCTCCCTGGTGTACCAGTCAGAGAAAGAGATGATTGCGATGGAGCCAATGACCAGGGCAAGAATCGGCGGAAGAGATGAAAAGGCGATGTGATTCCAGAACGACACGATATTGGATAGGATGGCGATTTCACTCCTCCTGTTATCTCTATATTCGGCAGTTTTTCTCGGAAGTTGAGGGCTGTGAGACTGACCGAGCGGCTTCGATGCGGGGCTTCTTTCCCTCAACCGCTATGATTGGACTTGAGCGCGGAAAGGCGGCGCGCCCCTGATGGCTCCCACGATCTTCATCTCCGCAGGCGAGGCCAGTGGCGAGCATTATGGCTCCCTTCTGATTGATGCGCTCAAGCGCCAGTTGGCTGCGAGCGGGCGGTCTCCAAGTTTTTTCGGCATGGGCGGGGAGCGGATGGTAACGGCGGGTCTCGACCGCGTGGTGCGCTCGGAAGATATGGCGGTCATGGGGATTACCGAAGTGATTCGGCACCTGCCGCGCATTTATGGCGAGTTCCGCAAGCTGAAACAAGCTGTACGCGACCGCCGGCCCGACGTGGCGATTCTCATCGATTTTCCCGACATCCATTTCAAGCTGGCCGAGGAGTTTCATCGGCTGGGCGTGCCGGTGATCTTCTTCGTGAGCCCGCAGTTATGGGCCTGGAAGAAGCACCGCATCAAGCTGGTGCAAAAGTATGTGAACAAGATGTTGGTGATCTTCCCTTTCGAGGAGCCTTTTTATCGGGAGCGAGGCGTGGAGGCGGAGTTTGTGGGGCATCCGCTGGCGGAGTTACCACTGCCGACCATCAGCCGCGAGCAGTTTGGCGATGAGAACAGGCTGGATGCAGACCAGAACTGGATAGCGTTGCTTCCCGGCAGCCGTCCCAAGGAGATTCGTGACAACCTCCCGGAGATGCTGGAGGCCGCCTGGAGTTTGATGGAGCGATCCCGACCGCAAAAGCGCGAGTACCGGTTTCTAATCCCGCTCGCTCCCACCCTGAATAAGGTTCAGCGCGCGCAGGTGCGCCACATGGTTGAGGACCTGGCGGACGGCCTGCCAGTCCGCCTGGTCGAGGATGCACGTGCGGCGCTTTTTCATGCGCGCGCTTCGGTTGTGGCCAGCGGTACGGCTACGGTGGAAGCGGCGCTGATTGGGAACCCGTTCGTGGTGGTGTACAGAGTCTCCTGGCTCACCTACGCGATTGCGAAACGAGTGGTGACGGTTCCGCATGTGGCGATGGCCAACCTCATTGCCGGTAAACGCGTCGTACCGGAGTTGATTCAAAATGACTTCACCGCGGCAAAAATCGTCCAACAGGTTGAGCGGCTGCTACCGGACGGTGCGGCTCGCGAGTCCATGATGAAGGAGCTCAAGGCCGTTGGGGCGTCGCTGAGATCCCGGCGGACAGACAGAGTTGATGAGAACGTAGGCGCCATTGAGCGGGTGGCTGCGGTTACTTTGGAAATGCTTGGAGTCGGTTCCCCGGCGCTGGACCCGTCTGTTGTGCAATCCTGAATCGGCCGGATGGAGATTTGAGCTTCCCAGATCTCAGAATCGAGATCTGGGGCACCCAAGAAAGTTGGCCGGGAAGACACCCGGCGTAATCGGCGGAGAGAGACTTTGGTTTCCCAGTACACAGAGTTGATAGAGACGAAAGACGACCGGTGACTGCGATAATGACTGCGATGCGTAGAAAACAGCGGAGTTTGCGGATTGAATTGGGACGGCGGCTTGCCCTTGCGGGGCTTTTGACCCTGAGCTCTTTGGTGTCCTGGTGCCTTTTGGTGTCGGCTCCGCTCCGGGCACAACGGGCGGAACGGCCTGCGCTGGATATCGTGGCCTACGTGATCGATGCCGAGATCGATACCACCACGCACCATCTGGCGGCCAAGACGGTGGTCACCTTTACCGCGCCGGAGACCATGGAACTGGTGGCGTTCGGCTTTCACCCGGCGCTCAAGGTCACCAAGATCACCGACGACAAGGGCAAGCTGCTTACCGGCGAACGATCGGCCGATGGCACTATTCGCGTTGCTCCCGGTGCGCCGTTCATCAAGGGCCAGGCGAACCATTGGACATTTGAATACGACGGCACCATTACCGGCAATGAAGACGGCCCGGTGGAGGGGTTGAAACTGGCCGCGATCCAGGAGCCGATCACCTATCTGCTGTACCCGGCGCGCTGGTTCCCCATGACTGGCTACCTTACAGACCGCTTCATCGCGGACATCCACTTCCGCGTACCGCAGGGCATGAAGGTTTTCGCGAGCGGAGCCGTGGGCGGGGCCAAGCCGGTCAAGCTTTCCAACGGAAAAGAGGGCGACCAGTTCGACTTCAAGTGGGATAAGCCGGGATTCCCAGGCACCGTTATCGCCGGACGATATGTGGCTCCGGTGTCGGCTGGGCCTGGAAACGTGAAGGTCTACCTGACCGTGGCCCACCAGGCAAGCAGCAACCAACTGGCGCAAACAGCGGCCAAGGAGTACGACTTCTTTAC
>Ga0182012_10006414_pt1 | contig 12014 bp, 9 predicted proteins | sample 612S2SmetaG_FD_120486 | JGI IMG/M metagenome (GOLD analysis project Ga0182012, IMG submission 120486) | Permafrost microbial communities from Stordalen Mire, Sweden - 612S2S metaG | ecosystem: Environmental > Terrestrial > Soil > Wetlands > Permafrost | place: Sweden: Stordalen | collected...
CCTCGAGGTCGGGGTCGACGTCGTCGAGACGAACTCGTTCGGGTCGTTGCCCATCGTGCTCGCCGAGTACCAGATCGCGGATCGCGCCGAGGAACTGGCCCGCGCCTCCGCCCGTCTGGCGAAAGAGGTCGCCAGCGGCTACTCGACCCCAGACCGGCAACGCTATGTTGCCGGGAGCCTCGGTCCAGGCACGAAGCTGCCGACGCTCGGCCAGGTGAGCTTCAAGGACCTGCGGGACGCCTACGAGGTAGTCGCGCGTGGGCTGCTCGACGGCGGAGTCGATCTCTTCCTGATCGAGACGGTCTACGACGTGCTCCAGTCCAAGGCGGCGATCCAAGCTTGCCGGCGCGCCATGCAGTACGCGGGACGCGAGGTACCGATCCAGGTGCAGGTGACCATCGAGCTCACCGGCCGGATGCTGCTCGGCACCGAGATCGGCGCGGCACTGTGCACGCTGGACGCGATGAGACCCGACGTGATCGGCATGAACTGCGCCACCGGTCCCGTCGAGATGTACGAAGCCCTCCGCTTCCTGTCTGGCCAGGCGCGCACTGCGATCTCGGCGCTGCCGAATGCCGGACTGCCGTCGGTGCTCGACGGGAAGATGCACTACGACCTGACGCCGGACGCCCTCGCCGAACACCTGTCCCTGTTCATCCGCGAACTGGGGGTCTCGGTCGTCGGCGGTTGTTGCGGCACGACCCCCGAGCACCTCGCCAAGGTCGTGGCCGCCTGCGCGGATCTCGTGCCCGCACCTCGCTCGCCGGTTTATGAGCCGTCTGCAGCTTCGCTGTACGTTGCGACACCGTTCGAGCAGGAGGCGTCGTTTCTGGTCATAGGCGAGCGCACAAACGCCAACGGATCCAAGCGCTTCCGCGACGCGATGCTCGCGGGCGACTTCGAGACCACGGTCACGATGGCACGCGACCAGATTCGTGAGGGCGCCCATCTGCTCGACGTGTGCGTCGACTACACAGGCGCCGACGGAGTACGGGACATGACAGAAGTGGCGCAGCGCTTTGCCACCCAGTCGTCGATCCCCCTCGTCATCGACACCACCGAGGCTCCGGTCGCCGAAGCTGCCCTCCAGTGGATAGGCGGGAGGCCCGTCCTCAACTCGGTGAACCTGGAGGATGGGGATGCCCCCGGTACCCGGCTCGATCGCTTCCTGACGCTCGCGCGCGACTACGGGGCAGCGGTGATCTGCACCTGCATCGACACCGACGGCCAAGCGCGCACCGCGGACTGGAAGCTGCGTGCGGCCAAGGCCATCCACGACCTTGCCGTCGGGCGATACGGCCTCGAGCCGGCAGACCTCCTCTTTGATGCACTGGCTCTCCCACTGTCGACTGGAATGGAGGAGAGCCGGCGGGACGGGATCGAGACCATCGAGGCGATCCGGCGGATCAAGACCGAGATGCCCGGCGTGCACACGGTGCTCGGCCTCTCGAATGTCTCCTTCGGGCTCTCCCCCGCTGCCCGCCAGGTGCTCAACTCGGTCTTCCTGCACGAGTGCGTTCAAGCCGGGCTCGATGCCGCGATCGTTCATGCCGGAAAGATCCAGCCCCTGCACAAGATAGCCGAGTCCGACCGCGACATCTGCCTTGATCTCATATACGACCGGCGCCGCGAGGGCTATGACCCGCTCTCGGCTCTCATCGCCGCGTTCGAGGGCGAAAGCGCAACGGCACACTCCGCGATCGAGGATCGCTCCGGCTGGACCGTCGCGCGACGCCTGGAAAGGCGAATCGTGGACGGTGACCGCAATGGTCTCGAGGCCGAGCTCGACGAGGCGCTCGGCGCCGGGCACGCGGCCCTCGACATCGTCAACGACATGCTGCTTGCCGGTATGCGCACCGTCGGAGAGCTGTTCGGCTCTGGCCAGATGCAGCTGCCCTTCGTGCTCGCCTCGGCCGAGACGATGAAGGCCGCAGTGGCCCACCTGGAACCGCACATGGAGCGCTCCGAGTCAGGTGGGCGGGGCAGGATCGTTCTCGGAACCGTCAAGGGCGACGTGCACGATATCGGCAAGAACCTGGTCGACATCATCCTCACCAACAACGGCTACGAGGTCCACAACCTCGGGATCAAGGTGCCGGTGTCGGAGATGATCGCGAAAGCCGACGAAGTCGGGGCCGACGCGATCGGCATGAGCGGCCTGCTCGTGAAGTCGACGCTCATCATGCGCGACAACCTGGAGGAGCTTAACCGGCTCGACAAGTCCGGGTACCCGATCATCCTGGGTGGAGCGGCGCTCACGCGCACCTATGTCGAAAAGGACCTCCGCTCTGTGTACAGAGGTCGTGTCTTCTATGGCAAGGACGCCTTCGAGGGCCTGCACCTGTTGGACCGGCTGATGCAGATCAAGCGGAGCGGTGTGGTCGACCCGAGCTTCGGGACCGAGCTCTCGGGCCGCAAACTCCCCCCGCGGCGCAGCGCGCAGGTGGCCGAGATCGACCCGGCAACGCTTCCGGCGCGCTCGCCGGAGGTCGGGACCGACAACGAGCTGTTCGAGCCTCCGTTCCTCGGAACCCGGGTCGCCAAGGGCATACCGCTTGACGACATCGCTTCCTACTTGAACGAGACCGCGCTCTTCCGCAACCAGTGGGGCTATCGCCCCGAAGCGGGCGAGACCGACGTGGACTTCAAAGAGCGTGTCCGAGCCGAGCTCCGGGCGCACCTCGACCAGGCCAAGGCCGAAGGCTTGCTCGTGCCTCAGGTTGTCTGGGGCTACTTCCCGGTGAACGCCGACGGGAACGATCTCGTCGTGTACGCCGACGACGACCGCACGACTGAGCGTGAACGTTTCTCGTTCCCACGCCAAGCAAAAGAGCCTTACCTATGCATCGCCGATTTCTTCAGGCCGGTGGACTCTTCTGACCACGACTATGCCGCATTCCAGATTGTGACGATGGGATCTCTGGCTTCGGTCCGCACGGCCGAGCTGTTCGCCGCGGACAGCTACAGGGAGTATGTGGCGATGCACGGGTTGTCGGTCGAAATGACTGAGGCGGTCGCCGAGCTATGGCACCGGCGCGTCCGAGAGGAGTGGGGATTCGCCGACGAGGACGCTCCGACGCTGACCGGTCTGTTCCGCCAGCAGCACCGTGGTGGCCGGTATTCGTTCGGCTACCCGGCATGCCCGGATCTGGAGGACAATGCGAAAGTCGTAGACCTCCTCGAAGCCGGCCGTATCGGAGTCACAGTGAGCGAGGGCTTCCAGCTCCATCCCGAACAGACGACGCTCGCAATCATCTGCCACCACCCGATGGCCAAGTACTTCGTCGTCTGACTCGCTGACACTATCGGCACAAAGATCACCACGGGATCCGGCGGTGAGCTAGCCTCACAACACATTTGAAGCGGTCCCGGCAGCCGTCGCCATGGAACTCAGCCGTCGTCTGCAACAGGGGGCCCGATATGTGGGAGGCACAGATGATCAGACTTGCGAGGAATATCAAGCCGAGTCGCGTCGCTGCAGGCTTGGCTCTGGTGACAGTCGCGGCGATCGTGGCGGCAGGCTGCAGCAGCTCGAGCACACCCACGACCACCACCACGGCGTCCGCGAGCTCGACCACGTCGACTACTTCGACTGCCACAAGCTCGACTACGACGACAACGACCGCGGCTGCGAGCTCGACGACGACGACTTCGGCCGGAACCTCGGGCTCGGGTCTGCTCTCGAAGTTCCAGGCCGGCCAGCAGGCGACCTTCATCGCGACATACAAGGTCACCTCGGGTACCTCCACGTCCTTGACGAGCCTCACGATCGCTCAGCAGGGATCGGACTCGCTCTTCGGGGGGACCAGCTCCTCGGGCAAGTTCGAGCTGGTAAATCTCGGCAAGAAGAGCTACATCTGCAGCGGACAGACGTCATCGGGCACCGGCGGGATGTGCCTGAGTGAGGGAGCAGCAGCTTCGGAGGCGGACCTGTTCAAGATGTACGAGCCCGGCTACTACCTTCCCTACTTCCAGGCCGCCGCCAAAGCCTCGGGCGGACAGGTCAGCTACTCGTCGAAATCGGTCAACGGCATCTCGCTTTCCTGCGTCTCGGTGACCGATCCGACCGGAAAGACTGGGACCGGGACGTTCTGTGTGACAGATCAGGGCGTCCTGGGCTATGTCGCGTGGACGGGCGCCACGGCGGCGGACAACGGCAGCTTCGAGATCACGAGCTACTCGACGAGCGTGCCGGCCAGCGAGTTCACCCTTCCGGCCACCCCGACGACCATTCCGTAACCACGACCGGCGCGTCCGTGCACTTGTGGCGTCGTCCAACACGTGCACGACAGCGCGTGTGGGCGTCGGCGACCCGTTAGGGTTTTGATCGATGACACTGGATTCCACCGACGTCTCCTTCGAGAACGACGTACTCGTCCGCTCTGAAACCGTCCCGGTCATCGTCGACCTGTGGGCACCGTGGTGCGGCCCGTGCAAGACGCTCAGCCCGGTCATCGAACGCGTCGTGGAGGCGACAGCGGGCGCCGTCGAGCTCGTTAAGGTCAACGTCGACGAGAACCCGAGGGTCGCTCAGAGCTTCCAGGTCCAGTCGATCCCGGCGGTGTTCGCGATCAAGGACCGCCAGGTCGTCGACCAGTTCATCGGCGCGCTCGGCGAGGCTGCCATCCGCGACTTCGTGGGCCGGCTCGTCCCTGCCGCGAGCCAAGCCGACGAGCTGATCGCCCTGGGAGACGAGCCCTCGCTGCGCCGTGCGCTCGAGCTCGAGCCCGACCGTCCCGAGGCCATCGTCGGCCTGGCTGAGATACTCGTCGCGAAAGGTGAGCCCGAGGACGCGCTGAACCTGCTCGCCAAGATCCCAGACGCCGGCGAGGCGCGTCGCGTCGCCGCTCTTGCCAGGTTGGCGATCGCGGGCTCACCGGTGCTGCCCGTGGGTACGAGCGGAAGTGGCGGGGTTGCACTCGACGAGCACATGGGCGCGCTGTTGGACCGGGTGAAGACCGATGACGAGGCCCGCCAGGAGCTTGTCGACCTCCTCGAGACGATGGACTCCTCGGATCCGAGGCGGGAACAGTACCGACGGGCTCTTGCCTCTCGGTTGTTCTGACCCTGCCGAGCCCGCGAGCCCAGGCGTGCCGACTCACAGCTCAGTCTGGTGGCCAAGCCATCCCGTCTTCCTCGAGCTCGGTCGGCGTCGCTACGACCTGACGACCAGGGCACTGGTCATCGGAATCCTCAATCGGACCACGGACTCGTTCTACGACCGCGGTTCGTACTTCGAGCTGGACCGCTTCTATGAGCGCGCCGAGCAACTGGTCCGAGAAGGCGCCGACGCGCTCGACGTGGGCGGTGTCAAGGCCGGCCCCGGGCCCGAGGTCACAGAGCAGGAGGAGCTCGACCGCGTCGTGCCGGTGATCGCGACGCTTGTCGAACGCTTCGACGTGCCGATTTCTGTCGACACCTGGCGGGCGTCGGTCGCCGCCGCTTGCTTCGAAGCCGGAGCCGTGGTCGGAAACGACATCAGCGGGTTCGCCGACCCCGGTTACCTCTCGGCCGCGTCGGCAGCCGGGGCCAGCGTGGTGGCCACCCACATTCGGCTCTCACCACGGGTGCCGGACCCCGCGCCGCACTATGACGACGTCGTCGCCGAAGTCGAACGCTTCCTTCTCGCGTGCGCGGAGCGCGCTCAAAAAAGCGGGGTTCCTGCTGAACACGTGATCCTCGACGCCGGCCTCGACCTCGGGAAGACGGCCGCGCAGTCCCTATTGCTGTTGCAGAGCTCGGCACGGCTTGCCTCGCTCGGCTATCCGCTGCTCCTGTCCTCCTCGAACAAGACCTTCCTTGGGGTTCTCCTGGGACTCGAGATCGGCGAGCGCCGCGAAGCTTCGCTGGCCTCGGCGGCGCTCGGAATAGCCGGAGGATGCCGGCTCGTAAGGGTCCACGACGTCGCCGGCACCTGTAGGGTGCGTGACCTCCTGGCCGCGATTGGCGAGTCAGCACCGCGAGACCTCGCAGGGCTCGACGAGGCCGGCCCCCTTAGAACGGCGAGGACGGTGCTCGGCACTGGAGGGCTGCGATGACCGCCACGACCGCCCGGGCCGGTGACTCCCCTGCGGTCTTTGTCGTCAAGGGCAGTGAGCCTGCCCTCGTGGATCGTGGCGTCGAACTGCTGCTCGCCGAACTGACCTCACCGGAGGCCACGGGCGCCGAGGCGCAGGACCCGACCGGCGCGAGAGGGAACCTCGCTGTCGCGATCGAAGATCATCGGGCGTCCAACAGCGACGAGGACGTGATCGGTCCGGTCACTGACGCGCTGTACACACCTGCGTTCCTGGCCGATCGCCGTATCGTGGTGCTCCGCGATGCGGAGAACCTCGACGCCTCCCAGGCCGCCGAGCTCGCTTCAAGGATCTCTGAACCGTTCGCGCCGAACGTCCTCGTGCTCGCCATTGCCGCAAAGGCGTTGCCCGCCGGCCTCGCCAAGGCTGTCAAGTCACGATCACGCGAGATCGACACCTCGCCCGGTTCCTCAGGCAAGGCGCGCACCCAGTGGCTGAGCGAGCAGTTGCAGACCGCGCCGGTTCACCTGGACCCGGCCGCCCGCCACCTTCTCGAGGGCCACCTCGGCGAGGACGTCTCGCGCCTGCACGCGCTATTTGAAATTCTCACCGCCGCGTACGGCGAGGGCGCGAGGCTCACCCCGATCGAACTCGAACCGTTTCTCGGCGATGAGGGCGGAGCGCCGCCTTGGGAGCTCACCGAGGCGCTCGACAACGGCGAGGTGGCCAAGGCGGTGAAGGCCGCACGCCGCCTGCTCGGACCCGGAGGTCGCCATCCCTTCCAGCTGCTCGCCACCTTGCACAAGCACTATGCGTCGATGCTGCGCCTCGACGGGAGCGGCATAACCGATCCGGCCGAGGCGGCTTCGGTGCTCGGAATGCCTCCGTACCCGGCGCGCAAGGTCTTCACCCAGGGGTCAAGGCTCGGCATAGCCCGCATCGCCCGCGCGGTTAGCCTGGTCGCCGATGCCGACCACGATCTTCGCGGAGTGCTGGCCTGGCCGGACGAACTCGTGATCGAGGTACTCGTCGCGCGCCTGGCCCAGCTCTCGCACACCCGCATGCACTCGCCCGCCGTCGCACGCCGCCCGGCTCGTACGCCATGACCGCGCCGAGCCCGGGCCGCTATGAGAAATCTGAGCTCCTCGAGCTCGCACAAGAGGTTGCCGAAGCTGCCGGTAGAGTCCTTCGCGCAGGGCTGGAGAGGGTTGCCGGGGGGATCCTGCTCGCCACCGGTGCCTCCTCGAAGTCGAGCCCGACCGATCTTGTGACCGAGGTCGACCGCAACAGTGAGGAGCTGATCGTCAGCGCTTTGCTGCGCGCTCGGCCGGACGACGGCGTGCTCGGCGAAGAGGGCAGCTCCCGTGCTGGTTCCACCGGCGTCACCTGGGTCATCGATCCGCTCGACGGAACGATCAACTACCTCTATGGGATAGAGGAGTTCTCGGTCTCGATAGGTGCTCGTGTGGACGGGCGAAGCATCGTGGGAGCCGTCCACAATCCGGTGAACGGTGAGATGTTCGCCGCCTGCGAAGGAGAGGGAGCGACGCTGAACGGCCGCACCCTCCGGCTCGAGCCCTCGGGCCGGACCCTCGCCGAAGCGCTCGTCGGCACCGGTTTCACCTATGTGTCCAAAGACCGGGCCGATCAGGCGCGCATGATCCCGGTCATCCTGCCCGCGGTGCGGGACATCCGCCGCCGCGGTTCGGCGGCGCTCGACATATGCGCAGTGGCGTGCGGGCGCTTCGACGCCTTCTACGAGGCCTGGCTGCGACCGTGGGATCTCACAGCGGGCGAGGTTGTCGCCCGCGAGGCCGGGGCCACAGTCAACCTGGTCGAAGGGCTGGCCGACGGGTCCTCGACCGTCGTCGTCGCTGCTCCGGGCCTCGGAGGTCCGCTCGTCGAGCTGCTCAAGCGAAGCGTCGCGCACTGAGGGATCGCTCCCGGCCGCCGGCAGGCTTCACAGCTCGGCGTCAACGGGTCGGGCCGCGCCCGCATCGGCGGAAGGCTGATAGCGTCCGCGTCCACTGTCCACCTGCCCGTGCCAAGGACGAGGTCGCCGATGGAGTTCGAGGTCGTCGTTGAAATTCCCAAGGGCCAGCGCAACAAGTACGAGATGGACCACGTCACCGGTCGGATCTACCTCGACCGGATGCTGTTCACCTCGACTCGTTACCCGGCCGATTACGGCTTCATCGACGGCACGCTGGGCCAGGACGGCGACCCTCTCGATGCTCTGGTGCTAGTCGAGGAGCCCACGTTTCCGGGCTGCGTCGTACGGTCCCGGGCAATCGGCATGTTCCGGATGACCGACGAGAAGGGCCCGGACGACAAGATAATCGCGGTCCCGGCACACGATCCCCGCCTCGAGCACCTCCAGGATCTGCGCCATCTCCCGGAATTCGACCGGCTCGAGATCCAGCACTTCTTCGAGGTCTACAAGGACCTCGAGCCCGGCAAGTCGGTCGAAGGAGCCACCTGGGCCGGACGCGAGGCGGCCGAACTGGAGATCGAGCGGTCCCGGGCACGCGCCGAGGAGCACACGTAGCGCTCAAGGTGCACCTGGGTCACGAGCCGGTGTCCGCGAACCTCCGATCAGAGGTGCAAGTTCACGTTCCAGGCACGCTCCATGGGCTGCACGAGCGCCTTGGCGAGCAGGTCGTAGCCGGCCGGAAGAAGGTGCACGCCGTCGCTCGAACGGATCTGCTCGTACGATCCGTTGACCGAGAGCCACATGATGAAGCCTCCCCGCCGCGTGGCGAGAACCTTGTCAGAGGGGTAGTAGGTCACGCCCGGGTGCCGACGTGCCTCGATGAGGAAGACCCGGTCCAATTTCTGTGGGAAGCCTGCCGGCACGGTCGAGGCGGCCCCCATCGGCGGTAATCCGACCCACATCACGTGGGCACCGGCCGAGGTTGCCTCTTCCATGACGAGCGCGACCCTGGCCGCGTACGCCCGCCACCAAGTCGCCGAGGCCATCGAGAACAACAGGTAACGTCCGTTGCCGACCGAGAACGACTGCATGTCGTTGGCACCGAGCATCACGACCACGATCTCCGGGTGGTAGCGCCTCAACTCGGTTTCGAGGGTCACCGGCCAGTTGTAGTAGTCGATCCGCGCCAAGCCCGTGTCCTCGAGACCCTTTTGGACGACGCGTACCGCCAGGTCCTGGGAGAAGACGTCTCCGAGGCCGAAACCGAGGTCCTCCCCCACAGAGTCCCCGATCGAGAGCAGGGTCATCGGGCGAGACGGCGTAGGGGAAACGAGCGGCGGCGGCCCGGCTGGCACCACCGGCGGGGGCGGTGGGGGGATGTAGTGGACCCCGGGCCCGAGATGCGGCGCAGCACCGAGGCCGAGATAACCCACCGGTCGCGGCAAGGGGGCGACCACGGGGACGACGGTGGTCAGCGGACCAGTGTCGCACGCAGGTGCCCCGCCGATGCCGCATCTCCCCAAGGCTGAGTCGGCGGCGTTCACAGGTCCGGAGAACCCGATCGCGCCGGCGAACGCGGCGATCGGGCGGAGGAGGGACATCGCCACAGATCTGCGGACCCCGATCTGGCCGGCCTCGGCAGAGTGGTACAGCTGGTTCGCGTCGAAGAAGAGCCAGACCCCAAAGCAGACGAGACCTACCGCGATTATGCGGCCCGCCGACGCCCGTCTTCTCTTGTCAGTCGGCGCGCCCTCACCATGTGCACTCAACCGCCCTCTCGGGTCCGTGGAGCGGGCGGCCTTCGTGGTGACACCGAGCCGGGCCGAGCGGGCCCGCGCCGATGTGCCCGACCGTCGCGTCGGGACCGGTACGGACCTGGCCTGACTTGCGCGCCTCACCGGGCGCTGCTGGCCTTTTCGGCTCGGCTCGCGGCCGGCCGATCCGGGTGTGTTTCGCGAGTTCGTCAACTAGCTCGTGCCACCTTCGACAAGATCATCCCAGTCTCAAAAGCGGAAGTAGATGAACGGCGCGACACCCGGAGGACCAAGGGTCGTGATGACCAGCAGGACAGCGGCAAGCACCGCGCCCTGGGCGTACACGCTAAGGCGCGAGAACACCTCTTGCGCGCGGAGCGGCAAGGCCGGGGGTACGTACTGGGACCCAATACCGACGGCGATCACGAGCAGCACCGCGAAATTCACCAGGGGCGAGGGCTGGCTCCAACCGGTGAACAATCGGCCGAACATTGCGAACGCGTTGGCGAACGAGGTGGCCCGGAAGAAGACCCATCCCACGCAGACGAGCTGGAAGGTCGCGAACCGTTCCCATGCGATCCAGCCGCGGCCCTCTCGTTGAGGCGAGAGCCCCCTCTCGACACGTTTGGCGCGACGGTAGTGGCCTGTGCACTGTCCCAGCCCGTGAAGAGTGCCCCACGCGACAAAGGTCCAGGCCGCGCCGTGCCACAGTCCCCCGAGCACCATCGTGACCATGATGTTGCGATACATCGTGGCCCGCGATCCCTGGTTGCCCCCGAGAGGGATGTACAGGTAGTCGCGAAGCCACAGGGACAAGGTGATGTGCCACCGTCGCCAGAAGTCCTGCAAGGACCGGGCGGTGTAAGGGGCATTGAAGTTCTCGGGGAAACGAAAGCCGAGCAGGAGGGCACAGCCGATGGCTATGTCGGTGTAGCCACTGAAGTCGCAGTAGATCTGCACCGCATAGCCATAAATAGCCAGCAGAACCTCGAACGACGAGTGCGTGTGAGGGTTTGCGAACACCGGGTCAACGATCTGGGATGAGACGTAGCTGGAGAGCACGACTTTCTTGAACAGGCCGCCGAAGATGAGGTACGCGGCCTTTGGGAGCGCAATCCTGCGCGGGTCGCGTCGGTGAGCTCTGCGGATCTGGGGCAAGAGGTCGGACCCGCGCACGATCGGCCCGGCAACCAGGTGCGGGAAAAACGCAACGAAGACCGCCACGTCCAACCACGGTGAGGGCTCCAGGCTCCCCCGGTAGATGTCGATCACGTAGGACAGACCCATGAAGGTGAAGAACGAGATACCGACGGGAAGCGTGACTTGGATCAACGGGATCGGGTCGCCCATCCCGAGGTGGTGGACCACGTTGTCGAGATTGAGGCTCAACCACCCTGCGTACTTGAACCAGCCCAGCAGGCACAGCTCGGCGGCGACGGTCGCTATCAACCAGGCCCGCCGGGCCGACGCCACCCCGGACCGGTGGACCAGGCGACCTCCAACAACCGTGCACAGCGTGGATATCGCGAGGAGGAACACGAACCGCCAGTCCCACCATCCGTAGAACACGTAGCTGGCGATGAGAATGAACACGCGCCAGCGCTTGGGGAAAGGCGCGAGCAGCCAGTTGCCGACGAAGACGATCCCGAAGAAGATTGCGAAATCAGTTGTCGGGAACAGCAACCGGTGAAGTCCTTCGTGCGCGCTCTGGCAACGCGGGTCGCGTATACCTTCGGCCGACCGACGATACATATCCTTTGGCCTCAACGGGTGGAGGCTTTCAGCCCCTTTTCGGCCCAGATGACAAGGGGCGTTCCCGCTCCATGTCGTTCAGGCCCGCGCCGGCCGGGGCCGGACGAGCGAGCGTTGTTGGGACGCGACCTGTCGCGGTTGGGCTGTCGGGCCAGTGCCGACACGCTTGGGGTCGCACCTGAGGAGGGTCGAAAACGGCGGGCCCCGGCGAGCTGCACGCTTCCTACAAGAATGCCTCGAGCATCGATGACCGTCCGACCGAGCTCGGCTGTGTCGAGGAACTCCTTGCCAGATCGCACCGAACTTCGAGTTCACATTCCGAATTTGTCGGACTCTTGGTTGACCTGGATTTAGCGGGCGTAAGTCCCCAGGTTCGACCAGGCGGAGCCCAAAAATAAGCGACCAGACTCTCTGACGACCCGGTCAAAACATTGATCGAATTGCAACCCAGTGAATCGGAAAATCGTCCGGCGAACCGGGAGACATTTTTGCACTGCGGGAAGGAGTCGGGCCCACCAATCGGCTGATCCTTTGGGGTGCATCCGAGGCTTGGACCAG
>Ga0182012_10006416_pt1 | contig 12009 bp, 6 predicted proteins | sample 612S2SmetaG_FD_120486 | JGI IMG/M metagenome (GOLD analysis project Ga0182012, IMG submission 120486) | Permafrost microbial communities from Stordalen Mire, Sweden - 612S2S metaG | ecosystem: Environmental > Terrestrial > Soil > Wetlands > Permafrost | place: Sweden: Stordalen | collected...
GGCAAGCTGTCTTTGTAAGGCGATTTCTTCAAAATTTCAACCGCTTTTTCGTCCGCCGCTTCTTCTTCTTGCCGATCGCGGCCGACTTGCACCCGCTTGATAATCGCCGGATCGTCGAACAGCAACCGGTCTTCAAACGCATATTTCGTATTCATGGAATGGCCCAGCACAATATGCGCTAATTCGTGTGACAATACCGCCGCCAAACTGGCTTCATCCGGCAAAACGTCGATCAGCCCGCGGCTCAACAGAATGGTATGGTTCAAGGCCATTGATTCGAGCGGCGTGGTTAACAAAACCCGCGCTTTTACCTTGAAATCAAGATTAATATTCGCGCTCACCAGCAAGTTATTCAGGACTGTTTCGAGCACCTGATCCACTTCACCCTGGGGCGCAATCAATCCCGCGCGCAACAGCCTATCAATGACATTCTGCGCGGCTTCTTCTTCCCACAACCGATAACTTTGCAGTGGCGAATAATCGGCTGCCGCGTCGCTATCGTCTTTAACACCCTGGCCGGTATCTACCGTCAAATTCGTGAAGGCTTCGTCGGTTTTTTCATGCGTCCGTTCATAGCCCCACAAGCGCGTTTGCGCACGCATGGCTGCGGTTCTAACCAGCGCCGAACGGTATGCTTCTTCCTGCGAATAAATGTAAGCCGGCAGCCACGTGCCGCCGCTGTTGACGCGCCAGCATTCAAAGTGCAAATAATCGTGATAAGTCGAAGGTTGATACTGCCCCTGGAACCGGACGATGTTGTAATCGCGGTCTTCCACCCAAATCCGCCCCTTAAAACGTTTTCTGCTGGCGCCTTCCATCGGCGCCACGTCGATGACATAACACCGCACGTCCCCCAGAAATTCGCGGCGGATATATTCGAACGAATAATGCGCTCTATCAAAATCGTTCACGTCGATAAACAATTCATCGGAAAAACCATGCGAATTGTATTGCGTGGTAAACAGCGAGATGAGCGAATGCGCGACTGCCTTGGTTTTGCTGCGCGGCGGTAAATACGACATATCCACCACGCCATCGCGCATGTTCAACTGGCCCAGAAAGTAGAAATCTTTGTGCGGCACGAACCCTAAATCAGGATCGCTCTTCGTCTCCTGGATATAGGTTTCAATCACCGGCGATTTGTCCCGCAAACGCCGCATCAGCATACGCTCGCTATTGACCGCCCGGTCAATCACCTCTTCAAACGACTTGGCTTGTTCAGCGGCGGGGTGCTCAATGATTTGATCGATTTCCTTGTTGGGGTCAACGTTTGTCGGTACCCCTTTCACTTCGATCTGAGCAAACGCGGGCCCCAGCGCTAGTAGCACCGCTATTAGAATGAGCCTGGCCGTTTGAGTAAGTGCTGATTGCTGCGTCATCACAGAAACATCCTTTATGTAAGTTCGAAACTGATCTTAATCGTCGCGTCGGTGTCCACTGGCACACCGCCGCGCGTTGCCGGCCTAAAACGGACCTTGAGAGCCGCTTGTTGCGCCGCTTCGTCCAGGCCGTGACCGAGCCCGCGCACCACCCGAACCACGCGCACTGTCCCGTTGGCCTGAAATACCACTTGCAGCGACACTTCACCCTCTAACCGTAATTCCCTCGCCTCTACAGTGTAAGCGGGTTTCGGCTTAAACAGAATCTCCAAAGGAGTGACTTTGTCTCCCGCCGCTTCTGCTTTCTTGCCAGCCGGTGGCGTAAGGGTCGCATCGCCGAAGGCAGTGGAGCGAATTCCATCGTTGTTCACAAGATTTTTCGGGCGACCGGCCGGGCCTATTTCACCAAATCCAGTCTGGCGGATGGTGTTACCAGCCACAATTTTGCCGCCGCCGCCGTTGTGCCCGCTGTTGTCCGGCAGATCAAATGCGCCCACTTTGGTAAGCGGAACCGGGTTCTGCCGCGAATTTTCTGAAGGGTGCGCGCCATTCGGGTCACCAAAACCGCCCACTTGCAGCTTCTGCATCGGCGCGGCCTTGGCTAGTTCGGTGGTCGGCTGGAATACCCCGGTCTGGATAGGTGATTTTGGTACCGGAAGCTCCGCTTTTATTTCTGGAACCGGCGTTTGAACTGGTTTTATCTCTGGTGCTTCCACCGTTTGCAGCTTTTTGGCCTCAGCTACCACCACCGGTGGTGGGACAAACGTCTTTAATGGCGGCTTAACTAGCGGATGCAAGATCAGCTTGGGAGCAACTAAGTGCTGGATCTCCGGCTTAGGCTTATAATCCAGCAACGGAGCTACTAAACTCACGTGGCCGTAAGACTTACGGATCTCCACCGCCGCAGGTATTACGATGAGAAACGCCATTGCCACCACTCCCCCATGAACGGCCATGCTGACCGCATAACTACTCCACGAAGACTTGTGAACCGACGTCGCAAAAAGGCTTTGGGTGGTAATTCGGCTCATTCCTCAACCCAATATATCCAACTATCGGGTTTCCCGCAGTAAGGTTCTGATGCAGTACTGTTGCTATACTCAGATTGTTTCTGTTTCTCGAGCTGGAGTGGCGGAACTGGCAGACGCACGGGACTCAAAATCCCGCGCCCTTCCCGGGCATGTGGGTTCGACCCCCACCTCCAGTACCAACGTAAGTCCCTTTAGTTCAGCAGCTTGGCAGGAGGATCAAAGGGACTGTTTGGCAACCGTTCCAGCAGCGGTTGCATCTAAAAGCCTTCAGGAAACATGACAAAAGCGGACCAACATCCTCTACAGAGGATTATCAACAGTCGTATCGTAATCATCGATGGCGCAATGGGCACCACCATACGCACCTACGGCATGACAGAGGCCGATATCCGCGGCGAACGCTTTAGAGACTCGAAGAAAGACCTGCTGAACAACGGCGACCTGTTCTCTCTGACCCAGCCAAAGATGATCTGCGACATTCACCGGCGTTTCCTGGAGGCGGGTGCCGATATCATCGAAACGAATACCTTCGGCGCGACCAGTATTACGCAGAGCGAATTCTTCGTGGACGATCCGCGCGAGCACGGCGGCAGGAAAGACCCGGCGTTTTATCAAAAAATCATTGAAGACCCCTTTCTGAATAGTTTGGCGTGGGAAATCAACGAGAAATCGGCGCAGCAATGCCGGGAATGGGCCGATCGTGTCGGCAGTGCCACGGGGCGCCAACGATTTGTGGCGGGCGCCATGGGCCCGCTGACCGTATCACTTTCCAATTCGCCCGATGCCGACGATGCCGGCTTCCGGGTGGCGACCTTCGACCAAGTGAAGGCGGGCTACATGCAGCAGGTGCGCGCGCTGATCGCCGGCGGCTCAGATTTGCTGCTGGTGGAGACGATCTTTGATTCGTTGAATGCGAAGGCTGCGCTGGTGGCTATTCGTGAAGTCTTCGATGAGGATGGCAAAGAACTGCCGATTATGATTTCGGCAGCGGTGGGCCGCGGCGGAGAAACCATGATCTCGGCGCAGACCATTGAAGCGTTCTGGAACGCCGTAAAGCACGTTAAGCCGTTGGCCGTGGGCCTGAATTGCTCTCTTGGTCCCGACTTAATGTATCCGTTTCTGGAGGAGTTGTCTGAGAAATCGGACACGGCCATTTCGTGCTACCCGAATGCCGGATTGCCGAATCCGCTCTCCGCGACCGGTTTCGATCTCGGACCGGCTGATATGGCCCGTTATCTGGGTGAGTTCGCACAGGGCGGACTGATCAATATTGCCGGCGGCTGCTGCGGCAATACGCCGGAACACATTGCCGCCATTGCCAAGGCCCTCAATGGTCAGCCTGCGCGGAATCGGCGCAGCGTGCCAGACGCAGCGGAAGCGAAACCGCTGCGTCTGTCCGGTTCGCAGCCATTCACGCAACAAGCGGGCGTGTATATCATGATCGGCGAGCGGACGAACGTGGCTGGCTCACCCAAATTCGCCAAGCTGATCAAGGAAGGCAAATACGAAGAAGCAGTCAGCATCGCCCGGCAGCAAGTGGAGAACGGCGCCAACGTCATAGACATCTGCATGGACGAGGGCATGATCGATGGGGTCGCCGCCATGACGCGCTTCCTGCAACTCCTAGCCAGCGAACCGGAAGTCGCCAAAGTGCCCTTCATGATCGATTCTTCCAAGTGGGAAGTCATCGAAGCCGGCCTGAAATGCCTGCAAGGCAAGGGGATTGTTAACTCCATTTCGCTCAAAGAAGGCGAAGAGAAATTCCGGCAGAATGCCGCGCACATTCTTAAGTATGGCGCGGCCACGGTGGTTATGGCCTTTGACGAGAAAGGCCAAGCCGCTACTTACGAAGAGAAGATCCGCATCTGCGAACGCGCCTATCGAATCCTGGTGGACGGAGTGGGCTTCCCGCCCGAAGACATCATCTTTGATCCGAACATCCTCACCGTTGCCACCGGCATGGAGGAGCACAACAACTACGCGCTGGATTTCATCAACGCCACGCGCTGGATCAAAGCTAACCTGCCGCATGCCAAAGTGAGCGGCGGCGTCTCCAATATCTCTTTTAGCTTCCGCGGCAACAATCAGGTCCGCGAAGCGATGCACTCCGCGTTTCTCTATCACGCTATCGCCGCCGGTATGGACATGGGCATTGTCAACGCGGGCATGCTTGAGGTCTATGAAGAGATCGAGCCCGAGCTGAAGGAACTTGTCGAAGACGTTCTGCTCAACCGCCGCCCCGATGCCACAGAGCGTCTAGTCGAACAGGGCGAAAAGCTGAAGGCTGCGAGTAGCGGGGCAGTGGCTACCGAGAAGAAGAGTGAAGAATGGCGTAACGGCACGGTGGAAGACCGCCTTTCCCATGCACTGGTCAAAGGCATCGACACATACATCGACATTGACACCGAAGAAGCGCGCGCCAAACTCGGGCGCCCGCTGCTGGTGATTGAAGGTCCGCTGATGGATGGCATGAGCATCGTGGGCGATCTTTTTGGCGCGGGCAAGATGTTCCTGCCACAGGTCGTCAAATCGGCGCGCGTCATGAAGAAGGCAGTGGCTTATCTCACACCCTTCATGGAAGCCGAGAAAAAGGCGATGGCGGCGGCTGGTCAAGTCGCCAAGGCGCAGGGTAAAATCGTGCTCGCCACCGTGAAGGGCGACGTGCACGATATTGGCAAGAACATCGTGGGAGTGGTACTGGCGTGCAATAACTACGAAGTGATCGACATGGGTGTGATGGTGCCTTGTGAAAAGATTCTGGAACGCGCCAAAACCGAGAAGGCGGATCTTATCGGCCTCAGCGGCTTGATCACGCCGTCACTGGATGAGATGGTACACGTCGCGCGAGAGATGGAGCGGCAAGGGTTCAAGCTGCCGTTGCTGATCGGCGGCGCCACCACCAGCCGCGCCCACACGGCGGTGAAGATTGCTCCGCACTATAGCCAGCCGGTGGTTCACGTGCTTGATGCCAGCCGCGCCGTGCCCGTCACCACTAGCCTATTGAGCGAGGACGGCAGGGAAGCGTTCATCGCGCAGCACCTGGCCGATTATGAGTCGCTACGTAAGACGCACGCCGGCCCGCGCCAATCGGTAGTGCCTCTCGACACCGCCCGCAGCCGCCGAACGCCTATTCAATGGCGCGCCGAAGATCTGTCTGTACCTTCATTCACCGGTGTGCGTGTGCTGGATAAATTCCCGTTGGCGACGCTGCGCGATTTTATCGACTGGTCGCCGTTCTTTCACACCTGGGGTATGAAGGGGATTTATCCACGCATACTCGAGCATGCGGAGCACGGCTCACAGGCGCGCCAGCTGTTTACGGAAGCCAATGCGCTGCTGGATCTAATCATAGAAAAGAATTTGCTTACCGCGCGTGGCGTATACGGTCTTTTTCCGGCGAACGCGGTGGGCGACGATGTTGAGCTATACACCGATGACTCGCGCGAGACGGTGCTTGAACGATTCCACTTCCTGCGCCAGCAGGCAAACCGGGAAGGTAGCGAGCCGTGCCGGTCGCTGGCGGATTTCATTGCGCCAAAAGAAACCGGACTGCGTGACTACATCGGCGGCTTTGCGGTGACAAGTGGGATTGGCTTAAAGGAATTGTGCGACCAATTCAAGGCAGAGCACGACGATTACAACGCCATCATGGCGGAGGCACTGGCCGATCGTTTGGCGGAAGCGTTCGCCGAATGCCTGCACAAGCGGGTACGGGATGAGTGGGGATTCGGGTGTGAGGAAAAGTTGAGCAAAGAAGATTACATTCACGAAAAATACCGCGGCATCAGACCGGCGGCGGGTTACCCAGCGTGCCCAGATCACACGGAGAAGGGCGGTCTCTGGCGTTTGCTAGATGTGCAAGCCAACACGGGAATGCTGATTACGGAATCGTTTGCGATGTGGCCTGGCTCAAGCGTGAGTGGGCTTTACTTCGCGCACCCGGAAGCGCGCTATTTCAGCCTTGGAAAGATTGATCGCGATCAAGTAGCCGACTATCAAAAACGCAAGGGGTTGAATACGGAAGAAGTAGAGCGCTGGCTGGGACCGAATCTGAACTACGATCCGGTGCATGAGCCGGTGGTTGTGGGTTAGACATTCCGTTCCTATCGTGACTCCGTTCCGAGCGGCACGCGCCAAAAGCGGATAGCCCTACTTCTTCAACTTTCCCGAATGGGCCAGATCGCGCCAGCTCGATTCGTTCATCTCGACATTAAACTCCGCCGCCGCCTGCTTGATGCGCTCCCAGGCTTCGTCCCGCTCTTTGTCCGTCACATCCCCCACCTGGTTGAAGCGGGCAATGGCATTGCGTACATGAGCGGCGTCATGGATGGGCTCCTTGCGCTGTTTGGGAAATGCGAATTCGCTGCTGCCGGCATCGTGCCTCTTCTGTTCGGTGATCTTACTCATATGTCCGTTAGATAGCTTTCGAGTGACAGCGGTTACGAAGCGCGAGCCGCCAGCAATATTTCTGATGGACGGATGAGCCAGTCTCCTTGAAGCCTATTCGCGGAAGTTCCCGTCAAATCGCTAAGGATCCCTGTGCACAATCTAATTTTTCAAGACAACGCTACCGAATTTAGGGTCAAAATTATAGGCCGTTTTGCCGGGGCTGCAATCGCACGGGTTCGCCGCCTGTGGCGAACAGTTGTGAAAGAAGGCGATCGCCGATTTGTCATTGACATCAGCCAGATGGCTGACTATGATTCGGCGGGTAGCTCACTGCTTCACGACATGTTTCGTTATGGAGTAACGATCGCGGCCGCAACCCCTAAATCGCTGGTGTTTCTAGGCGAAATTTCCAGAGTGCCTGGCAAAAGAGAACGCGGCATTCTAGTGCATAGACGGCCCGTCAGCGCCCTTAGCTGATTTGACGTTCCCGATCATCTCGCACCGAAGGCTTATGGAGCTTTTGAAGCAACGTCCGCACTTTGGGCCCAAATTCCATAAATTGTTCCAAGGTCGAAGGCTTCCGGAAGTACTCGTTGGCACCTAATTCCATAGCTCGTCTGCGATCGGTCGGGGCGTCCGACGAGCTAACTATAAGTATTGTTACGCCCTTACACTTGGGACTAGAGCGAACTCGCTCCAAGACGGCCTCTCCGCCGATTTTGGGTAAATTCAGATCTAATAAGACCAAGTCGGGACACGCTTGGGACAATCCCACATCGAGACGTTCAATGAACTCGATAGCTTGAGCTCCATCGCGCAAGATAGAGAGATGACAATCTATATTAGCCTCCGCAAACGCTTCTTCGACCAGATCTGAATCCGCCTGGTTATCCTCAACCAACAGGATGAATGGCCGTTTTCCACTCATGCGTTGCCTCGCGGCAGAGTAAAGAAGAACGTGGAGCCAAGTCCTGGTTCGGATTCCACCCAAATCCGCCCCTCATATTGATTCACAATTTTCTGACAAATCGCCAGACCAATGCCAGTGCCAGGATACTCCGTCCGATTATGAAGACGTTTGAAAATGCCGAAAATCTGGCTTTGAAATTCCTTGCGAATACCAATTCCATTGTCTTTCACGGAAAAACGCCAGTAGTCCCCCTCTTGGCTGGCCGCGATTTCGATCCGCGGGCGTTCCTTACTCCGATATTTGAGGGCATTCGAAATGAGGTTTTGAAATAAGTGGAGCAAAGGAACTGAGTTGGCATAAACTACCGGCAGACTGTCCGTGGAGATGTCGGCGGCGGTTTCTTCAATTGACGTCGATAGGTTCTTCTTAACCGTATCAATGACTTGACTGATGTCCACCGGTTCCGTCGAAACCTCCGCGGTGCGCGTAGCTTGCGAATACGCCAGGAGATCGCTGATCAACATTTCCAGGCGATGGGCGCCTTCAACGCAGTATTCGAGGAACTGCAACCCTTTGCCGTCGAGCTTATCCGCATACTTTTTTTCCAATAATTGGCTGTATATCGCCACTTGCCTCAACGGCTCACGGAGGTCATGACTGGCCGAGTATGCAAACTGCTCGAGATCGGCGTTAGCCCGGCGTAACTCATTGTTCGATTGGCGCAAACGCTCATCGTTTTCCTTTCGCTCGGTGCTGTCTTCGGCAATCATGCTAAAGCGCGGTCGGCCGGTTGGGCCGTACCCAAGGAAATTCACACAAGCGGTTAACCAGCAAACGCTGGCCGCGCGCGGATGCTCATATTCGAATCGAACGGCACAGCCCCGCTCCTGGCTCTCGCGGAAACGCTCCACCCACAGCGCAATAACGGCGGGAGGCAATCCGAGTTCTTCGCCCGTGCGGTTGAAGATTTCACGATCGGCAAACCCTAAAAAACTGGCGGCGGCAGAATTACCATAGATCCCAACAAGGCTAGAACCGTCGAGCTCGGCGACACCCATGGGGAAAGGGCAACTGTCGTAGAAGCTCTGCAGGGTATTTTGGGTATCCCGCAGGGCCTGTTCGGCAACTTTTCTTCGGCGGCTCATGGACAAGTGCGCGCCAATTCGCGCCAGGAGCTCACGCGCGGTAAATGGCTTTATCAAATAATCGTCGGCACCCGCCCCCAGTCCTTCGGCGCGGCTTTCTTCGCCGGCGCGCGCCGACAAAAGAATCACCGGAATTGTCGCGGTTTCGCGGCGCGCGCGCAACTCCTCAAGAAGCTTAAACCCGTCCAGTCCCGGCATCATGACATCGGAAAGAATGAGATCGGGCGGCTCGGCGAGCGCCGCTTTCAGAGCGTCACTGCCGTTTGCCACCGTTGCAAGCCGGTAGCGTGGGCCAAGCAGGCGCGCTACGTACTCTCTCATGTCTTCGTTGTCATCGGCCAGAAGTATCCGCTCCAGCGGAATTCCCGGCGGGGCGACGTTCGCCGGCGAGAGTGGCAGGCGGTAATCAGGTTGATCTCGCCTGTGACCCTTCCCGTCGCTGGCTACCCACTGCAGCGCTTCCGTGACGAACGAATCCAAGCGTTGCGAGCCCAAACTCTCATGTTGCATTGGTACGACCTTCTCTTTAGGTAGATGCGCACATCCCAGAGGGATCACAACTGTAAACGTACTACCCTTGCCCTCCTGACTCTCGACCCTGATGAATCCACCATGCATTTTGATCAGCTCTTCAACCAGCGCCAGCCCGATGCCGGTTCCCTCGATGCTTCGCCCTTTGGCCGCGGCCACCCGGTAAAAGCGCTCGAAAATGTGCGGTAAGTCCGCTTTGGGGATACCGATGCCCGAGTCTTGAACAACTAACTCGACACTTTGCGGAGCGGGACGCAACGTGACCTTTACGCTTCCATGCAAGGTGAACTTCAAGGCGTTTGAAAGCAGATTCAGGACGATTTTCTCCCACATTTCACGGTCGACGTAGACGAGCTCGGAGGGGGGCTCCAGATCGACGCTGAACTCAAGTCCGGCGCGCTCCATGGCGGATCGAAAATTCGCGGCCAATTCCGCCGTATACTGAACCAGATCGGTTGGCTCAAAGGCCGCTTGCATCCTGCCGGCCTCGATGCGGGAAAAATCGAGCAACGTATCAACCAGCTTTTTCAGGCGTAAGCCATTGCGATGAACTAATGTGAGAATTTCCCGCTCCGCCGGCTCCCTAGGCGTTTGCTTGTTTGCGAGAAGCTCTTCAATAGGACTCAGCATTAGGGTAAGCGGCGTGCGAAGTTCATGGCTCACATTAGAAAAGAATGCCGTTTTGGCGCGGTCGATTTCAGCTAGCGCCTCGGCGCGGCGGCGTTCCGCTTCGTACGCTCGCGCGTTACCCAGGCCAGCGGCGATCTGACCAGAAAGGAGCGTGACAAAACCGCTGTACGCCGAATCGTAATGTCTGTAGGGATTTATCCCGACAATAAAAGCTCCGGCAGGCTCTTCTTGCCCCTGCTGCTTGATAGGGACGAGAGCCGCCTGCTTCACGGGTTTGTTCCAATCGCCCGCCGGCAAAGGAGCGAACTTCGCTTGCTCAGTCAAGCTTTCGATGACGCGAGAGACCGGACGAATACGGATCTCATGCACCGGCCACGGAAGAGGCGAACCCTTCTTAATAACTTCGCAAGCAACGGGATGATCCGTCGACATGCCGCTCAACGCCGCCAGCCGCGCATCGCCGGCATGGTCAAAAAGATACGTCAAAGTGAATGGCAAATCCTTTTTGTTCAGATTAAGCCGCTCACTGACTGCCTGCATAACCTCTTCTTGCTCGTTTGTGCTCGCTAGTGCCGAAGAAACTTCCCGCAGAGTTTGGACGCGCCGCTCGCCGATCAAACGAGCGGTTTCTTCGGTTACGACGCAGAGCATACCGCTGATTCGACCGTCATCGTTCAGCAGAGGGCTATAAGAAAAGGTGTGGTAAGTTTCTTCGGGAAAGCCACTTCGCTCGAGGAACAAGAGTAAGCCGTCATCATAAGTAGCTTTACCCGTAGTTAGTACCAACTCAACGCGGGGACCGATGTCGGGCCAGATCTCTTCCCACACCGCGCTGGCCGGTTTTCCGAGCGCCCAAGGATGCTTGATGCCAAGTGTCGGCCCGTACGCATCGTTGTAGAGCATTGTCAGCTCAGATCCCCACGCCATCCACATCGCATAACGCGAAGAAAGAAGGATATTTACGACAGTTTGAAGGCTCTGAGGCCAACGATTGATCGGGCCAAGGGGCGTTCTTGACCAATCAAGAGCCCGGATGCGGCTCTCCATCTCCGTGACAGCGCCACCCCGAGGCATGATGCCAGGCTTCGTCAAGACGCCACCTCTTTGTAAAATTACATCTCCATTGCGCTATTTTGACGTCTTGAAACGCAAAATGCAACAACTAGAAATCCTTCTGGTTGATAGGCGGGGCAATCTGGACCAGGGCGCCTCCGGGGCGGGCAGGAGCGTGGGAATGCGAGCAGTAAAACGACTGTTTCGGCATAACCAAAGAAAACAAAAAAGGCCCAGGACATTGTGTGTCCCGGGCCTTTGCGTTTTAAATCAGAACAGCAACTTCATGGAGAACTGAACTTGCCGCTCGGTGTTTGCCGTGCCTGTAATGATGCCGAAGTTGTTGTTGTAAAATGTGTTATTGGGACCACCAAGAATAACGTGGTTCGGCAGGTTGAATGCGTCGGCCTTAAACTCCAGAGTCGCCCGCTCTTTTATGGGGAAGCGCCGTGTCAACGACATATCCAAGTTGTTATACGACGGCGTTCTTAAGCTATTGCGCCCTAAATCCCCGTATGTCTGCGCCGCCGGAATGGCGAATGCCGCAGGGTTCAGGTAGTAAGTGGGGTCGGTGCTGTTCAGATAGACGTTGGAACCGACCAAGTTAGCCCGCTCGACGTTGTTGCCGGTGCCCGCTAGATCGCCATTGCTGACGGTCACGTCGAACGGCTGTCCGGAATGCGCACTGAGAATGCCGCCGATTTGCCAGTTACCGACAATGTAATCGATCACATCGTGGTGAGTGCTGAACTGTTTGCCTTTGCCAACAGGAATGTCGTAAACGAAGCTGGCCGAGAAGATATTCGGCAGATCAAAGCCGGATACACTGCGGTCGTTCCGGTAGTTGTAGGGGGTTTGGATCTCACAGCCTTCGGCGCCGAAACTGCCCGAACATCCGGTGTCCATCGACTTCGACCGAGTGTACGAAATGATGTAGGTAA